>Ga0164297_10001305_pt1 | contig 26856 bp, 34 predicted proteins | sample GEODES058metaG_FD_113539 | JGI IMG/M metagenome (GOLD analysis project Ga0164297, IMG submission 113539) | Dystrophic lake water microbial communities from Trout Bog Lake, Wisconsin, USA - GEODES058 metaG | ecosystem: Environmental > Aquatic > Freshwater > Lake | place: USA: Trout Bog Lake... | reverse complement strand
GAAATAAAATTCATCTTTATAAAAATTAAAAACATGAAAACGAAAATCATTTATCTGCTACTTTCCTGCTCAATATTATTTAATCTAAAAGCACAAGAAAATTTAATAAAGCAAAGAACCATCAGCGTTTCCGGTAAAGCAGAGATAGAAATTGTGCCTGATGAAATTTATGTACAAGTGAATTTGCGTGAGTATGATAAAAAAGGAGTTGGAAAGATAGATATTGAATCTATTAAAAATAATTTCTTGCACGCTTGTCAATCGATTGGCTTAACAGAAAAGGAAATTAGTGTTCAAAATTATTCGGGTGCAGACAGATGGATGCAAAAAAAGAATAAAAAACAAAATCCTGATTTAAAAGCAAGCATTGTTTATTCAATAAAATTAAATTCAACAAACAAATTAGATGAACTCGTAAATAACTTAGATGATGAAGCAACTGAGAATTTTTTTATTTCCAAAACATCGCACAGCAAAATAGAAGAATACAGAAAGCAATTAAAAATTGAAGCCATAAAAGCAGCAAAAGAAAAAGCAACCTATTTAGCTGAAGCCATTGGCGAACATGTTGGAGAAGCAATAACAATTAATGAGCCTTATGAAGCAAATAATTTTGTAAATAATTATTCTCCGAATACGTTTAATGAAGTTGTTGTAACAGGTTATGGAGGACAAAAAAGAGAAACAAACACACCAATGAGCGTAGACTTTAAAAAAATAAAATTAACTATGACAGTTAATGTGATTTTTGCGTTGAAATAAAATCTGTATTCAAATCAAATTAACACAGAACATTACCTTTGCACTTCAATAAAATGAAATGCAATTAAATACAGTAATATTTGATATGGATGGTTTGCTGATTGATAGCGAACCTTTATGGGCAGATGCAGCAGATGAAATTTTAAAAGACTATCAGGTTAGTTTAACCAAACAACAATACATTCAAACTACAGGTTTACGAACAAAAGAATTTTTATTGTATTGGTTTAATTTTTTCAAAATAAATCCGATAGAAATTCCAACAGCCGAAGAAAAAATAATTAAATTAGTTTTGTATAAAGTTGCTCATTACGGGAAAATTATGCCGGGTGTGCATTATATCATCGACTTCTTTCATCAAAGAAATTTTAAAATTGGTGTAGCATCTTCTTCACCGCAAGAATTGATTGATCTGGTGGCAGACATCCTTCAAATAAAAAAATATTTACACGCAACAGCATCAGCAGAAGAATTGCCTTATGGAAAACCACATCCGCAAGTATATTTGAATTGTGCCGAACAATTACAAGTGGAACCCGGCAATTGTATTTGTTTTGAAGATTCATTCAATGGTATGATCGCTGCAAAAGCAGCGAAGATGAAATGTGTAGTAGTGCCAAGTCATGAACAAATTGCTGCATTACATTGGCATGCTGCTGATTTAAAGTTATCTTCATTGCAGAATTTTGGTGAGTTGCATTTTAATAATATTAATCAATAAAAAAATCCCCTCAATTAATTGAGAGGATTTTACTTATAATTTAGTATTTAAAAAATACAACTTATTTAGCTGCATCTTCGCCGCCTTCCAATTTAGCACGGATATCAGCCAAAGCACCTAAATCGCCTAATGTTGCTTTCTCTACTTTGCTTTGAATGTTCTTCACGGCTTTCTTGGTTTTTTCAGATTCAGCTTTGGCTTCTTTCTTCACAGCTTCTTTTTCTTCGGCAATAGCTTGTTCCCAAATTCTTGCATGACTCAACACAATTCTCTTTTCATTTCTGTCAAATTCAATCACTACAAATTGTGCAGTTTCATCAGCCTGAACTTGTTTACCATCTTCTTTATTCAAATGACGGTTAGGAGCAAATCCTTCTAAGCCATATTGTAATTGAACCAATGCACCTTTATCATCTTTACGAGTTACAGTCCCTTCATGAACGGTACCTACCGCAAAAGTTTCTTCTAATGCATTCCAAGGATCTTCTTCCAATTGTTTATGTCCTAATTGTAATTTGCGATTTTCTTTATCAATTCCTAAGATAATGATATCAATGTGTTCACCAACTTTTACATATTCACTTGGATGATTGAAACGTTTTAACCAGCTTAAATCGCTGATATGAATCATTCCACCAATACCGGGTTCTAATTCAACAAATACCCCATACGGAGTAATGTTCTTCACCAATCCTTTGTGTTTGCTGTTTTCAGCGAAACGAGTTTCAATAGTGCTCCAAGGATCTTCGCTCATCTGTTTGATAGATAAACTCATTTTACGGGCATCTTTATCTAACGTAACAACTTTAGCTTCGTATTCATCTCCAAGTTTAAAGAATTCTTTTGCATTGATTGGTGTATTAGCCCAAGTAATTTCACTTACATGAACCAGACCTTCAACACCCGGTTTAATTTCTAAGAATGCACCATAATCTTCAATATTTACTACTTTACCTTTAACGATAGCACCTTCTGCTAAATCAGCAGGCAATACTTCCCAAGGATGTGGTGTTAATTGTTTTAAACCAAGGCTGATACGTTTTTTATCATCATCAAAGTCTAATACAACCACTTGTAATTTTTGATCCATCTTCACCACTTCACTTGGATGAGAGATACGACCCCATGAAATATCAGTGATATATAATAAACCATCTAAGCCACCTAAATCCATGAAAGCACCAAAGTCTGTAATATTCTTTACAGTTCCTTCTAATACTTGTCCTTTTTCTAATTTGCTGATGATCTGTGCACGTTGTGCTTCAATATCACTTTCAATTAATGCTTTGTGAGATACTACTGCATTCTTGATTGTTTCATTGATCTTCACCACTTTAAATTCCATTGTTTTACCAACGAACTGATCATAATCAGTTACAGGTTTCACATCGATTTGAGAGCCCGGTAAGAATGTTTCCATACCAAATACATCAACGATTAATCCACCCTTCGTTTTGCTGGTAACTGTACCGGTAATTACTTCACCAGTTTTATGAACTTCCATAATGCGTTCCCAAGCACGATAGATTCTTGCTTGTTTACGGCTTAAATGAAGATTACCGTCTCTGTCTTCCTTTTCAACGACCAATACTTCTACTACATCCCCAATCTTTAAACCTTGTACATCGCGGAATTCGTTTAAAGAAATCAAGCCATCACTTTTAAATCCGATATTAATCACAACATCAGTTTTAGTTAAAGCAACAACATCTCCTTTTAAAATTTCGCCATCAGCAATTTGAACGAAAGTGTTTTCATACACTTTATCGTATTTCATTTTTTCATCTTTGCTGTAGTGGGCAACATTACGTTTGTCGACACTCCAGTCAAAATCATCATGCGCTGTTTCAACCACAGCCGGTGCAACAGGTGCATTTGTTACCGCAGTTGTTTCAGCTACTGCTGATCCTTCCTGTGCTTCTGCGTTTAATTGTTTAACAATAAAATTCATACAAAAATCCCGAGGGTTTTATTCGGGGCAGCAAAGGTAAGCTATGGATATCAAAAATCAGTAGTTTTTAAGGTTTTTTTTGAGTGAAGCAAATCTTACCAAAACTCAATCTATGTCTGCATTTCAGCCTCCACACTCATTTTATTTTTTACTGATAAGAAGAAGTCCTGTTTTAATTTAATAAAGATTAATTAATAGCTTCCTGTTGGGGAAATAAATACGATTAATTAAATTCGAATTCTAAACTAACTATTGTATGAAAAAAATATTGTCTCTTTCCCTTGCATTTGTATTGATTACATGTGTATCATTCGCACAAACAACTCAATCAAAACCTGCCGTAAAGAAACCGGTTACAACCAAACCGGCAGCATCAACAACTAAACCTGTTGCTGCTAAACCTGCAGCCGGACCAACAAAAAAAGATGGTACACCTGATATGCGCTACAAAGCCAATAAAGAAGCTGCAAAGCCCAAGGGTCCATTAAAAAAAGATGGTACACCCGATATGCGTTACAAAGCCAATAAGCCGGCAACTCCTAAAAAAAGTTAAATTGTCTTTGATTGAATAGTAATAAAAATCTGTCTCGTTGATTTCATTACATCGTGACAGATTTTTTATTGAACTGATTTTTCTGCAATCGCTTTTGCAGCGATCCATCCGGTTGTCCATGCATTTTGAAAATTAAAACCACCCGTTATTCCATCTACATCAATGATCTCTCCTGCAAAAAATAAATCATCGACAATTTTACTTTGCATGGTATTCACTTCAAGCTCATTTAATTTAATACCACCGCAGGTTACAAACTCTTCTTTAAAAGTTGTTTTACCTTTTATGTGAAACGCTTGAGCAGTTAAATTTTTAATCAGTTGATTTTGTTGTTTAGAAGTTATATCAGACCAACGAATATCTTCTTTAATAAAACTTTGCAACAATAAATAATTCCATAGTCGATTAGGTAAATTGAATGGATTTTTTTGATGCATTTTATATGATGCATATTGCTGACGAAACAATAACCATTCTTCTCGTAAAGAATTTTCTGAATACCCTTGCAACCAATTTACACTAATCGTAAAATCGTAATTTTTATTGGACAATTCTCTTGCACCCCAAGCAGACAAACGCAGAATAGCAGGGCCACTTAATCCCCAATGTGTAATTAAAACAGCACCTTGTTCAATTAATTTTGTTCCAATAATTTTTACAGAAGCATTGGCCACACTCACTCCCATTAATTGAGTGATACTATTATTGGGAATATTAAAAGTAAACAAGGATGGAACAGGAGTTTCAATGGAATGTCCCATCTTATTTAACCAATGAAATTGTTCAGATTTTGGAAATCCACCACAAGCTATGCATAGATAGTCGCAAGTCAATCGTCTGGAGTCGGCAATTAATAATTGGAAAGAATTATTTTCTTTACTGATTTCTTTAATCTCACAATTCAATAAAACTTCAATCTTATATTTTTTTGCTTCTTTTAATAAGCAATTAATAATGGTTTGTGAAGTATTTGAAACAGGAAACATTCTTCCGTCTTGTTCTGTTTTTAATTGTATGCCTTTTTCTTCAAACCATTTTACCGTATCCTTTGTATTAAACCAATGAAACGCTTTTTTTAAAAAATGTTGCCCACGTGGATATCGTTTACTTAATTCATCAATTTCAAAACAAGCATGCGTAACATTGCAACGGCCACCACCACTCACCTTCACCTTGCTTAACAGTTTACCCGATTTCTCTGCAATCATCACTTTCAATAATGGGTTATTCTTTGCTGCATTGATGGCACAAAAAAAACCGGCAGCACCTCCTCCGATAACGATTAATATTTTTTGTTGATCATTCATCTTACAACTAAAAAAGCCAAAATTTAAAACATAAGATATTTCAAACTTTGGCTTCTCATTTATACAATGCTGTTTTAATAATAACTAGCATTCAAATTATTATTTGCTTTTTCAGCCGCTTCAATAATACTGTAATCAGATAAAACCAATGCTTTATCTCTTTTTACACAAACATCATGTTCAAAATGAACCGAAGTTTTTCCATCTTTTGTTTTAACAGTCCATCCATCATTTTCTGTAAACACATCTTTGGTTCCTAAATTAATCATTGGCTCAATGGCTAATACTAAATTCTCTTTTAATTTAGGACCATTGCCTCTTTTGCCATAATTAGGCACTTGTGGATCTTCATGCAAACTTCTACCCAATCCATGTCCAACCAATTCTCGCACTACACCGTAACCATATTTTTTTTCGGTATGTTCCTGAATGGCATAAGAAATATCGCCCACTCTATTATTAATGATTGCTTGTTCAATTCCTTTATATAAACTTTCTTTTGTAACTCGAACCAATTGTAAAACAGCTTCACTCACTTCACCTAAAATAAAAGTGTATGCATGATCCCCATGCCAACCATTCAGTATCACACCCATATCAATAGAAACCACATCGCCTTCTTTCAATGGAACTTTATTGGGAAATCCATGTACCACAACATCATTTACACTTGCGCAAACATTATAGGGGTAGCCGCGATAATTTAAAAAAGATGGAATGGCTTTATGATCTTTTACAAATGTTCCGCAGAGTTTATCAATATCGATTGTAGTGATACCGGGTTTTAACATTGCAGCAACTTCAGTAAGCGTTTTACTTACCAATAAAGCTGCTTGTTTCATTAATTCGATCTCTGCTTCTGTTTTATAAATCATCATATTGTTTCTGCGAGTCATTGTAAAAATAAACCTGTTAGAAATTCTAACAGGTTTTATATTTAAAAAGTATTTTTTGATTGGCAATCAATGCATCCTGTTATAATGCACCAGTTGGCATAGATGTTTGTCTGCCTTGTACCCTGCCGCTACTCATTAATCCATCATATTGACGCATCAATAAATAAGTTTCAATCTGTTGTAATGTATCTAATATTACACCTACCATAATTAATAATGAGGTTCCTCCAAAAAAGGTGCTGAAACTTTGTGTAACATTTAATTTTTGCGCAAAGCCCGGCATAATACCAACAAATGCTAAAAAGATGGCACCTGGCAATGTGATCTTATCCATGATGTTCCCAATATAATCAGCAGTAGGCTGACCTGGTTTAACACCTGGAATAAAACCATTGTTACGTTTTAAATCTTCACCAATTTGCTTAGGATTAAATATTAATGCGGTATATAAAAATGTAAAACCAATTACCATTACAGAATAAATCAACATATACCATACATTACTATGATCGTTGAATATTTTTACAATCCCTTTTGCAGAATCCAAATTAGTGAATGATACCAATGTAGGTAAGAACATGATGGCTTGTGCAAAGATGATTGGCATAACACCTGCACTGTTAACTTTGATAGGCAAAAATTGTCTTGCGCCACCAAATTGTCGGTTGCCAATAATTTGTTTTGCATAATTCACCGGAATCTTTCTAACACCTTGAACTAAAATAATCAAGCCCATGATGATGGCAACCAAGATGGCAATTTCAATTAAGAAGATCAATAATCCACCGCCACCACGATTACTTTTTGCAGTAAACTCTTGAATCAATGATTGTGGCAAACGACTTAAGATACCGACCATGATAATGATAGAAGTACCATTACCCAATCCTTTATCTTGAATCCTTTCACCTAACCACATAACAAATAAAGTTCCGGTAGTTAATGTCAATACTGTGATGAAAGTAAACATCCAACCCTGAATTAAAATAGCCTGTGCATATCCACCTTGAGGATTATTTAAATAAGCAACGTAAGCTCCGGCTTGGAACATGGTAACAATCACTGTTAAATAACGTGTCCATTGATTGATTTTTTTTCTGCCGCTTTCACCTTCTTTCTGAACTTTTTGTAATTGCGGAACCAGGATGGTCATCAATTGCATGAAGATAGATGCAGAAATATAAGGCATAATATGCAGTGCAAAAATAGATGCTTGTGTAAAAGCTCCACCGGAGAACATATCAAACAAGCCAAGCAATCCCGTTTTGGATGCATTCAATTTTGCCTGATCTAATAAATTAGGATCAATGCCGGGCAATACAATGTGGTTACCGATACGGTATACCAACACCAAAGAAAGTGTTACAATGATCTTTCCGCGCAATTCTTCTATTGCCCAGATATTTTTTATTGTTTGAATGAATTTTTTCACTGATAATTCAATTGAAGAGTTAATGCTCAAAAACCAAAAAACGCATCAAGGATGCGTCGTGGCAAGTTACGGTAAATTATTTTATAATTTCAATTTTACCACCTGCAGATTCAATTGCAGTCTTTGCTTTTTCACTGATTGCATTCACTTTAAAAGCAAGCTTTGCTTTTAATTCTCCCGTTGCCAATATTTTTACTTTATCGGTACGATTAATCAATCCGTTAATATATAAATTTTCCAAAGTAAATTCTGTGAAACCATATTTTTCTGCTAATTGATCGATCTGTCCAAGATTGAAAACAACGAATTCAATTTTATTATTGTTTTTGAATCCACGTTTTGGAACACGACGTTGCAATGGCATCTGGCCACCTTCATGTGCATTTTTACGTTGATAACCTGCACGGCTTTGGCCACCTTTGTTACCTTTTGTTGATGTACCACCCTTTCCGGATGCTTCACCGCGACCTAATCTTTTTTCTTTGTGAACTGAACCTGCAGCAGGTTTAAGTGTGTGTAGTTTCATTTTTATTTTGATTTTGAACTTACGGGGAATCACCCCTCGCAATTAATTAAAACATTTGAAATATAAATTTCAAACTGTGATTAAGCTATCTCCTCAACTTTAATTAAATGGCTCACTTTGTTCACCATTCCTAAAATTTGCGGAGTTGCTTCAACTTCTTTAGAAGCATTAACTTTTTTTAATCCCAATGCAATCAAAGTTTGTTTTTGACGCTCAGATCTGTCAATGCCACTTTTAATTTGAGTTATTTTAATCTTCTTCATTATAATCAATTTGAAATTTGAAATGTAAAATTTCAAATAAGTTTATCCGTTAAAAACTTTGCTTAATTTAATATGACGCGTTTTGGCAACTTGAATAGGTTCTCTTAAAGAAGTTAATGCTTTAATAGTTGCTTTAACAACATTATGAGGATTTGCAGAACCCAAACTTTTTGCTAATACGTCTGTAATACCTGCACTTTCCAACACAGCACGCATGCTTCCACCCGCAATTACACCCGCACCATGAGCAGCCGGTTTAATTAAAACCTTTGCAGCACCTGCTTTTGCTAATTGATCGTGAGGTATGGTTCCGTGCATAACAGGAACTTTCACCAAATTCTTTTTAGCATCTTCAATTCCTTTTGTAATAGCTTCCTGCACTTCTTTTGCTTTACCTAAACCCTGGCCTACTACACCATTTTCATTTCCAACAACAACTAAAGCTGAGAAACTGAATGTACGGCCACCCTTTGTAGTTTTTACTACACGATTGATAGCAACAACTTTCTCTTTTAGTTCAACGTCGCCACCCGCTTTTATTTTATTTTCTACTTTAGACATTTATCTTACAATTAATAATAGTTAGTAATTAAAATTTTAGTCCGCCTTCTCTTGCACCTTCAGCAACAGCTTTAATCCGACCATGATACAAATTTCCGCCTCTGTCAAATACCACTGCTTCAATTCCTGCATCTTTAGCTTTACGAGCAATAGAGGCACCAACTAATTTTGCTTTCTCAATCTTGGTAACTTTTTGTGCAGCGATATCTTTATCTCTTGAAGACGAAGCAACAATGGTAACTGCATTATCATCATCAATTAATTGGGCATATATTTCAACGTTGCTTCTGAATACTGACAGACGAGGCTTTACCTTAGTGCCTGCAACTTTTTTACGGATGCGATATCTGATCTTCTGTCTTTGAACTAATTTGCTATTCATTGTATTTCTATTTGCATCTTCCGATTCTGCCGGAAGAAAATTTATTATTCAATTACAATTATTTACCTGCTGCCTTACCTGCTTTTCTTCTTAAAATTTCATCAGCATATTTCACTCCTTTTCCTTTATATGGTTCAGGTTTACGCAATCCTCTTAATTTAGCTGCTACCTGACCTAATAATTGCTTATCGATTCCTTCTAAAAATATTTTAGGATTCTGTCCTTTTTCTGTTGTTGTGGTAACTTTTAATTCTTTAGGTACTTCAAAAATAATGTTGTGAGAATACCCTAATGAAAGATCTAAAGTATTTCCTTGGTTAGCCGCTTTAAAACCCACACCTACTAATTCCAATTCTTTTTTAAATCCTTCAGTTACGCCTTTCACTAAATTTCCAACCAATGCACGATACAATCCATGCATAGCGCGATGACGAATTTGTTCTGTTGGTCTTGAGAAAACGACCTCATCTCCTTTTACTTCTACAATAATATCACGGTCAACTGCTTCTTTTAATTCACCTTTTGGTCCCTTCACTGTAACAACATTGTCTTTACCAACTGTAATTGTTACTCCCTTTGGAATAGAAACTGGTTTTTTACCTATACGAGACATTGTTTAAACTTTTTAATATTAATAATTTTATTTCTGACCGATCAGCCTCCTATAGGCAGGGCTTAATGTATCAGACAAATATCTTAGTAGATATAGCAAAGAACTTCGCCACCTACATTTTGTGCTTTTGCTTGCTTATCGGTTAATACCCCTTTTGATGTACTAACAATAGCTACGCCTAAACCATTAATTACTCTTTTAATTTCTGTTGGTTTTGCATATTGACGCAAACCCGGACGACTAACTCTTTCTAAAGAGCGGATAGCAGGTTGCTTCGTTTGAGGATCATACTTCAAAGCAATTTTAATTAAGCCTTGTTTAGTATCATCTTCAAATTTGTATTTAAGGATGTAACCCTGTTCATACAAAATCTCAGTAATTCTCTTCTTCAAATTAGAAGCAGGAATCTCCACTATTCTGTGGCCAGCCAACTGAGCATTACGAATCCTCGTTAAAAAATCTGCTATAGGATCAGTTACCATCATATAAAATATATTAAATCAGTTCTGAAATTTTATTACCAACTTGCTTTTTTAACCCCCGGAATTTTTCCGTTCAAAGCCATATCACGAAACATTATTCTTGAAAGACCAAAATATCTCATGTATCCTTTAGGTCGGCCGGTTAATTGGCAACGGTTCTTCAAACGTACAGGTGATGCATTTTTAGGCAATTTATCTAAAGCAGCATAATCACCGGCGGCTTTTAATTCATTGCGTTTAGTTGAAAATTTTTCAACTAATGCTTCACGCTTTGTTTGTCTGGCTATAATTGATTTTTTTGCCATCTTTCTATTTTAATTAATTGTTTTTAAAATTTTTGAAAGGCATTCCTAATTCTTTCAACAACTCATAGGCTTCTTCGTTGGTATTTGCTGTTGTAACAAATGTGATATCCATTCCTGTTATCTTGCTCACTTTATCAATATCAATTTCAGGAAAGATGATTTGTTCTGTAACACCCAATGTATAATTTCCGCGACCGTCGAATGCTTTATCACTGATACCTTTAAAATCACGAACACGTGGCAATGCAACAGAAACCAATCTATCTAAGAACTCATACATCTTCTCTCCACGCAAAGTAACTCTTGCACCAATGGGCATTCCCTTACGCAATTTAAAGTTGGAGATGTCTTTTTTACTCATAGTTGGAACAGCTTTCTGTCCGGTAATTTGTTCTAACTCTCCAATCGCAACATCAATCATCTTTTTATCATTCACTGCACCATTCACACCACGGTTAATACAAATTTTTTCCAACTTAGGAGCTTGCATTACAGTTTTGTAAGCAAACTTTTTCATTAAAGCAGGTACAACATCTTTTTTGTACTTATCTGCTAATCTCGGAGTGTATTTTACTGTACTCATTATTTAATTACCTCCCCTGATTTTTTTGATATACGAACTAATTTTCCGCTTTCTCTGTCACGTTTAACTTTAGCACCTGCACCGGCTTTAGCATCCCATAATTTCACATTAGAAATATGAATGGGTGCTTCCACCTTTACAATTCCACCTTTTGTATTCTGCGCAGATGGCTTTGTATGTTTGGTAACAATGTTAACACCTTCAACCACAACACGAGCTTTATCTAGAATTACTTCTAACACTTTGCGTGGTTTCTTCAAATCTTTATCATCACCGGTAATCACAACTACTGTGTCACCTTTCTTGATGTTAAATTTGGGTTTAAATCTTGTACTCATTTGTTTTACCCTTTTATCAATCCCTTAACGGGAAATTATTTTTGTTATCAGCTTTTGTTCTTTACTATGCATTGTTGCGTCGCACACTTGTACTATAGTACTTCCGGCGCCAATGATATAATTTTCATGTACCCTTTATCACGCAATTCTCTGGCAACCGGCCCGAATATACGAGTACCGCGAGGCTCATCAGAATTGTTTAATAACACTACTGCGTTATCATCAAAACGAATATATGATCCGTCTTTTCTGCGTAACTTATTTTTAGTGCGTACAATAACAGCTTTGGATACAGTTCCTTTTTTAATACCACCGGCAGGTATTGCATCTTTTACAGTTACAACAATTTTATCTCCGATCTTAGCATAGTCCTGACCACTGTTACCAAGTACTTTTATACAAAGTACTTCTTTGGCTCCACTGTTATCAGCTACATTTAATCTGCTTTCTTGCTGAATCATTTTAAATAGTTTTCAGTTCTGTGATCTTGTTTTACTTATAATAAAACAAAGGAATTATTTCGCTTTTTCTACTACTTCAACCAATCTCCAACGTTTTGTTTTACTTAACGGACGTGTTTCCATGATCTTAACGATATCACCAATTGTGCACTCATCTTTTTCATCATGTGCATGGAACTTGGTAGTTTTCTTTACGAACTTACCATAGATCGGGTGTTTTACTTTTCTTTCAACAGCAACAGTGATGGTCTTAGCCATTTTGTTACTGGTAACAATCCCTGTTCTTGTTTTACGCAAATTTCTTTCAACCATTGTTTGCATTTTATTTGGTTATTAAGCCAACTTTCTTTTTTGTAATTCCGTTTTTAAACGGGCAACATCTTGCCTTAAGCCACGAATACTCATTGGATTTTCCAATGGAGAGATCGCATGTGCAAATTCAAGTTTCTTCAACCGAAGTGAATCTTCCTGAATTCTTGCCTGCAGATCATTTTCATTCATGTCTTTCAGACCTTTATTAAATTCGTGTTTCTTAGCCATTGCAATTATTTTTTTATAATTAAGCTTGCAAATCTCTTCTGATTACAAATTTTGTTTTGATCGGTAATTTTTGCGCTCCCAAATCCAAAGCTTCTTTTGCTACTTGTTCTGTAACACCATCTAATTCAAATAATACACGACCAGGTTCAACAACTGCAGCCCAAAACTCAGGGTTACCTTTACCTTTACCCATTCTCACTTCTAATGGTTTACGTGTGATGATCTTATCCGGGAATACACGAATCCAAACATTTCCTTCACGTTTCATTGCACGTGTAATACTTTGACGCGCAGCTTCAATCTGACGGTTGGTTAACCATACCGGTTCCAAAGCTTTTAACGCATATGAACCGAAGGCAATGGAAGTTCCTCTTTTTGCCACTTCTCTAATGCGGCCTTTCTGTTGTTTCCTATGTTTACTTCTTTTTGGTTGTAACATCTTTGTTCAGTTTGACAATTCGATAATTAATTTCTTCCTCTGCCACCACCTCTGTTATCTCCGCCGCGACCACCGCCTCTGCGATCATCTCTTCTCTCTCCACCTCTTCTGTCATCATCTCTTCTTTCTCTTCTTTCCCCTCCTTCATTTTTTGTACCAATGAAATTCGGATTCAATTCGCGTTTACCTAATACTTCACCTTTACATATCCAAACTTTAATACCTATTTTACCATATACTGTTTGAGCGAAAACATTTGCGTAATCAATATCCATACGAAATGTATGTAGTGGTGTACGGCCTTGCTTAAACTCTTCGCTACGCGCAATTTCTGAACCTCCTAAACGACCACTTACCTTTACTTTAATACCTTCCGCTCCCATACGCAATGTTGATGCAATTGCCATTTTAATAGCACGCTTGAAATTGATACGGTTTTCAATTTGTCTTGCAATTGTATCACCAACAATATTTGCATCTAATTCCGGACGACGGATTTCAAGTATGTTAATTTGAACATCATCTTTAGAAGTTAATTTCTTTAATTCTTCTTTGATGCGATCCACTTCACCCCCGCCTTTACCGATGATAATTCCGGGTTTACTTGTATGTATGGTAACGATTAACTTTCCTAATGTTCTCTCAATTACAATTTTTGAGATACCACCTTTGTTAATACGTGCATTCAGGTAAGTACGAATCTTATGATCCTCGATCAACTTAGATGCATAGTCTTTTTTACTTGCATACCAGTTACTTTCCCATCCGCGGATGATACCTAACCTGTTACCAATTGGATTTGCTTTCTGACCCATATTAAGGTTTCAATTAGTTTTTAGAATCTACAATTATTGTTACATGGTTGCTGCGCTTTCTAACTCTGTAGCCTCTGCCTTGCGGTGCCGGACGCATACGCTTTAATACACGACCACCATCTACAAAAACAGTTTTTACAATAAGGCTGCTGTCTGCTGCGCTGGCTCCATTATTTTTTTGTTCCCAGTTACTGATGGCACTCTTTAACAACTTTGCTAACGGAGTAGCATTGTGTTGAGGATGATGCTCTAATATAGCCAAAGCCTTTTCCACTTCAATGCCACGGATCACATCTGCCAGCAAACGCATTTTGCGTGGACCTGTGGGATAATTTTTCAGTTTAGCTACTGCTTCCATTTTAATTAGTTTCTTTTAATTATGCATTCTTAGTTCCTGAATGACCTTTGAAATGTCTTGTCGGTGCAAACTCACCCAACTTATGACTTACCATAAATTCTGTTACATAAACTGGAATGAATTTATTTCCGTTGTGTACTGCAAATGTGTGACCAACAAAATCGGGTGTAATGGTGCTGCGGCGGCTCCATGTTTTGATAACACCTTTCTTGGTTTTGCCATCATTCATTGCAACTACTTTGCTTTCTAAGTTGTGATCCACATAAGGACCTTTTTTAATCGAACGACCCATTTGTATTTTAATTTGTGATTGTAGATTTAAGATTTCTTTTATCTCAAATTTTCAATCTTGTTTATTTGCCTTGCTTAATACAAGACCATTTTAACTTTGATATTTATTTGGTTATTTTTTTCCCGTCTCTTCTCTGAATAATCAATTTATCGCTTCCTTTTCCCTTAGTTCTTGTTTTTAAACCTCTTGAATATTGTCCGTTTCTTGAACGAGGCTGACCACCTGATGCCTTACCTTCACCACCACCCATTGGATGATCCACAGGATTCATTGCAACACCACGGTTACGTGGACGTATACCTTTCCAACGATTTACACCCGCTTTACCTGCTGTTTCCAAATTATGATCACTGTTTGAAACAATACCAACAGTAGCAAAACAATTAATCAACACTTTACGCAATTCACCGGATGGCATTTTTAAAACTGCATATTTTTCTTCTTTATTGGCCAATTGAGCTGATGTTCCTGCACTTCTGATTAATTTACCACCCTGTCCCGGTTGCATTTCAATATTATGAATCATTGTACCAAGCGGTATATTTTTCATTGGTAATGCATTGCCAATTTCAGGAGCTACATTATCGCCTGATGATAGTTTTGTGCCTACTTGCAATCCTTGAGGTGCAATGATGTATCTTCTTTCACCATCAGTATATTCTAATAAAGCGATAAATGCAGTGCGGTTTGGATCGTATTCAATTGAAACGACTGTTGCTTCAATGTTTTGTTTATTTCTTTTAAAATCTATGATTCGGTAATGTTGTTTATGACCACCACCAATATACCGCATAGAACGACGACCTTGTGCATTACGACCACCCGATTTTTTTGTTGGTTCCAACAAGCTTTTTTGCGGAACGTTGGTGGTAATTTCAGCATACGCATTTCCAATTCTCCAGCGTGTGCCGGCTGTCATTGGTTTATACTTTTTTAATGCCATTTGTTTTATTTTTTATTGCGAATTTTTCAGCTTCGCTTGCTATAATTAAATATTTGCGTACAAATCAATTGTTTCTCCTTCAGCAACTGTAACCATTGCTTTTTTGAAAGAAGGTTTTTGTCCTTGAATAAAACCTGCTTTTGTATAACGAGTTTTATTTTTCCCCGGAACCACTACAGTATTCACATCAATTACACTTACCCCGTAAAATTCTTCTATTGCTTTTTTGATTTCTAATTTATTAGCCTTGCGATTTACTTTGAAAGCATACCTTCTCAACTTTTCTTGCTGAGCATTTGCTTTTTCAGTTAAGATTGGCTTTATTAAAATTTCTGTCAGTTTCATTGTATCTTAAGTTGAAACGTTTTTAAATTAAGCTTCTACAGCTTCGTTTTCTGCAAAAATTTTAGCTGCATTTTCTGTCAATACTAAAACATCTGCATTGATTATATCATAAGTATTGATGTCTGCTAATAATGTTGCTGCAACATTCGGTACATTACGTGTACTCAAATAAAGATTATCATTATAATCTGCAATGATCAGTAATGTTTTTTTATCAGAAACATTCAACCCTTTTAATACTTCAATTACTTGTTTTGTTTTAGGAACTTCTAAAGCAATCTCTTCAACAACAATTAATGCCGCATCTTTTGCTTTATGACTTAACGCAGAAACTTTTGCAAGGTCCTTTACTTTACGATTTAATTTAAAATCGTAAGCATGCGGTTTTGGTCCGAAGATAGTACCACCACCTTTATACAAAGGGTTACGGATATTACCTTTACGAGAACCACCAGTTCCTTTTTGCTTATGCAATTTGCGGCTTGCACCATGCACTTCAGCACGAGTCTTAACTTTATGTGTACCCTGACGTTGGGCTGCCAAATATTGTTTCACTGCAAGATAAATTGCATGGTCATTAGGCTCAACACCAAATACTTCTTGAGGCAACTCGATTGATCTGCCTGTTTTTTGTCCTTTTATATTTAAAACGTCTACTTGCATCTTAATTTAATTAAAGTGTGATTACTTCTGGATTAAAACGATTGAACCGTTATGACCAGGAACCGAACCGCTGATAAGAATATAGTTTTTCTCAGCAAAAATCTTTACCACTTTTAATCCTTTTAATTTAACTCTGTCTCCACCCATACGACCGGCCATTCTCATTCCTTTAAATACTCTTGAAGGATAAGATGAACCACCAATAGAACCCGGAGCTCTTGAGCGGTCATGCTGGCCATGCGATTGCTCGCCCACACCACCGAATCCATGACGTTTTACAACACCCTGGAAACCTTTACCCTTAGTTGTACCAACTACTTCAACATCCTCACCTTCAGCGAAAATGTCAACAGTAATAGTTTCACCTAAAGCTTTTTCTATAGAGTAATCACGAAATTCTTTTGTAAACTTTTTAGCAGGAGTATTTGCTTTTGCAAAGTGATTCAACTCTGCTTTTGTAGCATGTTTTTCTTTCTTATCACCAAAAGCCAATTGCAATGCAGAATAACCGTCAGACTCTTTTGTTTTAACCTGGGTTACAACATTCGGACCAGCTTCGATAATCGTACAAGCTGTTTGCTTGCCGTCTGCGGAGAAGATGCTGGTCATCCCGATTTTTTTTCCAATAATTCCTTTCATCTTTTTGCGGTTTGTGCCCCGCAGAGGTATAAAGGACATCACGCTGATGATTGCGTAATTCAATCCTTGTTCGCTTACCGACCTTTTCCTTTGTTTCTCGAAATTAATTTGAGAGCGGAAGTACCGGAAGTAAACAAACCTCGAAGGGCCTGTTTATATGTTACTTTAACCAGAGCTCCTTTTTCGGTAAAGATTGGGAGATGGCATCTTAATTAATAAGAACTTATCAGGCTTTGATCTCAACCTCAACACCTGAAGGCAAATCCAACTTACTTAATGCATCTACAGTTCTGGAAGAAGAAGTATAGATGTCCAATAAACGCTTATGTGTGCACAATTGAAACTGTTCACGACTCTTTTTGTTTACATGCGGTGAACGTAATACAGTGAAGATCCTCTTTCTTGTAGGAAGAGGAATTGGCCCTGTAACTACTGCACCTGTACTGCGTACGGTTTTCACAATTTTCTCAGCAGATTTATCTACCAAGTTGTGATCGTAAGATTGTAATTTGATTCTGATTCTTTGAGACATAGTCTGAACCCAATATTTCCATTGGGGCTGCAAAGGTAAGGGGCTGAACTGAGATAGGCAAAGTTTTTATCAATATTTTTTAATAAAACGAAGAATTATTTTTTAAACCGGCTTTTCAGAAATAAGATTTTGAATAATTTGAGGCTTTCCCGAAGCTGTTGGTTCAATTGTATCGACCTCACTATATTTAATATTAAATCGCTCATTAGCTTTTTCAAAAATCGTTTCACTCAATCTGTCTAAAATAGAATAAGTGAAGTTGTAATCAGGTACATATTCAATCTCTATTTCACCAGCCATTTGTTGAACTATTCTAAATTGTTTGATCTCTTTTATATGTTCGAATATACCTGTAAAGAAATGAACAATCAAAGCCTTACCTGATGGCGTATGCACAATATCCGTATCTCTTCCAATTACTTTTTCCAGCATTGGAAAATGTTTACCGCAGTTACATTTCTCGTTTCCATTTTTTTTAATGGCCAAATCACCTAAATAATACCGGATCAACGGAAAACTAAAAGCATCTAATCTTGTTGCTACAACATAACCAATTTCTCCCGGTTTTACTTCATTGCCATTTTTATCAATTAACTCAATATATGTTTGAGGGGAGAGTAAATGCATATTACCTTCTGCACAAGTTCCACTAATCACAAATCCTTCGCTTGAACCATACAATTCTGTTATCACCGGTTTCCCAAAAGCTTCATTTATATTTCTTTTATAATGCTCAAACAACTTATCTCCCCATGAAATAACTCCATTAAATGGTATTTCCAACCCCGCTTTAATGGCTGTTTCTGCAAATACATTTAAGGAAGAAGCATAACCACCAAAATATTTACACCTCTTTTTCTTTGCAACAGATAACTCTCTAACTATTTTTTCATAACTTAACTCATATGCATTTACATAATAAGTTTGAAATAATATATCCTTTATGCCTTTAATCAAACCTCGATTAGATGAAATCCCGGTTTGCATTATTGGTAACCCTATTTTGTAGCCGCTCCATTCCCATAAAAAAGTTTGTGCAGCCTGATATTTTCTATTCTCATTATCCGTCATGTAAACTTCGCCCTGAATACCGGAGGAACCACTGCTCTTTTCTACAACCATTTTATTTTTATCATGAATCAATAACAATGAATTGTTTTCTTTCATCATCTTTTTCGACATCACAGGAAACTTTCGAATATCCGCAAAAGGGTTGTTGGTTAACTGAATATTTTGTTTTTGATAAAATGGAATATTCGTTACAGAGTAGTTTAAAATTTTGTTCAATCTTTCTTTTTGCAATTGCTGTAATTCATTTTCACTCATATTTGAAAACTCATTTCGCCATAGATTTAATTCTTTCATAAATGAAGTTCCCATAAAAAAATCACCGGTTGGCAGAATAATATTTTCTAAAAAAAAATTATTGAACATACTGTAATGTAATACTTGATCGTTAAACGAAAAAGCCCTGCTCAAAATTTGAACAGGGCTTATATTTTTTTATAAAAGAATAAACTTATTCTTCAATTTTTACTTTGCCTTTACTCTTTGCAATTACTTCTTCTGCAATATTATTTGGCGCTGGATTGTAATGAGAGAACTCCATTGTTGAAGTTGCACGTCCGGATGATAATGAACGCAATTGTGTTACATAACCAAACATTTCGCTTAATGGAACTTTGGCTTTGATCACCTGCAAATTGGCTCTGCTATCCATTCCTTCCAACATACCGCGACGACGGTTTAAGTCACCCGTTACATCACCCATATATTGATCCGGAGTTAAAACTTCTACTTTCATAATTGGCTCCAACAATGTTGGTTTTGCTTTACGGCCTGCTTCACGAAATGCAGATTTAGCGCATAATTCAAAACTCATTGAATCAGAATCCACATCATGATAACTACCATCAAACACTCTTACTTTCATATTATTTACAGGATAACCTGCCAATACTCCGGTGTTCATAGAAGTTTCGAAACCTTTTTGGATGGCAGGAATAAATTCTTTTGGAATAGACCCCCCAAAAATATCATTCACAAATTGGAAATGTTTTCCTTCATTGGCCGCTAACCATTCTGCATCAGCCGGGCCAATAGAAAATTGAATATCGGCAAACTTACCACGACCACCGGATTGTTTCTTCAACACTTCACGATGTTCAACAGTAGTACCAAATGATTCTTTATAAGCAACCTGCGGCGCTCCTTGATTTACCTCAACTTTAAATTCACGACGCATACGATCGATAATGATTTCCAAATGCAACTCACCCATTCCGCGTAAAATTGTTTGTCCGGTATCCTCATCGGTATTTACGCGTAATGTTGGATCTTCTTCAACCAATTTTGCAATAGCCATTCCCATTTTGTCAACGTCAGCTTGCGTTTTAGGCTCAACTGCAATGGCAATAACCGGTTCAGGAATAAACATGTTTTCTAAAGTAATCGGATGATTTTCATCACATAAAGTATCACCGGTTTTAATTTCCTTGAAACCTACAGCTGCTGCAATATCACCAGCTTCAATGAAGTCGATTGGATTTTGTTTGTTTGCAAACATTTTCATAATGCGACTGATACGTTCTTTCTTTCCACTTCTTACATTCAATACATAACTACCCGCATCTAAATGACCAGAGTAGCAACGGAAGAATGCCAAACGACCAACAAAGGGATCTGTCATAATTTTGAAAGCCAATGCTGCAAAAGGTTCTTTTGCATTTGCTTTACGTGTAATTTGTTCTCCGCTATCAGGATCAGTGCCTACTGTATCTTCAATATCAATTGGTGAAGGCAAGTAACGACAAACGGCATCTAAAGCTGTTTGTACTCCTTTATTTTTAAATGAAGAACCGCACATCATTGGTACGATACTTAAATCGATACATGCTTTTCGAATGGCTTCATGTACTTCATCTTCACTGATTGTATTAGGATCATCGAAGAATTTTTCTAATAATTTATCATCATACTCTGCAACTGCTTCAATTAAATTTTGCCTCCATTGGTTCGCTTCTTCAACCATGTCTTCCGGAACAGGAATCTCTTTAAAAGTCATTCCTTCTGTTTCCATATCCCAGATTACACCTTTCATGGTAATTAAATCTACCACACCTGCAAAATTATCTTCGGCACCAATAGGTAATTGTAATGGCACGGCTTTTGCGCCCAACATGTCTTTAACCTGTTGTACTACCATTAAAAAATCCGCACCCGCACGGTCCATTTTATTTACAAAACCAATACGGGGAACTTTATAACGGTTAGCCTGACGCCAAACTGTTTCTGATTGCGGCTCTACACCATCAACTGCAGAGAATAATGCAATCAATCCATCTAATACACGCATACTACGTTCTACTTCAACAGTAAAATCAACGTGACCGGGAGTATCAATAATATTAAAATAATAACTTTTTGTATTGGCATCTGCAACACCCTTGTTGGTTGGAAATTTCCATTGACAACTAACAGCAGCAGAAGTAATGGTAATACCTCTTTCTTTTTCCTGTTCCATCCAATCGGTTGTGGCAGCTCCATCGTGCACTTCACCAATTTTATGAATCATACCTGTATAACGCAAAATACGTTCGGTAGTAGTGGTTTTACCTGCATCGATATGAGCAGCAATTCCAAAGTTTCGTTGATACTTCAAATCAGCCATAAATAGTTCTTGTTTTAAATTTTTTCGAGCCGCAAAGGTAGTGTTTTATAGAATTGAAAAATGTATGTGGACAGAATTAAATTAAAGTGAATAATTAAGATGGTTTTAGGCTATAAATGAAAAAAAGCCCCGACACAGTCGAGGCTTTTGAAATTTGTATGTTGAGTTTACACTTTAAAATGAGAGAAAGCTTTATTCGCTTCTGCCATACGGTGAACATCTTCTTTCTTTTTAAATGCTGCGCCTTCACCTTTGCTTGCAGCGATAATTTCATTTGCCAATTTATCGGCCATAGTTTTACCATTTCTTTCGCGGCTGTAACGGATTAACCATTTCATGCTTAAAGAAATTTTTCTGTCTGCACGAACTTCACTTGGAATTTGAAAAGTTGCACCGCCAATTCTGCGACTACGTACTTCAACAGCAGGTGTTACATTAGCCAAGGCCCTTTTCCAGATTTCGTATCCGTCTTCGCCGGTAATTTTAGAAACTTTATCAACTGCATCGTAAAAAATATTAATAGCAGTACTCTTTTTTCCTTGCCACATCAAATTATTAATAAAACGGGTTACTTGCTTATCATTAAAACGACCATCGGGAGCAAGGGGTAATTTTTTGGCTTGTGCTTTACGCATTGTTGTTAATTTTTAATTAGGGCTGAATTTCTTCAAGTATTAAAACTTTACTCAGCCTTATTGATTACTATTTTTTTGCTTTTTCTTTCTTAGTACCGTATTTCGAACGGCTCTTCTTTCTATCTTTCACACCGGCAGTATCCAAACTACCGCGAACAATATGATAACGTACACCCGGTAAATCTTTTACACGACCACCGCGGATTAATACGATAGAATGCTCTTGCAAATTATGACCTTCTCCGGGAATGTAAGCGATCACTTCTACTTTATTTGTCAAACGCACTTTCGCAACTTTACGCAAAGCAGAGTTAGGTTTTTTAGGTGTTGTAGTATACACTCTGGTACAAACTCCACGACGTTGAGGACAAGCATCTAAAGCTCTTGATTTGCTTTTTGCTCTGATTATCTCGCGACCTTTTCTAACTAATTGTTGAATAGTAGGCATTCTTATCCATTATTTTTTAGGACGGCAAAGGTAATGGCAAACTCCGAAAAACCAAAATGTTTTAAGAAGTTTCTAAAGAAAATAAATCAATAAGATAATAACCAAACGAAAAAGGGGGAAAATACCCCTCAGAAAAGGGTGTTTTTCCCGTTGTACAATTCATTTTAATTATAGATTTTTGAATACGAATTAAAATATATATAAACCAATATTCTTTAAAATACCTTCTGCATATAAACCTCTCATCACCAAAAAAAATAAAAATTGGTTATGAGAAGAACTACACTCATTATTTATTGCATTGTGTACTGTTTAAAAATTCATGCACAAGCAACTGTTTCGCCTATTTCGTATAATAGCTCAGGTTTTGTTTATACACAAAACTTTGATGGACTGCCAAATTCCGGGACATTCAGCTTAACCGGAAAAGGCCCCTTTAATTTAAGTGATGCACCCATTAATGCAACTAACTTAAGCGGCTGGCAATTTTATATGTACAATGGTACAAATACAAATGCGGCATTTGCTTTTGGAACAGGCAGCAATAATAATAGTAGCATATATAGTTTTGGTGGTAGTTCATCCACCGACCGTTGCCTTGGATCCATTTCTACCAATAGTTCTGCAGTGTATACATATGGAGCTGTATTTCAAAATAATACCGGTAATACTCTAAATGCATTTACCATTAGCTATACGGCAGAAGAATGGAGAAACGGCGGCTCTAATACAGCCTGCACTTGGTCATTTAAATATTTAATCGGTTCCTCTATATCAAATATTAATCAATCGGGATTATCTTCTAACTCAAATTTAAATTTTAGCTCGCCGCTTACTTCAGCAAGTATTTCATCTGGCAGCGGTAATTCAGCATCCAATCAAAAAAATGTTTCTTATACCATTACCAATATCTCTTGGAATAATGGAGATTATTTATTGATTCGTTTCGATGATAATAATGGAACAAACAGAGATGGAATTGGAATTGACAATTTTAGTTTCGCCGCATATCCTGCTGCAAATTTTTATACATGGAATGGGGGAACATCAGGCTCGTATAATGTTTCCTCTAATTGGAATCCTGCAAGAAACACCTCTTCCAATAACGACATACTATTATTTAATCTATCAAATAACACTCAAGTTGATAATCTATCTACTGAAACAATTAAACATTTCATTGTATCAGGAAGCGGTACTCTTTCTTTATTAAATTTATCTTCTACCAATAAATTAACAATTAATAATACTATTAACATTGGCAATAATGCAACTTTAATATTAGGCACAAATGCATCAATGGATATATCTTCAACCGGTTCAATTAACACGAGCGGCACTCTCACTACAAACAGTGCTGTTACACTTCGATCAGATATAAATGGTAATGCAACAATAGGGGTAACAACTGGAACTATTAATGGCAATATAATTACGCAATGTTATTTAACAGGCAAAAGAGCATTTAGATTTTTATGCCATCCTTTTTCTACTGCCATTGGATTGAATGCATTAACAGACAACATTGATATAACAGGTTCAGGTGGCAACAGCAATGGATTTACAAATACTTTAACCAATAATCCTTCAGCATTTTGGTACGATACCAATAATGGAAATTCTTTACAAAATCCCGATCCCGGCTGGACTGCATTCACCAATACAAATGGGTTAAGTAGTAATGCCTGGAATCAATATCAGGGAATAAGAATTTTAGTTCGCGGAGCGATAAATGAAGGCCTGGACGGAAATACTTATACACCTTCTGCTACAACCATCAATATGAAGGGAGCAGTCAATACCGGCAATCAAACCATTAGTTTAACAAAAGGAACAAACTCGAATTACAATTTTATAGGCAATCCCTATGCTTCACCCATTGATCTTAGTTTAACTACAAGAGGTTCCAATGTAGGTGCCAATTTTTATGTGTGGGATATTTCGCAAGGTGTTCGTGGCGGATATACGAGTAATCCATTTTCAACATCTTATATTCTTCCTGCATATGCTGCATTCTTTGCTCAGACAAGCAACAGTTCAGTTAATAATATCATCCAATTTTCGGAGAGTTGCAAATCAACTTCAGCACCTGCTGCAACTTTATTGGGAACGAATAAATTCAATGGCCATCATCTTGAACTTGAATTAAGATCTGATCAAATTTTTTGGGATAGACTATTATTTCTTTTTGATGATAGTGCCAGTGCGAATAATGATTTAAGGGATGCATCAAAATTATTTAATCCGGATGTAAGTTTTTATAGTATCAGTGATGACGCTGTTCCATTATCGATTGATGTTCGCCCATTTTCAAAACCCTATATTCCATTAGGCATTCAATCCAATACCCAAACTAACTTTTCTATTAAAGTCAATTCCATTAATCTTCCTTTCAATACTGAATTACAATTACACGATAAATATTCAGATAATAATCAATCGTTAAAAGATGGATCAACTTATCATTTCAATATTACCAACGATTCAGCATCGCAGGGAAATAACCGATTTGAATTAACACTATATAAAAAAATTACGCCTACGAGTGATACAACTGCTGCTATTAATTTTTCAGCCTTTCCCAATCCATTTAATGATAAAATCATCATTCATCATCCTTTTTCTTTTACCGAAAAAATGATTGTCCGAGTGATAAATATTGAAGGAAGATTAATTGAATCTATCAATGTAACTAACCAACAACCTATCATCATTCCAACTTCAACTTTCGCAAAAGGCACTTACCTTATTGAGTTAATTGATGGAAATCAAAAAAGCCTTCAAAAGATCATTAAACTTTAAATATTTAATCATGCAATCAAAAATATTTTCATCCATTATTTTATCGATCATCATTTGTTTTCCAATCATTGCAAATGCACAACCGTATTTTACTGATGATACTTCCGATGCCCCGGTAGATGGAGGATTAAGTGTGTTAATTTCTGCAGGCATTGGATATGCTATAAAAAAAACACGAATAAGAAAAACCAATAAAAAAGCCGATTCAATGTGAATCGGCTGCTGCTTATTTATATCTTATACAACCAATTAAATTTATCTGCTGCTTTTCCATATCTGATATCATCCAATCTGTTTTTTAATGCAGCTGCTGTGGTTGCTTTTGCTAAATCCAACTGCATCACTTCATCTTTATATCTGAATTCTTTAATCACTGCAACCGTTGCCGCTGTGCCGGTTCCAAAAGCTTCACTTAATAACCCTTTTTTATAAGAACTAATTAATTCGTCAATATTAATTCTTCTTTCTTCAACTTTAATTCCCATCTCTTTTAACAGGGTGATGATGCTATTTCGCGTAACACCATGTAAGATAGTTCCTTCTTCCAGGGAAGGCGTTACTGCAACATGATCAATCATAAAAACTACATTCATCATTCCAACTTCCTGTAACCATTTGTGTTCAAATGCATCGGTCCATAGCACTTGATCATAACCCAATTTTCTTGCTTCTTTTGCAGCAATCATGCTCCCCGCATAATTACCGGCATTCTTTGCAAAGCCAACACCACCGGGTGCTGCACGGGTATATTTTTCTTCAACATAGATCTTCATCGGCTCTGCATAATAAGAGCCGGTTGGACTTAACAAAATCAGAAATTTGTATGTATCAGAGGGCTTCACTCCTAACATAGAATCTGTTGCAAACATTAACGGACGAATATATAAAGAGTGATCTTTTTTATCAGGAATCCAATTTTTATCCAACTCAATAAGCTGTTTCATGCCTTCAATAAAAATTTCTTCAGGAACAGCAGGCATACACATTCTATCTGCTGAAGTGTTGAAACGTTTAAAATTATCATACGGTCTGAAAATAAATGCATTGCCGCTCTCATCTTTATATGCTTTGATGCCTTCAAAAATAGACTGACCATAATGCAATGCAGCCAACGATGGCTCTAATAATAATGGCTGATAAGGCTTGATTTCTACATTTTTCCATTCCCCATTTTCATAATCGGCTTCCAGCATATGATCAGAAAAATATTTTCCAAAAGGAATATTTTCCAAACTCATTTCATTTAATTTGCTGTGCTCAATTTTAGTCACATTAATATCAGCTGCTGCTATCATAAGAGTATATTTGTTGCAAATAAAAACTAAATTTTAAAAACTAACAAGTGTTAATATTTGAATCGCTCCATGAAATTAGAAAAATTACATTTGCCTGACTTAGTTTTAGCCGAATTATATAAAGATTCTTTGGTTGATATTACCGATGAAACACAAGCAGCCAAAGGTTTATCTGAAAAAAGCAATCAATGGTTTTTAGGGGAGAACAAAAAGAAAGTAACGATTGTTGTGAATGATGAGGAAGCTGTTTATTTACGGGATGAATGGCTGAATTTCTTATCTGCTATTCTTTCTGCCTGTAAAT
>Ga0164297_10001304_pt1 | contig 26889 bp, 31 predicted proteins | sample GEODES058metaG_FD_113539 | JGI IMG/M metagenome (GOLD analysis project Ga0164297, IMG submission 113539) | Dystrophic lake water microbial communities from Trout Bog Lake, Wisconsin, USA - GEODES058 metaG | ecosystem: Environmental > Aquatic > Freshwater > Lake | place: USA: Trout Bog Lake... | reverse complement strand
TTCGCCTTCGGCAGCGGCTCCTTTGTGCAGACCGCCTTGGTGCGCGCAGATGCTCATCTCGACCTTATGGCTGCCATCGTGCGCTTCCCGTCAGATGTGCCGGTGCTGTACCGCGCCTGCGGCGCGCTTATGGCCCTGGCGCTGCGCAACCCGGAGGCACAGAAGACCATGGGTGAGGCTGGTGCTGCCCATCTGCTGATGGAGACGCTGACCAACCACCGGGAGCTGAACTACGGCGGTGATTTCTCGGAGCTGCGCATCTGGATGCGCAAGTACGCGGCGGAGCGGCCGCGGCCGTTGCTGGAGAGTGCTGGGGGGGCGGCTGGTGCTGCGCCTGCCGGCGAGTCGCCAGGCAGCCGGTGGTGGGATCTTGTGCGCGACCAGGGGCCCATCCCCGACACAGCGTTCCGTGTCATCACGCTGCCAAACCAGAAGGCATGATCGGGGCCGAGTTTAGCAGACGAAGCGAAGAAGCAGCCTCAGCGCGGCGACATTTTGTTGTATATGAACACAACCGTCAAGGACCACAGCGCAGTCAGTCACTATGAGCACAGCTGGGAGCGCGCTCGCGGTGTGACGTCACGGTGCATATAAAAACTGCTCCCAGAGACACGCATGGCTCTCAAATAAACGCGCCCATGCTTGACCAGACACCCCCGCGGATGGTGCAGGAGGACGTGCAGGACACGGTGAAGCTGGACGACCTCAGTGACCTGCAAGAGCACTTGCAGCAGGCGAGAGAGCCCCGTTCGTCGGTCCCCACTTCCCTCGCGCACTCGCCCAACCTTGTTCAACGCTTCAGTTTAGATAACGCGGAGGGACTGTCACGTGCAGCCACACTGCCCCTGCAAGCCCGGCTGCGCCGGTCTGCAGCTGGTGGTAGCAGCAGCTCCCTTCAGAACCTGGCACCTCTGGAGCTGGGCGAGCGCCTCCAACACCGCGCAGCGCTCCGTCAAAAGCTGTCGCACGTGCTGGGTCGCAGCCTGCTGCTGGCCATGATCTACCTTGTGGCGCGCGAGCTGTTCGAAGGTTCCATGGTGCCCGGTGGGGCTTTGTGGTCTTTGCTTCTGGTCTGGGTGTGCTCCTACCACGCCGGCGAGGCGTTCGAACGCCTGGGCGCGCCCAAAGCGCTGGGCATGCTTGTCTCAGGCCTCGTGCTGCGCAGCTTGCCGGCAGCCCATAACCTGGCGCTCCCTCTGGCACACCTCAACTCGGGGTGGAGCAAAGACATCCGTGCAGGCGCCATGGCCCTCGTCCTCCTCCGCGCGGGCCTCGGACTGGACTGGGAGACGGTGGCTGCGTACGGCACCTGCTTGCCAGCCATGGCGATCCTGCCGTCGCTCATGGAAAGCACCATCGGCGCAGCAGTGGCCAGCAAAATCTTCTCCATGCCGTACGAGCTTGCCTGGGTCATGTCGTTCATGGTCTCCGCCGTCGGGCCGGCCATCATCGCATCCGGATGCTCAGCTGCAAAAGAGAAGGGCTTCGCACCTGCAGCTCCCAATTTCCTCATGACGTGCGCCGTCTTCGACGACTCCACCTGCATCATCGGCTTCAACTGCATCATGCACGCCATCCTGGTCACTGGCGGAGACGTGGGCTGGCAGTATGCCATCGGGCCGATGAACCTTGTCCTGGGAGTTGCGGGTGGCATTTTTGCAGCGGCCACGATGAGTGCCACCGCCATGTTCCCAGGCACTGGCCCACGCACCTGGACGCTCTTCTCAGTCTGCATGATGCTCATCTTTGTGGCGGAGAAGAACCAGCTCCTTGGTGCTGGCGCAATTGCAAACCTGGTTTTCGGTCTGGGCGTGCGCCACGCCTGGCGCCGGGGCTGGCCGGGCAAGTGGGCGCTTGCCCCTGAGCATGCTGACGATCCAGCGGCTGCAGCATCCAAAATGCTTAAAGACGATCTCGCGGGCTTGTACCGCGTGTGGAACATTGCGTTCTACCCCCTGCTGTTCGGCCTCATCGGAGCCAGTTTGGATGCTCGCGATGCAGACCCAGCCATCGGCCGCGCGGCGGTCGGCTACGCCTTTTTCACCGTCGGCGTGCGTCTCTTTGTCACTCTTTTGGTCACGAATGTGCTGCCACCGTTCAGGCAACGGTTCACACCTGGCGAGCGAGCATTCATGGCACTTGCCTGGATAAGCAAGGCAACCACCCAGGCGGCGTTCGCAACCGTGCCTGCCCTGCAGCTGGACATGTGGGTGTCTGCCAACCCCGGGAAAACATGGCGGGGCCACACGGCGGCAGACCTGGCACGCTTCGGCCACCAGATCCAGTGGTGCTGTGTGCTCAGCATCTTCATCGGCACGCCATTCGGCACAATGGTGATGAATAACGGTGCACCACACTTACTGGGTTGTGCAGATGCTGCAGAGCCCACTGCGGGTGGGGATGCTCACGGCCCAGGGACAACCAGCATCCACGCGTCCGATGCGACTGTCGTCAATCTGAGTGCCGCGGATGTAGCAAGCACGATTCTGGTGGCAGCAGGGAACGGGCACGAAACAGTGGTGAAGCATGCATGAGCGATGAATCTTGGCCGGTGAATGTCTATGACGATGATGGTGGTGCAGGCAATGATACTCATGCGATGACACTAGACTCGTCTCCTAAATTTGCGCCGTGCTGCTAGAAGGCTAACACGACAGCTTTGGGCGCACACCACCGCTGATCGCCATGCGCAGTCGCTCCGGAGTTGCCGGCGCGTCTAGGATGAAATGCTGCTCCGTAGCGCCGCCCTCCACCCGGGCGGCTGCAACCGCCTCCTTGGCTGCGAAAAACACGGACATGGCCAGCAGAAATGGCGGCTCCCCCACGGCTTTTGAGCTGAACACAGCGCGCGGGTTGCTCGCGCCTTGCAGCAGGCTGACACGCATGTCGGCAGGGATGTCGTTTCCAGTAGGCACCTTGTACGTGCCGGGGCCGCTGGTGAACAACCGGCCAGGCCGCACCCAGCCATGTTGCTCATCGCCCCATTTGAGCTCTTCCAGCATGAGCCAGCCCAGTCCTTGGACGAAGCCGCCCTCAATCTGGCCAACATCGATGACCGGGTTGAGAGAGTCCCCGACGTCCATCACAATGTCGGTGCGCACAACCGTGCAGTCCCCAGTCAGGCAGTCCAGCTCCACCTCTGTGGCGGCAGCGCCGTAGCAGAGGTAATTGAACGGGTTACCCGGCGGGCCGCGAGCCCAGTCCCAGGTCAAGCCGCCAGTGGCGAGGAAGCCGTGCGCAGATAAGTCACATCGGTCCATGTACGCAGCATTCACTGCCTGCTCCCACGTCGGAGCCTCATTGCCTGGCGCAGACGCGCGGTATGGCGCCAGACGGTCCATAATCTGAGCGCACGCGTTCTGAATGGCACCACCATAAAGGTCTGCGCTTGCGCTGGCTGCCGATGGCGAGGAGTTGGCCACAATGGCTGTGTTTGTGTCGTTGATGAACACCTTGCTTGCAGGCACGCCGAGACATGCGGCCGCAACCGCTGCCATCTTGGTGTGCAATCCCTGGCCCATTTCCACACCGCCGTGGGAGACGAGCACGGTGCCGTCTGTGTACACGTGCACCAGCGCGCCGGCTTGATTCAGGAACTTGGTTGTGAACGCGATGCCGAACTTTATGGGCACGCAGGCGAGGCCGCGCTTGCGGTGCTTGTTGGCGCTGTTGAAGGCCGCGATGGCTGCACCGCGCGCCTCCAAATCACCAGAGATCTTCACTTCCGTCCAGCACCGGTTCAGCCGTTCTCCGTCAATCTCCTGCCCGAAATGGGCGATACCGCCGGGGCTGTACATGTTGCGCTCGCGCACCACATCACAAGGCAAGCCCAGATGTCTGGCCACATGATCCACCCACATCTCGCACAGCAGCGCGCCTTGCGGCCCCCCGAAGCCGCGGAAGGCTGTGTTGCTTGGCATGTGTGTCGCGCACACTTTGCCAGCGACGCGCATGTTGGGGATGTTATATGCATTGTCGCTGTGGAACAGCGCCCGATCCAAAATGCTGTGGCTCAAATCCATGCTGTTACCGCCGTTGCAGTACAGCATCATGTCAAGAGCTACGATCTTGCCATCAGGAGTTGCGGCGACGGTGTACTTGCCCACGAACGGGTGCCGTTGCCCTGTGCTAGCCATGTCTTCATCCCGGTCGAGCACGAGCCGCACCGGACGGCGAAGCACGTGCGCCGGCACAGCAGCCACGGCCGCGATGATGGAGCTCCGCGACTCCTTGCCGCCGAAGCCGCCGCCGAGGCGCTTCACGCGGCACTGCACCTTGTTATAGGGCACGCCCAACACGTGGGCCACAGTGTGCTGGTTCTCCGTCGGCCCCTGCGTGCTGCTTACCATATCCATTTGGTCAGCCTCTCCCGGGAGGAGGAGACAGCCGTGTGGCTCGAGGTAGAAATGCTCTTGGCCACCGCATCGGCCTTCGCCTGATAGGACGATCACGCCGGGAGACCGCAATGCGGCTTCCACATCTCCACGAGAGATGGAGTGCCCCGTCAGGCGTGGATGCTCGTGGAAGGCATTCGCGGCCAGCGCGGCGTCGATGCTTAGGATAGCAGGCAAGTCCTCGTAAGTGGCCACCACCGCGCGCGCTGCCTGTCTCGCGGCCGCAACGCTGCTTGCGACGATGACACCCAAGCACTGGCCCACGCAAGTCACTTCCCCGCCGATGGGCACGAACAGTGGCTCATCCTTGAGCACCGGGCCCACATCGTTGCTGCCAGGCACATCTTTGGCGCCGAAGAAGCCCTCCACACCCGGCATCGCGAGCGCAGCGCTCGCATCTAGACTCAGCAGTCGCGCATGCGGGCGATCAGACAAGACGCGCACAGCGTGCAGCAGGCATGGAGGCATGGGGATGTCATCCACGTACACCGCCTCGCCACAGACTTGCAGCTCCGCGCTGGCATGCATCAGTGGCGCACCCACTGGATGTGGTGACGTCGGCGCTGTCACGTAATACTGCAATCCCCGCGGCAGGGCGCGGTGGTGAAGGTGTTGGTCACGAGGCGGAGCCGCGCTTCGCTCCCTCACATCCACTGGTGCGACGTATCGCGAACTCAACGCCGCACTGTCGCTCTCCAGCCGCATGGCGACATGGACGAAGAACTTGAAGAGGAACGCGGAGGCGCAGGAGGTGCGGAACTCTGGCATGCCGCCGGGAACGTTTGGTGCGAGAGGCAGGTCTTTCGCAAGCGCATCCAGCGCCTGGCGCAGCGTCTCCCGATCCCAAGGCTTACCCACCAAAGTAGCTTCGGCTCCGGGAGCGAGTGCGGTGCACGCCGCCATGCCGCCGAACGCGAGATGCGCCTCTGCGACGATAGGGGTGTCGTTGGAAGGAGAGGGTGGATGGAACCGGACGCGCATGCCTGCATTCACCAACGCGATGTCATCTTCGCGTCGGTGACTCTGCTTGAACTCGAGGCTGTACTCCCAGTCGCATGCTGGGGGGACTTGGACGGATAAGAGTACCTCATCGGGGGCCAAGTCCACTGCCCGGTAGCCTTTGAAGAAGCCCGAGCGCGCGCGCGCAGTGCGCACACCCCTCGCCGCGCTTGTGATGACGAAAGAAGCGCCGAGCGCCATCCACAGAGGATTGAGGTCCGAAATGGGTGACCCAGTTGCAATGTTGCCTCCCAGGGTGGCCACATTCCGCACTTGGCGACCCGCGAACCAGCGCAGTTGACGCAGCACACACGCCCAGCCGGTAGCATGCGCTGGAGTCGATGCGCCGGGCTCAGGAGGCGTGCACTGTGCACGCAAAAAGTCCTCGATGTCAGACAGCGATGCCCCAGCACCCAGTGACAGCACCCCCGTGGTGCTGTCCACAGCAAGCGCATGCAGCTCCGCAATGTGGGAGGTGGTGATGAGTACAGGGAACTTGGCCTGCTTGAATTTGACCTCGATGCCGACCTCTGTGAAGCCGGCCGCCAGCTTTGCCTCCGGGCAGGTGCGCTTCAGGTCCAGCAAGCCGGCCAGAGTGAGTGGTCGGTGCCATGCTACAACAGGGCCAGACTCGGCGAGCGGCAGTGGCGCGCGGCGACGCAGTTCTGGTGGGAAGATTGGCTCAGAGACGCCAGTCACAGGATGTGTGCCGCCATCATGGACGCACGCCGCGTCATGCGTGTGATGTTCAGCGGTCCCATTGCTGACACTCTTGCCGCCGTTGCCGCAGCCGTTTACGCAGGGCAAGCCGGTCGAGGGGCACACCACAGCGGATGCGTGACCATTTTCAGGTGTTGGAGCGCCAGCAGCAGCTCGTGCATCATCCGTGTACGCGCGCTCATCATTCTTCGCAAACGTGCGGAAGCCTTCCAGAATAGGGCGGTAGCCTGTGCACCGGCACAAGTTCCCTGCCAGTGTGTCCTCAATCTCCGCCTCGCTAGGCGCCATGCCACCACGCTGGCTGCGTAGTAGCGCGTACATGGACATGACGAAGCCAGGCGTGCAGAACCCGCACTGGCTGCCGTGACTATGCGCCAGGGCTGCCTGAACTGGGTGCAACCCATCCTTCACGTTGCCTATCCCTTCCACAGTCGTCACTGCGCACCCCTCCACGCTGTACAGCGGCGCGAGGCACGCGTTAACGGCACGGTGACTGCGAACAAGGCAAGTTGGCGTGCGGGGGGGAAGGCGTTACTGCGATGTGAGAGGTCACGCTGACGGAGCACAGCACGGCTTCAGGCGACACACACCTGGGCGCTTTGGTGACGGCGTTCCAATGGGACACCATGACTGTGCATGCGCCGCAGCCGCCTTCCGCGCAGCCCAGCTTGGTGCCCGTCAAGCCGAGGTCTGTGCAGGGGAAGGTGACACAGAGGGCTCTCAGGTGGTGGAGGCGTACAACCACAACACGCGCGCTCTTGGCCACACACACAAGACACCGCACAGCGCGGTCTATGACTGTGGGCGATGCACGCACCGCGCAGGTATTGGAGCAGACTCAGCTCTCCTTTCCCCTGTGGCAGAATTCTTCGCACGCCGTTGACATAGCACACCAGCTCTGTTGGAGCTGTGCCGCCACTGTCGGCGACCGACATGAGATTGTGCTCAGTCGACGGTTTGACAGGTGTGCGCGCGCGGTGACGTTGGCAAGCCAGTTGCCCCCCCCAAGGCAACAATGCAGCCCGGCGGCGCCCCATATATTCCCCAGCAGCCGGCATCTCAGGTGCCGGTGGGCTACGTGGCCCAGCAGCCGGTGGTGATGCAACCGCCACCGGGGGTGTACGCTGGTGCGGTCGCTCCACCGGCAGACGGCCAGCCGCATGTCATCGGCTACGACGAGTTCGGGCGCCCAATCTACGCGGCTCAGACCAAGGCGGTGATGATGCGCAGCACTGTGAACGGCGTCGTGCAGCGGAGCTGGGTCGGCAACCTGTGCGGTTGCTGCGGGTACGCATGCCCTGTTTGGACAACACCCCAGGGAGTGCTCTCCACCTCCTCCACTGACCGCGGTCGCGCGTCGCCCACGGTCGCAGTGACATCAACACTTGCTGCTGGACTATCTGGTGCCCGTGCTGCGTCTTCGGGTGCGCAGCCCCGCCTCCCCGCGCCTGCAAACGAGGCGCTCCAGGGCGTCAACCAGGACATGCTTCCAGTACCATAAGGCCCACTGACGAGTGCGCGCCCTATGCACCCGCAGGGAGAACTATCGCCGCGCGTTCAACATGAATAGGACATTCCTGGCGACGCTCTTCTTCTTCTGCCTCATGGTCGCGCCCCACGTGCCCCAGTTTGTTATCGCCGGCGCCTGTGGCAGTAAATTTACGGCCGTCGGCAGTATCCCTCTCGCCGCCCAGCTTCAGGCTGCTGCGGCTGCTGCGGCTGCCGGCAACAGCACCAACAGCACCAGCGGCCCGTCTCCTGCTTATGGCACCTGCAGCTCTGTGTTCCCCAACATCACCGGCGTTGCCATGCCGTCGGTGGGCAACAACAACACGCAGCTCCAGAACATGGCGCAGGTCAGCTGCGTAGGCTCCGGCACGACCTACTGGGTGGCGGGCATCAATAACCAGTGCAATGCCCCAGCTTGCTTCACGTCTGCCGGGGTGGCGTGCACCGCTGGCACTGCTGGATGCCCCTGCACCATCGTCACCGCCTGCACGCCGCAGGTTGCCACGGCGCCGGTGCCGTGCCTGCTGTGCCCGCCAACCCCGTGTGTGGTGTGCCCACCAGTGCCACCCCCGCCGCCACCATCTCCGCCGCCGCCACCGGTGGCGATCATCTCAAGCGATGCAAACTACACCAACGCAGTGACAGCAGCTGCAGCCATCGCAAATGGAACGTCGGTTTTAGTTGGCCGGCGTTTGAGCATTTTTGGGGGAGGTGCCAGCGGAGGCGGAGGCAGCCGTGGTGGTGGGGGTGGAGGAGGCTACGTTGCCCCCAGCAACAACAACTACCACAATAACAACAACAACGGCGGCGGCGGCGCTCCTGCTGGCCCCGCCCCTCCTTCAATGGAGTGCGTGTCAGCGGACTGCCAGAGCTGCTCTCAGCACATATCATCCGTCATCGGGCCGATTGTGGGGTTCGTCATGTTAGCTTTCATCATCTTTGCGGGCTACATGCGGAACCGCTTGCATAAAGCGTACAACATCCAGAAGGACCAGTTTTGCTGTGTGGAGGACAGCTGGTTGCCCTGGCTCGTGTGCTATCCCCTGGCGCTGTGTCAGGAGGCACGCACCATTGACGTGATGGAGCGTGACCAGGAGCTGGTGGAGGGCATCCAGGACCCACAAGCGGCTCCGCTCATGAAGCAGCTGTAAGGGGCTCGACATCGCGATGCGACGCACCTCTAGCACTGTGCATACACGATTTGTAACAGTATTTGCTCTGACACTGTAGCGCACGCTCGTCATGGGACGCGCGGAACGTGTGAGGATTGACGCCACGTCGACAGTGATGTGGACATAGCCAGCAGCCTCTGCAAAGCACCATGGTTGCCACCGTTAGCGCACAGCAGCTGTTCGTGAAGGCGTCCGCACCATGCACCCGCCGTGCGACCCCCGCCGCCGCGCCTTGCAAGGTGCGTGAGCACACGCAGCTTTGCTTTTTGCAGTGCGGCACCAAGGGCAGCTCCACGTGCGCGGCTGGACGTTGCCCACCACCAGCTATGCTCACTTGACCCGCGTCCCGCGCTCTGGCGCCGCGTTGGGTGACTGACCGGGCGTCGCCGGCGTGTCGGCAAACTCTCTAACCCTTGTGGCCCCACAGGCCCGCTCTGGCGCTCGCCTCGCTGTTGGCCGCCGTAGCGTCGTGTTGCGCTCGGCAGCAACGGACGAGATCATCGAGAAGATGAAGACCCTGACTGTGCGTTACGAGAGCCGGCCCCGCATGCGGCAGCTCAGCTGTCTGCCTCATCTTTTTCCCGTCTCCTTCTGACGACTCATACTCACGCGCCGCCCCCAGCTGCTGGAGGCTGCTGAGCTGGTGAAGCAGATTGAGTCCACCTTCGGCGTGGACGCCAGCGCACCGGTCGGCGGCGCCGTCATGATGGCTGGCCCGGCCGCCGCCGTGGAGGAGGCTGAGGTGCAGACGGAGTTCAAGCTTATCATCACCGACTGCGCTGCCGACAAGCGCATTGCTGCCATCAAGGTTGTGCGCTCCCTCACCACGCTGGGTCTGAAGGAGGCGAAGGACGCAGTCACCGCACTGCCCTTCACCATCCTCGAGGGCAAGCCCAAGGCTGACGTGGAGAAGGCGAAGAAGGAGTTGGAGGAGTCTGGCTGCAAGTGCGAGATCAAGTAAAAGTCGCACGCCCTGACATTGCTGCCCGCGGTGTGAAGGGGCACGTGCACGACACGCTGCCAAACACGCAGCGTCTTCTCGCATGTGCCTCACCTAGAACGCCGCACATAGACGCCTGTTGTTATCCCGACTTGGAATTGAACGAGTATATCTTGTCACGTGATGCTCAACGCGCGCGCGGCTATGCCGAGCCAGCTTGACACGTGGGAGGGTAGGCTCTCACTGTGAGCCCCTCTCCACGCACGCAGCGATGTGTACTTTAGGCGCACTTCTTCATTCGCCGCAGCCATGCGCCGATGGCGGGGCGCAGCGAAGGAACAGATGGCGAGGCAGGGGCCTCCGTCAGAGACCCAGGTTGCACTGCACACCGCCCGGACGTCCTGGCGACACAGCCGCCTGGTGGACCGCTTTGCCTGAGGTCCATGTCGTCGCCTTCGACGTGGGCACAGAAGCAGAGGCATTGTACACCACGCAAGTGGGCCTGTCCGGTGCCTTCGTGGCCTTTGCGTCGCGCCCCTCAGCTGTTGCACTCGGCGCAGCTGTCGAAAAGCAGCTCGGACGCGAAGCCACTGTGTCTGGCGTGCCGCCACTCGCGTTGCTGCTCTTAGCGCAGGAGGCGGGGTACACAGTTCACGTGGTGCCTCCAGGAGTGGCTTTTGACGCGCCGACGGATGTCCGGGATGATACTGGCCGCGCAGAGGCAGGCAGGCAGTCTGATGAGACGGATCCATACACGCGGGCTGCGCAGCAGCGTGCTGCGGAGGCAGTACGACGAGCCATGCTTCTTGGCCTTAGTAGGCTGCAGGGCGCAATCGCAGCAGCCACATACGGGGATGATGCAACGCCAGCTGCCAGCTATCATGATGACGACAGCGATGCCGGAACCACCATGCCGTCAGCTGCATCCGCTGTAGCCCTAGCGCTCAGAAGGATATCGCGAGCCAAACTGGAGGCGCTGTTCGCGGCGCCGCAGTCACAGACGGGCGAATCAGGACAGCAGTGATGTCCACTCTGTATAAATATTATATTGCTCTGTGCGGTCTCGCGCTCACCTGCTCCAAGAGACACCCGCCCCCAATGGCACCGCTTCACGCGAGGACTCCAGAGCACTCCGCCAGCTGGGCACAGACGGCGCCTGCGTCTGTGTAGCCGCGCTAGCCTTGCGGGCAGCGCTCAAGCCTGCTTGCCGCCCAGGCGGTGGTCGATCCACTGCTCGTCTGTTTGCAGGTGAGCTCACTGCTCGGGTTGCGCGCATTGCATGGCGTGCTAGACGCTGCACAGACGCATCCACATCCAATGTAGCCGCGACAACTTGCGCTGCTGGCCGCGTAGCAGCGATGCGGCGGTGGTGGGTGTCGTTCAAAGCGGTACCCTCTCCACCAAGCAACACGCCCCGCACCATGGCTGTCGTAAAACCGATGAACAGCCACCACGTAGAGGAGGCAGCCATCTGGAAACCTAGACGCTGCTGACGAAGCCGCCGCAGCGCATCTGCGTGAGCCGCCAGCTTATGTGCTCGATGCGTTTCATTTGCCAGTGCCGTAGCCGATTTCAGCTCTGCAGCGGCTTCGTCAGCAGCTTCCCTCGCTGCACGCATCACCGGACTCGGGTCATTCCCGGAAGCGGTTGTTCCAGAGCTCACGGACTGTGCGTCTTGTGCGACACGCGCCGCATCTGCAACCAACGTGGCTGTTTTAGTCACCAGGGCTTGCGCTGCCACCACGTGACTGTCGGCTGCAACAGCGGCTGCTGCTGCACGAGCAGCTGCTGTAGCTGCTGCGATGTCAGCGGCGCTCGGGATGCCGTGTACTTGGAGGGGGCCCCTGAGAAATGCAACCACCAATGGAATGGTGAATGCCCGCCTCCTTTCTGCAGCATCCGTCTCCTCGAATGCATCAGATGCTTGTGGAGACACTGTCTGAGATGTAGCATCTCCGCTTTTGGCAACACTCTCAGCTGTGGCCTCGGAAACGGAGTCTGCTGCTTCCTGTGTCGAAGCCGTCTTGCCACTCGCTGATGGCGGTGGCGTTGCAACTTGAGGTGGCGGCGTTGAAGCTGCATACCGCATAGCACGCGCCTGCGAATGGATAGTGCAAATAGGGAGTGAGGTCAATACAGTCAAAGCCAAGTAAGGGAGCCTTCCACGCTCACCTGCGCCTCTGCCGCCTCTCGACGCTGCTTCTCCGCTTGCGCCTGGTACGCGGCTGTACGCTGCTGCTGAGCACGCTGCCGGGCTTGAGCCTCAGCGGCGGCCAACTCCGCAGCTGCACGAGCCCGGGCTGCAGCCGCCCTGTCTTCAGACGCTGCGCGAGACGCAGCCGCCGCTGCGGCAGCCGCTGCCGCTGCAGCCGCTGCAGAGCCGGTGCTTGCAGTTCGCGGCCCAGGTGAGGACGTCGCCCGTGCCCAGGCTGTTGAAGTGAACCCGCTTGTGAAGTTGCCTTTCCCTTTTGCCAGCGGGTTTTCGAAAAACGCGCGGCCGGCCTGGTACGCATCCCAGGCGCCTTGCACAGCTGTGAACTCCTGCGCTGCTTGCTCCGACTTGTTCACGTCAGGGTGATATTTCAACGCAAGCTCTCGGAAGGCACGCTTCGCGTCCGGCTTCGGCGTGCCAGGCGCAACGCCCAGCACAGCAGCGGGTGAGCTGGAGGACAAGTCAGGCGTGCGCGTGCTGCCCTGCGCGGCGAGGACGAGCAGAGAGGAGTGCCCAGCCCGGGAGCGTGTGCTCCCTCCACTGTCATGTCTTCTTCCTGCTGCCTGCTGGCGACGGCCTCCATGGCGAGCACAGCCGCCGCCAGACAGGCAGGCCTCTACTGTGTATGCGTGCGTCATGACATCGCTGCGCAGGATGGGTTGCTGAGGACAACACGTCGGAGAGGAGGCTGCAGTGTGTGCCGCGTCATCATCCAAAGAGTCCTCACATTTTTGGGAGTCCTCGTCCCGCGCATAGCCTTCTTCTGGGAGTGTACAACACGCGCAGCAGTTGTCGGTCATCTAGCGAAGGTTCAGCTCAGCCCTGGAGAGTGAGACAGACCCATCAAAGGCTTTTTCAGCGCCCATGATGCTTGAAACAGCACGCAGGTGTATCACGCACCGCCGGGTTGACTCGTGCGTCCTCCACACATCCATCTGCAGCTTCGCCCACTCGTAGTGCACCTTGGCGGAGCTCGCGTCATGCCATGCCTTCAAACTGCGGGCCTCCCACTCCAGCACAGCCGGGTCTGTACTCGCACGCGCCTGAGACCCCGCCACCGTCTCCCCAGAATCAAGCCAGTAGCGAGTCACCGCCGCATACACAGCCTTCTTGCCTGCGTCACACGCGCTCGCCTTAGCCTGCAGACTAGTGCACAGCTTCCCAGTCTCAAGCACCGCGTCAGACAGTGTCAGCACGTCTGGTGGCAACACTTGCGGAAGGACAGCGCGCAGCAGGGCTTCACTCGGGGGGCTTGTGCTCGTCCACTGCATCGCCTCCTCGAACGCAGCGCTCGCCGCCAGCGTCACGTGCTCCGGCACGCTATCCCCAGACAGCGCAGGCGTGCGTCGCTTGCGTGTAGCCTTCCCGGTGGTTGCCTACTCAGCAGTTGGTTTGCCGCCGACACAAAGGCAAAGCACAGGCACGGAGGAGGTTAGAGAGAGAAAAGCGAGCGCACAACATATAAGGGGCGGGGTGTGGGTTGAGCATACACGTACTACGGGGCTGGCGCCGTCAACGAACTCGTCCCGCGCAGCGAGTGGCGGTGTCGGCTGAGTGGCCTCCCAGGGTGCGCGGTGGGCGTCTTCAGCCTCGCTTGCACTGCTTCTCGCAGCCGCGCACAGTGCGCTTGTATGCATGCCACGAGCAGCTGTGGCGTGGCGGAGGCGAGCAAGCAAGAGCAGCGGGGGGTGTGCCATGAGGCCACTCCTGCGTCTGCAAGCTAGGCTTCGCTCGGTGCTGCTTACACGACTGTGGGGCGGCTGCGTGCACGCGGTGGCAAGGGCGGACGGGGCGTTTGAGATGACGCGGTGCACCATGCGGTCTCCGAAGAGCTGAAGGCGTGCCAAGCTGGCGTGCAGCCACTATTTCCCTTCCTCGTCGTATATTCTCTCCATTCATCTGCGGGTATGCTGGCGATGTCTCATCCGCAGCATCAGCCGAACAGCATGGGCTATGCGCCCACAAGCAGCGCGCCGGGCGCACTGCCACTACCCGGCGGGCTAGAAGGCCTCAACCCATACCATCCGCTTGCGTTCTGGCCGCATCCCATGTACATGGGACAGCAGCAGGGCATGGGGCAGGGGGTGGTGCTGCCGCGGCCACACCTGCTGGGCAGCAACGCAAAAGAACAGCACCCTGGCCCTTTGGGCGAGGAGGCTGCAGAGCTAGGACAAGCGCAAGACGGGTCTCCAGTGCCCGGGTCTCGTGGGGCAAAGGCGTCGACGTACGCTGCACGGCACCAGGTGCGGTTGCACGAGCAGAGGGGCCAACGGCTTGACCTGTGCGCCTGAAAGGCCCTGGACGAGTTTTACCGCACGCGCGCACCGCTGTCTTCTTGGTGTCGCCCCAGTGCCTGTCGTTACGTGCCAGCAGTGACGAGGGCCGCAAAACTGCTGCGCTTTTGGCACTCTCTCCGCGCCGCTCGGCAACCTGGCACCTGGGTCTTCTCACCGGGTGGTCACTTTTTGGCACCACTGTGCCGCTGACTCCTCTTCCTGCTTCCATTCTTGTACGTATGCGTACATTCGTACCGCAGGCGTCTGAAAAGAGACGCAGAACGCGCATTAATGACAGATTACAGCAGCTCAGGGATGTCGTGCCCACTCCACAGGAGGGATCCAACACCGGTGATTTCCTAGGACATGTTCTGACGTATGTGACCCAGCTACAAGCTCTAGCAGGCGTTCAGCCGAAGCAGCCGCTGCCCACCAGTGGGAGTGGGAGTGGAGCACCGCCCCCTGCTGCTGTTGTTGATGCGGCCACGCCTGCTGGTGCAAAGGCGGCGGCGGGGAATCCGCGTGGCACAGAAGCGGTGGATGTGCCGCCAGCAGCTGGTGGGACGAGGCTGAAACGGGCCCGCACCAGGAAGGGCACATAGACTCTATGAGGTCGGACCTCAGAAAAAGTCTAGTCTAGTACATGTTGTTGTTGTTGTTGTTGTTGTTGTTGTTGTTGTTACACGGACGTTGTTGTACAAGATGATCACAGAAGATATGACTCCCCTTGTTTTCCGTGCAAACGGGCAAGAATGTTGCGCCCAACCTCTGGTAACGCTTCATCCAAGCGCGTGTTCCATCCAGGCTGAAAGACCGCTAGAGTCTGTCTTCGCAGTGCGGCTTCAACATTCGAGATGGCGTCAGCGCAGCGGGGTCCTTCAGCCAGATTGGTCAGAACGCAGGAGCCAGCATGCTGCACACTTTCATCGCTTGTATGCTCCAGCATCGCCCCCACTACTGCAAACACTGCGTCTGAGCTGCCCGCTAACCTTTTGTTGTCGGCATGGTCTTGTGTCATGGCCAAGAGCGAACCAAAAGCAGATGTCTGCACACTGGCGTCTGTTTTATGCCTGCACATACTTGACAAGATCGCCTCCAGTGCACCATGTTTGGCCGCTTTGCCACGGATAATTGGAGTGCTCATCAAACTGGTAAGCGCAAGACAGCCACTCTTTTGCACATCCGCATCGCGGAGATGCTTTTTCAGCGCATTTACCACGGCCTTCACTGCGCTGCTCACGCCCGTTAATCGTGGCTGGTCCCGTCGCGTGACGATCGCGCAGAGCGTGTCACAACCGAGCTTTTGCAACGAATCGCAGTGTGCGAAACGCCGCATGGCCTTGACGACTAAAGCAAGCGCTTCAGAGCCTTCAGTAATCCTCATGGTTGGATTACTGAACAGGTGAAGAAGTGCACTGAATGCGCACTCTTGATTTAGTGACGCGTGGGATATGATGGCTCGGACAGCGCCGGCACTCACAGCTTTAGCATGATTCTCCCGGTGCTGAACTAGGAGTGTGAATGCCAAAAACCAAGAGTGATTTCGACGCGATGAAAAGCGCGAGTCGAGTAAAGCGTCGATAGCACCAGCGCGGCCCGCCCTCTGCCGGTTGCCGGCATCGGTGAGCATGGAATGAAGCGCACAAAACGCTTCATTCAAACCAAAGGCAGCCGTGTCACCACACATTTTCATACCAGCGATGACAGCCTCGATGGCGCCAGCTTGGCCTGCTTTCTGAGTGTTGGCAACATTACCGCGACATATCCTCGAAAGGATGAGACAGGCAGACTCCTGAACGACTGAACTCGTCAGGTGGGTGTTCATAGTGGCCACCAAGGCATCAATAGCACCGGCACTGTCAGCATTACTAACACGATCGAACCTCACCTGTTGCAGGAAAGAGCAAGCGCGCTGCTGTACCATCTCGTGATTGGCAAACCTCTGCATCACGGTAATCACAAAATTGAAGCCAATAGGACCTTGCCCCTGCACCGCGTATGCATAACGAAGATGCTGCACATGACACAGCACGGCAACTGCCGCCTCAGCCATGTGGACGTCATCTGAAAAGTGAGTCTGCGCTGCTCCGACGCAAGCAAACACCATCCGGAGGAATCTCGACAATGATTCGGATTCTTCAGAAGTTACTTTCAACGACCCAAGTCGAGCGTGCAGAGCGTGCAGCGCCATCAACTGAACCCGAAAATTGTCTCTGTGGATCCGCATTCGCAGGAGGATGCCTGACAGAACTTTCAGTGAAGTGTAGGGAGGTCCACTGACCAGTTGCAGAAACAGGCATAATTTCTGGAACGGTTCAGGACTCGTCTCAGCGTCTAGGAGTTTCTGGACGTCTCTAGACTCCCTGACTCCCTGCAGATGTGCCTCGATGAGCTGTTCAGCAGAGTTCGCCCCAAGGGCGTGCGCGACAGCCCATGCGCGCAAGTGCCCAACAGCACCCGTAATACATATCAACTGCGGCGCCTTGTCAAGGAGAGTTGCCAGAGTGACTTCAGACCAGGCTGAGGTGCTCGCCTCAGAAGGAGTGCGAATGAACAGGAGCTCTCCTTGCGCGCGAGCTGCAAGGGTGATAAGCACCTGGTGCGTGACCCGCTGTGCAGATAGACTCGACAAGTCCATGTCAATCCACAGCCTCTTGTTTGTGGCCACCCGCCGCCAGTGGCGATTGACGCAGCAGCACTTGCCAAGGTCAGGCACCTTGAGTCTCGTGAACACAAGCAGCAGCGCGTCCTCAGGCAGCTCGTCGAAGCCGCCGCGGTGCCCACCAGGCTGCTCCATGGTGGGGGGGGCGCGTGCAGCGAGAGCGAAGGCTAAATGCTAATGGACCCAGCGTCGCTGGGTCAGCGAAGGTGTGCTGTTATCTGCCACTCAACATCAGCGCGCGGACACGCGATGCGCTCAACAACTCTTCCATAGTGGTTATGACATCCAATGCTAGTTGGTGGACAGCTTGATCGGCGGCCGGGCTCGCTTGCTGCTCTCATGGCTGCGCATCTTGAGCGTAATGTGGCACGTCGGCTTCAGGATCTTGTACGCCCGTCCCTGCGCACGCGGCTGGAAGCGCTTCATGTACGGCCCCTGGTCAGCGAACGCCTCGGAGATGTACAGGGTGCTCTTTTTCATGTTGTGCGTGTTCTTCGCGTTGCTTGCGCACGACAGCACCAAGCCCTGGATCTGTGGACGCAAAGGGGTGTCAGGGGCACGAGGAGTGTCACACCACCAGTACGGGGGAGGCGCGCACCATTTCGCTAGCCTTCTGGGGGAGGAACTCCAGGATCATCAACGCCTCCTCGTAGTCACGCCCACGGATGACGTCCAGCACGCGGCGCGCCTGCATCGGGTGTTACGCGGCACGTGCGTCAGTCAGCGCACTGCGCAGCCTACAGGAAGGGCAGTGGGGGCTTCGCGGCCGCCTGGAAAAAGATCAAGCCTTTGACCCGGACGCGTTCCAAGTCGCTGGGGCGCCGGGTGACGCGCGCACCTTGAAGGCTGACCCCTTCTGGGATCGCAGGAAGGCCTTCGCCTCGGGAACGGCGGCGACCTGCGACGCATTGCAGTTGTGTGAGTGACCTCCACAAGCCCTAGGGCCTCCCCCGCGGTTTCCGACACGCGCACGCACCTCGGCAGCGCCTTCAGCCGCGGCGGCAACAACAACGGGAGCACGCAGCGGCACGGACGCACGCTGCGGCGCAGAGCGGAGCTGCGCCGGCGCGGACGCTTTGCTAGACAACGACATCGCCCCCAACATCGACGACAACGACGTCATGGCGGCGCAGAGAGTGACACTCGCAGCAACACACGAATAGCCCCTCCAAACAGAGGCCTGCCCCTCAACAGTGCCCTCTTCAGGGGCTTGTCACAGTAACGACAGAGCTGACGTGGCGTGAAGTTGCATAAAATTTGGGGGGCGCGCCTCTTCATCATTTAGTAGCTGCGTCCCCACAGCGCCCAGCAGGTTGCAGTCTTGCCGTTGCCGGTGAAGCATGGCGTGCCTGGCGCCAGGGTAGGCTGCTCGAACGGGATGCACAGCGTCTTCGCCGCGCCACGGTCTGATTCCTTGGAGCTGGTGTGCTTCACCCACTCCTCAGACGCGGGCTCCTCGCACCAGGGGGCAAGCACCATGCACTTGCGGTCCAAAGCAGGCACGAAGTCGGACCACTGTGTCACCTTCACAATGCGGCTATTCCTCTCCGCTGTCGCCTTCGCCAGCAATGCGGCCTGCATCTCGTCCATCAGCTGTGTGGCGCGCTGCGGCAGATCAGATAACGCAACCGTCTCCTTGACGCGATTGTCTCGGCGGACAAGGACACATTGCCCAGCTGCCAGATCGCGTGGCCCGAACTCGCAGCGTAGCGGCACTCCCTTCAGCTCCCAGTGGTTGTACTTCCATCCAGGCGTGTAATTGTCGCGCGCATCCAGCTTCACGCGGATGCTAATCGCCTGCATGGAGTCTGCAGCGGACTGCGCCCCCCCGGACAGCGCCGCCTTCTCCTCCGCGCTGAGCTTCGCATTGGGGATGGGTACAATGACCACCTGGACAGGCGCGATCCGGGGAGGAAGCACCAGGCCGGTATCGTCGCCGTGAACCATGACCGCCACACCGATGCTACGAGTAGTCAAGCCCCACGAGTTCTGCCACGCCAGGCTGCGTCCTCCATCCACATTCTCGAACTCGATGCCGAACATCTTGGCGAAGTTCTGGCCCAGACAATGGCTGGTCGCGGCCTGGATGCCTCGGCCGGTTGAGGGGACGAACGCTTCCACAGTGGTCGTGTACAGCCCGCCTGCGAACTTCTCCTTCTCTGATTTGACACCCTGGATGACCGGCACGGCGAGGAGCTGCTCGTACACCTGCTTGTACCGGTCCAGGACGGCGCGCACCTCCACATCCGCTTCTTGCTTGGTCGCAAACACCGTGTGACCCTCCTGCCACAAGAACTCGCGGCTGCGAATGAACGGCGTCGGGTGCTTGAACTCCCAACGCACGACGTTGCACCACTGGTTCAGCTTGAGCGGCAAATCTCGATGGCTGCGGATCCACTGGGCATAGATGGGGTACATCACAGTCTCGCTCGTTGGTCGCACAGCGATGGGCGCCTCCAGCTCGCTATCGCCGCTACGGGTGACCCATGCCACCTACACGGCGCGTGTGACGGAAGGGCGAATTCAGCGTCCGGCAAAGTGCCGCGAGACCCAGTGCCTGCTGGGTGTGCGGCACTACCGAGACGCACCTCCGGCGCGAACCCCTCCACGTGGTCCTTCTCAGCCGTCAGCGCCTTCTCGGACACGAACAGCGGGAAGTACGCGTTCTCCACGCCCAGCCTGCAAACGGACAGACGTGTTGGATCAGTTTTGCTTGGGTGTGAAGGCTGCTCCGCCAGCTCCGCACGCAGTGGCTGCGCGCACGCCAGGAGCTGCATGCCACTATGCATACACACTGTAGCCTGGCACACGGCTCTGCGACACTGCCGCCCCGGCAGCCAGTCCAGCCAAACCAACGCACTTCTTGATCTCCGCGTCGAAGTGGTCTTTTATTTTCTCCCAGATGCTGTACGCCCAGGGACGGAGGATGTAGCAGCCGGAAACGTCGTAGTACTCGATCATCTCGCCGGCGGTCACCACCTGGCTGTACCACTGGCCAAAGTCCTCCGCCCGAGTGGTGGTCAGTCCGAGCTGCGTCTCCTTCTTCACCTCCTTGCCGCCGCCGCCCTGCTTGGGGGCCGCCTTGTCCTTCACCGACAGAACAGCCACGCCCGCCTCCACTGAAGCCGCCATGGGGTTGGGGAGGACGAAAAGTGCCGCCACGTTGGCGGAGATGGTCACTTTGTGCGTCCCCGCACATCGCATGACTGGAGTGTAGTAGCAGCGCGCGCTAAACCAGACGCGCGTCGGCACGAGCTCGCAATGGAGGTCGATAGTGTGCCAGGCCCACTAGTGCAGGCGCCTGTGCACAGCTGCAGCGCCGCGTGCCAGCGCTGCGTGTTCGGGAACCTCTTTCAGTGCAAAGTCACTGGCGTAGAGCACCTCTGTGACCGGTACGCGCGCGGACCTTGGGCCTTCACCTGTCGTGTCCTGCTTTTGCCGCTCACACACCACTGAATCGCACGAACCGCTTCCTTGCGCACAAACAGGACGTGTAGATTCAGACACCTAGGCGCAAATGGAGCGGGAACCGTGTGTGTCCTTACTGGCCGCAGCTTTGCGTGGTGGAAGGACTCGCAGACAGAAAATAGAAGGCATGTGTCCCCTTCGGGCGCCCTCAGAAAGGCATCGGTCGAAACAGTAGGCAGTTGCGCTCGCATCTCGCGTCACTATGCACGCACGCGGGTTCTTGTGCGGCTGCGGCGCTCACGCCAGCTCAACCACTGGTCGCTGTCTTTCGAGAGTGTCTACTCACTGTGGTGCTCTGTTGCCTTGCTTTTACACAGGAAGCGGGATGCGAACTCGCTGTTCGGGGACGCGCCGTCGCCGAAGAGAGCAGGCATGGTGACGGTGTGGAGAGACGACGACACGGTGCAGCCGCGAGGTAGAGGGGCCGAGCACAACTGAAAGTCTCCATGTCTGGAGGTTATTGCGCGCTTTCCCTGGCCTGTGAGTCAAGCAGTGTGCACAGAGTGACAAAGCGTTGATGCGTCGTGTTGATGAGCATTACATTGCTCTGATGCGCCTCTCGTCCTCCCCCTCCTGTCTGTCTGTCATGACAGATACTGATCAGTAGCCCATGGCCAAGGGCTGCTGCTGCTGCATCATATCCATGCCTCCTCCTCCGAACGCCGCTGCGCCGTCTTGCGGCTGCTGCTGCGCCTGCGCATACGCGAACGCGCTCTGTTGCTGTTGCTGCACCAGCATCTGCTGCTGCTGCTGCTCTGGACTGTACTCGAACATACCAGCGTCTGCCATGACGCCACCATCGCTAATCTGAGGTGTCGCACCACCCTGCGCAACGCCGTAATCGATGTTGAACCGAGTCACACGGGGCTTATCCGCAAGGATGTTGCGCACAACCCGGTCAACTTGAACCACAGCCGGCGGGTTATCCCGCAGCGCCTCGTCTGCGTACTCGTTATTCACGTAGTAGCCTACACGGATGAACTCGGCGCCGTTATAGGCGCAGGTCAGCAAGATGACGGTCACGCCAAGGACGTCGTCTTGAGGGATGAGCGTCGAGTTTGGGGGGTCTGCCTGGAACACAAACCGGTAGCTGCCCACCGCGACGGGGCCCACCAGCACGGAGTCGAGGACCTGGTCGTACTGGTTGCTCTCCGCGCTGCCCACGTACGTGATCTTCCACTCCAAGTCTGAAGTTGGGCACGCGGGACGGGGGCAGAAGGGAAAACACAAGTCGCAGAGGGAGTGAGTGGACAGAGGTTGATGGTGACGACAGGCCCAGGGATACAGCGCAGCAAGAGAAAAGGCAGACACGGCCAGGGCGGGCGCGCACCAAAGGGCAGAGCCTCTGTGCACTCGTACACGATCTCGAACTGCAGCGGGTTGCTGTACCACGACGGATTGTCCTACGCAGGGCGCGGTGCGTGTGAGTGCGCGTCGCGTGCGCAGGGGGCGGGGCACGGCTCAAAAGTTGACAGGACCCAGGGGTCTGGTCTTTTGAACGCCCCTGTGTGGGAGCGGGCGCACTCGCGCGACCGCCCCCGACACGTGCGCCGCCGCGGCGCACGACCGTGGAAGAGATGCGCACCATAACATTCACTTCGGTCACCACCACGGGCGACATGGCCGCCGGAAAACGGAAAACAAGGGCGCCAAAGGCGGCGGTGGGAAGGCGTACTCTCCCTCACACGCCTTGCGACCTGGGGCAACACCCACACAGGTGCTGCACACGCTGTGTCTGTGCGCAACGGCGCGACACAAGAGAGGGGCGGGGGCGAGGCTGCGTGGCGGCAGCTATGGACAAGGCGAAGGGTGAGCGTGAGCGGGTGAGGCCACGTCACGTACGGGAGCGCAGAGAAAAAGATATCGAGTGTCGCGAGATCCTTTTTGCTCTCGCAACGCGGTGTGAGCACGCCGCGAGCGACAGTGCCGCAGCCCCGCAGTCGTAGCTGAAAGGCACCTTTGATAGCGAATGATTGTGCGTCTTCGCACACGGTACGCGCCCTCTTGCCTCCCCTTGTTGCCTGCTTCATCCCGTGGGGCCGCCATGTGTGTGACACATACACGACACGCGTGTGGCACACGCGCGTGCGCAGGGACGGCACCGAGAAAGTGACGGTGGAAGACTCAGCGACTGTGGCTGTCTTGCGGAGCGTCATAGAGCAGCAGTTCAAGGTGCCTGACGGCGACCAGACGCTATCGCTGGACCAGAACCTGGTGCGTTGCAACACACACGGGGCCGCCGTTATGAGCAGAGGTCCATTGACAGCACCCACCCTTTGGCGGTCACTCCACACACCGCAGCTGCTTGCCCCCGACGTGTCGCGCTTCACGGACCTGGGGAACCGGCATGCATCGCTTAAGGCGCTGGGCGTAGAACACGGCTCGCTCGTGTACTTGCGATACACCGTCGAGCGGGAAGTGACCCGGACCAAAGGCCTAGAGACGCGCCCTTTCGGTGCGTCGCTGTGTGGCTGTGTCGACATGTCACAGCAGCAGGCTGCAAGAGGATGTTTGCTGATGTCGCGTGCGCTTCATCGTAATTATGTGTTTGGGCAGGCGAGCACATGACAGTGGCCCAGATGATGCTGAAGCAGACGCGCATCGAGCGACAAGATAAGCCAGAGTGCACGAGTCTGTCATTTGATGGCCAGGCGGCGAATGTATTCCAATCGTGCGTGCCAGACCATGCGGTAGAGAGCGTGCTGTTGCACTGTCTGACAGCCATCGACTTTCTGTGTGCGCGCAGATACGTGAACCAGGCGCTTGCATTCAACATCCAGCGATGTGGCTTCCTATACGGCGAGTGCGATGAAAGCGGAAACGTGAAGGCGCACTTCATATACGAGCCGCCGCAGCAGGTGCGCAGCGACATTTCCCTGCCCTTCTTGCCGACGAGATGAACACTGACACCCGGCATACTACTACTCGTGCAGGGCTTCGCCGATCGGGTGGACATCGCTGAAGATGATGGCGGCGAGCAGCGGCGAGTGGACATAATAGCGGAGCATTTGGGCATGAAGCGCGTGGGTTGGATCTTCAGCGCCAGCACAGCCGCGGAGCGGGATTGCATCCTGAGCAGCAGCGAGATATTGGCCATGGCACGGCTACAGGCGCAGTCGGGAGACCCGTATTTCGCGACCGCAGTCGTGTCCATCTGGTCAGATGAGGAAGGCGCCCACAGTGTTCACTTCGAGGCGTTCCAGTGCTCCAAACAAGCGGTGCAGCTCTTCTCAGACGGCTGGTTCGTGCCGAGTGACGACCCCAAGTTCGTGGCGACGTCGCCGGACAAAGAGGTTGCTATTGTGGCTGGACGGGACACTCGGAAAATCGAGAACGAGTTCCTTGTCACTGTGGTGCCGATCATGGACCACAGCGGACCTCTGACGACGACGTTCCCGGTTGAGAACCGGCTGACTGGGCAGACAGTGGACGAGTTGCGCGCATGCATGAATGCCGCCAAGTCGAAGCCGTATGCGCAGCGCCTTGCTGATTTCCACATGCTGCTCTTCCTCTCGCAGCGCCTCGGCGAGTCCGATGTCGCGCTGCTGTGCGACGCGGTGCGCACCGGCGGGGAGGTGGCGGAGGGCTATAGAATCCTGATTGACAGTCTCGCAGGACTCCGGTGATTGAGATTCACACAAATTCATCCGCTGAATGTCCATGTCCTGTTCCCAGAGCGCGGAAATGCAGTCGACCGCTTGCCCGGCTTGAATGGCTCTTCTACAGCTGTGGACTTGGCAAACGGCGCCAACACAGGCTTCGGCGCCTTCGCTACACCAGCCGCAACAGGCGATGCACTCGGCCCAGCTAGTGCGAACCCGCCGCCATGCGGCAATGACTTCCGCGCTGCACGGAAGTCGAAGGCAACTGGTGCCGGAGACAGGCTCTGCTGCGCCTGTGCTGTCGACGCCGCGTGTCTCGGCTTCTTGAACGCAGCCGTGTCTATTCGAGCTGCAGGCGACGCGTGTGCGGGACGAGCAGCTTTGCGCTGCGCAGCACGCTGCTGGTTCAATGAAGCCGGCTCTGGTCCAGCACTGTCTGACGGCCCGCGCTGCGTCCCCCTTGATGGCGCTCCACCATCTGCTGCTACTACAGGCTGCTTCGAAGCCACGCGGCGGGCGTCTTGCAGCCAGGCGGAGATGCTCTGCTCAGGTTGCCCGGCCGCCGGAGCGTCCACAACGACAGGCTCAGGAGGCGGGACGAGCGGCTCGTCTCCAGCAGGGGCGGCTTCGTGGTCGAACGGTAGACGCAGTGTCTTGTGGATAGTGTGGACGGCATGAACAGGCACTGCGTCGTGCTCAGCCCCAGTGACAAAGGCACAAGCTGTGGTGTGCTCGACTGCAGGCGCGCTGACTGACACTGCGATGCGCGGCCGCCGCGCTGCGGTGACGCTCATGGCTAGACTGTGAATGATGTGTCGTTTGACATAGAGGAACCCGAAGGGGCGCTCTGAAGCTCTTGCCCGTGATGTCACCGCGCAACAGCGACGCCCTGTGCTACCCGGGGCCGCACCGTCATGTACAGCCCATTGGTGGTGTGGATGGTCGCCCCCGTGGTGAGACCAATCGTCTGGCCAGGCACCAGCTGGAACTCGAATCGACGGAGGAGTAGCGCAAGCGCTGTGACCGCCTCCAGCAGCGCGAACTGGTCGCCCACGCATTTGCGCGGCCCGCCACTGAATGGGATGTACTTGAAATCAGTGTTGCTTTCATTCGGCACCGGCTGGTCCAGGGCGAACCGCTCGGGTCTGAACGCCTCTGGGTCGTCCCACACCGCGGCGCTATGATGGATGTTGTACACGCTGATGATGATGTCCTGCCCTGCAGGCACGGAGTAGCCGCCAGGCAGCGTATCCGCCTCACCGGCACGGCGGATGAGCACGGGCGGGTGTGGATACAGCCGCATGGATTCGTTGACGCATCGCATGATGTATGGCAATCCGCTCATCACGGTGCTCATGCTCAGCGCGGCATCGGGGTCACTGCCCAGTGCGGCATCTGCTTCTGCTTGCGCCTTGGCCATCGTGTCAGGATGATCCACCAGCAACTTCAACGTCCAAGTGAGCACGCTGGCAGTTGTTTCATGGCCAGCGACCAGCATGGATAGCAAATCATCGCGAAGCTGCGTCTCAGTCACCTCTTGGCGGCTGGCAAGCAGGAAGCGCAGCATGCAGGGGTCCTTTGCGTTGATGTACTCCGTGTCCAACGATGCGAACTCCTGCTCCGCCTCTACAATGGCTTTGCACTGCGCAATCAACTCCTCCGTCGTGTTCCGAATGATAGCCACTGCATCTGCGGCTTTGCGTTGTCGCGGCGAGAACAAGCACAGCAGTGGGATCTTCCAGATTGGCAGCAAATCCGTGGCGCGCTGCTCCGTCTCCTTGAGGGCAGTATACACCGCCTGGATGACTGGACTGTCCGTCGTCAACGCGTTGTAATCGTAGTTAAATACCGACAAGCCGATGATGTCGAGTGTCAGCTGGCTGAAACACGCCTCGATGTCCACAGCAGTGCCAGCCTCAGCTGCAGCCGCAAGCTTGGCTTCCAGACGGCGAGTGCACGGAGCGAAGACGGCGCGCACCATGGCATCCAAGTAAGCTTTGTGAAGTGCAGGCACCACTGCGCGGCGGCGACCTTTCCATAGCTCCCCTTCTGAGACCGCGAATCCATCGCCGAAGAGGAATTCAGACACCTCTCGGACGAGCCCTTTGCCGTAGGCCGGGTAGCCGCGGAGCACGTGCTTCGCTGCTGCGGGGTCGCTAATGACCAGGAAGCTGCTGACTGGGCCTGTCGGGAGCAAATACACCGGCCCAGACTCCTGGAACCACTTGTATAGCGCTAGGAACAGCGCGCCACCTACAAGAGGAACAGAGCAGTAGATAGACACGCGGCCCCGGGGGTGAGTGTCTCTGGGAGATCCAACGACAAGTGACGCCAGCGTACCAAGCAAGTCCGCCACATCATCTGGCTTCGCGTCTGCACGCGGCACGCCCTACACACCGCCAGAAACGTGGAACCCAGAGACACGGTGCGTCAGAAGGGAACAAAAGCAAACTGCTTTGTTGTGGCCGACTTTATCTCGTTGTGTGCACTTTATGGGCGCCGCGTCTCCGCCAGTGGCAATTTGCCTCTCACCGACGCACCGCAGACGCTGCGTCGCCCCAGTTGCGTTGCAAGGCGGTGAGCCAGCCGGGGGAGATGAAGGTTGCGCCAGCGCCAGCGACGTCCTTGCTGCTTGACTTGAGGCCTCCACTGCTGCTGTCTGTCGGGACGCAGACACGCCACCAGGCGGGGCAACGCATTGTCAGTGCCATGAGGCATGTCATCATAGGACCAGTAGGAATACACACCGGGGTCGTCGCCAGCGGCATACGTGCGAACGCTTCGACGGCCCTGGCAGCTACATCTCCGGCACGGCTTCGCGTGTCCAACTGCTCGACTGCTGTCATGAGTCTGGAGCCGCGCAGGCGAGCCGTGGAGGCAATGCATGACTACGAGCTTGGGCGGAGGCGCGCAACGAAACGCTAGCGGAAGCAAC
>Ga0164297_10001303_pt1 | contig 26927 bp, 25 predicted proteins | sample GEODES058metaG_FD_113539 | JGI IMG/M metagenome (GOLD analysis project Ga0164297, IMG submission 113539) | Dystrophic lake water microbial communities from Trout Bog Lake, Wisconsin, USA - GEODES058 metaG | ecosystem: Environmental > Aquatic > Freshwater > Lake | place: USA: Trout Bog Lake... | reverse complement strand
TCTGTTATATCGGTTGTCTTTATTGGAGTGTTTTTATTTGAGGAAAAATATACATGGAAACAAGTATTTGGGATGTTGATTACATTTTTTGGAGTTTATTTGTTGGCAGGTTAAAAAGTATAATTCACAAAACCAAAATAAAATTCAATCTAATTTATTTACTGCGCTGTTAGTTATCGGGTTTTTACAATAAGAATTCCAAAAAAACTGTCCAAAAAGTATTATCAGACCACATGTGTACGCTACAAAACCGCAAATAATTTTGTAATTAAAATCTGTTTCTACGGGTGGTTTATAAAAATATAAACATGAAAAATTGCATGCAAAAAATTGCACCAGTTGCATCGTGGTAATATATGGTTTCAGTTTTCGAAATCCATTCCATTGTAAAAGAGTGGAAAGATAATACGAATACATTACTGTGTGCACCAACGAATTAAATAAAGAAGGTATCCAAACTGCGTCCACTTTGTTGTAATAACATAAATGCCAAAAAATGGCAGCGCCAATATGATGATACGTTTGTAGAAATATGGGTTTTTTACCTTTCAAATAAATCAAAAATGTATCCAAGTATTCCCAATATTTGGATAAATAAAATAAATACATTAATCGGTCAAAGTTTGTTTTAGGATTACCAAAATAATAGTTTTTTTGAAATACTATTCCTTCTGTACACAAAATAGAAGAAATAGAATAAAATGTATATGCACTGAATAAAATGAGAGCACTGTTGTGTATTACACTTAATGGGTGTAAAAACGTGGGCGACAATCGCCATGTTTTTGGCCAAGAAAGATAAGCAATCGTTCCAACGGTTGGATAAATCAAATGACTATGTTGTATAAGTTCATTCATTCTTATAAACTATAAACTATATAGTTTATATATTTTTCAAAAATAATAAATAAACAATACCATTGTATAAAAGAAAGAAAATTATGAAACTCTTGAGCGTTGACGTTGGAATCAAAAATTTGGCATTTTGTTTTTTTGTAAAACACGATGGAAAGGATTATTATGAAATTGCCAAATGGGATGTTGTGAATTTATCACAACAACTTGAATATAAATGTTGTCATTTAGAAAAAGGTGCGATTTGTGAGAAACCAGCAAAGTTTAGTAAATCTGGAAAACATTATTGTTTAAAACATGCAAAAAAACAAGAGTATCAAATTCCAACATGTAAAACAAAACTCTCATCCATTCAAAAATATAAAATTGGCGATCTTCAATCCTACGCAGAAAACAATAAAATTACGTTTCAAAAACCAATGAAACGCGCCGAATTGCTTTCACTTGTATTAGACCATGTTCAAACCACAAGTTTTGATCCAATCAAAGAAACAAACGCTTCTAAACTGGACTTGATTACCATTGGCAAAAACATTATGATGAAAATGGACGAAATATTTACAGGAGATAGTCGCGTAGATACAATTGATCAAGTTATTATTGAAAATCAAATTAGTCCTATCGCAAATCGTATGAAAACAATACAAGGAATGATCGCACAATATTTTATTATGAGACACGCTGATATCAAAATTGACTTTGTAAATGCATCAAATAAACTAAAAGATATTGTTAAAGAAAATGCGGTTACTGCTCCCGCAAAAGAAGCGTCAGTAAAAATGAAATACGGAGACCGAAAAAAAGCGAGTATTCAAAAAACGATGGATACTATTTCTACAGATTTCAGATACCAAGAATGGGAAACTTTTTTTAAGAAACATGGAAAAAAGGATGATTTAAGCGACGCTTTTTTACAAGGACTATGGTACATAAACAAGTAATTTTTTCATAATATATTCTACAATTCGTAATACTTAAAATTATATGTTCTTATTCATTCATAAGAATGAATGATATTATTGAGTTAAATGATTTCGGTCCAAAGTCGTCCAACTTTGGTTCTGGTATCGAACTTCTTATGAATGATAAAAAAAGTGCTCCTTCCGCGTCAAGTGACATTGATTTAGGAGACTTGGAAAATTTAGAACTTGAATTGAATGAACTCACAGATGATGCGATGGGTTTTAATATGAACACAAGTCGAAATGACTTGTTTGGTGTTGGGTCGGGTGGTGGTAGCATTAATGAGTCTCATAATGTTCGTTTTGATGACTCACATGAAACCAATTTTTTTTCCAAAGTCGATAGCAACGGCGCGGCAGGTCTTGGTCAAGCAACAGCGTCATTCGCAAGTAATTTAGAAGACAAGCAAACCTGGGATGGTTTTGCCAAATTCAACAATGTTCCTATTAATCCTGATAAACCCGTTTCGTCTCAACCTCAACTTAACAAAGAGGAAATGTTGAGAGAAAAATTCAAGTACCTACGTAGGTTAGAAACTTTAGAGAGTAAGGGCGTGTCATTAACCAAAAAATATTCCATGGAAGATTCGCTTCTAGAAATGCAAGGTGAATATGAAATGATTATGGAAGAAAAGTCGAAACAAAACTCGGTAAAGTTCCAAGGAAATATGCTTATGGCCATTGTCAATGGTATTGAATTTTTGAATAACCGTTTTGATCCATTTGATGTGAAATTAGATGGGTGGTCAGATCAATTGAACGAAAACTTGACGGACTACGATGACGTATTTGCAGAACTTTATGATAAATACAAATCACGCGCATCTATGGCTCCCGAACTGAAACTCCTATTTCAGTTGGGTGGAAGTGCCATGATGGTGCATATGACAAATACCATGTTCAAGAGTGCTATGCCTGGAATGGACGATATTCTTCGTCAAAATCCAGACTTGATGCGTCAGTTCCAGAACGCGGCAGTCAATAGTATGGGTCAAACCGCCCCCGGGTTTTCTGGATTTATGGGGGGAATTATGAACCCTGAAGGCGCAGGTTACGGAGGTAATGGTCCTCCTCCACCTATGGCAACACAAGGTCCGAACGCCCCTCCTCCATCCATGTCAAGAGGAGGAAATAATTCTTATTCAAGTTCCAGTTCCAATAGACCAGATTTGAGTGCGGGTATGGGACGCACTTCTTTCCGTGAAAACGATGGTATCAATATTCGGGAAAATTACGCTGGTGCAAGTTATAGTTCCGGTTCTGGTGAAAAGAGCATGAGACAAGAAATGCGTGGACCCAGTGATATCAATGACATATTGTCTGGATTGAAAACAAAAACCATTAATATTAATAAAGAACCAACCATTCAACCCTCGGACAATGTTATCGATTTCGATATTCAAGATAGTAGTACCATTAGTATTTCAGACTTGAAAGAGTTACAGTCGAATGGTGGAGCCGGAGGTAATTTACCAAAACGCAGCAAACGTCGGCAAAAGTCGGATAAAAATACAGTGAGTTTAGATATTTAAAAAAAATATATATAACTCAGATTGTTACATATATTTACAAATAAAATAAATTACAGCAATGTCCACCGGGAACCCAGGAAAATTATAACAGTTTTCATCAAGAAATCTTAGCAGGGAACCTAGGACTGCTACGCTGCCCGGGGTTCCCCCTAAATTAATCCTTTTTCTCATTTTCATCGACCCATTTATTATATTCCATCATTTTCAAAAATGACTTATACGCCCCTAATAAAGTGGGATGGTGAACATAAGGTATATTATGTTCTTTACAAAACTTGACAACTATTGGTTTGACGGAGGGATAATGAACCGATGACATATTCGGGAACAAGTGATGTTCTATTTGATAATTGATGGCGCCAAACGCATGTGTCCAAACTAAATTATTATTCATAAAGTTTCCAGAATTTTGAATTTGAAGTCGCAACCAATCATTACCTTCGTAATGATTTTCTACTGCGGTTTCATATGTGTCATGATCTAACACAATGTTGATATGATATATTGTGTTTACAGTAATCATGTATAAGATTGTTGGTAAAACCAACCCTTTATATAAACAATACACATTAGCAGTCATTAAACATATGTCAGTCATATCATAAAATTGTTTATTAGGAAGTTTGATTTTAAACAATCGTTTTTTATTATTTGCAACGAAATAAGACAACACATGCCCATAATATTGCCCCGGAAATATTGTCAATAAAGTTGTGACTATATTTGCTTTTCCCTGCTGTCTAGAAACATTTTTTAAAATTTTTGTTTCATTTTTTGTTTTTCGCATAAACGGATTAAAATGATATAAATCAGGGTCTTTTCTCTCTTCACTTGTAAAAGAATGATGATGATACACGTGATGATAAACCCACATCGCATGGTTCCACAACCCAAAACCATTCCAAAGTTTTGATAATAAATTGTTTACTTTTGGATATAAAGAAACGCCATAATGGGATGCGTCGTGCATGAGATTAAACCCAATTGATATCCATGTTACTCCAGCCAACGTCGCATTCAAACAACGAACCCACAATGCGCTTTGAGAAAGCATCGCAACATAAAAACAACGTAAATAAAACAACAAAGAAAAAATATTTACAATGGTTCGAAACGGAGTTGCTTTGATGGTTTTGCGATTTGGAAATTTTTCTTTTACTAATTTTAATAATTTATTATAGTTGGTAAAATCGTATTGTTTTACGTCATTATCTGGTTCCATGTCTTTCACTTCATATTTATCCAACATTTTACCAATCTTTTCTTTATTTGAAAACGCATGGTAAGTTTCAAATAAGGCCGTGATGTCTTTTTCTCCTTTGGTTTTCAACAAGATGTCTGCTCCGCCCGGGTGTTTCTCTATAAATTCTGTCAAGTCATAGGTTTTTCCATGAATGTGCCACATGCCCAATATATATTCATGTAAGAATATATTTATATCCTAATAAAATAAGTTATAAGTTACACCATAAAATTAGTTATATTCATAATAATATTATAACGTTAAATGATAATACAATTATGCTACAAGAAGAAGTTATCAATGGTCCGACCCTTTTATTTCAAAAAAATGAACTGTGCGCTTTCAAATACGCCAACAATGAATATGGTCTCACATTTCCTTTACGAAATCCCAACATTTATTTAGACAAAATTATTACTATGAATTTTTTGAATGTTATTTACGCATTAAATAAAGATGATATTATTGAAGAGTTTCATTTATCCATGGATCCGACAAATGAAAACAAGGGAACAGTATATATTCTTTTCCGTCATTTTTTTGAAGATTTTGGATTTCAGCAAAAATATCTCTTCTTGGACATTGTTATTGAGAGAACAAGTACACACGTTACCTATAAAGGAACAACAAATGTTACACAAGAAGGTGGCAACAATTCAAACGCGGAACTACTTCATTTGAGTGAAATTTCTGTTGCGTGTGATATTCAAGACGCACACAATGTTATGGTTGAGTCTAAAATAAAAATCCAAACCAAATTTGAAATCCCAACCATGATTGAAAAAATGGCGTCCATACTTTTACATAAAATATTCATGAAATTAAAACAACTTATAGAAAATTACAAGTAATAATGTATTGCGAATGAATTATTACAACGTGGGTACATTTTCAAAACATTATTATATGTTTGGTCCGTTTTACTTTTTCTCTCTTTTTCATCATCTTTATTTTTTAGGTTCCATTTGCGCCATTGTTTTAAAAGAATACATTTCTTTCAAACTATTTTCAAAATCGCTTTGCCACTGCACTCAAAACCTTTGTAGGCAACTTGCGAAAAAAAATGTACTATGTGTTAAAATATTCCAAGCAATTGCTTTGAATAATGAGTGGATTAATGAGGAATTCAACTCTCATTTGAAAATTTATACCGATCAAGCACCATATGACGAGTCTGATATTAATTATAAAACACTTGAAAAACTGAACCGACAATTTAATTTACAATGCACTCATATGTCCATATCTTATCGCTCGGGTATGATTTCTCTCGTGTATAAAATGGTGGACTCAACGGGTGAAACAAAAATCGTAAAAATAAAGAGACGAAATATTGAAATCAAGTTGGAACAATCAATTCAAGAACTACAATTTTTGATTCGACTTCTTTCATGGATTCCTTATTTCAATACCCTCGATATATCCACTTCTCTCGATAAAAACATAGGGTGTTTAAAACAACAATTGGATTTTCAAGAAGAAGTGAAAAACATGAGAGAAGCGTATTATAATTGTAAAAATTTGTCGTATCTCCGTATTCCTCAAGTATATGATAAAATCACGGAACAATTTGACAATGTTATTGTGATGGAATATTTGGAAGGAGTGTCTATTCAAGAAGTTGCGCAAGAGGATTATGACATTTACGCCAAGTTAATTATAAAATATGGCATTGTTTCTCTCCTACTTCACGGCGTAACCCACGGTGACTTACACGGAGGGAATATTTTATTTATCAAGACGATGGATAATAACACAAGTCGTCAAAAATATCAATTAGGGATTTTGGACTTTGGTATTGTGTTGCGTCTTCATGAAAATTTCAAGAAAACTTTATTGGAAATATTTATTCACTTATTTACGAAACCATCGATTGATTTGGCGAGAGATATTTTGATTGCTTCCATTGAACCCGTTGAAATTTTTCGTGACTTACCACAAGAACATATGACGAAAATTTTGACATTTACTGCGAACATTATTCATGACACGATTCATGTGGCGAAACAGGCCGACCAAGTCAAAATCTATGAATTTCTTACAGAGTTTTATAATTATTTGAGCGAAAACAATTTAAAGAAACTCGGGTTGAAAGTGAATGAAAACGTGATAAAAATACAAATGGCTCTGGGAATGTGTAATGGACTTAACATGACATTGTGTAAGCGCGATATTATACGGTTTGCGGATGTTGTATTGAAAGAAATGTTTCATTTGGATTTGTTGATGGATTGATATTTTTTATCACACACACACACACACCCTAAAACAACTTTATTATAAATTAGAAAAAACAACAACAATAGTTTACTTTCTAATTTATAAGATTTTTTTGTATAATTGCTTGTTTGGCAATTGCCTTGATTATTTTTTTCATGGATTCTTGACATTCGCTTCCATTTAAATGAGTGAAACTGGAAGTGATTTGACCTAGGATATTCAAGTAATCATCGTTTTTCTTATCATCATGCGCCATACACGTGGGGTATTCTTCCACCCATTCTTTTATTTTTAAGAACTTTTTATGCGCAAGATGTTTCGTGAAACGGGTTACTCCGGCGTAGTCTATGTCTTTTTCCCAAACATCGTTAGTTTTGATATAAATCACTTCTCTCTTTTCATCGGAGCAGTGCATGGGACGAACTTTTTGATCGAGTGCTTTTAGTTCTCTCACAATCACATTCGAGAGACCCTTGACATAGCCATGCTTACCCGTATAATCCAAGTCTTCCAATTGAATTTGAATGGAATCAATAAATTCATTGATATTCATGGCATCTTTACAAGTTTCGTTCAAGAAAAACTGAAGATTGAATTGATTATTTTGGGTGTTATTAATATTATTGTTTGTAATATTATTATTTTTTGCGATTTCTAACATAAGTTTGTTTTGTTCCATCATATAATTCTGTTGCTCCAGCATCATTTCTTTAAATTCTTGATTTTGTTTTACAAGAAACCATACAAGTTCAGCATCTTTATCTATTTCTTCTTCTAATGTTTTTTCTTTTTCTTCCAATGAAACATTACAGACTTTTTTATGCTTCCAGAGACCAGACCGAGATTTAAACGATTTTCCACAAGAACATAATGGTGTTGTTTTACTCAATTCATCATCGTTTGTTTCCATATGTTTCCTGCTCTTAAAGTGTCTGTCTAGATTAAACTTATAAGAGCATACATAGTTACACTTTTCACAAATAAATTTATTATTTTGAAGTTCATCGTTTTTGTTTCCAAATGATGAATTTTGATGTTTCAGTGTGGTTTGTTGTTGTATCTTATCTGTTTTATTAGAGCATTTATAATGACAAACTTTAGACAAATTTTTTGATATTATTTTTTCATCGTTTTTGTTTCCATTTGTTTCCATTCTAAATAAATGTCCGATTTTATTTTTAAGTTTTTTCGAAAAAACATAAATTTTTTACAATCACAACATGAAAATCTCATTTTTGTTTGGTGACCATTTCAGTCACAAGTGAAATTTTTCTTTTTTTTCCGAGAAAGCCAAAAGGAAAAGTCGTTTTTGGACATTTATTTTTGTCCAATTTTCATTTTTGGAGGGGGGTCTTGGAACAAGAAAATTTTCACTTGTGATTGAAAAATCAAAAAAAAAATAAAGTGAAATAAAAACAAACCATAACAATCATAGATATTCACATTCAAGAATTTATAAGGTTTTTCTGTATAATTGCTTGTTTGGCGATTGCCTTGATTATTTTTTTCATGGATTCTTGGCATTCACTCCCGTTCAAGTGAGTGAAACTTGATGTGATTTGTCCCAATATATTCAAGTAGTCATCGTTTTTCTTATCATCGTGTGCCATGCAAGTAGGATACTCTTCCACCCATTCTTTTATTTTTAAGAACTTTTTATGCGCAAGATGTTTCGTGAAACGGGTTACTCGGGCGTAATCTATGTCTTTTTCCCAAACATCGTTGGTTTTGATATAAATTACTTCTCTCTTTTCATCCGAGCAGTGCATGGGTCTAACCTTCTGGTCAAGTGCTTTCAGTTCTCTCACAATCACATTCGAGAGACCCTTGACATAGCCATGCTTACCTGTATAATCCAAGTCTTCCAACTGGATTTGAATGGAATCAATAAACTGATTGATATTCATGGCATCTTTACATGTTTCGTTCAAGAAAAACTGAAGATTGAATTGATTATTTTGCGTATTGTTTGTATTGTTACTATTATTATAAACGTTTGTAGTATTTGAGTTTTTCGCAAGTTCCATCATATAATTCTGTTGTTCCATCATCATTTCTTTGAATTCTTGATTTTGTTTTACAAGAAACCATACAAGTTCAGACTCTTTATCTATTTCTGAATCTAATATCACTTTGCAATTCTTTTTGTGTTTCCAAAGTCCAGAATTTGATTTAAATTTTTTTTTACATAAACAATCATACAACCCTTCAGTTGTTTGAATAAATAATGAAGGTGTATTATTTATTTCCGTTCCTACAATTGACGTTTTTTCATTTCTAGTTGTTTCCATTTTATGTTTAACGGTAGTCAAATGTTTATAATAGTTGTGTTTTCTTGAGCATTTGTAGTTACAAAAGTCGCAAACAAATTTTAATTCAACGTTTTCTAGTTTTTCAATTCCATTTGTTTTCATTCTAATTAAAATAGTTATTTTATTTTTAAGTTTATCTGTTAATTTATTTTTATATAATAATTGAGTTATATACACTGAGAATGGTGTTGCTACTTTTTGCTACTTTTACATTTCCAAAAATGTCCAATTATTTCCATTTCATTTTTCAGTCTCAAATTATAATTAACATGGTTTATTTGCGTTACTATATATGGTAACAAAAAAAGTGATTGCTACTTTTTGCTACTTTTTGCTACTTTTATATTTCCAAATATTTCCATTTTTGAAAAATGTCCAGTTTTGTAATTCTGTTTTTTCGAAAAAACATAAAATTTTTACAATCACAACATGAAAGTCTCATTTTTGATTTGTGACCATTTCAATCACAAGTGAAAAATTTCTTTTTTTCCGGGAAAGCCAAAAGGAAAAGTGGTTTTTGGACATTTATAAATGTCCAATTTTCATTTTTTGGAGGGGGTCTTGGAATGAAAAATATTTCACTTGTGATTGAGAATTCTCTTTTCTTAACTATGAAAGAAAAATCAAATAGAAACTGGTCATAAATTTATTTTTTGAACTATTTTACATTATTTTTACATTATTTGATATAATTCTTGTTATTTTATTGAAAATAAATACAAGTCGTCAATGACCAAACAATGATAATCAAATATAAAATAATTACCAACCAACTATTACTCTTTCTAACAAATCATTGAGAGAAAAAGTAATCAAAATAATATAACCTTGTTATAAAATATAAGTAAAACCTCAACCGATGATTATTAAAAAGGAAACAATCAAAGAAGGAAAAGAAAAAGTAACCGTATATCACGTAGATAAAGAGTATGATGACAAAGTAATGGAAAAGAAAATGAATAAATTCGTAAAACCAGATGATATTTCTCTCATTCTTGACGACAACGCGGATGTTTATACTGCCGACGGGAAACTATTATTGCGTTTTAGAAAGAATGCGATTGAAAATGAAGAACAAATCGACAAGTTTTACGATAATGTCATTCACTTCGCCCAAAATGTATCTTCAAATCGCGGAAGCGCAACGGGAAGCAAAAGCAAAAATGTAAATGACAATCCAAAGGTCATGAGTAATATATTTGGGTATTTCGATCGTTGGAGTCCCTCCCAAAAAGTAATATTTAAAAAACATAATAAAACTCCGAAAATATCTGTGCGTCCTTGTCGTTTTAATATGTATTACCCAGACAAGTATCAAAAAACAATCCCATACATTCAAAGTATTGATAAGTTATATAAAGAACTTGTTCCTGACAAATACAAGTTGCAACGAAAAAAGGCGAATGAAACTCATTTCAAAATACCGAATACGTCATTTACAACAGTTACTACAAATGTGAATTATCAAACATCAATTCATACGGATAAAGGTGATGATATTGAAGGTTTTGGTAACTTAGCAGTAATTGATAAAGGAGGGTATACTGGCGGTGAGACTTGTTTTCCACAATATGGAATCGGGGTGAATGTAAGGAGAGGTGATATTTTATTTATGGATGTTCATCAACCTCATGCGAATTTACCAATTAAGAAAAAATCAGAGGATACAATTCGTCTTTCGGTTGTATGTTATTTAAGAAAAAATGTATGGGCGAAAACAAGAGGAACATCAAAAGCAACATACGAACGCCACAATAAAACATTGAAAAAAATGATGACTACAGGCAAAGTCAATGGTGTTTGAAATGTATTCAACAATGTCCACGGTATTCCAAAAAATGTGATTTTTAGAAAATCATAAGAATTTTTAAAATAAAGTTTAAAATATCATTGTGGTTTTTCGGGTGAGACTTAAAAATTATATAAATACTCGGTTAACAGGAGGGGTCGCAGGGGTTGCTGCGCAGCCCTTGGTTCCCTGCTAAATGTATTTCTAAACTTAATATATAATGTCGAATTACGTGGTAGCAATACCATCTTATAAACGCGAAGAAGTTCTTGTCAAAAAATCTCTCAAAACGCTAAAAGAGGGAGGGGTTCCTGCGTCAAAAGTTCATATTTTTGTGGCAAATGAAGAAGAACTCGAAAATTATGAAAAAGCAGTCCCCAAAGACTTATATCATAAAATTGTAGTCGGTGTAAAAGGAATTACAAATCAACGCAAATTCATTGTAAAGTATTTTCCCGAAAACCAATATGTTATATCCATTGATGATGACGTAGAACAAATAGAGAAAATGAAGGGAACCGATAAGTTATTGAAGGTTAAAAATGTGGACGCGTTTTTCAAAGAAGGATACAATGACTTGAAAAAACACAATCTCTATATTTGGGGGATTTACCCTGTAAGAAACCCTTTTTTTATGAAACCGAAAACAACCACAGACTTGAAGTTTATTATTGGAGTCTTACGCGGGTTCATCAACCGACATTCTAAAGATTTGGAACCGTCTCCTTCGGCCGAAGGAAAGGAGGATTACGAACAATCTATTTTGTATTTTAAGAAAGATGGAGGTGTGTTGCGTTATAATAATATTACAACCAAAACAAAGTTCAACTCAGAGGGTGGTCTAGGAAAAGAGAGGTTTGATATGAATAAACGCGCAGCGGATTACTTGAAAAAAACCTATCCAGACTTGGTTACTATTTTCCATAGAAAAAATGGCATGACAGAAATAAAACTCAAAAAAACATCGGGAGAGAAATCTACCGCGCCCACAAAAAAGAAAGCAAACGTTGCGAAAAACAAAACGAAACGAAGACGCTAACTGGGGTTAAATTATTCTTTTAAAAATTGACTTAAAGACGCCCCTTCAACTAACACCAAACCCACCATGCAACATTATATTTTCATAGACGGAAGTTATTTTGTATTTCACCGTTTTCACGCATTGAAACGATGGTGGAAAAGTGCCAAACCGGATGAACCCCTCAATGGTCAATGTCCGTCAGAAAACCCACTATTTGTGGAAAAGTTCAAGAAAACTTTTGTAGAGAATATTCGCGCCATACCGAAAAAAATAGGTCTTCCAAAAAACGCCCAACCTATTTTCATTGTAGGTAAGGATTGTAGACAGGCGAACATTTGGCGCAATGCGCTGTATCCTGAGTACAAGTCCACGCGTAATTCGGACATGTCCGACCCCGTAGTTCCTTTTTTTCGAATGGCGTATAATGAAGACGAAGGTCTTTTTGCCAAGGCTAACATTCAACACATATTTCACCACCCCAAGTTGGAGGCGGATGATTGTATTGCCATCGCAGTGAAACATTTATTGAAAACAACGCCGGAAACACCAATAAAAATCGATATTTTTACGGGAGACCATGACTATCTTCAACTGGTACAAGAAAATGTGTCTGTATATAACTTGAGTTATAAGAAAATACCGAGTTTGGGGAAGGAAAAGGATTTGTTTTGTAAAATCGTGAAGGGAGACCCAAGTGATAATATACCATCCATTTTTAAACCTTGTGGAATCAAGACCGCACTCAAATGTTACGAAGACCCCGAGTTTTTCAAACAAAAGTTGGAAAAGGATAAAACAGCGAAAGATAATTACGAACGCAATGAAACATTGATTAGTTTTGAGAAAATTCCAGAGACTTTACAACAAGAACTATACGATTCTTATGTTGTAAAATTAATAGCAGGGAACCTAGGACTGCTAGCTGCCCCTGCGACCCCTCCTGATAACCAATTGGGTTAGATAACTTTGAGTCTCACTAGAAAACTATTAAATATATGTGTAAATTAATACAGCATTATCCACCGGGAACCCATGAAAATGATAACAGTTTTTATTCAAGAAATCTTATGATGGGAAAAGGTAAGGAACTAAAATTCCCCGAAGGGCGGGAGGGGGCAAGGGGTCAGAGGTCGCAAAGCGACCTCAACCTTATTGCGCGAAGCGCAATTGGGGAACCCCCCGGTTCCCCCTAAATTAATAAAATCTTCTACGAGTTTTATAATATTTATTGTAATAATTGGCAGGTTGTTTTCTTGTCAAACGCGCTTTTCTCTCCGCCTCCTTTTTTTTATCATATTGTGTATGATATAAAGACAACGGTTTATAATCCAATTTGAAAAGTTCCGCCCACGCACGTCTTATTTCTTCATAACGATTCTGACATCCAATCACCAATTTTTTATCATACGGGATACCGTCTTTTCCTGGGTATAAATCCAAATCAACGAACACATAATAGGTTAGCAGAGATGGTGCGCCACCAGATTGCCCAACATTAGCGGTTTTCCTTAACGTTTCTTTAGAAAATGGATTATTTAGTAGAGGGTTTATATTTATTATTTGATGTTCCATTTGTTTTTCCATTTGTTTTTTTTTGTTGTAATTTTCTATTATTGTTTTGTCCGATATTTCCTTGTTTTTCTTTAAATTTAAAGCATTTAACGTTTTGTAATTTTTCAAAGTTTCTTTAAGAGTTACCCATTTAAATAAATTTTCTACAAACTCAAACAAAAAATGTTGTTCCGCAGAAAGTAAACATAATCCACTGCTTGTTTTCCATAAAAATAAAGTATATGGATACTTGAAGTCGGTAATATATTGAAAGGAATAAATTGTTTCAATGTTGATAACAAAAATATTAATCTTGAATGTATCGCCAACCCTTTTCACATTTTCTTCAGTCATAATGTCTTGAAAATCTCCCTGTATTTTTTCTAAATCATATTTTCCATTTTCTCCATATCGCTCATTATTCGTTGTTGCGTTTTGTGCAACAAGTTCATAATTTAACGCTGATGTGAAGGTTTCCAAAAAAGAAGTCCCGTCACTAATGCGATATGCTTGAATAGATTGAATGAAATCGACCAAATCTTCATTTGTAATTTCATTTTTCAACTCGGGTTGAATATCAAACAGTTCTTTCATTTGCCCTCGCATCCACAATTGAACTCGTTCTGTTTCAACATCGTTAAATCCTTTGTATTTTGAAGGCGACGACACATCAGTGCATACACTTTGAATCGCCAACTGTGAAACATTCGACGATATTGCGTCAATTTTCCTATCATTTTGTTGTTTCAATTCATTCAAAGTAAACTCATTAACTCGCATTTGAGACACAACATCCTCTATGTTTTTTGTCAATTCATCAATAAAACCTTGAATATCGCCACTAGAAGCGTTTGTTGAAAAATCCGCGTCATCGTATTTTCCACCTCCAACAAAAACCGGAGATAACTTGGGAACTGTGGTTCGATCATTGGTTTTTTTGGAAACTTCTAGTAAATTTTCGAAATATGTTTTTGTATTTTCTAATTTTTTTTTCTCAATTAACTCCGCATTTTTTTCCACATAATACTTGGCGATTTGTCTTGTGTTATAAATAACATGAACTTGCATAAGCAATGTAATGTAATAATACGCAGTTTCTCTCAACTTTTTCAAGTTATCGTTGATACTTGAAGGGTTACCCGAAGACCCTAGCATTTTTGTCGCAAGACTACTCTGTTGTTGTATGTTTTGTAATGTACTTGTCAAATTTGTTTTTATTGAATCATATAAATCGGATGACTTTTGCGTAAGAGCAGTCCATAAAGACAGATTAACTTGTTCTATTTGTTGTAAAATAATAAAAACACTGTGTTTCAATTGTGCGGTTTCCATAGTTAGAATTTCAGGATAGTTATAATATTTTTTACTTTCTTCTCTCGTATTAAATGTTTGACTTTGTAAAACTGTCAAACCCTTTTTCATTTTTTCGAATGATGAACTCATTATCCAAGAAGAGCCAGCGACAACGTTTTTACATTGAGACAGTGCAAGTTTATCAGAATTTGTGGTTTCAATTTTACAAGTGTCGTCTTTGTTTTTTGTTTGGTATACTTCCAAGAATTCATATATTCCAAATGCGGATTCAAAATAATCCTTTTCTTGTTTCAGTAAATTCTTGTAATTTTCAAGACTTTTTGTATAAAGTTGAATAAACCGCACCTTTAATTGGTGTAATTGTTCAACATCATTAAAAAATTTGTTTTTTGTTGTTACATCCAAAATGATTTCTTCAAATGTTTTGTTTACTGTTTTAAAAGACGCAATGTTTTTTACAAGTCTAGAACAATTGTCTTCATATTTTGTAAATATAGAGAGAACACTTTCTTGGTTGTTACCATTACCAACAACCCCGAAATCTTTTAAAAATGTAGTAGTTGCGTCTTCTAACTCCTCATTTTGCTCATCAAATTTTTTATAACGATCTGCCATAACCAAACTCGCGTTTCTCTCGATTTCAAACCCCCGGTCTGTTTTATAAAACAAGGTAAGTGACATCGGGTCACTTTGAATAGAATACGTGGAATCAAAATTTAGATTATATGGTTGTTCGTACACATAATCGGAACCGACAATTGTACTAAATTCATTCGATAAAACAATAGGTATTGACTCTTTGAGAGAAACAATTGAACTCGCACTACTCATTGAAGAACCGTTTCCTTTTCCAACATTGGCAATGAATGAATCTGTTTTTTTTACTTCTTCCGGATGTAAAAATGGATAAAATTCTGACATTTTTTCGTCGTTTAGTCCGTGTAAAAGATGGGTGTTTAAGTCCTTGGATTCTTTTGTTAATTTTTTAATTTCAGTTTCCGCAATTTTTTTTTGTTTGGCTTCTCTTTCCTCTTGCAATCGTTTCACATATTCTGCATAAGCGTTTTGTCGTGTTCGAACACGACCTCTTCCCAAGTTATCTTGTACGACTTCTGCGTAAGCAACTGGCAAATTCGATCTAGAATTCGTTGTTCTTCCCAATGTGTCGTGTATATTTTTTTTAAGAACATTTTTTTCAAAAAACTTGGTTTGGAGAACCCAATCGTCGTTTTTCCAATGATAGGAATGTATTGTAAAGGGTTCGCGGTTTAAATAAAATATGTTTCCAGGTTTGAAAAGGGTATTGAGTGTTGTCCGAATATTTGAAGATATCGTTCCGTTTTTTGTCGCCTCTGTTAACTGTTCTATCAGTGTTTTATTTTTATTTATTTTTTGTTTCATTTTTTCAAGCGTTCTATGAAGTAGACCATAAAATTGATTTTCATTGAAAAATTGACTTAAAACTTGCGATGGAGGGTAATTGGGCGGAATATCACTGACGGTTTTCGGGTCTAATTTGACAATCGGTTCAAAGTAAACAAAATTGTCAGAACCTCCATAAATATTTGGAATTGTCATTACTGGGACATATTTCACCACATTGTTATCTCTCACCTTTGTCCTTAAGATGATGGTTAATGAATTTGGAATTGGAATAGACATATAGTTTGGTTGCTATACTATTGAGAGAAAAAGGTGACGAGGTGCTTACTTACTACTTATGGACGTTTTTATTTATTTTTTATTTTTTATTTTTTATTTTTGAAAGACTCCTTCAACTGTTTCAACTCTTTATCCTCGTCTGCGTCATCGTTATACGCCTTGAACTTATTCAACGCTTTTAGTTGGTCTTGACGCTGTTTGTCTTTTTTGGCCTTTTCCAATACGGCAATCGCACTATTCAGTTCTGTTTCAGAAACAACTCCGTCCCCATTTGTATCAATTACATTATTCAAAACCCGTTTTTCATGAGGAACAATACAATAATCACTTTCTTCATTGAAAAGATGGTCGGAAAGAACAACAAATATTGCTGTTAAACCTAACGCGGTGTAAATATCACGCGTACCCATCCACGCCATTGCGAATATCAATAGTTGGCGACTGAGCGTAAATTTTAAGTATTCTTCAGTGGACTTGCTAAATTGAATGGATATGAATTTCGACCCAATGTTTAACATAATCATTACAACTCCCGCAAAAAACTTGCTACTATTCAAGTAGGTGATATGTTCGTGAATATAAGTGAATGGCGCCGCAAAAAAACTGGTATGTGGCGCTTTTGCTGGGACGGTTGGTCCAAATCCTAGACCCATTCCTAGTCCTGCCGCAGCTACTCCGGTTGCTGCTTTTTTGGAATTATTTTTTCGTTTAGACATGTTACTATATAATAATAAATTATACTTAGCAGGGTAGCAGGAAACCCAAAACTGCTAAAACATAATTTTGTTCCATCGATTGAATTTTTGTAATGACGACTTGTAAAGGTTTGAACCATGGATACGAAATCCGCGAACATAGGGGCGATATAGTCCACGAATATAAGGCGTAAACTCTTCTTTTGTTATTGTTTTTGTTTGAAACAACCAAAAGAATACAAACAAAATTAATAACGCAACTATAAATATGATAATGTATTGAAATTGTGGTTTCATTACATTAGAGAAAGAAAAAACCTGTTTTATGTTAAATCAGCAATGTCCACCGGTATACCAAAAATGAGATTTTTAGTAAATTATAAGAATTTTTGGAATAAAGTTTAAAATATCATTAAGATTTTTCGAGTGAAACTTAAAAATTATAATTACTCGGTTAATAGGAGGGGTCGCAGGGTAGTGTAACCAGCCCTTGGTTCCCTGCTATGTTAAAAATTTGTGGTGGTTGTCGTGAAACCTTCGAACGCACTCGCCTCTTTTGAATTTGGAACTTTGTAATAAACCAAACTATTTGAATCTTTTGGAATCATTTGTTTATAAGTATTTAACATTTGATTCATGTTGTTGTTTTGGTTTCCCATGATAGAAAAACCTTCTGTCGTTGCAGTCGTAGCAGAAATATTTGTTGTGGTTGAATCAATTTCATTCTCAACTGGTTGCGAATCTACCACTTGCGCTGGTGTAGAAGTTGCGCTTGTTCCAGCGTCATCACTATTGCTATTATCGTCATTTGGATAAATAACAGCGTCCTTACTATCTGCAGTAACGGCGCTAACCTTGTCATCACTTGGATTCACTTGTACAGGTTGTACAGGTTTCTTTTCTTCTTTTTTGACATTAACGTCATTTGATGTTTCAAAACCCTCCAAAACCCGTGTATTATAAAGTCCAATCAAAATCAATGAACTTGCGATTCCCAAAATAGAATTCGACGCAGTAATTGTAATAAGAAACAATAATAATAGTATTCGTCCTAAAGAAGTCTCAAAAAAGTATTTTAAATTCCAAGGTTGAACAATGAAATAAATAAGGATACAAACAACTAAAAAAAGTATAAGATTATGTGATTTTGTTATTTTTTTAAAAAGGGCGTTTAACATTATATAATAGACCTATAATTTTTTGTTGTAAGTTACTTACTTCAATACAAAAACAAATAAGTAATGTTGTTTGATGTTGTCTCTAGTTAGATTTCGCAGTAATATTATTATCTTATTTTTTATTAAGAATGTCTTTAGCAATATATGCAGAACGATTAGACAATGATGACAATCAAGATAATATGAATTCTATTGGGAGAAAACGAAACGCAAATAATAAAACCCAAAAAAGGACTCCTTCTTATCCTAAAGAAAATAATTATTCCGAAAAAGTTAATTCAGTCCTTCAAAAAATTTATTCTTCGAATAACGCTGATGAAAGCGATGGGTTGGCCGACTTTAAACCTATACCTCCACCCACTTCAGCTGGAGTTCAAGCAACCATTTCGAGAGAAAACGTTGGGGAACCAAAATTCAATGACTCTGTGAATGGATTCACCAACATGTATTCTGATTTAGCAAATCAACAAGATGAAACCATGAATAAAGACCATGACTATTATAAACAGTTTGTTCCCAATTATCAGGATATGTATAAGGGATTTCAAGGGCAGACTCAACCGCAACCCCAACCCTATGGTTACACAAGTTATTCGAGAACACCATATGTTAATGGTAGCATCGCATCCAATCAAAGTAAATCACAAAATGATATTCTGTTGGATAAATTGAACTATATGATACATTTATTGGAGGAACAACAAGACGAGAGAACAAATAATGTAACTGAAGAAGTTATATTATATTCGTTTTTAGGGATATTTATTATATTTATTGTGGATTCTTTTGCACGTGTAGGAAAGTATACAAGATAAAAAATTAGTCGTGAATATTTATTTTAAAACAATATAAAGAACGCAGACCAGCGTTTTAATTCATATCAAAGTTAACATTGTATATTTTATAATACAATGTTAGACAAATTTTTATCAAGTATAACAATAGATAAAACAGGCGTTGAAATTGGAGGCCCATCCTCAACAGGAGGTGTTTTATATCAAAACGCACTGACCATTGATAATGTTATTTTTTCCAAAAATACTGTTTGGAGTAATCACACGGATGAATACAATTATTATAATAATAAAAAAGGTAAAGTTATAGTTAACGACGCTGTTGATATTTCACTTGTTCAAAATGAATGTTATGACTTTGTTTTTTCTTCTCATTCATTGGAACATATAGCAAATCCATTAAAGGCAATCAATGAGTGGTTGAGAATAATAAAAAATAATGGTCATATTATTATTGTTGTTCCTGAAAAATCGGTTTGTTTTGACCACAAACGAAATTATTCAACATTTTCAACATTATTGACACAATATGAAAAAGATGTAGGTGAAGATGATTTATCCACACTTCCAGAAATATTGTTGAACCACGATTTAATTATGGATCTTCCTGCTGGAAATTTTGAGGCGTTTACCAGAAGAAGTTTAGATAACTTTAACAATAGATGTCTTCATCATTATGTTTACAATGACGAATTGTTAATGGAAATTTGTAATTACTTTAATTGTGAATTTGTATATAACGAAACACAAGGACTGGATAGGTGGTTTATTATGAAAAAGACATAAATACATTTATCCACAAAAAAGGTTAAATTTGTGTTGGAAGTTAGTTGACTATAAGACATTTTTCGGGATAAAAAGTGGGATAAGCGAAATTATAAAAAAAATACGCGGTAGGACTGATTAAAAACGTCTCATGTTCTTTCAATAACTCAACAATAATACAAGGATTATGAGAAACTCCTTCTATGACAGCGTATTGAAAGTGCGGATATTTTCTCCTCAATTGATCTACTGCGTTTTTATATCCATCGACAAAGTAAGAGTTCAATGAAGAATTTGTCACAGAACAAAAACAAGAAAGAACCTCGCAATTGGGTTCAATATAGGTACATGTTTTTCGAAAAAAATATGCACCCAACGTAACTTGATTTTGTATCAGCAAATAAACAAATACGTTTTTGGTTTTTATACACTCTGTCAAGTTGGCGAACCCTGGTTGAATCAATATATCAAACTCTCTTGCTTGTCCGTCTATAAAATCTAGCAAATGTTGTATAGTGTTCGTTCCAACTTCAACGAGAGAAACTTCATTGGGTAATCGGTTCGGAGGAGTTGTCCATTTGCGCATATCAAACCCATAAGTAGAATAAACACATAGTGGAACAATTCCAGTTAATGTTCCTTCTCTCTTGAAGAGAGAAACCACAATGTTTTTATTATGAACGCACTGATGATAATGATGCGTTTGAATGATTTGGGGAGCAATTCCCTTTTTACGATAGTCGGAATGGACACATAGGTAATCCACATAATATAGTTCAAATGATGCGTTTTTGATAGAACAATGAAGAGGTCTTGTAGTAATTGCCGAAATCAATTTATGTTTTGGTGCAGAAACGGGAGTGTGTAATTTGGTGTTTAATAAAACCTCGTCTTCAAGATAGAAGGAGAGAAAACAGGGTGAGTTATGTCCATAAAAGTAAGGGACAATATTATCTTTTTTCGGTAAAAATTCATTGTCACCATTTCGCAAAAAATGACTTTGAATGAATCGCACAAATCTGTCGAGTTGATTGTCAGTAAGTTTTTCAAAAAACAAGGTGTCAATGTTTATAAAGTTACAGTATTTGTTTTTCTCGGGCAAGTGCGCGTTGATAATTCCTGGTGGAAAAACATAATAAGGAATGTCATAGACATGAAAGACAGGTTGCATCGCCCAGAACCGATATTTGAATTTTATATAAAATAGAATGACGAGAATAACGATAAATAAAATACTTATCGTATATAAAAATATAGAATACATTAAGTTATTGTATTTTATATTTAAGTTGTTTTTAATTCGGTTTTTGGAACACATACAATTGTTTCGAAAAAATATATTTTTTTGAAAAAACAATCTATTAATAATATTATAAAATGAGCGTAATCGTTATTCGAAATTGTGATTCTTATTTGTATTATAACATTGAGGCGTGGTCTATAATAAAAAATCTAGGTCTAAAACCTATTTTTATGTATTCTACAAGCGTTCACAATAATCATGAAAAAATTGTCTCTTTTCAACCCGAAAAACAAAGTTTATACGAAGACGTAGTTACATATACTAATCCTATAACGGAAGAAACCGTGTACAAGTTAAAAAACATAAAGGATTTAATTGCGATTATCCCTTATTCAGAAGAAGATGTATTAGACGCTGAATACTTAAGTAATGCGCTCAACTTAACAAGCAATCCAATACAATATTCCGTTTGTAGAAGAAACAAGTTTTTTATGCAAGAACGAATCAAGGAACTTGGATTACGAGGTATAATACAAAAGTTATGTGGCACTGAAAATGATATCATTCAATTTGTGGAAAATAACGCCTTAGAAAAATATGTAATCAAACCAATTGATTCTTCTAGCACAGAAGATGTGTATGTTTGTTCTTCTTTGGATGAGTTAACTACTAAGTTTCAAACAATTATAGGAAAAATAAACAGTTTTGGAATTAAAAATGAAAATGTGTTAGTCCAAGAATATATTGAAGGAGACGAATGGATTATAAATACATCTTCTCGGAATGGAATTCATAAAATAGTGAATGTTTATAAATATAAAAAAGCAAAAATAAACAATCGTGATTTTGTGTATTTAGAAATGAAACTGATGGATTCAAACGAGATAAACCGAGAATTAATCATGTACGCGGTCAATGTATTAAACGCCCTGGAATTTCATAATGGTTCAGGACACGCTGAAATAAAAATGACAAAAACAGGACCTTGTTTAATTGAGATAGGAGCAAGAACTGGTGGACTACAAAATACAAATGTGTTACATAAATGTATCGGATATTCACAGATTGAAACAAACATATATTCGTATTGTAGTGAAGAAAAATTCAATACAATTCCATTATTGTATAAGTGCAAAGACCTGAAAGGGAATTGTTTTTGTTTAGTAAATTATTACGATAATATTGTTTGGAAAAGCGCATATTTAAATGAGTTACTTGAGAGTTTAACTAATACTTTAACTCTTGAAGATTGTAATATTATGGTTAAAGATGGGTCTACGATAAATAAAACAATAGATTTGATTACTATCATTGGCGAAATATATGTAACAAGTGAAAAGGAAGAAAATTTATTGAAAGCCGAAAAATTAATTCGTGAATGGGAACAAAATCTAAAAAATATTAGTAATGTGTAAATAATAAATTGAAAAATCTTAAATGACCATTGTTAATTCGGTTTTTGGAACACATACAAATATTGATATTCATACCCTGCTTTGATGAGGTCGATTTTCGCCTTGATAACAAACCCAACTTCTTGCGCCATTTGTATAATCGCGTCGGCGCTCGGCATATACATAACATGCTCTTGCTTACGAAAGGTTTTGCCCGTTTCTTTGGAAGCGAACTTTTCCGAAAATTTGGCTTCATTTGTAGCGTCATTCAATTCAAAATTCGCACTATATTTATAGTCATCAAATACGACGGTGCTTTGTGTTATGCGTTTTTCCGCATATCGTTGTGGTGTAAGAAGTATAAGTGGATTCGCAGGTGGAAGAATGGGGTCAAACTGGTCTCTATCCACAATATGGACGACAAGGTGTCCTCCAGACATCAACCATGTCATACAATTCTGGAAAAATTGTTGTTTGTTTTCAATATAGTAAATGGTGAAATACATACACAAAATGTGGGTAAACGACCCAGGTTGAAATGTCATTGCGTTCATAGCGTCACCTTCCACAAAATTATATTGCGGATAATTTTCTTTGGCTTTGGCAACCATTGCCTTCGACTTATCCAGTCCAGTGACATTATAACCTTTGTCTCCCAATAAACCGACATGATGCCCTGTTCCAGAACCAACGTCAAGAACAATACTCTGACTCGTAGGTTCGGCGCTATTAATGATTTCTCCTACTTCATACTGGTCTTTCACAGAATTAAATACTAAATAGTCGTAAATATTGGCGTAAAACCCATCATAAATTTCTGAATCCGTCTTGAATACAAAATCATCTTGGGATTCAAACCCTTCCTTCTTTGGTTTTGGATACATGCGATTTACGATAAACATCACAATAAGAAATAGGACGACAAAAAGGAGAACCTTCCCCCAATTTGATAATTTTTTATACATGGTTGTAAAACCCTTTATCATTTTCATCCTTTATATCTTCTTATATTTTTTTTAATGGTTATACACTCGGGAGCGTTTCTCGGTGTATATTACAAAGATTTTTCATCTTGTATAATAAGCGTTATGGTGGATTGCGAAATTAATGATATGAGAGAACCGAAAGAATTCAAAGGAATTACTTTTTCCAAGTTTAAAAAAAGTGATGCCAAAAAAGAGTTATTGAAAAATTTGATGGACAGCAAAATAGAACCCGCGTGTTATTGGAGTGCCGAGTTTATATGTGCAGGTCATTTCGCCGATTTATGGGAAATCATTTTGTATTTTTATAGCAAACACATACATTTAGGAAATCCTAAATTAGCACTTTATTTGGATATGCGCATCAAGAATTTCAAAGAGATTGTGGCGAGTGGTTATGCGAGTGCCGAACATGAAATAAAACTCCGAAATAATAGTAAAATTCGAAAGTTGTTTGGAGAGATCGCATGTGTTCTTTGTTATGCGAAAAGGAAACATAGTTTTGATGAAGTAAAAATTAAGTCCACCGATTTTGATATGACTCAAATGACGGACAGATTTAAAGCACCCAACGTGACCTACGCACAGGATATTATTTTACCAGGAGACCCCAAAGAATTGTTTATAGCTATGAACGAATTCGCGTTTCATTTATCCAAAGATGGGAAAAACACAATACAAGCGTGTTATTGGTATGAATGGGTCATCGAGTTTGAAGGCATTTGTAAAACAAGGAAGGAAAAATGTAAATGCGAGAGAAGAATGTTCGCGCCGGTTTCATCTCCAAATCAAATGGATATTGTATGGTTGATTTGGGATACTATTATTAAGGTTGTTGAACGCGACGGGCATACTTCCTTTGTGAAAAAAACCATACAATCTTTACTTGCGCTGTTTTCTCTCAAATATAATAATTCTTGTTCGAAAAAACGGCGGTTCATTATTTACTTTGCGATTTCCCTATTGACTGAAAATGTTGGCGCCGAAGAGGAAATTATTAAAAACAAAGAACAAGTATCGCTTATACTTGGTAAAATAGATACCATTTATAAGCAAATAAAAAAAAACGAGGTCTCTCCTCAAACAGATTATTTATTCAATAATGTCAACCGTTCTAACTTTGAAAAGACAATTGAAAAATTGGAAAAGATGAATTCATTTGGAGAGAGTTTTACACCGCGACTATAAAAGACGTTTGTTAAATCGTACATTAGCAGGGAACCCAGGTTCCCTGCGACCCCTCCTGATAAACTAGTACTTACATACATTTTAAGTCTCACTTGAAAATACGTAATGACATTTTAAATATTCATTTTTAAAATTCTTATGATTCTCTAAAAATCGCATTTTTGGGATACTGGTGGACATTGCTGAGCGACTATAACAGACGTTTATCAAATCGTACATGTTTTCTGCTTTTTCTGCTTTTTCCGCGCTTTTTATGGTTTTTGTGTCGACTTGTTCTGCGTCGTCGACCCATTCCAAAATCATTTACCTCATAATAAATGTCTACTTTTTGACCTTCATAAATTTGTGAATAATTTTCAAATTTATAAACAGGTTCGTTTGTCTCTTCATCACGATATGAGATTCCTTCGAATTTTCCAAGAAGAGTAAATTTCCGCCCAGCTACATGAACGTATTTAATATGGGGGCTATAAAGAATATATGTGTTCTCGTTATTAAATTCTTCGTCTAATCGCATTTTTTGATAGGTAATTCCATGAAAAGAAACCGTTTCTTTTTCTATTTCAGTGTCGTCCAAATAAAACACATCTTTTCCCAAATAAGACAGTGAACCAATTTTGATATATGGCATTGTTTATACATATAATTGATATTTTATTACTGCCTCAAAGTAGGATTTACGCAAATATCTAAACTCGGAAAAATATCACCAGACATACACGCGTCATTTTCACCAACTTTTACGCAACTACGGAATCCACGTTCCTCTCCAATATAACAGTATCCAGATTTCCCGGCAGATTTATTCATTTGGATTGCGCTTGTGGCGTCATCGGCAGACACACCATCCAATTCTTGTCCTTGTGTTTGTAAAGCAGAGTTTAACGCATTTTGCACGCTTGCACTGCTTGCACCCCCACCGCCAACAATTGCGGAAGGATTCGCGCTGGAAGATACTTGCGTCGCCTGAATGGTTTGCTCCGCGACAGCGTTTACGCCTTGCGCTACACCGCTAACCCCCTGTGCACTAGTTCCAATCACTTGTTTGGAAACATTGCCGAATAGGTGTGCAAATATAGCTGTAAAGTATTGCGTGATATTTGCCAAGAGTTGTGTTCCTTGTGCTAAATAAACAAAGATATTCACACCTAAAATGGCGAGAATAAGAAAAATGGCGAACCACATAGGCCAACCTAGTCCGGCAACACCATCATTCGGTCTGACAGAAGACCCAATTGAACCCAATGACCCGATAACACTATTAGTTGCACTACTTGTTCCGCTAACTATGCGATGTAAAGTATTTGGAGGTTTAGTTGAAAAAATTTGCGGCGTTGTTTCTTCACTCATTTTAATTTATAATATATGTAAAACAAATATTTTATAAATTTGGTTTTACCTCCGTTTCATATTTCGACGTGTATTGCGTTTTTTTGTTGTTTTATTATTTTTTTTTTGTTTTTTTTGTTTTTTATTTGTTTTTCCTTTGCGTTTTTTTTGAGTTCTTCTTTTTTTACCCCCGTAAAATTTTTCTGGATACATTTCTGGGTCATAATTATCAACAACGTTATCTTCAACTATCATTTTATATTTTTTATCTTTTTTTTCTTTTACTTTGATTACTGCTTCAAAACTGGCAGGATGAAACTGAAATTTTAAACCTCCATTATCATTACGACAAATTAAAAAACCGTAACGAATTTGACATTCATTCATGTAAGCGCGTTCTATTAAATTAAATTCACTGACATTTATGTCTCGGTTAAATTGTAGCGAAACGTTATCCAAATCGGCGCCACCAGTTCCAACAATGTATTGTTCAATATCCATTTCAATTTTAGTCCCACCGTCAGTTTCAGTATTGAGTTGAAGAGAAATATATTGATAATTGTGTATATCCGCACATAAATAAAAAAACTTGTATTTTGGAAGATTTAGTAGTTCTTTGAGATATAAAAAAAAAGATATACCTTCATCATTCATTTTTTCGTATACTTCAACGTTTTTCTTTGATTTTACCCCAAAAATTGGATGATGTCCTATGACAACAATGTTTTCAATTTGAGAATCGGGAACACGAACCTCCGCATTTATGATACCATTTACCCTCCAACGTTGATGGTTTTGCGCTTCTCCTACATTTTTAAAATTTGATTTCATAAAAGTGTTATAACACTGCAAATCTTCATTGTTCATGTCATAAATAGAAGTGTCTATAAAAAGGAC
>Ga0164297_10001302_pt1 | contig 26931 bp, 25 predicted proteins | sample GEODES058metaG_FD_113539 | JGI IMG/M metagenome (GOLD analysis project Ga0164297, IMG submission 113539) | Dystrophic lake water microbial communities from Trout Bog Lake, Wisconsin, USA - GEODES058 metaG | ecosystem: Environmental > Aquatic > Freshwater > Lake | place: USA: Trout Bog Lake... | reverse complement strand
TACCAGTGAAGATTTAAAATGGGACGCCCTATGCTTCGCTATAGGGGCGTCATTTCAAATCGTTACTGATATCTGACCCTTGGAGAATTAAAATGTCCCATTTTAATTCTTCAAGGGTTTAAATAAACCAAATCGCGATTATTTCGATTATAAATAATCACTGACATAATCGAATTAGAAACCCAGAATATTTGCTGTGTTTGGATGAGACCAAGGCCTATACCAGTGTAGGCCATATTTCCGTGTCTGTTGGATTGTTCGTATATGATATATGGTAAGGGTGTGAAATATACACGCGCAATATTTGTTGCTAACTCCATTATCATGTTATCACGAGATATCTTTATGTTTATTATATCAACATAAAAATATACTCTTATACACATCAATAATGTCAAATTGGATTTACAATAATAATATTTCAGAAGAAGACAGAATATATGTTTTTGAAAGAGACCGCAAATACATTGTAAAACATCCATATGGTGGTGTATATAACAAATTTATCTATATTGAACGACATTCAACATCACAGAATCATCATTATTTTCTTCATGAGAATGGCGATACAACAATATTACACATAAATTTTCGATACTATTCTCTCGGGCGAATTTTAGTGAGGGGCTTGCCGGATAAAGTCCAAGAGGATATAAAACTAAATGAAATTGCACTTTTTATTTAAGGAGATGGCGAAAAACATAATAAAAGAATATTTTTTATATTTTATACACAAACAAACATGTCAACTGATTATTTGATGAATACAGCAACAGTTTTGTATTTAGTATGTTATGTGCCTGAATTCTATGCAAATTATATAAATAAAAACGCTAATTTATATAATGTTTTTGAAAAAGTAGTTATGTTAACAGCAACCAGTTTTGGATTAGGATATGCTGTAAGTATAGAAAACCAAACATTAATAGCTAATTATGGGCCTCTGATTGCTCTAGATTCGATAGCCCTTCTAATGCGTTCTTATTATGCCTATAAAAACCGTCATATAGATGTTCGTATTTTAGACCACGAAGAAACAAAAAATCCGATTCAAGAAAATGAAAATGATTTGGATTTATAAATATATATTATAACAAGACAATGGAAAAACAAACAGAAAAACTTGCACTAGATAGCTACATAATAACAACTTTCTGTCATGGTCCAAAATATACACCGGTTTTACCTCATTGGAAAAAATGTATTGAAACCACCTGTCCGAATGCGTCCGTCGAAGTCCTGGACAAAATAGAAATTAAATTGAACATGAATAAATACGCATGGTGGGATGTTCTCCGTTTATACAAAAACTTAGAATTAATAAAGACCACCGATATACCAGTGGTCCATATAGACCTCGATGTAATTGTCAAGAAGGATATTACACCATTAGTCAAACTAGACTATGATATAATATTCGCAAGAGAAATCGGGGTTTCGAAAGCCTTCCCACCCGAATTTAGCAGCCGTCTCGGATTTGCAATATCTTCAGGATTTCACGTGATAAAACCCAGAGGATATGGGTTCATGCATAAAATGATGGGTCTTATGGGTCGTTTAATAAATCAATCATATAGTGATAGTTTCAATATAATGAAATATATTTTGGGTCATGAACATACGATTGATATAGTTCATTTCAAAGAATACAAAAACAATATAATAAATATCGAAGGAATCCGGATTTGCGTTTTGGATTTCGGGATTATTGAACGAGAACCTATTTTTGACCAGGGACAATATGCCTTACATATAAACGTAGACAATGTTGGCGGATATAATGAATTCGCTCGTTATTTTACAGAACCACTTGAAAACCTACCGACGCCATGTAGGTGTAGAATAAAATATATGGCCGAAAAATCCGAATGTCCTCATATGAGAATTAGACAATTGAACAAAATAAAATAGATAAATAATAAGAGAATAATAAGAGAATAATAAGAGAATAAAAATAATAATAAATAATATAATAAACAAAAATGTATACAATTACTACATTTTGTTACGGTCCAAAATATACACCGATTATACCATATTGGAAAAATTGTATAGAAACTATTTGTCCAGAATCATCTATTTTTATATTAGATAAAATAAACTTACAATTAGATTTTAAGAAATATGCTTGGTGGGATATTCTCCGTTTATTTAACAATATAAAAATAGTAAAAGAAACAAATAAACCAGTAGTTCATATAGATGTGGATATAGTTGTCAAAAAGAATATTCGACCATTAGTCGAATTAGAGTATGATATAATAATTTCAAGGGAAATTGGAGGAAATCAAGCATTTCCGAAAGAATGTAGTGAAAAATTGGGGTTCGGTATATGTTCAGGTTTCTATGTGATAAAACCGCGTGCTATACCATTCATGACAAATAATTTAAATAACATGTTAAAAACAAAATATAATACATATAGCGACCAGGAAACATTAATGAATTATATAGTGAATACTCCACATACGGTAGAAACCGTTAATTATGGAAAATTTAAGAACCAAATAATAAACATAGATGGAATTCGTATTTGTGTTCTTGATTTTGGAATCGTTATAAGAGACCCTATATTTGATAGAGACCAATATGCTAATCATATAAATATTGATAATGTAGGCGGCGTATCAAATTTTATCCGTTATTTTTCTAGTCCGCTTGACGCATTGCCGCTTACATGCCGATGTGGAAAAAAGCATTTGGGAGATAGTTCCGAATGTCCTCATATAGCTATTCGTCGTCTCGGTCGAAACACCGAGGAACGAACCTAGACTTTTTACCATCAAATATCCACGGCTTATGTTGTCCCAATCCATTTATTCAGGTTTGGATGATGATATAATCTTGGGGTTTTTTCAGGATAAACGACTGAATTTGAATTATATGATTAAAACAACCCTAATCCAAAACATAAATAACCATCATTCACCTGGTCAATCGTATATATAACTAGATAATTTCAAGAAGGTCATGTAGATAAATATACAATGATGGCTTTGTATATTTATTTTTTCTTTATTTTCTTTATTTACACATACAAACTCTGGTTTGTAGCAACATATTTCAATAAAAGCGGCTCGATTTCTTTCAGGGCTGTCAAGAAGGATAGATTATCAATGGTCTCTGCAACGGATTGGAACTCCTTCGCTATAACCACTATTTTCAAAATCGCCTTCGTAAAATCGCCGACCGATATTTCGCATTCCGCCAGGGGCCCCTGGATGAACCATTTACATTCGGTTTCTGTTGTTGCATTACACCATTGGCTTATGAGCGGAACCAAATCGTACATATAATCAAAATTTGTTTTTGGTAATTGATATTTATCTTCTTTCTCTATATAAAACGCGGTAGCTTTGTCCAATGCCTTAAAATCGGCAGTCATCGCTGACTGATTCGACAAATCGGGTCTCTGTGCTCTCGACTCTTCTGGAACCCTTATATCAGTAAAGATAGACAGCATGACGGTAATCTGAATAGCAGTATAAGAAGTAAATCCAGTATGTCTAACGATGTCTGCGCCAATCATAGGATAAATCTCGTGAATCTGTCCGGCAACCTTACCATAAAGTGTTAATTCGCCATTCTCAATGAAACCGGCTTCTTTTAATATTTCCACAAAATACCCAATTTGAATTTCCGAGTAATTCGCGGTATATTCAAGATTTTTTTTGGATGAATCGATATCTATTTGTAATTCCTTTATCTCCGTGTGTTTTTTCAAATCCTCGTCGAATGTCTTATAGTCCAATTTAATATCTTGAATCCGCCTATTATATTCCTTTTGTTTTTTCGCGGAATACATCGAGAAGTTCTCCTTGATATCCATAACTTCTTGACAAATTTCCGGAGGTGTTCGAAGAAGGGCGAGAGATTCTTTCTTTTTGTCATATAAAACTATTTTGTCTTCTAATTCTTTGGACGCCATTTTAATATATTCATCGAGTTCTCTCTGTAGCATCGATTGTCTCACCAACCCTGGATTCCCTTGCTCAATCTTTTCATTAGGGGTTTGAAAAAGCCGAAATATAAGCGGATAAGATATTTTGAATTTCGAGACCAATTTCTGCGGTTTACCGCATAATATCTGTTTGTATTCATTTACAGAAGGGATGTCAAAAAGGTTATTACAATGCACTACGTGTCCAACTGTGTCGATGCCTCGCCTCCCAGCACGACCCGCCATCTGGGTATATTCATGAGGTAATAAATACCGCATGGTAGACCCGTCGAATTTTGTCAGGGCTGAGAACACAGCAGTTTTTATAGGACAATCTAGACCGATTGCGAAGGATTCCGTAGCAAAAAGAACCTTAATATATTTCTTCGAGATCATTAATTCGACAATCTCGCGCAAAACCGGAATCATGCCCGAATGATGAATTCCGACGCCTTTCTCCAATAGGGCCACCAGGTCATTATATTCGGGGAGTTCTAAATACTCCCTATAATTGGAGAACCGGCGAATAATTTGTTCGCATTCATTCCGGACAATGTAGGGAATCTTGCTATCATCCTCCAATAAATTCGTAGTTATATCTTTGGCACATTGTTCGACAGATTTCCTCGAGAAAACAAAGACAATTGCGGGGAGCATTTCATTCTGTTTTAGATAGCCTACAAGATGGTTCAAGACAAATTTGCGTTTCATATACATCTGGTGTTTGTCAAAAAGGTTTATCATTTTATTGATCTCATGATATCCTTCGTCTTTGAACTGTCCTGTTGGGGTTCTCAAGAGAACTAATTTATTCGCGGAATCCCGAATTTGTTGTTGAACGGTCTTATCTTTTATTGTTTTAAAAGGGGTCTCAGTAGTCGCGAAATATCCATAATGAGTTAGGGGAACCACACGATGATCGGTCGAAGCCAGATATACCTTCTTGACATCCTCCTGCAAGTTATTAAGGGTAATATTTTGAAGGGGCTTCCGGTTCTCAATCCATTCAGCAAATCCTGTAGGATTATCTATTGTTGCGGAAAGCATAACCATCTGGATATGTCTAGGAAGCATCAAAATTGTTTGTTCCCAATTTTGTCCTCTATCGGCATCATTGATATAATGCACCTCGTCAAAAACAACACATCCAAGATCGTTCTCGATATCCATCTGGAAAGACAACGGTGACACAGAAGAAGACGGGGTTTGAGCGGTTGATGAAAAGAGAGCATTCATTAAGATTTCAGTTGTCATTATCAGGACATCTGCCGTAGGATTCGCCTTGATATCTCCAGTGAGTAGTCCAAAAGAAATATGTGGATATTTCTTCGTGAATTCATAGAACTTCTGATTACTGAGGGCTTTAATAGGACTAGTATAAATGACCTTCTTGTTTTTGGTTGTGAAATAATTAATAGCAAATTCCGCGGGAAGAGTCTTTCCTGAACCCGTATGAGCAGTAACGAGAACATGTTGACCCTTCATGATACCATCGATAGCGTATTTTTGGAAATCACTGAGGGGATAGGGATATGGGGGAATATTTTGAGGAAGTTCTAGTTCGCCTTCGAATTTATTGTTGCATAAAAAAACCATGGTCTAATTATAGTGTCGAATTACATCTATATTATTTTACTAAATAATATGTCATTTTCTTATAGTGAGAACCAATAAATGAAGCAATTTAATAACCCCTTGGCAATGGGCGTCATAAAGAGACCAATCGATAAGAGAATGATAGAGAACCTCTTCGGCATGTAAATAAATCCTGAAAATGACCTTTATTTTTTGGGATTTGAGGGTTTCCAATCCCCAGAAATTATTGATAGCCACCAGCCGTGTTTTGATCTCTTCATTTTGTTGATATTCCCAAGATGTCACCAAATCGTGATTCTGGATTCTAGCGAAATGTGAAGTAAGTGCCTGATAGTAGTTTTCGAATATAAATTTCAATTGTGGGACTTTCTTTCTAGCCAACCCCGCCAAAATGAATTCATCTGTATATTTATGCCGGAGGTTTTCAAGCCTCACTATAGGCGACAAATAAGACATAATCTTTTGGACAATTACTTCGGGGCATCGACCAGACTTCAAACAATGGATTTCGGGAGGCAGATTAGACATATATTTTTTATATTTCCTTACTCGGCGTTTAAAATCTTTTCGTTTTTTTACAATGGCATCCAAAAATTCTTGGGCCATTTTTTCCATTTCATTAATGATGTCTGATTCGGTTTTCATAACGGCTACTTCTACTTTTCGATGGATATTCGCGGATGTGTCATAAAGATTTATTAGCTTGATAGCGTCTTCATGAGCCCCTATAATAGTCCATTTATAGTCCTCCCAAGCATCATGTTTGATATAACTGCTCATAGTGTATTTATAACCTTCTTTTGAGAACATGGTTGATTCGTCTATTAAACAAATAAATATAGATGATATATATTTATTTATTGGATTCAATTTTATTCTACTATACCCCACTTTTGAATAGCTGTCTTATATTGTTCACAAGCAGTATTTTTGTCTATAGCTGAACGCATTGCGGTTGCTCCCGCTTTTGACCCATTTGGATGTCCATGAATAGCACCTCCAGTATTAGCCATAAACTGGATACCAAACTGGTTCTCAATAGCACCTACTAGACCAGGATGCATTCCGCAACTCAAAGCAGGAAGAACATCATGTTTATATAATTCATTCAATATTCCAGTTAATTCGTCTTTTTCAGTAGAACTATATCCTCCCCACATACCAGCATGAATAAAATCGACTCCCATCATTCCTGCCAATTGGCATATCACCGAAAAATCAATCGAAAATCTATGATTCTTATCTGTTAGAATCTTGTCGCCTGATTTTTGGAAATGAACGAAAATAGGAAGATCGAGTTCTCTCACTGCTTTATACACCCCCAATCCATTCCAGAAATTAATATGAACGGCATTTCCACCAAGTTCATGAACTTGTTTTACTCTATCAATTACGTAAGGAAAATCGGAGTTAATACACACCGCATAAATAACGTTCTTTCCAGATTTCTTAATATAATCCATGATTAATGGAACTCTAACAGAAATAGGACAAAAGTCAGGATTAGATAGAATTTCATCTTCCTTAATGAAATTCACACCTCCTTCAACAAGTTCTTGGACCATTTTTAATAATACTTCAGGAGTAATCCCCGTTTTTGGTTTAATAATACCACCTAATACAGGTCTGTCATGAATACCGATATAGTCACGAATTCCTTTGATACCATATTTAGGTCCCAAGAATGCTGATTTTACAGAATCGGGAAATTCGAGAGAAAGAAGACGACAATATGTAATATTATCTATGTCTAATTGTCCACCCATTAATTGAACCATTAACTGAGTAATTCCATCCTCTTTCCAATTTGTATTTACACTTGGAAACGCAATTTGAACGACACCTCTCTTTTGAGTAGCCATTTCATCTCTATTACCTATGACTTTTGCCGAATAAGTAATAAAAAGATCATCGGTTTCCCATTCATTCCTAACATTCGGGTTTCCTACACTTTGACCGATAGCTAATTCCCATGCCGCATCTGCCAAACTATGTTTTCCCTCCAAATCATAAAAAGCAATAACATAACGAGACTTGTCGATTTTATCTAAAAATACTAAATCCATATAAACAATATCGATTAATTCTTTTATATTAATTTTATGAATATAATTATTCCAATGGCAGGATTAGGTTATCGATTTACAAAATATGGATTTTCTATGAATAAATATTTATTACCAGTAGATGTTCATAAAACAAAAATGATTGAAAAAGCAATTGTAACATTGAATATACCAGCCGGTTCTCAATTTATTTTTATTTTAAGAGAAGAATCTGGAGTAGATATAGAACTTCGGAATTATTTATTAGAATTATGTGAAAAACATTCGTATACGTGTAAAATTTTATCAGTTGACCATCTTACAGAAGGACCAACATCGACAGCATATTTGGCAAAAGAAATTGTTAATAATGATATTCCTCTTATAATATCAAACTCAGATCAAATATTAGATTGGAATTTTGAATCTTTTATGAAAACATCTTCTGAATACGATGGTTCTGTTCTCACATATAATCCGCCATATGAATTAATTATAGGTTCCACTGATAAACATAGTTTTGTTAGATCCGATGAAATAACAAAGACCCCAGTTGAATTTGTAGAAAAAACGGTTATTAGCAACGAAGCATTAATTGGTGTGCATTATTATAGTAAAGGTAGTCTATTTGTATCAGCAGCAGAATATTTATTTAATAATAATATTCGTGCACCAAACGGAGAATTTTATTTATCTTATACATATCAAGCATTATTAAATATGGGATATAGTGTAGGAACACATTGTTTAAATGAAACAGAATATTTTTATCCTGTAGGAGAACCTGAAGATTATTTCAAATATTATAATTCTAGTTCTTTATTTTTCAATACAGATATTTCAAATTATAGTGAAGTTATTAAGTCAAACTCATTAGAAAAATGGTTTGATATTTTTCATGGAGTAAAAGGCGAAACGATTTTATTAGAAAATAATTCATTAATTGTATTTAATTCTCCAAGTAAAATAATAACAAATTGTAATTATATTTTTCAAGAAGATACCTATTATATATTAATATACAATATTAATAATATAAAAAACAATACAACAAGCATAGAACATTATACCCGTGGATGGTTAATCGGTGATTTTGAACCAAATATTAAGAGAACTACAGAATATGAAATCGGAATATTATCACATAAAAAAGACGAAAAATGGGGTTTTCATTACCATGAAGAAAGTCGTGAATTAAATATTTTATTATCAGGTGAAATGAATATAAATAATGTATCAATACAAAAAAATACAATATTTATTTTTGAACCAAATACGATATCATGTCCTTTATTTTTGTCTGATTGTATTGTGTTATGTATTAAAATACCATCAAGACCGAATGATAAAATCATTATTTAATTTATCGACAAAATCCGTACAAATTCCATATCCATTACCAAAAACAAAATCATGCCATTCAGGCATAACAATAATCGATCTTTCAGATGTAGGATTTCCTGGATGACTCCATAAAAATAAATGGCTAGTCAATGTATATTGGTCATTTTCATGCCAGAAAATATTCAATTCTTTTATTTGAATCAATTGGTCGAATGCCTCGAAATTTTTACAATGTATCCATATTTTTTCACGGTGTGTCAAGAAGAATGATATATCTACAGGATAATCTGGATGGTCGTGTCCTAAATAATACTGGCCATCAATATACCTAACATCTAATTCACAATCATAACCTTGATTAATAGTTTCTACAATATATTCAGGACGATTTTCTTTTTCAGGATTTGGACCGAAAATATTTCCGCGATGAGCAATAAGTTTCATATGTTTATTTATATATCTTTATTTTATATACCTTCTGGAAAACAATCGAATAAAAGCATCGTAGTTAGAGAACCGCGAAATATTCGGCCTCTGGATTCCACAAGGATCGTGATAAAAGACACTTTCAATCGAAAATCTGGCCGCGATTTCAGCCGTCGGTGTTAGTTTGGCCAAATGAAACGAAAAAAAATGGTCGTCCGTTAGCAAATGTCTTTGACCTACCGGGGTTTGGACTGTTTTTGAAAACTGTTGTGTAGTCATAACAGCCTTCCATACATCTCTTATAGACAACCCTCCGTTAAAAACCGTCAGAAACCCCGACCATTTTGCTTCTTGAGGCGCACCAATATAATCGTATTCTATGAATTCGTCGACGTTATCTTTTAATAAAACCGTATCTACATTAAATATAAGTGCCTTTTTACAATTGTTGTTTAATAAAGTTCTCCATATATCCGGTTTACAAAGCATATTACTATAATCCGTAGATGAAAGTGTCGTCGTATCCAATAAAAAAAATCGAATATTAGGCCATTCTGCTAATCCTTCTTTTATGAACGTGGCATTCAATGAGCTATGAAAAATCGTGAGACCCCATCCTTTTTTTTGTAGCAAATACATGAAATTCTTTATAACTAATATCAATCGTTCATGACACCGGGTTTCTATAATAACACATTGTTTGGGACTTTTTTCAGGGATGTCTTGAAAATAATTGGGAGATAAATCGAATTGTGCTTGATAATCTATCCATTCGGGTATGTCCATTATTCATATAAACCGTGATGTTTTTATATGAATTAATGTCGAATATATTTTAATGATACTTAGCAGTGAATCTTCTGCGAGATTTCACGCTTTTATCCTTACGATAACATTTTGAGTTCCCGCATTTTCGAGTTCCCTTGGGGCATTTCTTCGAACGCAAACCCTTTTTCGAAACGCATAATTTGCTGACAGAGCACCTACGTTTTCCTCTAGAGCAATATGGGGCGGCCATCCTATATATGTCATGAAGAAAATAATGATAGACCCCTTGGAATTCAACATAAATATTACTAAATATCAGATGAATAATACAATTCCTAATATTAGTTGTTTTATATACAAAAAATCTCATCCAAATTTTTCAACAAGTTCAATCTAGACTTAACAATCGTCTGATTGAATTCTCGTTTATATTGTGCCGGATTATTTACAATATCTCGAATAAGTATAATATCCTTTATGATATCTCCAGATAAAACGATTGTATTTTCAGGAAAAAGCGTCGTTCTAGCCCCCCAGTAAATCGGCGTCGTCCCCCATAAAACAGCATTCGTATATTTTTCACTTGTATACGCTTCTGTTTGAAAATTCTCTATACAAATATGAAACTGATAGCGTTCATGTGGTTCGTCGTCATTTTCGAAACCACCTTTCAATCTAGAATCATCTTGATAAAATTGGCATCCACGACCATAAATATGAATATCTAAATCCGTCGCTAAAATAGCCCTTACTAATTCGTGTCTGTATAAATGTCCCGGCGCCTCAGTTTTTTGACTAACCATAATCGACATTAATCGGTCTTTTACAGGTTCTCGTCGAGGAGGAGTTAAATGCCACATAAAAGCATATTTGTTTACAAATGTAGAAGGAAGTCCCGTAGAATCCCCGATAAGATATTGGCCTACGTGTTTTTCGGCATATTGAGCAAATTCGCTATTCACCTTTAGGAACTGAGGCGGTTCAAATGCTAATCCAGCGACGTTCTTTTTCGGTATATTCAAATCAACTATAGGACAATTCATGAGAATTGCATGGGTATAGTCATCTCCATCAGTTATATAAATATCTTTATCAGCACCATAGTTCGGCATTAAATCTGTTTGACAAAGACGTTCGTATACTGATTTACAATTCGTAGAATCACAAAAAGCAGAAAAAATACGAATCCTGTATTGATTTTTTCTATGTCTTTCTAACAATTCAGGCACTCGATTACAGTTTCCCTTCGAATTGAATGCTGAAGAATTATGAATCCTATGTTTTACTAAATACTCCATACAATTATAAAAACGTTTGTTTTGTTTACGTAGACGGAGCCACAAATCATAATCTTCTAGATTCAATGATCCATCCCACCAACATAATTCCTTCTTGATAACCGCGCTGCTATTAATAACGGGATTGACCGCAAAAAAATCCAATTGACTGATATCTCCAATAGGAATAGCCGGCGACCCTCCATGGTCTCCAAAATATAAACACTGTGTTCCTACCACATCGTAACCTGTTTTCAAAAACGGAATTTGTGATGCTAATTTAGTTGGATGCCAGATGTCATCAGCATCTAATATGGCGATGTATTCGTATATTGCAAACTCAAGCATTTTGTTCAATGCAGCAGATTTTCCTTTTTCTGCAAGGTCATGAAGGTCAATTACTCGGATTTTATCATCAGCATATTTCAAGGCAGTTTCATAGACAGGCGAGTTCTTCGGATGGCCATTGACACCGATAATGACTTCCCATTCAGTAAATGTTTGGAATTTTACAGATTGAATTGCATCATCTAAAAATTCGACCCCATTATACAATGCAATAAAAATAGAAATCATATATGGAGTCTACAGTGGTTCTCTTTATTATGTTTTGTCTATATAACCATTCTATCTAATTCAAAATCCGTTGAAACATAAACCAATTATCATAAACAATAGGGTCTTCTCGGTGAAGTTTAAAACGTTGAAGATGTGTAAAAATACAATCGATAATAATAATTTGGTCGTCTTTAACCAAATAGTCATTCTCAAAATAAAGGTCCAATCTTTCGTCGAATATATTGGCCCACCAATATAGATTATCAGTTGTTATTAAAAAGAACCCACCAGCAACCGATGTTTGATTTGGTGGAATTGGATAAATAGGGAGACCATTGGGCTGCTTATTTTTAATAATATTGATTAATGGCATAATATTTAAATTAACGAGTCCATAGTGAATTTTTGTTTTATCGAGCGCATCTAGTTTCGATTGTTTTGGCCAATCTACCAATTCAGACATTGGCATTGATATAAACCGTGGGTCTAATGAATATGGTCTAAAATACCCAATATCGCACCATCCATACCAATCAGGTTCTATTCCAAACAATCTTTCGCTAACGGTTTGTTTTACAAAATAGATTTTTTCAGACCATAGCATATTGACTTCCCATCCAGAACGAGAATTTAACGCCATATTTTTTGCATGATTTTTAATCCAATTCTCTTTATGACGATATTGATGAAACTCTTCGATTTCTTTGATAACTATTTTTATTTTAGGATTATTAACATATTCTGAAACCATAGAGTAGCTTGTTTTATTAGTATAAATGACCAAGTAATAATTATTTACATTCGAAAGCATTGTGTCTATCCATTCTTTATAAAGTTTATAATCAAATTTTGCTTTAAAACAATACCAACAAGTTGAAAAAATAATCATCCGATTATACAAATATATATAATAAAATCCTTATATCAAAAATCGATAAAGACGTCATTATTAATTTCCAATATAGGTATTTTGAAAAACGGATTCAAATTATATCCAATAGAATAATCTTCGAAATATTCTGTTTCTATACTCGTTTTTTTGGTTAATAAATCTGCAATGGCAATTCTCGAAAGAACATAAAACCTTCCATTACAATATTCGTTTTTCCTCATAAAAATATCGCGAGGTAATTCCGGATGGTATTCCCAATATCCAGAAAACTCTTCTTTCTCTATCTTACATATTCTTCCAGCATAATGGACATCGTCGTTTAATTGCGGAATCAATCTATCGAAAAAAGTGGGGTCTGTTAGAACCTGGTCATCATCTGTCTTAAAGATATATTTATATGGATGAACAGCATGAACAGCTTCATATGCTCTTATAACCTTTTTAGGAAGAGAACAATAATCGTCATCGACTTTCAAATAAAGGATTCTATTGGCTTCATCGAATATAAACGGGACATCTAATTCAGGCTTACCAATGACGTGATAATAGGGTATTTTGATGTGCTTAAGCCATCCGTCTTTTTGATAATGTGCTTTATGCTCATACCTTTCACAGTTCATGATAAGGAGGATATAATCGGTTATCATATAGAAACCATTTAAAAATATTTCTATATTTTTTGTAATGAAAGGGGTTTATATTAATTTAGATTGTAGGACAGATAGAAGAGAACATTTTGAAAATGTAAAAAAACAATACCCATTTTTTTCAAGTATAGAACGAATGTCAGCAATCGAAAATAACGACGGACCATTCGGATGTTGTATGTCGCATATAAACGCATTAGAATTATTATCAACAACTGATAATATATATGCTGCTATATTCGAAGATGACTTTTTCATTTTTGACACCAACCATTTTTCAAAATTTGTCTTGGAATTCGAAAATATAAAAGACATCGATGAGTGGGATGTAATTGTTCTTACACCTAGGGGTTCGTCGATTGAAGGTAGTGCTAATATGGGACTAGCAGGATTCAAAAAAATAATAGACCATCAAACAGCAACTGGTTATATTGTAAAAACCAAATTTATACCAACTCTATTGGAAAACCTGAAAGAAGCATGTAGGTTACAACAAATAGGTATAGACAAAAACATATCAGCAAATGACCAGTATTGGAAGAGACTACAATTAACTAGTAATTTCTATTACTTTGCCGATGTATTTGGAGGACAATTACCTTGTTGGTCAAACATCGAAAATCGGTGGGTCGATTATAATGAACGATTTCGTAATCAACATCTATTTTGATGGTGAAATATATTTAGTAAAGATATATGAATCAAATAGAAAGAACAAATCAACCGTTTCAAGGTATTATTCCTACCCCTGCCGGAATTCTTTATGGACAGAACGCAAGGGTCGACGAATTGAATGACAGGATTTTATCTCGATTTTCGTGTGATGCACCTCTACAGGCCAATTTCGATGTCCGTCCTGTTCCTACAAAATATGCAAGATTCCCTGTTATTGATAGAGTGACCCAGCCTAAAATAGGTATCAAAGACCGAGGAGATTTTAGAGTCTCTGATAATTTCGCCCCAGTTCAGAGCAATGGTCCTGTAGATGGATATTTTTCACAAGTCGATAAAGAGTCCACTTTGCGTAATCAGTTTTTCGCCATTCAGTCAGCACCTCAAGCTGCTTATATCCCTAAGTCCGATAGCGATTTGTATAAGGTGAAGATGCCTACACCATCTACGAATGAACCCCAACCTCATCCATCTCTTTTTGAACGTTATAGAATGGATGTTTTAGCACCGGTTCGAAATGCCGACCCCAATATAGGACATAAAACCTTCATGAATGATACCAGGGTTCAATTAAGGGGAGGTGTGCTCAATCCTAATGTCTAGGTCTCCTCCATTTATTATACAAAACCGATGAATTTCATTTATCTCTATAAATAAATGAAATACCTGGCAATACTATTAATTATATGTGCAATCGTATTAGTTTATATATATATTACCAAACCAAAAAGAGTCGAAGCTTTTCAACAATCGGAAAAATTTGTCGTTCGAACAAATTCCGAAATATATGATGATTTCTACAGTGAAATCTACGATGAATTAATGGTTCCTGAACCAAGAGTGAATTACGAGTTGGATTTGATAATAAACACGATTCAACCGGATAAATCATTCACAAAAATCCTAGATGTAGGGGCTGGAACAGGCACGCTTGTTGATACATTGTCAAAAAGAGGTTATATGGTGACGGGCGTTGATCGGTCCACATCGATGGTGAAAAAATCGGGTCGGCCATTGATCCGGGGAGATGTTATGGACCCCATGCTATTCGATAGGGGATCATTCAACGTGATATTATGTTTGGATTTTACTATTTACGAGATGACGGACAAACGTGGGTTTTTCAAGAACGCTTTTTACTGGTTAGAGAACCATGGTTATTTAGTGATTCATTTAGCGGATAAAGATAGGTTCAACGCAATAATACCGGGGGCTAAACCGGAGGTTCTCGATACAGTAGAGCAATTAGGTCCAGAAAGAATAAAAAAGACAGAAATCGATTTCGGGGATTTCACATATTCTTCGGATTATGTTTATGGAGAGGGTTGCCGGGTTTGTCATAAAGAATCATTTGTGGATAAGGCTTCCCAAAACATACGGCAGAACGAATTGACGCTTTATATGGAGAATCCTGATGAAATCATTGATTTATCCATTCAATCTGGGTTTACAGTGAAGGGTGGGTTCTCATTGGCGAATGGACCTTTACGGGATGCTGCCCAGCAGATTATTATTTTTGAACGCGTCTAATCAAACGTCAGAAGGTCCAGTGTGGTTCCGCCTGTTTTTATTTTTAAGCTTTCGATTTCTTTTATTTTTGTATCTAATTGCCGGGTAAGTTGCGCAATGATTATCTGCTGGTTCTTCACGGTTTCTTTTAACTGTGTTGATTCGATATAATGATTTGAACGATTCGCGTTCATATCATCGAGCCATTTTTGATGGACCTTCGTTTTGAGATGTTCTTTCAACTTAGGTTTGGATTCATAGACTTTTTCTTTCCTGGCCCCACAGGGGCATTGGATACCATGTTTGAAAAACGCCGGTAGTTTATCGATGTATTTTCCTGTTTCGTCGATGCTAGGGGCGTATGTATCGGGTTCTGTTATTAATTCCATTTTTCTCTTGTGTATACGTATTTATTTTTGACACTTATTTGAATCAATTTTCCGGGGGGCTTTGCCCCCCTGGACGACCCCCCATTCAGCGGGATACTTTATTTCACAGGGTTGTCAAGAAGATATTATTGTTATGCCTTCGGCACCTTGAAATTATATAAATGGCCGAATTTATATAATTAAATGAATCAAATAAATCAGTTGATAGACCGAGCATTTCTTTATGACAATCTACCGCAGTATATTTTGTTATCCATTTTGTTCATATTATTTGTCGTATTTTTATACATAAAACTAGCATTCCCTTTTTGGAATATCCAGCCCGTATATCATGTATATGATTTCTGGCGGTCTATATACAGGACACCTTTCCGGATTTACAAACAGTTCCACCCGAAAGTCCGGACAAAATACTGTAAGCCCGAATTGGTCGAAACCATGGGATTCGTCGATGCTTCGCCAGAAAAGAAAAAAGAATTTGTGAATTTATTACAATGTTATTCATTGGCCGACGAAAACGCCATTTATATGTTTCATTTAGACAATTTAGAAGCCTATTTTGGTGGTCATTTGTATTCTTCTTATTTGTCGTTTTATACAGAGGTTTTTTATAAATCGGTAGAGGGTGATATCATAAAGGAAAATGTGCCGAAGGGATGTATAAGTAGTCGGTCAGGGGTTCTCATAGCGAGTGGTCATAAAGAGAATATATATTATATTGACTTCATGACAATTGTTCGTGGGTTGCCGAATGGTGCTGGTTTAAATATGACTCGGGAATTATTCGATACACATATTTATAATGTGGGTCTTCGTGAATGGCGTAACTCGATTGATATAAAAGAAAGTTCTCGTATAGGGCCGATAGGAGTAGGACTATTTAAACGGATGGGTTTTAACCTAGATGGGATAGTTCCACTTGTGCGGTTTACAAGTCGGTCCTATGAGATTCCTAATAATCCGGGGTTTTATAAGGGAATCCGGTATCCCGAACACGTGGTATTAACAGAAATTTGTAGTAATAATTTGAGGAAAATGACAGATGGGCTAGAAATGTCTTCTACAAAATTCGCGATATATGGCGTGACGGATATAGCGAACTTGATTGGATTAATAAAAGCGGGAGTCCTGTATGTGTATGTATTAGAACGGCTAGGGGAAGTATTGGCTATGTATTTTTTCAGGGATACACGGATAAGGTATGAAGGGTTAACAGAAAGAGACACGGGTGCTGTATTGGAACTAGCGGGTTCGATTTATATATCGGGTTCTGTAGGACTATTCCAGAATGGATTTATGGGAGCTTTATATGATATCTTTAAGGGAAAACCGGTATATCGTAGAATACAAATCGATGATATATCAGATAACGGGGGATTAGATTTTAGAGAATTATATTTTTTGGGAGAGGAAAAGGGAGGCTATTATTTATTTAATTATGTGATGCCTTTTTCTTGTTCTCCTGGAGGATGTTTTTTGCTTTTTTGATTTGTTTGAATGGCGTGCTTTATTTTTTAGACCTCCCCTCATATATACATCTGGCGGAATATTAATTCGACTGACTGAACTATTATAAACATCAAATTCTCTATTGATATATGAATCAACCCGAATGCTCTCTATAATACTTTCCAATATCTCTTTACATAAAATTATAATATTATCTGTGCTGTAAAAAGGATTGTAATAAAATTCATATGTTAACATATCATATACAGAACCATAATCATCACTATTTAATAGTTTAATAAACTTTTGTTCTATTATGGTTTTGACATCACGGTTTAACCTTTTTATCAAAGAATTGAATATCGTTGTAATTTTATTTTGTAATTCTTTGATCGCCAATTTATCCGTGTTTTTTGTAGTATATTTATCTTCTAAAAAAGCACTTTCTTCTTTCTCAGGGTGGTTCTTTGTATAAAATGAATTCCTTCCACCTATAACTCCTGTGCTAACAGATTTTATAATAGCTTCTAAATTTAATTTATCTCTATCAGTAGATAAAAAAACATCATCTGTAATATAAAATTTAAATCTTGTACGAATAAGTGTAAACCCATTTCCCACATTTCCGCTTCTTATAAGAGGTAAAAGCCCGTATTGTTTTAAATCTGTATATGAAGTAAAACCGGCATCAGTACCAGGATTGTATGTTAGGCTATCGACAAATGTATATATTGTTACGAGACGATCACGTATAGTTTCAAGTAACGTATCTATACTTGGTCTCAAGTTTCGATTTCCTATATTGACCTCACATTGTGGTGTTTCAATTATTCTATTAAAATGAGTAATTTCAATTCGGTAATGATTTAGTATTTCGCGTTTTTCAGAGGCAAACAGACGACTATAATCAGGAGGGGCATCTTTTACATAAACGCGACTAATATGTTTTTCACCCTTTTCATTATGATTCAACACCCAATAAGCGTTATTAACCTTTTGTGAAAATATATCAGCTTGAAGAGCAACCACTGTATCGCAAGTTAATAAAGCGAATGTTTTTTGGGTAAGAGAAAGGCACGCCCATAACCAAAAATAGACTATCATTGTATCGCCTAATGATTTAAAATATAATAATTGTCTTTTGTAATCAAAATTCGTTACTACATCACCTTCAATTTGAGTTTTTTTTTGAGCGTTCCCTGTAGCAATTCTTTTAAATCCATCCTTATTTATCACAATCGGAACATTATTTGATGATAACAATGATATCGTAAAATCATCTCGAGTAACACGCATATTGGATATGTTATACCCAAGTGCTTCAAATACATTTTTAGGTATATCATATGTTGATTGACATCTTAAATTAATATTATTTTTACTACTAGGACCAGTATCCATAAAATTACCTAAACTAAATAGTAATTTCATCTCATTATCTCCAGTGCTTTTTATAATAGGTGTTTTACCATTTGGATCACTATAATTCGGTCCGCAATCAGCTATACCAAAATCAGCATTAAGTGTATTATCATCGTCAAATACGTTCAAAACACTTCCCTTCCTTCGTGTATATGTAAGACAACGAATTTGTCTTTTACTCACCTTAGATTCAAAATGAGCTTTAATATATTCTGGTAGACTTTTGCATTCTGACTGATTAATTTGTTCTGTTGGTTCAGTAATATCAAAAACAGCATATGCTAAATCGGTAGATGAACCATCTTTTACAGCATCCCATGCTTTCATTAATTTAAGTGAACGTTGATGTAATAATCTACGTAAATTATTAGTAGTTGCGTGTTGATAATTTAATATCTTTTGTTGTAAAAACGCACTAGTAGGCATACTACCAATATTTAATTGTGCCATCCAATATACATTCACCTAACATATTTTCCAGTTTTCAAAAAAGTGTCCAGAACAAAGATTATAAAAATCCCAGTAAAAGAATACAAAACAAATTCTTCCGTAATATTCGCGGTTTTTTCAGCTTCCATGTTCTCCAACATATGTATCATATAATTAATTTTGTCAATAAGTTTACTATCTCCTCCTCCAAGGTTAGAGAACCCTTCGGCACCATTCGATAGTCCCATCATAGAATAATACGGTTTTGTAGATGGTACACTCTGTATCCCGCTATAAACATCCCGGTAGTTTCCTAAAGGCTTATCATCATTGGTGTAAGCAGGATAATTATAAGAAGTTCTCTCGGCAGACCTGTCGGACGACGATGACTGCCTGTCTGTAGACCTATCCATAGATGGAGGCATTTGTAAAGGCATCCCTAAATTCGTATCAAAAAGTTTTTTCTGTTGAATCTCCGGATTCGGAGGAGGTGTAAAATCCGCTAAACCAGAACCGTCATTCTCGATCGAAACAGCTGACATCTGGTTAATAATCTCAGTGACTCGGTTGGTTCTCTCATCTGCACGTTCTTCGACCTCTGTAATATCATAAATCATGAAATCCTGTTTTTGAACCGGTTGAACATCGATACTTGGAGGTTTCGATTTAATAGTCTTCCGGTTCATTGCAGGAGTTCTCTTTTTATTAGGAAGCTCGTCATTCGTCCAAGGAAATGCCGTTGAAACTAAAGACATGGACCTTTATCTAAAAAATGCCCAGATAATAATTCGTTGAACAAACGTCAGATGAAATATATGGACCTCCTATATATAGAAAAATGAATCTCATCTTAAACTTTTTACCAATGGTTCTCCTTTATTTAATAGCAACCTATTCACCCCAAGTTGCCCGTATTAGTCATACAGTTTTAGGAAAAGTCATCGCTATAGGATTAATCGTTTTATACTCTTTTTTCGATATCGTTTCAGGATTACTAGTATGCGCCCTCATTATTTTCTATTACCAGACTGATTACGTGGAGTCGTTTTCGAATCCCGATAATGAAGAAGACGATAAACAAAACAAAGAACAATTTACAACGGTGGTCAAAAACGAGGTTCTAATAGTGGGTAAAATCGCTGCGCCCATGAAAACCCAAGTTGAAGGTCATCAAGAAGTATTATCTTCTGGACCAGGAGAAGCATTGGAAGACGCCTATCCATTAGAGCCGACGATAACCAAGGACATTGCAACAGACAAAAAAACGGCAGATTTCAGAAAGAAACATTGCTCTAAAGGCCATCTAAAGCATAAGGGTCAAGTAGTAAATCCTGAGATGGCCGAGCACGTCTTCCCCGAAATAAAACAAGATGATTTCCGTAAATGTAATGTATGTGACCCCATGTGTAGGTTTGAATTAATCAACACGCAATCAGAAAAATTAATGAAAGCCGAAGAGAATTTAACGAAACCTAAATCGTCGAATGATTTCTTCGATGTGGTCTGGAAGAACTTAGTAGAAAATAACAAATAAAATATAATAAAAACATATAGAATGGTCAAGAAGAATCAATCAGTTTCATCAATAAATCCATTCATAGCCCCAGCAAATAAACCGAGCAAACAACCTCCAGCAAAGACAATGTTCGAATACCTAAATAATCATATACGTTCTTTAAATGATAGCAAAATTTTTGCAGGAATAATGATTATCATTATTAATATTGCGTCGAAATTCGTAACATTCAAAGTAAGTAAAACGGTCGAATCCTATTTGAAATTCACCTTTAGTCGTGATATATTGGTGTTTGCTATTACATGGATGGGAACCCGTGATATTTATATTGCTATAGGAATGACATTACTATTTGTTTTCATTGCAGATTATTTGTTGAATGAGAATAGTGCGTTTTGCTGTTTACCTAAGTCATATACATCGAGACAAGTGGCTCTTCTTGACAATCCAAATAAAGAACCCACACAGGAAGAGATAGTAAAAGCGAAAATGGTATTGGAAAAAGTGAACCCACAAGGGGATAGTTTAGCGGACCCTAATCATAATCAGGTTTATAAAGAAGGATTCTATTCAGGGGTAAACCCCATGGACGACCCCCATGCTCCACCAACTATCCGGGGATAAATCAAGGGCTTCCCTACGGGCCACTGGACGACCCCAGGCTCCGCCATTAATTATAATAATTCCTACATGATCTCAAGTAGGAATTATTCTTTCCTCGATTCTTAGATTTTGTTATAAGGTCAAGTAGGAATTATTATAAATGCTTCAGACCCAGGAATCTTATACCCGAATTGGTATCCGTATCAATTGGGAGCATACCCCAGAAAAACGCGTCTCCGAATTTGTCAGAAAGATGGGTTACGAGATTCTTGCTGCCGAACTCATTGACAAGTGCCGAGCCATTTTGGAATTCGCCAAGACCAACACGCTGGATTAAACCTTACAAATACGAACTCGAACGTATGCCGGCGGAATAAGGTAAGCGCTTTTACATAAAAAAAATCCAAAAAAATATAAAAAGACCCCCGATTGGGGGGTTTTTTACACCTTTTAACCTTTACTATGAAGTGAATCGCCGATTTATCGTTTACAAAGTTGCTACACAGTAAAGTTATATAATTACTTCATCGCTATTACGAAGTGCGCTGTAGATGCCGACCCTTGTGGACAATATTTTACTTCGTAGTAAATGTAAAAAGGTGTAATGCTGTCATAAAGATAATATTAACCTCTTTAGGACTCTCCCCACAAGTATAAACCTGGAGATATAATCTATATAATATATAAATGGCCAGGATCGATATACGAGAAATAAGTATATTATTGGATACAAATATTCCAGGTAAAGAAATAGTTCCCCTAAAAAAATCCATAATATACCAGCCCAAAATAACTGATACGAGTTCTTGGAATGAATTGCCCTACTTTACAAGCGATGCTGAGTATCCAGAAGGGTATTTGGCTCGACTCCCCTATGAAAAGCAAATGGAATTCTTTTTTAATAAAACGACGATGGCAAATACGATTCAATTGAAATCAGGCCTTCTCCCAAAATCAGCCCAATTCCAAGGTGTGCAGACAGAGCAACAGCAAAAACAAGAAAGAGACCAGAACAGTGCTTTAAGACGTAAAGAAGAAAGTATATCGCAAAATGAGCAATTAAAACAAAAACAGAATGCTGAGAAGGCTTCGAAAGATGCCATGAACCAAACCGCCGAAAAAATAAAAGCGCTCGAATTGACACAAATGAAGTTAATAGACCCCACAAGTCAGGTAGATAACATTTCCACTAACACTTTTGATGATTTTATTTTGGCAAAAACTGAAGAAGTCAAGAAGAAAAATCAAGAGTTAGTTCAATTGCTACAAGAAATGAAGGGACTTACAAAGATAAAAGAGATTTTTAAGCCGGAATTTGATCCAGGTTCTCCTGAATTGAAAGAATATATTTCTGCTCTTCCGAAAAAAAATATGTCTCTTGGTTTTTTTGGAGGAGAACCTGTAATAAAAGAGAAAGACGTTTTTGATAAAGATGGTCTATTTACTCCCGAATTCTGTGAATTGAAAGAAAGAAATAAAGTAGATAAATCTATATTCAAAAACGAAACGGATTTAAATGCCTGGACACAATATAAGGCCTCTATAATAAAAACCCTGAATGAATTCATAGGTTCTCCTATCTATCAAAAAAATCCACAATTAATAGAGAAGTTAACAATCCTTCTTGACAGAATAAATGGGATTCAAAACGTTGAATTAACAAAAGGGGAAGCCGGTCAAGAAGAAAATCCTGGAATAGAGAATCGTAATAAAATATGCGCACTATTAATCGCTATAAAAACTACTTTTTCTCAAATAGAACCAATAGATGATAGTATTCTTAAATCCACGCTAGATGTCATAAATAAAATAAAACAAAAAGTCGATACAGAAAAGAGAGTAATATTATTGAATAAGTCCACATTAGAGCAATCGCTTTTAGAAAAATCAACAGCTGAACAGAAACTTCCAGAAACCTTTAATGAAAAAATGACAAAAAATGTGAATTCCGAAATTTTAGCAGCAAAAGAAGCCGAAGAACTCCGTAGTAAAACAACTGAAAAAAACGTAATGATAATGTTACGCCTGATGTTTCCTACAAAATACCCCATAGTCGGTAATGTATTTTCTTCGTTCCATTCCGTAGTAACCGGTGAAAATGACATTAAACTTAAATGGACGGATTTTGTCCCCGGATTTTTAAAAAACCGTATATTCGAAGGATTTGCCGATTATTCCTACTTGAAAATCGACGGTCAAGTATATACCGTTGTTCAGGCCATCTGGCAAAACGATATTTATAATCATAAAGAATACAAAAAGTTAATAGACCAATTCGACGAACTCCAGCGTTGGAAAGAATATCAATTGGTTAAAATAACAGCAGAGTTAGAGAAAAAACGGAAAGCATTCAAACAGTCATATGAAAACCAGTTCAGTCAAGGCGATGTAGATAATATCCGGCGAACTAAATTAGAAAAACCCGAAGATGAGGTGTCAAAAAGATATAATCAGTCAGTGGATACCCTGATAAATATCATGGAAGACTTAATCGCCAGTATAGGAGGAAACGATTATTTGCGCATGAATGATTACGCAAACAAATTTACCAAAAATTTCAATAGCCTACGTCAAGGTTATGAAACCCGTTCTTTATTCAATCCGCAAAATCAGCAAAAATACGAAAATATTACGAAAAAAATGAGTGAAGAAATTGAGAAAATTAAAGACGATGAATATATTTTGGAGAACTATTTGAAGAAACCAGGGATTAATCTTGATTATAAGAACGACACGAAATACCGCCGGATAATGGAACAGAGATATCAAACCTACGTGAAATTCATCGATAATATCCGAAACTTTCGTGCACCTATTCTAGAATCCAGTAATTCATTATTACAGAATTCCATTGAAGACTTTTTGAACAATACTGAAAAATATAAGGGCGTATTTAATTTCTTGATGAATCCTGTGAATATCAAGAAGAATCCATTTTCTTTGATTTTGCCGACGAGCCCTCTCGGAGAACAAGAGAACATACAAAAAGAGGCAGGTAAATATCAAAATCGGATGAATACGGGGGTTTCTATAAGACCGAATTCGAGAGGGGCTTATTATGAAATATACGTTCAGATGAATTTGATTGGAGGGGAGCTGAATGATGATAATAAATCCAAAATAGATTGTATTTATCAAGGGGAAACTTTGGGAGACAAATTATCCAGAATTTTGAATGAAGCGATATACCATCCATGGAATATTAATAGCACGCGTATCTTTTTTGACATTACAAAAGGGGAAACCAAAACGGACCCTAAAAAACAATTACCGGAAGAAAAGGCGGCTACTGCTGCAGATAATAAGTTGTTTGCTTCTTCGTCTTCTTCTTATTCTTCTGAATATGACCGTGGTCAAGAATATTATGGTGGTAAATCCACTAAAAAATATCGACAACGGTTTTTAAAAAGATATACTCGAAAGCATAATTGAATATAAATATTTTTTATAAAAAAATATTTATTAAGCTCCCGCTGGGAATTGAACCCAGGATCGCCAGTTTACAAGACTGGTGCTCTACCACTGAGCCACGAGAGCAAATTAATTTTGATTTACCTATAATATAAACAGTTAATATACTTCTTTACAATTTTACATACATTTTTACATACCTTATCGAACCCATCCGGAAGTCCTTGTCGAAACCATTTTTACATACCTTATAGAAACCATCCTGAAGCCCTTGTCGAAACCATTTTTACATACCTTATCGAAACCATCCTGAAGTCCTTGTCGAAACCATTTTTACATACCTTATATAAACCATTTTTACATACCTTATAGAAACCATCCTGAAGCCCTTGTCGAAACCATTTTTACATACCTTATAGAAACCATCCTGAAGCCCTTGTCGAAACCATTTTTACATACCTTATAGAAACCATCCTGAAGCCCTTGTCGAAATTATTTTTACATACCTTGTCGAAATTATTTTTACATACCTTGTCGAAATTATTTTTACATACCTTGTCGAAACCATCCTGAAGTCCTTGTCGAAACCAGTGTGTCATAAAAAAACTTATGACACAAGTTATTTATTGTTAATTCTTTATATTGGTTTTCATTAAATACTTTATTTTTTCTTGTAGAATACTGGTTTTCCTTCTTTATAAATGCCAACCTCCAAACTAATATCGCCATTCTCATCAACATCATAAATAACACTATCTGTCTCATTCATTACATAATATGTTTTTTCCTTGATTGTCACTTCATAAACCGATTCTTCCTCCTCTTCTGCGGGGGCTCCCGCCCCCTGCACGACCCCCCCATCCTCTTCTGCGGGGGCTCCCGCCCCCTGCACGACCACTCCATCCTCTTCTGCGGGGGCTCCCGCCCCCTGCACGACCCCCCCATCCTCTTCTGCGGGGGCTCCCGCCCCCTGCACGACCCCCCCATCCTCTTCTACCTCTTCTACTTCCTCCTCCTCGACTTCCTCCTCCTCGACTTCCTCCTCCTCGACTTCCTCCTCCTCAACTTCCTCCTCGACTTCCTCCTCGACTTCCTCCTCGACCTCCTCGACTTCCTCCTCTACTTCGACTTCTTCTTCCACTTCCTCCTCCTCGACTTCCTTCTCTACTTCGACCGCATGATATGGTTGATTCGAAGAGTATTGAGGTTCTACTCTATCTCTCGGGTAAGGATAGCTAAACGATGTGGATTCTTTGATTTCATCAGAATCGTCGTCTTCTTCAACCGAAATAGTAATATTTTCTTCTTGTTTTTCAGGAACCTTCTCGACCTTGACTTCGACGACCTTCTCAACTTTGATTTCTACTGGTTTATTGTTCTCCTTACTATAAGGTATAGGAGAAGGATTGACATATGGGTAGTCATCTTCAATAACAATGACTTCTTTTTCTTCTTTAACCAATGACTTAACCCGTTTGGTATCCTTAACATTCGTAAGAAGAACATTCAACAATTGTTTCTCTAATTTTTGAATTTTCTTTTTAAGTGCCCTATTTTTGTCAAGAAGACCAACTACGTATGGATGCTTCTTGACCTCCTCATCGGACATAGTGACGCGGCTCAATTGTTCTTTAATTTTAAACAAATCTTCAGGGATTCTTGCCTGAAGTGCGCTAATATCATCGGTGATTTGTTTCAAAAGGCTCATTTTTAAGAATAATAAAGGTGTCTCTATGCCGTTTAATAAAATGATTCAGGATGAATCAATTTTATATTATCTTTTTATTATATATACATGTCATACATACCATCTAATAAAATTACAGCTGGAAACAATAAAACAAAAAAAAGGTATTCTGGGGGAATAGATGAACCTGTAGGAAATCCTTCATCAAGTTCTCCTGAAAGTTACCAGTCAAATCAACCAAATCAACCAAATCAACCAAATCAACCAAATCAACCAAATCAACCAAATCAACCAAATCAACCAAATCAACCAAATCAACCAAATCAACCAAATCAACCAAATCAACCAAAT
>Ga0164297_10001300_pt1 | contig 26936 bp, 16 predicted proteins | sample GEODES058metaG_FD_113539 | JGI IMG/M metagenome (GOLD analysis project Ga0164297, IMG submission 113539) | Dystrophic lake water microbial communities from Trout Bog Lake, Wisconsin, USA - GEODES058 metaG | ecosystem: Environmental > Aquatic > Freshwater > Lake | place: USA: Trout Bog Lake... | reverse complement strand
GCTGACTCGACGGTACAGTTTGGTAATGCAAGCTTTGCGCTAGATAGTACGGTTGCAGGCGGTGCGGGTTCGAACACGATAGAGTTGACCAACGATGCGTCGGTGACCGATGGTGAGTTTGCGCACATCACGAACGTCCAGGTTCTGCATCTGGATGGAACGGGTGCGCAGTCTGTGTCCTTGGGTACTCAGGCTAATACAGCGGGTGTCGTGACGGTAGATGTCACATCTTCTACTACAGCGGGAACGACGGTGGATATTAAGGACGATGCGACGAGCGCGTTCGATATTCTGATGGGGGTGACAGGCACGACACTGAAGTTCAGCGATACAAGTTTCAATTTGAATAATACAGTCGGTGGCGGGACCTCAAATACGATTGAGATTACCGACGACGCCTCTTTTACGGATGATCAGTTCGCCAATATCACGTCTGTACAAACGCTGATACTTGGTGGAACGGGTGCGCAAAATGCAACTTTGGGTGTAAATGCTGCATCAAGTGACCTGACTTCTATCAATGCTACGGCGGGCGATGCCTCAACTATATACTTCCAAGGTCTTGCAGCAGGCGCACTCAATGTAAGTATGGGTGGTGGCATTAATACGGTTAAGTTTGACAATGAATCTCTCCTGCTCGGTGATACCATATCTGGTTCAGGTACCAACAATTTGGTAGTAGTGGATGACGCAAGTTTCGACGACAACGTTTTCACGCACATAACAAATGTTGGAACCCTTAATTTGGATGGTTTGGGCACGCAACTTGTCACCATCGGTTTGAATGCCCACTCAGCAGACGTTGTGAATGTTCATGCAGAGTCTGCTGGACAGACAACATTGGATATCACAGACAGTAGTTTCTTTGTGAAACTAGGCGGTCTGAGCAATACTGCAATAGTGTCAAGCTCAAACTTGGCAGATCAAAGTATTGATGGTGGATCTGGAACGAACACCCTTGAAATCGGTGATGATGCAATTCTTGGTGACTCGGCATTCCGCGAGCAGTCGAATTTTGCGGACCTGAAGTTTGACGGTACAGGCTCGCAGATCGTGACCTTGGGCAGTTATGCCAACGGTCTTGGACTCGGTACGATTGATATGACCGACGCGACGGTTACGTCAACGGTCGACATAACCGGTGATGTGACAAGTGCATTCGATATCAAATTGGGAAGTGCGGATACAGTCCTCCAGTTCACTAACGCAAGTTTTGTACTAGGTAGTACTTTCGAAGGCGGTTCAGGGTCCAATACAATACAGATCAAAGACAACGCGTCATTTGATGACTCGGTTATGTTTTCCTCTAGTTACAGCATTGAGACTTTGGCGTTGCTCGGAACTGGTGATCAGACTATTACGCTGGGCACAAACGCTGCTCAGGCGGGATTCGTGACCATCGATGCAACTAGTGCAACGGGATTGGTCAGTATTGATCTAACCTCTGATTATCGTGGTGTGTTCGTAACAGCTACCGCGGCGAGTTCGGTTGAAGTTCAAATGGGCACCGGAGATAGTGATGTCCAAGTACTCAACGCTGCGATTGTGGGTAACACTGCAACCATCATGGGTGGTAGCGGCAGCAATACGCTAACCATTGCCGACGATGCTAGCATTTTGGATGGGTCTCTTAATTTAATATCAAACGTTGAGGCTCTGTCGCTTGCGGGTACTGGCTCGCAATACATAACTCTGGGCGATCAAGCTCATTCCACAGGTATCGTGTCTGTAAATGCTTCAAGCTCAACAAGTGGGTTGACGGCCCAGTTCTACCTGGCTTACGATTCAACGGCGGTTAGCGTCATGGGTGGATCGGGCGACGATGTATTTATCTTCACAAACTCAGCTTTTGAGCCAAATCAAGAAACAATCTTTGGCGGTGGAGGAACAGATACGATTGAATTAACAGATTCCTATTCATCTACTGATGCCACGGTTACTGATTCAGCTTTCACGAATGTGTTAGAAGTGCGAGAATTAAAGCTTGATGGCACGGGTGTTCAGCACGTGACGATTGGTAATCTTGCGCACAATGCTGGTATCTCTACAGTGCAGGTAACAGATGCAAGTAACGCAACGGTGGAGATAGATGCTGCATACGCGGATCCATCATTCGGCCCTTGGGATGCATTCAACATTGAACTCGGTTCAGGTAATGACCTTGTCAACTTGAATAATCAGGCTTTGAACTTGCTTGAGGTTTATCCTGCCCCGTACGCCCCGTATCTGCATACGCAGACTATTGATGGCGGATTCGGTGTCAATACTATTGACGTGACTGATGACGCTTCGTTTACTGATACAAGCTTCGTTAACATTAGCAACATCGCGAATTTGGTACTGAGCGGAACAGGTGCCCAATCGATTACCCTGGCAGCAGATGCTGACGCAACTGGCATTAATTCGATTACTTCATTAAACGATAGTAATGCCTTGATAGACATCAGTGGTATGGTCAACGATGTTACTGTTACTACCGGTAGCGGTGCGGACACCGTAGAATTAGGCTCTGGTGCTGACTCGTTAAGCCTTGGTGATGGTAATAACGTAGTCGATACCACCGTGGCAAATCTATCGTCTGCTGACACAATAGTGGGCGGCTCGGAAGTAACCGCCCATACTACCCTCGACGTATCTGGCGACACCATAAGCTTGTCGGATACGGCGCTTGCGAATGTAAGTCATGTTGAAAATCTTACCTTGACACAAGGATTGGCTCCCGCGGGACTGTATGTCACACTAGGCACAAACGCGGACGCGGCAGGGATTCATTTGGTTGATGTCAATACCGCGTCTAACACCGTGCAAATCGATGCGCATGCGATGACTAACGATTTGACCGTTAGCACCAATACGGGCACCGAAAGTATTACGACAGGAAGCGGTAACGATCAGATAGTTGTAGATAGTGCTACTCATTTGGCAGGTGATACGATCGATGGTGGCTCAGGCAATAACACATTAACCCTGACGCAAGATGCGTCGTTAGCGGATACGGCCTTGGCGCACACTCACAACGTACAGGACTTGCTCTTGTCGGGTACGGGGTCACAAAACGTTACGCTGGGAGCCAATTCCGATAGCGCACATGTTCAGACAGTCGATGCTTCACATTCAAGCGGAGCGAGTACGATCGATACGAGTGTTACAACTGGTAATTTGACAGTTAGTGCGGGTACTGGTCATGACACTATCACCACTGGTTCAGGTGACAACAATATTCATGTGAATACAGCTGACCTCTTGAATAATGACACAATCGTCGGTGGTTCCGGCACCAACACACTGACCTTGACACATGATGCAACGCTCGCAGATACTACACTTTCGAATGTTCAAAATGTGGACGATCTTGCATTCTCTGGTGCGGGTGCACAGGAGGTAACTCTAGGTAGCTACTCGGATGCGGCTGGCGTCCATACACTAGATGTATCAGCGTCAACTGGTAGCACAGTGGATGCAAGTGCTACGACCGTCACAGAATTGACGATTCTTTCGGGTGCGGGTGCCCAAAGCATTTCCACCGGTTCGGGTCACGATTCCGTCCACCTCGATGCAGTGGAAAATTTGTCAACGGCAACGATTCACGGTGGCAGCGCGACTGACACTACTGTTTCTATCACACATGATGCAACCTTGGCTGATTCGACCTTTACTACTGGCGACTCGAATCTTCACAATTTAACATTGTCGGGTACAGGTAGTCAGATCGTGAGTATCGGTACGCATGCCGATGCCGCAGGGGTAAGCCACGTCGATGGGACGGCAAGTCAACATGACTCGACAGTTACGATTGACAGCTCGTCGAATAGCAGTCATTTTGTGGCAACCGGTTCAGGCAATGACTCATTGACAGCAGGGTCCGGAAATGACACGTTGCATGGTGGTGCTGGCGCCGATACTATGCAGGCTGGTACGGGCCATGACGTTTTCCAATACAGTGCAGCTAGCGATTCGCACGGGACAAATATTGATCACATTCTGAACTGGCAGGCAACGCAAGATAAGTTGGCGTTCCGGACGGGAACTGCATCATCATCGGGTGTACTTACGTCGCATGCTCAAGTATTGGTGAAGACGGGTGGCGGCTACAAGTTGACTAATGCGAGTAAGCTAAATAGCACTGCGGTATCACATAAGCTTGCGCTTTGGGGTGGAACTAAGACCGTAGGTGGTGGAGTAACTGGCCACAGCACGATGGTCTTTAGTGCAATGTCGGCCTTGCGCTCGACTACATACAACTTTTTTGAGGTTACGTACACGGGTGCCGGGCACAGCAACGTGTTCTTGAGATACCATGCTACTTCGATGTCGACATTGGTAGCAAGCAACAAAATGACTATTCTGGTAGAAACAGCTGCTGCGCATACCCTGCAAGCAACTGATATTGTGCTGGTTTAAGTCGCGGTACTGAAGTTAAATATTCGCTATCCCTTCGGGGATGGTGAATATTTTTCGTCATAACCTTACAAGCTATGAACAAACCCGAATTGCCCAAGGATCCAGTTGTCTACAATAGTTGGGGTGCCAGGGTCTATGAGCAAAACGATCTGGATAGCGCAATCAAGCTATTCCGGCGTGCAGTTGAGCTTGGTGATGACTTTGCAGATGCCCATACCAATCTAGGTATTTGCCTGATGGCCAGCGGTGATCTGGCCGCTGGATTTGAAGAGTTTGAATGGCGCTACCATCCTAAATTTACCAATCGCGACAAGCCAACCGCGCCGCCGGGTGACATCCCTCGCTGGCAAGGGGAGCCATTATCGGGAAAAGCGCTCTTGGTGTTTCAAGAGCAGGGCTTTGGCGACACTATTCAGTTTGTTCGCTACCTAAGGGTCCTTAAAGATCAGGGCGTACGAATTTATCTCTACGTGCGCCCACCCCTTTATGAGTTGATGAAGAGTTTGGATGCGGTTGACGTCTTGCTAACAGACGGTCACCAGTACCAGCGCGCATTAATAGATTATTGGGTTGCTCCACTGAGTTTGCCGCATTTTATTAGGCGCTCCTCGGGACAAACGGCGGTAGCAATTGATTTAAAAGCCGATCAAATCCCCTATCTGGCAGTACCGGACGAGCTGAGCGCAAGCTGGGGTGAGTGGTTGAACCAGACCCAAGCCGCGCTGGGTACTAGTAACAAAAAGACGAAAATCGGTTTGGTCTGGGCAGGGCGTCCTACGCATCCGAACGATAAGCGCCGCAGCATAGCCTTGTCGGATTTTGCGGTTCTTGGTGATCTTGCCGATGTTCAGTTTGTCAGCGCACAATTTGGTGAGCACGGATTGGCTCATGTTCAGGCGCCAGCGGGTCTGAGTATCATTGATGCAGGCGCGCGCATCGAGAATATGGCGGATATGGCCGCGTTGCTGCAGCACCTGGATTTATTGATCACCATTGATTCCGCACCGGCGCATTTAGCAGGTGCTCTGGGTATCCCGACTTGGGTGTTGATCCCGCACCGACCGGATTGGCGCTGGGGTTTAGGTGGCGAGGTGAGCCACTGGTATCCAAGTTTGCGTTTATTCAGACAGGGTAAAGCAGAGCCCTGGTCCGGCGTCACTGCACGTATGCGTCATACGCTACTCAACCCTGTACCGTTATTACCTTGGCGTACCGGGGTGTCCGTTCAAACACTCTGGCAACAGGCTTGCGCATTGCAGGTGGCTAAGCAGTATGAACAGGCTCGTGATGTTTTCGATTATCTTTTATTGCGACAGCCTGGTTATGCTGACGCTTGGGTCAATCAAGGTTGCACTCTTGTGGAGTTGGGCAGGTCAAGGCAAGCGCGCGAATACTTCAGACGAGCCCTATCTATCAACCCCGCACATGTGTTGGCGCGATTTAATTTAGCGGTACTGATTGCTGACGAAGCCCCTGTACTTGCACTCGATGAGTATCGTCAAATACTTTCTTACGACCCCAATCAATACAAGGCCTGGTACAACCAGGCGAATTTATTGCAGGCACAACATGATGCAGTCGCCGCTGAGGCAAGCTTTCGTCGTGCGCTTGAACTGGCCCCCGATTTCGTTGACGCCTACAATAATTTCGGTAATCTGCTCAGAGATTTAGGCCGCTTTACTGAAGCAGATAGCCTGTATGCCAAGGCATTACAACATCAGCCGGATTATATGTCCGCCTTCAGTAATCGCCTGTTTACCGCAAACTATCGAGCCGATTTGACGCTTGATCAATGGTTCGGCCTGTATCAAGACTATGCGCTGCAGTTTGAGGCACCCCTTAGACCAAGTTGGCCTGAACATCAAAACGATCGCGATCTCACGCGGCGGTTGCGCGTGGGTTATGTTTCGGCAGACTTTAAAGATCATTCAGTCGCAAAGTTTCTTGAGCCTGTGTTGGCGCAACATGATCGCAATCAAGTAGAGGTAGTGTGTTTTAGTGCCGATGCGATGCAAGATATGGTGACCTTGCGGTTTAAGCAACTGGCAAATCGGTGGCACGACGTTGCTGCTCTCAGTGACGTTCAAATGTGCGATCTAGTGCAAAAAGAGGCTATTGACATTCTTGTTGATCTTTCTGGCCACACCTTGGGTAACCGCTTATTGGTGTTTGCTCGCAAACCAGCACCTGTTCAAATGACGTGGTTAGGTTATGGAGCGACTACTGGCCTGACTGCCATAGACTATTTTTTGTGTGATCCGCGCATGGTGCCACCCGAGTTCGCCCCATACTGTAGTGAGCAACTACTCTACCTGCCAGTCATTGCGCCTTTTACGGCACCTGATAATAGCCCAGATGTAAACGAACTGCCGACTTTGGCGCGCCCTGTTTTCAGTTTTGGCAGCTTGGCACGAACGAGCCGTATCAATGACGAGGTTATTGCGGTATGGTCCGCCTTACTAAAGGTTGTGCCGGAGTCGCAGTTGATTCTGGATCAAAGGCCGTTTCAAGATCCCGTGACTTGTGAGGATTACTGGCGTCGCTTTGAAGCCCAGGGTATAGCCCGTAAGCGTTTGGTTTTACGTTGTTCAAAGCCATACTGGAATGCCTATCATGACATCGATGTCGCACTCGACCCCTTTCCTCACAATGCGGGCACAACGACGTATGAAGCATTATGGATGGGGGTGCCGGTCATTAGTTTGAGGGATCGGCCACCGATGGGACGCTTTGGTGACTCAATTCTTAGCGCCGTTGGTCTTAATGACTGGGTTGTGGATACAAAGGATGCCTACATTGAACGGGCTGTCATTGCGGCACGTGATCTGGGCGACTTGTCAGCGTTGCGGCTGAATTTGCGTAAGCGTTTGATTGCCAGCCCTCTGATGGACGGTAAAGGTTTTACCCGCGCACTAGAGCAGCGCTATCGCGAGGCATGGCAAACCTGGTGCGACGGTACTGTGGAGGTAACAAAAGCAGCTGTGGTTAAGTCCAAATCAAAAGCGAAGCTTGGAAAGGATAAAACTGCTAGGACCGTTAAACCTGCTGAGACTAACTTAGTTGCCAGCCAAAAGAAACTATTAGCGAGCATTGATGATCCGCTTCGTCTAAAGGCATGGCAGCAAAAGTTTCAGAATGGTCAGTACGATTCGTTAGCCCAGGAGGTCGCGGGCGCGCTTCAACTGAATCCCAACGATGCAAACGCGTTGCATATGCGTGCGCTATGTTCGATGATGTGGGGTCGCCCAGCTGAAGCGATACCAGACCTGAGGCGAGCGGCGGAGTTAATGCCCCGCAACCCAGAGGTTTGGGATCACCTTGGTGTCGCTTTGAACAGAACGGGACAGTCTCAGCAAGCCCATCAAGCTTATCTCAAAGGTATGCCTCTGAATACCAACCGGGCTGATATCTGGAACAATGCTTGCAAAAATGCAACTTCGCTTTATCGCCACGATTTGGCCATTGAGTACGGCGAGCGAGCAGTAACGATTCGTCCTAATTTTTATACCGCTTGGAACAATCTTGGCATGGCGTATGCCGGAGCCAACCAGTTACAAAAAGCTGAGGCCGCTTACCGCCAAGTATTCAAATTAGCACCCGACTACGCCGAAGCACACAATAATCTAGCAAATTTACTCAAAGACTGGGGACGCTTTGCCGAAGCAGAAGTCTGTTACGCAGAGGCATTACGTTACAAACCTGATTACGCCATTGCTTTCAGTAACCGGTTGTTTACCTGCAATTATCGTTCCGACTTGACGCTAGATGCATGGTTTGCTCTGTATCAGGAGTTTTCACATCGTTTTGAAGAGCCGCTGAAGCTTAACTGGCCGCGACACTTAAACGACCGCAATCCTGATCGGCGTTTGCGAGTGGGCTATGTATCTGGTGATTTTAGAGAACATGCGGTAGCCAAGTTTCTTGAACCTGTATTAGCCCAGCATGATCGACGGCAGATTGAACTCGTACTTTTTAATACCTCACCCGCCTTTGATGCTGCAACGCCTCGCTTTAAGGCTTTGGCTGACCAGTGGTTTGATCTGATGGCGCTGACTGATGAACAAGCTGCAGCCTTTGTAGTGAATCAAAAAATAGATATCCTGATTGATCTCTCTGGACACACCTTTGGGAATCGTTTACTTATGTTCGCGCGTAAGCCTGCGCCTGTTCAAATGACTTGGCTCGGTTACGGCACGACGACAGGTTTGAAGGCAATTGATTATTTTCTGTGCGATGCGCGAATGGTGCCACCTGAGTTTGCTTCTTATTGCAGTGAGAAACCTCGCTACTTGCCCGTTATCGCGCCTTTCACTGCACCGCAGGATACACCGAGTGTTAACGCATTACCGGCAGAACACCCAGATAGTGCGGGTTGCTTTACCTTCGGCAGTCTCGCACGCACTAGTCGGATGAGTGAAGGAGTCTTAAATACTTGGGCTACGCTACTTAAGGCAGTGCCGCACGCTCGCTTGGTGTTGGATCAGCGTCCGTTTCAGGATGCAGTTACCTGCGAGGATTACTGGCGTCGTTTTGAGTCCCTGGGTATTGAGCGTCAGCGCGTTGTACTTCGTTGCTCAAAACCTCACTGGAATGCATATGCCGATATCGATGTTGCCCTGGATCCGTTCCCGCATAACGCCGGAACGACAACCTATGAGGCTTTATGGATGGGTGTGCCTGTAGTCAGTCTGCGTGACCGGCCACCAATGGGGCGATTTGGTGATGCCATTTTGAGCGCCGTAGGTATGGCCGATTGGGTTGTCGACACCCCAGCTGCCTATGTGCAACGAGGTGTCAAAGCTGCGCATGAGATAACTGATTTGGCTCACTTACGCAGAGAGTTGCGTGCCCGTCTACTAGCAAGCCCTTTGATGGATGCTCCCGGCTTTACCCGTGCGCTTGAAGCCAATTTGCGGGACGCTTGGCAACAGTGGTGCAGTGCTGCGCCCGACTAGTCCGATTCCCTGTCTGGTGTCCAGGCTGATTGGCGAGGTTTTAAGGTAAAGAGGTCAAACCTCGTGCTCTGAATTCGCTAAACTGTTGCTCAGAATATTTAATTCAATATATTTAAAAGCGTGTGCGCAAATGAAGGCTGTCATTCTTGCAGGTGGTCTGGGTACGCGTATCTCCGAAGAGACGCACCTTAAACCCAAGCCGATGATTGAGATCGGGGGTAAGCCCATCCTCTGGCACATCATGAAACTGTATTCAGCCCACGGAGTCAATGACTTTGTGATCTGTTGTGGTTATAAGGGCTATCTGATTAAAGAATACTTTGCCAATTATTTTTTGCATATGTCTGACGTCACCTTTGACATGCAAAACAATAGTATGGAAGTTCATCAGCGCCATGTTGAGCCGTGGAGAGTCACGCTAGTTGACACAGGTGAAAGCACCATGACGGGTGGACGCTTAAAGCGTGTGGCCGATTATTTGAAAGATGAAACTGCTTTCTGTTTTACTTATGGTGATGGACTGGCCGATATCGATATTCGCGCTTTGATTCAGTTTCATGAACGCCACGGCAAGCACGCCACAGTCACTGCTGTGCAACCTCCTGGTAGATATGGCGCTTTGCAGATTAACAACAGTCAGGTCAACGCTTTTATTGAAAAACCTCGCGGTGATGGCGGTTTGATCAATGGTGGTTTTTTTGTTTTGTCCCCTGCTTGTCTGGATTTAATTGAGAGTGACAAAACGAGTTGGGAGGTCGAACCTGTTAACCGGCTGATCGCCGCTGATCAATTGATGGCCTATGAGCATCAAGGGTTCTGGCAACCAATGGATACCTTGCGTGAAAAAAATCTTCTCGAAGATTTGTGGTCTTCAGGTAGAGCGCCATGGAAGGCCTGGACATGACCGAACTCAGGGCAATGCCTGATCCAGAATTTTGGGCTGACCGCAAAGTGTTAGTGACAGGTCATACCGGCTTTAAAGGCGCCTGGTTAACCATCTGGTTATCTCAAATGGGCGCAAAGGTTTGTGGCCTGAGTTTGCCCCCGAACACGCAGCCAAATTTATATACTGCCGCAGGCATCGACAGTTTGTGTAACAGTCATTATTGCGACATCCGCGATGCGGCAAAAACCCGTGAAATCATTCACGGTTTCCAACCAGAAGTAGTCTTGCACCTTGCAGCACAGGCGCTCGTACACGAAAGTTATCGCCAGCCCCTAGATACCTTTTCGGTCAATGTGCAAGGTACGGCAAACGTTCTTGATGCCTTGCGTGGGCTAGATTCCGTTAAAGCGGTCGTGGCCGTTACTACAGATAAAGTCTACCAAAATCTTGAGCAAGCACGAGCCTTTTTTGAGGACGATCCCTTAGGCGGTCATGATCCCTACAGTGCAAGCAAAGCCGCTGCCGAGATCGTGGTCGACTCTTACCGTAAAGCGTTTCTGAGCGAGCAGGGCGTCGCCCTTGCTTCCGCCAGAGCAGGTAACGTGGTGGGTGGCGGAGACTGGTCTGCCGACAGGCTCATCCCTGATGCTATTAAAGCCTGGGGCGCAGGTCGCGCAGTCGATATTCGTCGTCCTGATGCAGTAAGGCCCTGGCAGCATGTGCTCGAACCCCTTGCGGGTTACCTGATCCTGGCGCAAAGGCTCTGGCGTGAGCCTGCCTTGGCACAGGCCTATAACTTCGGGCCTGAGGACGCTCAGGTTGCAACGGTACGCGAGGTGATTGAGCAGTGCGCCAATGCTTACGGTAGCGGCAAAATCGATTATGCGCAGGCCATTACGGGCCCGCACGAAGCAAGGTGGCTGTCTCTGAATGTTGAACGTGCGCGCAATGCACTTGGAGTGACACCGCGCTGGTCACTGGCCACAACGCTCGAGCGCACTATGGCTTGGTATCTTGATTTCGCAAAATCCTCTCAGGCAATGGATTTATGCCTCGCTGACTTGAATGTATATAAAAATGCGTACGAGGATAAAACACTTTGACGAGTTTTCTAGTCCAGGATCTTTCACTCGCACCACTCAAACTACTGGAGCGGCGCGTGCACGCTGACGAGCGTGGTGAGTTCTCCCGTATCTTCTGCGCAGAAGAGTTAAGCGCACTTGGCTGGCAGGGGCCGCTCGTACAAGTTAATCATTCACGCACTATGGCGCGTGCAGCGGTGCGTGGTATGCATTTTCAGCTTCCGCCGCACGCAGAGATGAAACTCGTCACTTGCCTGCGCGGTGAGGTCTGGGATGTGGCGGTGGATATTCGCGAGAATTCTCCCACTTTTTTAAAGTGGCACGCAGAAATGCTGTCTGCGCAAAATCGCCGTGCCATGCTGATCCCGCAAGGATTTGCCCATGGATTTCAGGCCTTGACAGACGAGGCGGAATTACTTTACTGCCATTCGCAGGCTTATGCACCGCAAAGCGAAGGTGGCATGAATCCGTTGGATCCCAGGTTAGCTATAACTTGGCCGCTAGAGGTTGGTGCCTTATCACTACGCGATGCCGGGCAAGCACTGCTAACCGATCGTTTCAAAGGTATCCGTACATGAATTGCCGTCATTGTTCGACCGTGCTTGAGCACACTTTTGTGGATCTCGGTTTTGCACCGCCCTCTAACGCCTACTTGACAAGAGATGATTTGCAGCGACCTGAACTTTCGTATCCTTTAAATGTAAAAGTTTGCGGCCAATGTTTTCTTGTACAGACAGAGGATTATGCCGAGTGTGAGTCATTGTTTAACAAGGACTATGCATATTTTTCCAGTACATCGTCCAGTTGGGTAAAGCACGCTGAGCAATACAGTGTTGCGATGATAAACAAACTCCAGCTTGATAAAACAAGTTTTGTAATAGAAGTCGCATCGAATGATGGTTATTTATTAAAGAATTTTGTCAATACCGGTGTGCCTTGTTTGGGTATTGAGCCCACTGCAAGTACTGCAGCGGCTGCCGAGGCTTTGGATATACCGGTGCTGAGAGAGTTTTTTGGTCAGACCTTAGCGCAAAAACTGGCAAGTCAGGGGCAGCAGGCTGACCTGATTATCGGTAATAATGTTTACGCGCATGTACCTGATATCAATGATTTTACGCGCGGCTTGAAGGACGTACTTAAAACCGACGGAACGATTACGCTTGAGTTTCCCCACTTGTTACAACTGATTGCTGGTAGTCAGTTTGACACAATCTACCATGAGCACTTCTCGTACTTATCACTTCATACAGTGAGTCGAATTTTTAGTTCGGTGGGTTTAAGAATATTTGATGTTGAAGAGCTTCCTACCCATGGGGGTAGTTTACGAATATACGGTTGTCACGAAAAGGATGCCAGAACGACCAACTTAACTGTGCAACAACTGCTTCAAAAAGAACTTGAAGCGGGTCTACAAACGCTGGCCCCGTATCTTTCCTTTCAGACAAAGGCCAATCAGATTAAAAATAATTTTCTGTCGTTTTTACTTGAGCAAAAGTTTGCAGGCAAGAGCGTTGCCGCCTACGGTGCGGCAGCCAAGGGAAATACCTTGCTAAATTATGCAGGCGTTAAGCCCGACTTGCTATCTTTTGTGTGTGACGCTGCGCCCGCCAAGCAAAATAAATTCATGCCAGGCAGCCATATTCCTATTCTGACCCCCGAGATGCTTAACCATTGTCGGCCTGATTATCTTGTTATTTTGCCCTGGAACATTGCCGCAGAAGTGATCTCGCTTAACCAGCATCTTGCCATGCAGGGGACCCATTTTGTAGTGGCTGTGCCGCAGCTAAAAATCCTATGATAAAGATTCATCCAACAGCCAAGGTTTCACCACTCGCAGATATCGAAGATTCCGTCAGAGGCAGTCTGATTGCTATTGGCCCGAAGGTAATGATAGACAGCTTTGTTAAAATCAAGCCCGCTGGGGGTAGCGGCGACGTCACCATCGGAGAGCGTTCTTTTATTAATTCGGGTTGTGTCCTGTATACCGGTCATGGCATCGTGATTGGTAAACATGTTGCCATTGCAGCTAACTGCACGCTCGCTCCTGTCAATCATGCATTCGAGTCGCGTAACCAACTTATTACTAGTCAGGGATTTAAACCAAGCAAAGGTGGTATCGTTATCGAGGACGACGTTTGGATTGGCGCTAACTGTGTGATTCTGGATGGTGCGGTCTTACGGCAAGGCGTTGTAGTTGCTGCAGGCTCAATCGTGCGCGGTGAGCTCCAAGCCTATGGCATTTACGCAGGTAATCCGCTGCAGTTAACGGGTACACGAACATGAATCGTTGCACCGTTCTGGGCGGACAGGGTTTTATCGGTCGCCACCTCACAAGATATTTACGCGGGCTTGGTTACGAGGTTTGGGTGCCAGATCGCGAGGCGCTTGACGATTATTTGAAAATGCCTGAAACCACTCTTGGAGAGGTGTTTTATTGCATTGGTTTAACGGCAGATTTTCGAGCAAGACCCTTTGATACAGTGCGAGCTCACGTTAGTTTGTTGGCTGATGTACTCGAGCGAGCTCGGTTTGATAGCCTGCTGTACTTATCGTCAACGCGCGTCTATGCTCAAGCTGCAAGCACGGCGGTAGACGAATCCTTGGTTGTTAATGCTCAGAATCCCTCTGACCTTTACAATTTGTCTAAATTAATGGGCGAATCGCTCTGCGCTTCAGTCGCGAGAGACAGCGTACGCATCGCTCGCTTATCGAATGTTCTTGGGCCCGAAATGGGTACCGATTGCTTTGTTGGACAGTTGCTAAAGCAGGCTCACGACGGACACATCACTTTATTATCCCACCGCGAGTCAGTCAAAGATTACATTCTGGTTGATGATGTGGTTTCGCTTCTTGCTCGCATCGCACGGTCTGGCAAGATGAGAACTTACAATGTGGCAAGCGGCGCGAATATCAGTCATGCTTGGTGGCTTGATCAGTTGCAGTCATTAACTGGTTGCACACTGCAGGTTGACGATAGTGCTGAGCGGCACTGGTTCGCACCAATTGATATTGGTCGAGTGATTGATGAGTTTGGTTTTAAACCGAGGTCTGTGCAAGAAAATTTACCGGAACTGTTAGCGCATTCTGTATTGTGATTTGACAAAGGCAGTAACTTATGAACCCAGTAGATCAGTTTAATCAAGAGCGCAGTCAGCGTCTGAAAGCTTACGCGGCCGATTCTCAATTTGCTCGGCAGTCGCAAGACTGGGTACAGGCTTCTATGCAGCGTATGTACGTTTATAACTTTGATTGGCTGGGGCGCCCAATAATTCAATATCCGCAAGATATCTTAGCGATGCAGGAAATTATCTGGCGGGTCAAGCCTGATCTGATCATTGAGACTGGTATTGCGCACGGAGGCTCTCTAGTATTGAGCGCATCAATGTTAGCTCAGTTGGATATATGCGAAGCGATTGAAGCAGGTGTAACAATGGATCCAGCCGTTTCAAAGCGCAAGGTTCTGGGTATTGACATCGATATTCGTGCACATAATCGTGAGCTTATTGAAAGTCATCCGATGGCCTCTCGTATTGCAATGATTCAGGGCTCAAGCACTGACGACCGTGTGATTGAAAAAGTCCAGACGCTTGCGGCGGGCTACAAGCGCGTAATGGTCTGTCTAGATAGCAATCATACGCATGAGCATGTATTAGCTGAATTGATGGCCTATGCGCCGTTGGTCAGTGTGGGCAGCTACTGCATTGTGTTTGATACTTTCGTTGAGAATATGCCTGCTGGTTTTTTTGCAAACCGTCCCTGGGATCCTGGTAACAACCCTCTTACTGCGACTCGCGAGTATCTTGTCAGTCATCCGGAGTTTGCCGTTGACCGCCAAATGCAGGACAAATTGCAGATTACCGTTGCACCTGAAGGCTATTTGCTTAGAACATCTGCCTAGGCAAAATAAAGAATGAATGCGGCGCGAACTAAGCGACTCTATGAGATTGCACACCAAGTCAGGTTGGCGATTCTCAAACAGGACTGGCCTTTGGTTGAAGTTGAATTAGAGGCGTTTAAGCAGGTTGATAAGCGCCCAAATCCAGACAGTCCGTTTTTACAGGCGCATCGGGTATTCAGTGCCATGGTGCTTTTGCGTCGCGATAGAAACCTCGAGAGTTTCTCCCAACTTGACTGGGATCGTCACGATTACCCGGGCTATCAACTTGAGCGTGCTTTTGCCTGGCTGATGAATGGCAAAAATGAGGAGGCTGCGCAGTGCCTCGAGTCAACACCGAAAGCGGCTCGCTCGGGACTTTGGTATGCGCGTTTAGGTATTGCAAAGTTGGGTGTCGGTGATTTTGAGTCTGGTTTTGAAGCCTGTGAACGCGCCCGCCAACTTTTGCCTGACAGTGCCGACATTCTGTGTAACCGTGCAGCCGCCATGGTGCGACTGCATCGCCTTGAAGAGGCGCTATCTGACTATGATCAAGTTTTGGTGCAGGAGCCTGAGCATCCTGTTGCCCAAAATGCTAGACGCGCGATATTGCATGAACTTGGCAGAGGCGAGGCAGCTATCGTAGAGTTACAAGATAACCTAGCTAAGCATCCCGACTCTGTGCAGGCTCGGCTAGCCCTCTTTAATTGCTTTGCTCGACTTGGTCAAGAAGACGAAGCGTTGAATTTGCTCAAAGAGGTGCTACAGCCTCTCGAAGAGTTAGCGGGCAAAGGGGCCGAGCTAAAAGCCGTGTCCGACAGCGGCGTCACGCCTTCTGAGAACGATATCAAAGCGCGAGAAACTTTCGCCCAACAATTGGCTTATCGCTGGGCTTTGCAATCCTATTTTGAGGATCGAAATAATTGGCGCTCGGTCGTGGCTTTGCTTAACCAGATCAGACGTATGCATGGTGACCCCGTGCCGGTAGGTGTGATGATGCCCTGGATTATCGCTGTTACCGAAATGGGCCAAGGCGAGCGGGCCTTGAGAGAGCTCGATGAGTTATGCTCAAAGGCTCAAGCTAATCCTGAAGATGAGAGTTTGGCAGGATTTGATTTGGTGGCTCAAACGTCAGTGCGTGCCAACGTCTTTTTTAAATTAAATCGCGAGGCCGAAGCGCTTGCGCTGATTGAAGCTTTACCACAAGAGCATATAGACGACCCGCGCTTACAGCAGCTAAGAGCACAGTTGCTCAGAACACTAGGTCATGTGGACGAGTCTGCTGACGTACTCGAGTCACTGACCAAGCATAATCCGAATGCTTTTATTCAATTGGCACAAACACGCAAGATAGCGGACTCACCTCGTGCCAAACAGGTTTTGACTCGAATTGCTGATCATCCGATGCACCACGTTGGGGTGAGAGAGTCGGCCTCTTTCGCATTAGCGGAAGTATTTGAGAGTGAGAAAGATTACCCTCGTGCCATGCATTACCTGAAGCTGGCTAATGATCTTGCGAAAGTATCGATTGGTTACGAGCCCGAGTCTTTCGAGAAAGAAGTAGACAAGATGATTGAGGTATGGACGCCAGAATTTTTTGCTAACAGGCCGCGATTATCCGGCTCTGATATCTTGCCAGTGTTCGTGGTGGGCATGCCTCGCTCAGGTACTACTCTGACGGAATCTATTCTCGGATCGCATCCTGAAATATTTGCCGCGGGCGAGTTATCTTATCTACCTGAAATTACTCGAAGGATGCATATTGCTTTTAAGCCCGAAGATACCGACAAATTACCACCCCGCTATCCTTACTTTTGCCGCTCGCTTCGACCAGGTCAGTGGCAGGCTTGCGCTACGCGTTATGTGAATAGAATTAGTGAGCACTCGACCACGCATCGCTGGATTGTGGATAAGTTGCCGCATAATTTCACCCATGTTGGGTTCATCCACACGCTTTTTCCTCAGGGCAAGATTATCCATATACGTCGCGATCCCCGAGACGTAGCCGTATCCAATTATCAGCAAAATTTCGGCGCAAAGTTTGGCGGGTTAGGCTATGCCTTTGATTTGCAACATATTGCTCGTCAGTTGAATGATTATCATAGGTTGATGGCACACTGGCGCGAGCTTGGTGTACCAATGTTGGAGTTCTTCTATGAGGACCTGGTTGCCAACCAGGTAGAAGTTTCAGCGCAATTGCTGAATTTTGTCGGTGCAGAGTGGGATGACTCTGTACTTGATTTCAATCAGCTTGAACGCGCAGTGCGCACTGCGAGTGTTACGCAGGTGCGCCAACCGATGTATCAGACCTCAGCCCAGAAATGGCGTAAGTATGAGAAGTGGCTTGGCCCGCTTTTAGACAACCTTAAGCCAGAGGTAACTGCTCCCTGGGACTGACTTTAGAGCAGTGAAGCGCCATGTTTTTAAGGTTTTTCGATTGGTTTCAGGGTGCAATCTACAGCGAAGTGATCGGATACAATGACAATTCCCATTGGGTAGGGCGTCAAGTTAGCGCTTGATCGTTCGGTACCGTGGATCTAAAGGTCTTCAATGCTGACTGTTTTTTTTGCTATTTGGCGCGGTGGGTGTTCCACCTTAAAACGTAGTTTTTTGTATCGTGTCCTAAGTGCACTAGGTATATGCTCAGTGCTGAGCGTTACTGCTCACTGCCAGGACATGCGTCAAGCGGTTCTGATGGCCATAACTCAGTATCCAACCGTGCTTGCTGCGCAAGCCAGCTTCAGCGCCGCGGATGCTGACATCATAAGAGCGCAGGGCGCGCATTGGCCACAGTTATCCTGGACGGGCACCTATAACTCTTATGATGTCAGCAACGTACCAAATAACTGGATTCAATCACCAACGGTCAACTGGAATATTTGGTCGGGAGGTCGCATTTCGGCGGACGTGGATCACTCGAGGGCTTTGGCTGACGGAGAGAGAGAGCAACTGCGCCTGACAAGGGACCAAGTCGCTATGATGGCAGCACAGGGTTATTTGAACTGGGCTCAGGCGCTTGAGATGGTCAATGTTGCAAAGACAAATCAGGAGGCAATTAAGAAGATCTACGATTACATCTATAAGATTGTGCAGAATGATCAGGGACGAAGGGTCGAGCTTGATCAGGCGCGCGGGCGTCTTGAAAGCGCGCAATTGACTCTGAATCAGGCAGAGGCAAATTTGGTGACCACGCGGGAGCGAGTAAAGCGCATGTTGCAAGGTCGGATACCAGATAAGCCTAGCGGGCTGGATTATGCGCCGGGCGAGACTCCACAAACTGTTGAGGACGCTCTGGATCAAGCAAATGATAGTCATCCATTAATAGCAAATCAGTTGGCTCAGGTTCAGGCTGCCAAGGCCAATGTTCGGACGGCGCAGGCTCAGGCGATGCCGCAAGTAAATTTGAGCTATGGTAAGCAGACTTACCAAGGTACTGCTCAAGGCGGTTATTTAGGTCAACTAGTAGTATCAGTGCCTATATTTCAAGGTGGTACGTCCTACGGCGCGATTAGCACCGCCTTGTCGCAGTTAGAAGCTGCAGAGCACACCTTGCGCGATACGCGCCTGACTCTTCGTGAAAACGTTCAAGACACGTGGAGCAATTTAATGCTAGCTCGCAGAAATGTGCAGACAGCCGAGGATCAAGTAAAGGCGACAGAAAAAGTGATAGATGGTTACTGGAAGCAGTTCCAAATCGGCCGACGCTCACTGTGGGAACTGTTAAATGCCCAAAACGATTTGTACAGCGCTCTTAGCGCTGCAGTGAATGCTAAGTTCGATGTTCGCGGCTACCGGGCTTCTTTACTAGCAACTTTAGGTAAACTTTCAATTGCTTACCGGATGACAGGCGATTACGCTGAGGATAAATCGCTATCAGCTCCAAGCCCTTCCTTAACGACATGGGCTCGTGCCAATGGTTTGTCTAAGCTAGAAGATCCGGTGCTCGCACCGACACCCCCAGCTTTACCTGAAAAAGGCGGTTCCCAAGAGTTGGACACTCAGGTAACACCTGGTCCACAAACTGGCCCGTTTAGCACGGACTTTACGGGTACTCCGCCCGATCTGCTTGCGCCACCTCGCCAATAAATTCATGCCCTTGGGCTAAGCTAATGACTAATCAAGATCCAAACGCACCCGTGCAATTATTAGGTAATAACGGCGACAAAAGCTCTACAACAGCGCGCGATGCCAAACAAGAGCGTGACGCTCAGCGAGACCCTTTGCTCGTGTGTCTGGCCCTAGTTGCTAACTTGTTAGATCGTAAAGTACATTTACCTGCTCTGCGAGCTGGTTTTGCTGTGGACTCAACGGGCCGTATTCCCGTTGCTGCCTTCCCGGACTTGGCTCGTCAGCACGGTATGATTGCCGCCTGGTCGCGTACGCGGCCTACTGCGATCCCCAGTTATGTGTTGCCCGCAATCGTGCCTTTTGTTGACGGTCGTGCTGTCGTGCTCGTCGCCATTCAGGCTAACAGTGTTAAGTTGCTCGCGCCTGAATCGGGGATGACCGAACTGAGCATGAGTACCGAGGAGATAGAAGCCTTATCCACCGGAGAGGTACTTGTCGTCAAGGCCGCGCCAGAAAAAGGTTCTCAGCAGATGGTCGCCTTTAAAGGCGATGCTTTTAACTGGTTCTGGGGCACCTTATGGCGCTTCAGAGCCTATTACGTCGAGTCGATGATTGCCACTGTGGTGGCCAATATTCTGACATTGGCCTCGATTTTTTTCACAATGAACGTTTACAACAAAGTCGTCCCTTCGCATGCCTACGCTTCATTATGGGCGTTGGCGATTGGAACGACACTGGCGATTTTGTTCGAATACTTGATGCGTTGGCTTAAAGCGCGGCTGGTTGATTTAGGGGGAAAAAAAGCTGACTTGGCTATTAATGCCACCTTGTTACGTGAAATCATGTCAATTCGTCTCGAGAACAGACCTCAGTCGATCGGGATATTTGCAAGTTCGATGCGCGATTTCGAAGCATTGCGCGATTTTTTCTCGTCCGCATCGCTAGTTCTGCTCGCTGATATGCCCTTCATTATCCTTTTCTTATGGGTAATTGGGGTAGTGGGCGGTCCTATCGTAGTCATCCCCTTGTTAGCTGTGATTGTGTTGTCGGCGATCGGTTGGTTTGCGCAGCGCCCCTTGACCTCTGCAACCCGGGCTAATATGAAGGAGTCGGGTGATCGCCAAAGCGTCTTGGTCGAGTCTGTGCTTAATTTGGAATTGCTTAAGGCACATAACGCCCAGGGCTATCTGCAGCGCCGCTGGGAGAACGCTAACCTTGCGGCAGCAGATTCATATAAGGCATCGCGGGCGTTAACCAACGGCGTCATGGGTCTGACTTCGACAGCCTCCCAATTGGTCACTGTGGGTATGGTGGTTTACGGTGTTTACTTGATTCACGATGGCGGTTTGACGCTAGGGGCGTTGATCGCAGCGGTCATGTTGGCAGGTCGTGTTATTACGCCTTTAGCAGGCGTGATGTCATTGGCCACGCGCTACCAACAGGCCATGGGTGCTTTGTCCACACTGGACGGTTTGATGAAGCGGCCAAGAGATCGAGACTCAACCCGCAAATATATTGTTCCTGATCGCTTTGTAGGCAAATTGCAAGCCGATGCGGTCGAGTTCGCCTATCCAAGCGAAAACAAAATTCCCGTCCTGCGTAGAGTTTCTTTCACCTTGCCAGCGGGTAGTCGTCTTGGTCTGCTAGGTAAGGTGGGTAGCGGTAAAAGCACCTTGCTAAGGGTGATGTCTGGTTTGTATACCCCGCTTGGCGGTAATGTGCTGGTAGATGATATGGATATCCGGCAGATTGAACCGGCTGAATTACGTAGCCGCATTGGCTACGTTGGGCAGGATGCGCAGTTGTTTATGGGTACATTGCGAGAGAATCTGGTGCTGTCAGACACCTGGATCAGTGACGAAAAAATTCTCGCGACACTCGAGTTGCTTGGCATTAGCAGTATGGTGCAAGCTCACCCTCGTGGGCTGGATATGTCTCTTACTGAAGCTGGTGGTGGGTTGTCTGGGGGTCAACGCCAACTTCTTACCGTAGCAAGAATGATGTTGCGTGATCCCACATTTATTTTTATGGATGAGCCTACCTCTCACATGGATCAAGCAACTGAGAAGCGTGTGATTCAGGTGCTGGCAGAGTGGTTGAAAGGCCGCACTTTGATGCTCTCAACACACCGTCCGCAGTTACTAGTGTGGGTGGATCGCTTGCTTGTACTTGACCGCGGCAGGGTGTTGCTAGAGGGGCCTCGTGATGAGGTACTTGCCAAAGTAGGTCGGGGGGTGCCAACACAGCAAGGTCAGCAAGCAGGTGGTGCAGGTGCTAAAACGCCCGGCACGGCCGTTGCGACTCAAACTGCTGCTGCGCCCGGCCAGCAGTCTGCTCAGAGGCCTGCGGCTGGGCAGACGATTAATCCCACACTTGGCTCACCTAACGTTGCGCCAAAGGGTGATCAATCATGAGAATTATCGACACGACTAAGCAGGACAAAGAGCCCAAACTTTTTGTTAAGCCTTCTGGATTTGAGATTGCAACGGTTGATGATGAGGAACGCCGTGCCAGTAAGTTATTGGTGTACGCCACTGCTCTTGTTTTAATAGTGTTCATAGCTTGGTCTAGTTTCTTTAGTCTAGATGAAGTGACTACCGGTCAGGGTAAAATCATTCCGGCAAGTCGTGAGCAAGTTATCCAGAGTCTGGATTCAGGTATTCTTGAAGAGATGCTGGTCAAGCCTGGTGAAACTGTTGAAAAAGGCCAGGTGCTGTTGCGTATCGATGACTCTCGCACCGGACCGGTTTATAGAGAGGCTCGTGAGAAATGGATTGCATTGATGGGACTCGAAGCACGTCTGCGAGCTGAGGCGTATAACCTTCCATTAGAGTTCCCTGCCGAGGTCAAAGCCGTTCCTGGCATTGTTAATCGTGAAACTCAAGCTTATCGCGCGCGTAAAAAGGCGCTTGAAGAGCAAATCGAGCCGATGAAGCGATCTTTGGTTCTGATCGGACGAGAAATTAAACTGACCTCGCCTATGGTTAAAGAGGGAGTAATGTCAGAGGTAGATCTCATGCACCTGCAGCGATCAGAGGCGGACTTGAGTGCACAGATCGCAGAGCGAAGAAATCGCTACTTTACCGATGCCAATAATGAATTAGTTCGAGTAGCTGCCGATATGGCCCAGGCGCGCGAGAGTGCTCTGGGTCGTGAAGATGCTTTCAAACGTTCGGTCATACGGTCGCCTATGCGCGGCATAGTAAAGAGTATTCAACTCACAACTATCGGCGGCGTAGTGCAGGCTGGTCAGGATTTGATGGATATTATTCCAGTTGATGATCAAATGTTGGTTGACGCTTATATCAAGCCGGCGGATATTGCTTTCGTTAAGGTGGGGCAACCTGCAGTTATAAAATTAACTTCCTATGATTTCAATCGATATGGTGCGTTGACGGGTGAGGTCGTGGATGTGAGTCCGGACACAATGCGAGACGAATCCAAGCCACGTAAGCCCGGTAGCAGTCCGGTAGAACTGGATGAAGGTTATTACCGAGTCATTGTAAAAGTTACAGATACAAATCTTGTGCGTAAGGGCCGTGAACTTACGCTCACGCCCGGCATGACCGCCACGGTAGATATTACTACCGGACGCAAGACGGTTATTGAATACTTATTGCGGCCAGTGCAATCTTTGACACAGGCGTTTAGAGAGCGTTGATTCGGTCGCAGGCTACTCGCGGATTTCTCAAGGTAAACGGTTTTGCGATAGAGATTCTCTTCGCAAGATCCTTATTCTTGACTGAGTTTCGATGAAGTAAGAGACATGGCCCCATGTAACACGTCTGGCGCTTGAGGACGCAATTAGCATACTTAAACTGAATAGATCGGCTGCTGGCTTGAACAGTGCTAGTAAAAATTGATTGAGCCGTTGAAATGCTGGTTCGTTGAAATTCAGTTTTTTGCTTATCTCAACATCAAACTGAGCTTTTAGCAAAGCCACAGCAACGACGGTTATCAAGGCATGCCGATAAAGTGTTGAGTCTAAGCTCTGATAGAACAGTACTATCCAACCGATAACTTTCAGACTGCTGATGCCAAATGCAAACCACCAGAGGCCAGGGCGATAGTTTTTAATAATCTTGTATTGTCTAACACCAAAGCGCCAAGCAGCAGTGAATCCTTGCGGTGCGCGGGTCGGTACCAATAGAATTCGACGGTTCAATACACGGTAGTGACTTACGGCCGCAAAGCTTGCGATGCTTAAGTCATCCGATAAAGTTGTTTCAAGCAACTTTGATTTTAAGATAGCGTCAAAGATTTCACGACGCATTGCCAGGGACCCTCCCCACAAGATAGAGGCAGCGATGGGTCTTGGTAGCAGTGCTGTGTAGCGATCTAGGCAAGTAATTAATGCAGCAGCAATATTACTCGTCTGAGCCTGTTGCCAACGATAACCGCTTACAATATCGAACTGATCGGTTTCAAGTGGTTTTAACAGCGCAGCAAGCCACCATTGGGGCGGCATAATATCCCCATCTAGCATCACAATATGTTCGTTTTTATCACCAATAAGTTTGGCCGCTGCAATCAGGTTGTGACACTTTTGCGAAGATTGCGTGGCAAATCCTGCAAGTGCGATTTCTATCGGGAAGTTAGCAAGATGAACCACTTCTAATAAACGTTTATAAGCGGGGTCATCTGAAGATTCAACGCCCACCAGAAGTTTGACTGGTTTGATTATCTGCACATTTAGTTGTGCAATCAATTTTTCAAGTTGAGGTGCCGAGCCAGTGAGTGCCATGAGCAGCACCGCATTAGATTTTACCTCTCCGTGGTGTGACCTGAGGTAGTAGAGGTAGGTGAGAGAAAATACAATCGACAGAGCTGAGGCCGATAAACAAGCGAGCATCAGTAGCAAAGAAAGATGCTCGATTGGTAGCAACATGGCCATTTTGAGAGTCAGTGAACCATCCTTAGCCGTGGAGGTGGTTCTACCTCAGGCACCTCATGCTGACTTATGTGATAACGCGTTAAAGTTCGCGCGTGCACCGTCACAATCATGTCCTCGCTGCCGTTACCCAAAAGCACGCTGGGCAATAGCGCATCTCCTTGCGTCCACCGCTGCTTCGGCCCTTCATCGTTATTAAACCCTTGGCGTAGCTTCGCATGATGGGGTTCGACAGATATTCTCAGGCTCCCGTCCTCAGACTGAGCGACGATGCTATTAATGCAAACGCCTAACTGCCTCGAGTCGGTTGATATCCCTAGTTCACGTGGACTACTGGTTCTAGATTTGAGTCTGATGGTTCTTGTATTGGCGGGAACTTTGAAGGTATAAGATAGTTCGTTGGATTCAATTGGATTGATGCGCTTACCATCCGCAAGGAGGTGAACATCAGCCTCCGTCTTAACAAAGTCCTTAGAAATGTATGTTAGCACCTCATTAAATAAGCCCGCTAGACGGGGATCTTTATGATCAGCGATATGTGGCAAGCACTTTTCAGTCCAACCCACTAGTTCATGATCAGGATGAGCTTCATAAAACTCGTCGACATTATAAAAGGTATCACGGTTATCACATTCGGCGTAGCTTTCAGCCCAACTACCTTCTGCCAGTATGCAGTGATGATCACCTAAATCGATGTGGAAATACTCGATCTCTTCAGTTCTCTTTTGTTGAGTAATCGTCACTCCATTGACAAGCAATCGCGCGTCAACTAAGTGACCGCCAATATGTATTGAATGCCCAGGCGATACAAATAGGTCGCGTTTAGGTAAACCAGCGCCCAAAGCACCGGCGTGAATGCAGACGGGCGAACGATCCCTAGCAACAAAGTAGCCTACGGATTTTTGTTTGCCTATCCACTTGATGGGCATATCTTTGCCGGAGAGCGTTGGCAATATGTCGCCTATTTGGAGGTCTTCTACAGCCACTTCACCGCGAATGGTCTGGATGTGCGTGCCAGGTAGGTAGCAGGCAGGGAATGTGAAAGTACTGAAATCGGGCGAGCCAGAAGGAGCGACATAGCTTGTCGTTTGAAGGCCAGTCATTAACTGTTCTGGAGGTTGATACTGACCGAAATCATAACCAGCCGGGCCCATGTTGTAATAGAGCGTATCGCCGCTATTGCTATACACATGAGTTATCGACCCATCCAAGTTCTTGTCTTGATATTGTATGTATAGTATCTGGGTATTCGTGTCGGGGTAGCAGATTGTATTTGAAGCTGGAAGGTATTGGTGAGTCCAAGGGGGATTTGAACGATGCTCTGAGTTACATTGCTAGGGCTAATGTTTTCTACAACATTATTGTGGGCAGCATTTGCTGTCGTTTTAAAATAAACGCTACCTGACACTACTGTTGGATTACCAAGATTATTAGTGTCCGGTAGCGTGTAATCCACGGCAAAGGTTCCTTGTACCAAGGTGCCTGTAGATGTATAAAACGACACTTCGTAAACGTTGACTGTGTCACTCATTGCAGAACTTCCTCAATATTCGTTGTGAGAAGATTCACTTTTAGTGCTAAATGAACTGGACTGAGAATAAGCGATTTGCTGTCTTTAGATTCAATTTTAGTATAAATGCGCTCAAGTTTGAACTCTCAAATTGAACAGCAGTTTGCAACATTGAAACCGTTTAGCAACTGGTTCTTTTTAGCTGCAGTTTGCCCTAGGTAATTTTCCAAACCGTTACCAGAGACATCTTCGACGTTCAAAAGCGGGATTTGTACTTTTGACCGACACTTCCGCTAGGCTGGTTTTTGTACTCAGAATACCTTAGTCGTGTTTGTGCTAGCTATCAGAAATAATTTGATTAATTTGTTGAAATTCTGAAACTGCTTTGAAAACGAGTTGTATTCGGCATGCGATTTGCTACAGTAGTGTTCCTAAATATCAATGAACCGATGCGCTTGCGGTAATTTCCTGATAATGACCTGTTATCTAACAACTAAATTTTCGAGAGAATAGTGATGGTTAATGTTTTTAAGATGGTCGGCGTGATGTTGATTGCTCTGCTTGTATCTTCTTGTGCAATGATTAAATTTGAGTCTGTTCCGCCGGGTGCGACCGTCACGGCCGAGGATCCTAGCCTAGCTCCCGTTACGTTGGGTGTCACGCCATTTGAAACTCGTATTTACGACAAGCAAGGCTGGTACAGCAAATATACGTTTAAGGCAACAAAAGAGGGCTACAAGCCTGCGACTGTTGAAGTTGAAGAGAAGGCTGTGCCTGATGGTTGGAGCTTCGACTTTTTCCCAAAAACGTTGATTTTTAAACTAGAAAAGCAATAAGCAATAAGCGATAAGCGATAAGCGATAAGCGATAAGCAATAATCGATAAGAGATTACGTTGATGGTTTTAGCTACCGCCCTTCTCGTCGCGCCCTAGTTTGGTGCTTAATAGGCTTGGTTGCAAAATCGGCTAAGGGGTAATGAGGGTTTGTTGCCCTCAACTGCGTTAGCTTTTGCTCACAGTTATTCGTAAAAGGTAGACGTAATCCTGATTTTTGGCTAGAGTACAAACTCCCGATCTTGCACCTGAAATTTGATGCAGTGGTTTTGTTTCCAGCAGAGGTCAGTATGTCCGCAACGTTATTCCAGGCGCAGATTATCGGTGTATTCCAAGGTGTGTATGGACGCCTGCCCGATAGTGCGACGTTTACGACCTGGCAGGGGTTGGCCGACATTGGAACGGTGATTAACACGGCGGTGAGCTCGCCCGAGT
>Ga0164297_10001297_pt1 | contig 26947 bp, 17 predicted proteins | sample GEODES058metaG_FD_113539 | JGI IMG/M metagenome (GOLD analysis project Ga0164297, IMG submission 113539) | Dystrophic lake water microbial communities from Trout Bog Lake, Wisconsin, USA - GEODES058 metaG | ecosystem: Environmental > Aquatic > Freshwater > Lake | place: USA: Trout Bog Lake... | reverse complement strand
CCGCCTCCGCCACCTCCTCCACCTACTAGCATCCAACTTACAGAACGTGGTCTTGAATTGGTAACTGCCCAAATAACAACACGACCCGAACCACCATTTCCTCCAACACCGAACCAGTACTGAGAACTTATGAATATTTGTAGACCACCATTACTACCTCCTCCACCTCCTCCTGTGTTTGCTGATCCAGAGCCTCCAGGACCACCATAATTATTACCGGTGTATCCAGCACCACCTCCTCCATTATCATTACCTGGCCCTGGATTAACTGATGATGCTGTAGAACCATACCCGGTACATTGCACACCTCCTCCACCTCCACCACCAACATCATATGTTGTAACTCCTGTATCAAAATAAACACCTTTACCTCCAGGTCCGTTTGTTTGAGTTACCGTTGTTGTTGAAAATAAAGCATAATTACCACCACCTCCACCACCCCAACCAAACCCTCCACCACCTCCACCTGCTGAAGATCCAAAAAATCCATCATTACCGCAATTTACGTTTATACCACCGCTGCTTCCGTCACCGGAACTTCCACCACCTGCATAACCACCGTTACTAGCTGGACCTCCTCCAGGATTACCGCCATTAGCTGTCAATAATACTGAACCTATTGAATTAGTAATTGAGGAAGCAGTTCCTACAGTTCCTGATGTATAATTACCATTATAATATTGATCTTGACCATAACCACCACCTCCACCGCTTCCAACTGTAACTGTATATATAGTACCTGCACTTAAAGTTACATTAGTTAATAGTTTTACAGCGCCTCCGCCACCGCCTCCACCTACATAAATATTACCACTACTATCTTGCTGCCCTCCTCCACCACCACCACCTCCTCCTATAAATGCTATATTGACTTTATTATAATTAGTAGCTGCAGACAATGGTACATAAAAACTACCACTACCTGTAAAATCCCACTGAGTAATATTATTAGATTTAGTTTTAGTGGCACCAATTGTAGAGAGCTCTAAAGTATTTGACAATAAAGGGTAATTTGGTTGTGTATTAGTTGTAAATGTACCGTTAGAAAACCATTGATAAACGTAATTACCGTTAATTACTGAAAGGTTTACCATACCGGTATATGTAGATAAAGGTAAATTAGTAGTTAAGATAAAGGTGCCTGATCCACCATTACCACCTGATACAAAATAACTAACAGTTAATGCACCTGTAGGACCTGCACTATTCCATGCCCCGCCTCCACCACCACCAGAGTAAGCAGGTGCTGATTGGCCATTGCCTGATAAAGCTGAATTTGAACCACCGCTTGCCCCTCCACCACCTATACCACCAGCTGCTGAAAGAGTTTGAAAATTACCTGTTTGCCCGTTCCATTTATTATAGTCATATTGACCACCAGCTCCTGCACCACCACCACCGAAATATCTTAAAACAGACCCTCCTAAGTATACACCTAAACCCGCACCACCTGATAAACCGTTTGATATTGCATATGTTATGGATCTACCATTACTAGAAATATTAGGATAATAAGTACCGCCGGATAAAAAATAATAACCCGGATAATCACCGGCTCCACCACCACCTCCACCCGCTGATCCGTTAGCATTACCACCTGAAAGTCCGTAATAAACAACAGCAGATGTATTACCGGTATTAACACTAGCACCGCCTACACCTGGTCCTCCTTTACCACTTAAAGGAACGTATGAAAAACTATTTGCCATTGCACCACCACCTCCACACCCTCCGCCTTGTCCTATGTAATTACCTAGTTCAAGTACCGCATGCCACGGCAATGTACCGTTATTACCACTTGAACCAGCGCCTGCACATCCACCACCACCACCACCATAAGCTACTTCATAGCTATTACTTACACCATTACCATAATATAAATATGTATTGCCTCCGTTATTTCCTGCCCACGGATAACCTAAATTACCGTTTGTTGAAATAGATTGATAATTACTTGTACCTAACCCTCCTGCACCTACTACTACCGTGTAAATTACACCTGGAGGTAAATAAGCATAACCTACACCAACCCCTCCTCCGCCTCCTCCACCGCAACCTGCAAAATTACTTCTTCCACCAGAATAAACGTCACCGTAGTAGGTTCTATATTGGCCTCCTGAACCGCCTCCGCCACCTCCTACCAATATTATTTGCGCCCAATAAGGATTAGGCCATGCTTGTAATCCCGGTCTATTTAAAACATAATGATCAGTTAAATTCCATATACCCGTGCCATTATATAAGGTAGGAGCTTTAAAAGGTTTACCTAATACTGATCCTTTAGATAATTTCATTTAGATTATATTAGAATATATCTTCAAATGACACAAACATATCTATTGCAGATAATGTAGTAGCTGTAGCAGATAAGGTATCAGAGGTAACATCATAAAGGTAAAAGGGGTTGTCTTTACCAATGATTACCAATGAAGCATTAGCGGGAACAGTAACCTGATTAGCCATTATATAAAATGTTGTAGAGTTCCTTACAAATGATAAAGTAACATTAGATGCAGTGGCTGACTTATTGGCTGCCATAACCGTGTTAATTTTATATGTATGATTAGTTGGTGGAGCACTCAATACTATCATACCGGTGTTGGTAATGCTTTGAGTAGCAGACGTTACACCGTTTATAGTTACTAATGCTGCTATATTTACGTAGGCCATGGTTATTATTATTTATAAAAATAATTATTTTATATTTAAAAATAATAAAAAAATTTACGGGTTCGATAATAAAATTATTATTACTTTTTATTATTTGGTCCAGATTACCACTACTCCATTATTACCATTGTATCCTGAGCCAGCACCTGCACCTCCTCCACCTCCTCCATATATACCTCTTCCATATATACCCCCATTAACACCATTACCTGCTCCAGGAAAAGAATTACCAACCGAAGCATTATCACCACTAATATTATTTTGATCGTAAGTGTATCCACCCCCGCCTGCTCCTACATAATAAGAACTTAATAAAACGGTATTTACTAAAAGCCCCTGACCGCCAGTACCTCCATGACCCACCCACACCGTGTAAGGATTACCGGAAGGATCGTATAAAGTATACTGAGTACCTGAAGCTCCGTTGCCACGCGCATTACCGATACCCCCTGCAGTGTTACCTGCTCCTCCCCCACCGCCTCCAGTATTTAAATCGGCTCCACCACCACCTTGAAACCCTTGGCCTGCAACTCCATTGCCTCCAGAATGATTGCCTGAACCCCCTCCTCCTGAACCTCCGTCCATACCAGCAGCTAAAGTATCATTACCTCCTCCTCCTGCTCCACCACCAAAAGCAGTTAATGCAGAAACACTAGCATTAACGGTACTAATTGGATAGAATAAAGAATTACTACCATTACCAGGACCTGTAGGTTGACCAAACCATTGTGAAACACCGCCTCCAGCCCCTACTACTACATTATAAGTACCTGTATTTAATAGTAAAGTTTTATAAATTACCCCGCCAGCTCCCCCACCTCCAACATAACCCCCTGCACCTCCTCCACCAACTATCAAAATATCTGCATAACCAGACTGCGTTACAACCAAACTGCCAGACCCTTCAAAAGTCCATTGATAAAAACTGTGTTTATGAGCTGATAGTGCAGGATTAGCACCAATTGCGTATCCTTGTATTGCTGGATTATTTACTGTAGGTAAATTGTATCTATAAGCAAATGCATTATAATTTTGTGCTATTTCTGTTGCACTTAACGGTCTGTTCCAAATTTGTACCGGTCCTAATTTACCTACAAATCTTGATGGACCAATATAATTATATGGACCACCTGCTGTAAGTGTATTATAAAAATTTGGACCATAATAAGATCCTGGTGCGTAATTAGTAACTATTGAATTTGTATAGCCGGTGCCAAACATTAATCCGGTAAAAACTGAAGTTAAAAGAGGACTAAAACAACTACCTACAAATTGCCCGTTACAATATGAATAAAGTGCTGGGGTTGAAAGAACTGGGTTTGAAGAATCTCTAACCAATACTAAATTATACCAATAATTTGAAGCAATACCAGAATTATACGCATTTGCATTTATTACATTCCAAACATAAGGTCTACTAAAATAATCTTTTGTTCCTTCTATATATTGATAATATGGTTGTTGCCATACTGATGACAAATACGAAACAATACTAGAAGCGTTTGGATGAATTATTGAAGTGTTAGTAGTTGAATATTGTACGTTAAATAATTGTTCATATGAAACACTTTGATACCAAGAACTATACACACCTCTGTTTAATGTCCATGAAATACTAGCAGGGGGGTAATAATATGGATTACCTGGTGTAGGAGGGGTTTTATTATAACTAACAGCTGTACTATCAGTTATAGTTCCATAAACTTCTAATCTAGGACCCCCGTTATTATCTATTAATTTTGGTTGATTAGATTCCCAGTCGGTATAATTATTTTTTGCTGAAAGAGGATTAGAAGATAAAGCTAATAAAGGCCAACTAAAATCTATAAACTCACTTATTGATTTATAACGTAAATCAAAACCATATTTTGGATTAAGATTAATCCAAACACTAATAGAAAATGCAGATAAGTTTATGTTTCTAGGATGAGCTATATACGTTGAACTTAAAGAAGGAAAATAAATAAAACAATTTCCATTTAAAACAAAATATCTTTGATAACTACTATAACCACTGTTTGCAGGAATTATAGAATTGTTTTCAATTACGATACTGTCATAAGTTGGGCCTCCTTCCGTACCACCTATCATTATTCCTTTATTTTTATAATTACTTAAATCATTTATGTTATTGCCATATCCAGGGTAACAATCTTGTCTAGCTGGATCTATATAAAATATTAAACCATTAGTAACATAATTTTCAGCACATAACGTAGTAATCCAAGTATTATTATTAATATTATTGTATGAATCACTTAAATTAAAAATACCAGGTCTATAAAAGTAAGGAACATTTACGGCTGACTCACTTTGACCTATTGTATTACCATTTAAGAAACGTTGCATTTTTTTATATTTAATTGTTATTTTATAGGTTACCAGCTTATACTTCCTGAACTAGTAAAAAGAAATATATATAAATTACTGTCAGATATATCTGAAGCTCCAACTAACTTAGATGGATATGAAAAACAATTAGGATAAGCAATAATTACATACCCTCCTCCACCATTTGATCCGCTGGATGCATACTGAGCGCATCCTCCTCCGTTTCCCCCATAACCGTAATTACCTCCATTATCACCTCCATTACCACCGTACGTAGCATTTTGACCATATCCTCCGCCACCACCTTGACAACAACCTATATTTAAAAAATATACTCCACTTCCTCCGTTACCGGCATAATCTTGACCATTAATATTACCTGAGTTATAACCTACATTTCCCGCTCCTCCTCCACCTCCACCGTTTTGATCATAAGATGATCCTCCTGAATTACCATATACTACACTACCACCATTACCACTTCCACCTCCTCCACCATTACCACCGTATGCAACAAAAGGACCAAATCCAGAACTATCTCCCCCGTTACCGTCATATTGATCAATTGCACCTCCTGCACCTCCAGCACCAACTGTAACTGTATAATTTTTAAAAGGTGCTATAGATGTCGTAACATAAGCAAATTGACCACCTCCACCACCTCCTCCTGCTTGAACATAACCGGTTGAACCCCCACCACCACCACCCCCACCTCCTGCTAAACCAACATAAATTTGAGTAGGTTTAGTTTTATATATATTTGTGTATAAAATAAATTGACCAGAACCTCCATTACCTCCTACACTATGTGTATTATCACCATAACCTCCACCCCCTCCTCCACCAGTATTTGATGCACCATTATTACCATAAACATTAGCTGCATAAGATCCATCCCCTCCACCGTTATTTGAGTCTCCATAACCGTATGGAATAGTTTGCGATACATTATTTAAATTTGTTGCCGTACTAGCCCCTCCTCCTCCGCAATAATTGTGTATATTAACTCCTGTAGATATTTGTACACCATACCCACCGTTACCAGCATTTTGACCATTTACATACGCAAGAAATCCATAAGTTGTATCTACAAAATTTGTAGGAGGTGGTACACCGCCACTATAGCCACCGCCCCCGCCCCCACCAGCTCCATTACCACCCCCACCATAAGCTACTATTTGAAAATTAGTATTTACACTACTTAAAGCGGTTATTCCACCCGTGTATCCCCCACTTTGTGGGCCACTAGCGCCGGAACCACCAGCACCAACAATAACTTGATATTTTATGCCTGATGTTAAATAGACAGTATAAGAAGTTACACCTCCTCCTCCTCCACCTCCACCTTGACCTGTATAATGTACATTACTAATAGTACCTGTACCTCCTCCTCCACCTCCTGCAACACATAATAAATTAACAATACAAAGTTCAGGTCTTGTACTTAAAGGTATAGAAAATGTTCCGGAAGAATTAAAAACAAACTCTACATTATTACCACTGACTGATTTTGTAAATCCAGTTCCTGATAATTCTAACTGATTGGATGCATTAGTGGCTAAAAAAGTAATTGATCCGCTTGAAGATAACCCATATACAAATGCATTACCAAAAGTTGATATCGGCATTAGCCCAGTATTACCTGAAAGAGCTCCAGATATAGGTGTTGTAGTTGTTAAATAAATTATACCAGTTCCGCCGTTTCCACCTACACTAGCAGATAATGCTGTATTCCATGCACCACCACCACCTCCTCCTGTACCTGGTAAACCGGGTTGTCCATTAATAACTGCTGAAAGAGGATAAGGCGAGTTGGCTGGATATAAGCCGCCTGAATTACCTCCACCTCCTATACCACCATAACCAGGTAATGCGTCATTTACCTGAAAAGTTCCTCCTTGTTTAATATTAGCTGCGCTGATAGCAGGGGGACCACCTGATCCAGCTCCCCCTCCTCCTAAAAATATTATTTTTCCAGCTATAGGAATTCCTATACCAGGTCCACCATTATTACCTGCAGTCAATCCAGGGCCAGATGAAAAACCACTTCCCCCAGCCCCGCCCCCTCCTCCTGCACTGCCTGATAAAGGATTTGAGGAAAGACTAGGTGGGATGGGTATATAAGCAGAACCACCATTACCTGAATATACTAAACTAGTATAACTTAAAGGCGGGGTTATATATTGCGGGTAATAAATTGGATATAAATTAACACTTTTTCTATCACCTGCACCACCTTGAGACCCGAGCGAAAAATTACCATTTGCAATATTACCTGGAGGTCCACCACCTCCTCCACCATACGCTAAAACTGTAAATGAATATGCACCAAAATTAAGTCCAAAAGTTGTATTACCACCTACTAAACCTGTAGGGGGGTTATAATTTTTAACTGCCCCTGGTCCTCCATACCCTATTGTATAGTTATAGGATGCTCCTGGTAATATTTTTATTAAACTTACATTTACTTGACCCCCACCACCTCCCCCCGCACCTGTATTAAAGTTACCATAATAATAAATGCCATTACTAAAAGGACCCTCCCCGGTTCCACCCCCACCTCCTCCTCCTACTAATACTACTTGATCATAACCTGCTATTGGCCAAGAATTAAAAGCTTTGGTGTAATAGATATCTTTTATACTAAAAATTCCAGGAGCGTTAACCAAATTAGGGTTAACTGGCACTCCCATTACTGATCCAAGAAATAAACTCATAGATTAGAATATATCTTCAAATGAAACGGCAATATCTATAGCTGATAGTGCTCCAGCTTGAGCAGATAACGTATCAGAGGTAACATCATAAAGGTATATAGGGTTATCTTTACCAATAAGAACTATTGTAGCGCTAGCAGGAACTGCAACATTATATGCTAGAGCCGTATATTGTGTTGAAGATCTATTTACAACTAAAGTAATTAAAGTATTTAAAGCTGACTTATTGGCCGCCATTACTGTGTTTATCTTATAGGTATGATTGGTAGGAGGAGCACTCAATACTATCATTCCTGTATTAGATACACTTGGAGTTGTTGATAATACACCATTTATGGTGGTAAGAGATGCTATATTTACGTAGGCCATGGTTATTATTATTTATACTTAATATTACAAGTAAAAAAACATATTATAGTTTTTTACTTAAGTTCAATTAAGTACGATTATAATATTATATGGTAATATGTTTTTAATTGGTTTATAAAAAAAACTATGTTAAATATTAGTATATGTTTCCAGTAAAAGTTACTATACCCTCTCCGTGGGTAAAAATTAATGCTAATTCAGAATTTAAAGATAATGATGATGATAAAACAAAAATTTTAAATATAATAGAAAATAAGTATAATGAAACACAAGCTTTAAGTGATGAATCAATAGGTAATAAAAATTTATTATATTTTGCTGTATACGGTAAAAACTATAGTAATTTGCTTGAATTATGTTTAAAATCAATAGCTTTCTTTAACAGTAACTTTAACTTTGATGTATTGATTATAACCGATGTTAATGGTCAAGAATTAATAAAAGATAAAGAAGTAACAAAAAAGTTTAACTTATTTTATCATATAATTGAAACACCAAGTGATGGTATTGAAGCTTCAAAAACTAAAACGCAAATTTTTAATTTTCCAAAAATAAATGAATATAATAAAATACTCTTTATAGATGCAGATTTTTTATGTGTTGGGGACATAAACTATTTTTTTAGTTTAGAACTTAACAATAACTTTTTTTCTTGTTATGGATTATTAACTAGATATCCAGAAATTAATTTTAAACAAATACCTATAAACTTCAACTCATCTCCTTATCATAATTTAGATTTTTTCTTAGAAAAGGATAGAAAGAGAGTAGTAGAAAGAGATTATAAAGGATTTAATGCAGGTCAATTTCTTTTTAGAAATACTGAAAGGATGCAAGGTCATTTTAAAAACGTTAACTGGTTAATGAATGTATGGCCTGGTAAATACTTTTTTGAACAATCATTTTTAAATTATTACTTTGTTATAAATGATCTAGTTAAATACGATAATTTTGATGATAAAATAAATTTTCTATATATATTGGATGGCACGGGTTATAAGGAACCTACAAAAAAAAGACACGGAGAAGAAGACATATTATTACATTTTTCTGGATCTCCAATAGACGGAGCAAAAAAATTAAATTATATAAAGACTTATATAACTACACATAATTTATTATGCCTGTAAGTCACGAACATAAAATTATTTTCATACACATACCAAAATGTGCAGGCAGTTCTATTGAAGAAATTCTAGGTGTAACTGGTAAGCGCACAGAACAAGGTGTTGATGGTATAAGTAATTTTTACACGGAAGGATATTCTTTAGAACGCATAAAAATGATACCTCGTTATAGTTTTACTCAAGAACAATTTGATATATGTAAAAGTAAAAATATGCAACATTATACGTTTGTAGAATTATGTAAAATGTTGCATAGTGGTATAGTAAAAAATTATAAAAAAATAGCAGTTGTTAGAAACCCGTATACCAGATTACTTTCTGAATTTTTTCATTTACAACAAAAAAGAAACCCAGAAATAGGTATTACTTTAAATGATTTAGTTTTTGATAGATTGAAAATGAATGTTGTTGAACGTAATGACAAATATGATGGCCATTTAGAGACACAAACATCTTTTCTTATTAATGAACAAGGTAATTTAAATTCAATTGATAAAATTTATAGGTTTGAAAATTTACAAGAATGTTTTAAAGATATTAATTTATTAACAGGCAATAATATACAACCTCATTTAAGACAATCAAAAAAAACGGTTAATAACGATGAGTTATTAACCGCTGAATTAAAAGAAGCTATTTATGAATTTTATAAAGAAGACTTTATAAATTTTAACTACAGTAAGTGATTAGTTAATACCTGTAACAGCAGTAACTGTTGCTAATATAGTATTGCCAGGATACATAGCAAATGCAGATAATGGCCATTGATCTATTGGACCATAACTTTCTATATTATTAAAGTACTGAGCTGATAATTGAGGTACTGCTGATGCAGCATTATAATACGAATCTAATTGCCAACCAGTAATTTCATCACTGTATGTATATCTTAAAGGTCTGTCTGGTCTTGGTACTGGAGAATTCCATGTAAAAGTAGAAGTATCTAAACTCCAAGTTTTATAAGGACAAGAAGGATAAAATACATCATGTGTAGAATCGTAAATGTAACCAATACCTGCGTAATTCCAACGCATATGTGGTTTACCATCTGCACTGTACGTTTGACCTATTGTAGTGTCGTTACTTATAATAGGTACATATGAATAATGTATACCTCCTCTACAATTGTAACTTGTTTGGATCCAAGTACCACCTAGACCAAGGTCATTGGCTAAAAAGTCATGACCACGATGTTGTTGGTCATCACCAACTACTAATACTCTTTGTACAATATTGTTTGAATCAATTTCAGCGAAGTGTGCCATAATTTAAAAAATTAACTTGTAGGTAAAGGGGTATTATTAATAGCAGAGTTTACAAACGCTGCACTTAATGCTAATGTAGCTGATGCGTTAGACCATTCAGGGTTATCATAATTATTATCACCTGGATTTACATTTGAAAGAGCATCTAATCTAATACGTCCAAAACCTTCTACAAATGCATAAACAGAAGATAAAGAAGGTACATCTACGTATCTTTCAACTATAATTGAATTAATACTCTGCACTTGAGCAACTTGTCTGGTAACACTAATATTAGAGTCAAAAGTAATCTGCATACATATATTTATTGACTTCTTTAAAAAATACTATAATATATTGTATAAAAAAATATGGAAAAGTTTGCAGTATTTAACCCAGAAGGTGGATTAGGTAAGATTATAGCATCAACAGCCGTTGCCACAGCTATTAAAAACACTTACCCAGACCGTAAACTAGTTATTGTAACTCCTTGGCCTGCACCGTATCTCAATAACCCTGACATCTATAGAGTTTATTTAAATGGTAGTACTCCTTATTTTTATGAAGATTATGTAAAAGATAAAGATACGATATTTTTTAAAGGTGAGCCTTATTTTAGCACACAACATATTTTAAGAAAACAGCATGTTATAAAGTCTTGGTGTGAGTTATTTAAATTAGAATATAACAATGAAATGCCTCAGTTGTTTTTTAATCCAAGAGAAATAATAGAAGCATCAAATAGATATAAAAGCACCAAACCTTTTGCTATATTACAAACAAGCGGTGGAATGTTTGATAAAAGCAATTATTATAGCTGGACAAGAGACTTACCTCCTAACCAGGCTCAACTTATTGCAAATGGGTTATATAATCAGGGTTATGAAGTTTTGCAAGTTACAAGCGCTAATGGCTATAAATTACAGAATGTCACTGTAGTACCAGAACTGTTAAAGAGAGATTTACTTGCGTTATTAACAATAAGCAAAAAAAGAATTTTAATTGATAGCTGTTTACAACATGCTGCAGCAGCAATTAGTTTAAAGTCTACCGTATGTTGGATAGGTACTTCACATGTAACCTTTGGATACAACATGCATACTAACGTATACCCAATAGCAAAAGTAAAACATAATACATTAATGGATAGTTTCTTGTTTGATTATGACTTTAACGGACCTACATCTTACTACCCTTACGAAACATTAGATTTATTTGATGTAGATGAAATACTTAATTCTTAATATTTCTCCACATTTCAATGTTTGAATAAAACTTACTTATTTCAGGTCCGAGTATTTTGGTTGCCTTACGCGGTAAAGGCTCAACTTTACTTCTAATATCGTGTAATCCTGGTATTTTATGAATACCAATATCATCTTCTTTAGTTACCTGCTCTACATTATTAAAGTCATGTTCAAAAGGTTCTAACTCTAAAAATTTATAAATTTTTTGCATTTCTTGTTTAGGGTTAGAAGTGAGATTATCCATTTCCATGAAATATAATCTATCAGTCAAACCTCTTGTAATGGCATCTTTTACCCTATTAAAAGCTAAACCAACAGGTTGATCTGCACTTGCCCATATTTCACATCTTCCTTCTGTTGTTTGTGTTTTAAAGTATTGAGAAGTTTCAACTGCCCATTGAGTTTGACCTGTAGATTTACGATATAATTGTTCAAAGGAAGCTAGAATTTCTTTTATATCTCTTACAGGTACAATAATTTTAACTTTTTTATCTAAGACAAACTCTATCATTTCAATTAAAGATAACCAACCCCTACCCTTATCAAATATAATTTCTTTATCTGTTTGGTAATAAGCTTCAAAAGCTGCTTTCATAACAGCTTTTTGTTGCTCTATAGTAGCACCTCCTGCTTGATGTTCAACTAATTTGTCCCAATTATTACGTATGTTAAAAAGTATATCATGGCATCCGCTAGTTGATCTGGTAACAAATACTTTAGGATTTTGAGCTAAAATATTACAGAGTAATGTACTACCTGTACGAGGTAAACCAGATATAAAAAAATATTGCTTCATTACAATATTTTAATTAATAATTTGAAATTATCTACCAAAAATTAATGCAATACCAGTGACTTTAGCCTGTGATACACCACCACCACCGCCTCCACTAGCACTTAACGCTACACCGTTACTATAAATAGTAGCGCCGTAAATATTACCAGGTGAACTTAAATTATTAACGTAAGTTGTATTAGTTGATAATGTTGTTAAGTTACTACCTAAAATAAATGTATTAATTAATGAAGCTGTATTATTACAACCACCTGCTATAAATGAGTAAGTACCAGATGCTGTGTTATTGGTACCACCAACTATAACCGAATATGTTGTAGATGTTTTATTTTTATAACCACTACCAGTAAATGAAAACAAACCGCAAGCTATATTACATTTACCACCAACCGCACTTGCAAAATTAGCTGTCGCGCAATTTGTTTTACCACCACCAACTACTGAGTATCCACCAGAAGCTGTATTATAAGCACCACCTACTACGCTAGCATAATTATTACCCGTACCGTTACCGGCTACGTTATTGTTACCTGCACCAATAAATGAATAAGAGTCACATGCAAAGTTATTAGCACCACCTACAACAGCTGAATTACCTGCATTGTATCTTGTACTATTATTATTACCACCTACAATACTTGAACGACTTCCAGATGCTGTGTTACAACAACCACCAGCAACTACTGAGCAATAACCAGAAGCTGTGTTATATAAACCACTACCGATAAACGAGAAACAACCAGAAGCTGCATTGCAGCAACCGTTACCAATAAATGAATAGGTACCAGATGATGTGTTATTGGTACCACCAACTATAACCGAATATGTTGTAGATGTTTTATTTTTATAACCACTACCAGTAAATGATAAAACACCGCAAGCTATATTACATTTACCACCAACCACACTTGCAGAACTAGCTGTCGCGCAATTTAATTTACCACCACCAACAAATGTGTATGTACCAGAAGCTGTATTATAAGCACCACCTACTACGCTAGCAACATTACCACCCGTACCGTTACCTGCTACGTTATTGCAACCAGCCCCAATAAATGAATAGGAGTCACATGCAAAGTTATTAGCACCACCTACAACAGCTGAATTACCTGCATTGTATCTTGTACTATTATTATTACCACCAGCAACTACTGAGCAATTACCGGAAGCTGTGTTATTACAACCACTACCAACAATACTACAAGTACCGCTACCTGTTGAATACGGGCTACTACCAAGCATTATACCGTTACTATAAATAGGTCCGCTTGCTGATAATCCACCGTTTACCTGAGCACTTCCACTTGTAAACAATGTACCGGCACTTAAACTTACCACTGATAATGATGGTAAGTTAGAAATATTAACACTAGAATTACCAGTTAAATATGTAAAGTAACTGTATGATTTATTCCAATTAGACGACGTACTAGCAATATTAGTTAAATCACCTTGAACCAACGCACTAGTTGTGTTTGTATAACTATATGCTGTATTCCATGTAGCTGAAGTAGCTGCTACACTTGATTCATCACCAATTAAGTAACCACTATAACTATTAGCAAAAGTATAGCCTGCATTCCATTGTGTTGATGTACCTGATACATCATTAATTACATTGTTAGTTGATAATGTACCGTTAACCGTTAATGTTGCACCTGGTGAACTTACGTTAGAGCCGATACCAACGTTTCCTCCTCCTGCAATTTGCATTGCAATATTACTACTTAAAGTACCGTTTGTAAAAAACTTTAATGGAGAGTTGGACGATGTACCAATTGCAAACCCACCACCTTGATTATAAAGGTAAGATTCATTTGCACCAGCTACGCTAAATGATGGCTCAAAAAACGTGCTATTATTAATACCTAAGTCAACGTAATTTGTTGCATCAGTTCCGTTATCTGAAGTAGCTACATAATCTGATGATGCAGAGGCTCCTGTATAAAGATTTTGTAAATTAATCTGCTCATAACTATTATTATTAGATGTAAACTGAGCTACAACATAAGGTAATGTTACGTTTTGATTATTATAACCAACTAATAATGCAGAGGCATAAACTGAAGCTGTTGAAGATATATCACCGACAACTGTTAAAGCTTTATTCGGTGCACCGTTATTAACACCTACTAAACCATTATACGGTGTACCGTTTCTATTACCTACATGTAATACTTCACCGTAAGCATCATTAAATGATGCAACATCACCAGCAGCACCTGTTTCTAAAACATAAAGTGCAGGACCCCCACCAATACTTATAACACTCAATGCACTGGTTGAAGTGAAAATTGATGTTTGTAAGAATGTAGCGCTTAATACACTTAATGAACCTTGAATAGTTACATTTTGAGCAAAAGTTGTATTACCTGTAACCGTGCCACCAGATAATGCTAAGAAATGACTATTAACAAATGCATTGTTTGCAAAGTTTGCACTGTTTGTAGAATATGATGTGTATGTATTGTTCCAGTTTGCAGAATTTGCATCAACTACACTTGTTGCATTACCCCACCATGCTGAAGTAGATTCTAAAACTGATAACTGAGCACTATTATTAATTGAGTATGTATAACCTAAATTCCAATTTGCACTAGTAGATTGGATTACTGAAGCTGGATAAGCTGTATACTGTAAGGTATTATCTGGGAATGATAATGCACCGTTTTGGAATGTAAATAGACCACCTGCCGAAATTGTAACTGCACCAGTTGTGTCTCCCCTTGCACTTAATGTACTACCATTGAATACAAAATTACCTAAGGTAGCGCTTAATACTAATTGAGCAGACGTTGATGTAAGGTAATTATAAGATGTATTCCAAGTACCGCTAGTTGTTGCTAAATTTGATAAATCTCCTAAAATTAAAGCACTGTTAGCAGCATATGCTGTACCACCTGTTACACCATTACCTGGCGTCCAAGCAGCACTATTTGAATTGACCGTTGAATAAGCTGCGTTCCAACTACCACTAGTAGTTGATATGTTTGTTAAGTCACCTAAAATTAAAGCACTATTACTATTATTGAAAGTAAATGCAGTATTCCAGTTACCTGATGTAGCTGCTACACTTGATTCATCGCCAATTAAATAGGCACTGTAGCTATTAGCAAAAGTATATCCTGAATTCCAACTACCACTAGTAGTTGATATGTTTGTTAAGTCACCTAAAATTAAAGCACTATTACTATTATTAAACGTATATGATGTATTCCAAGTAGCTGATGTATTATTAACGTCTGTTAAATCACCAAAGAACATTGCACTATTAATAGCAAATAAAGTACCACCGTTGGTACCAACACCTGGGTTCCAGTAAGCTGAATTTGCTGCAACTACTGATAGATCACCTAAAATTAAAGCACTATTACTATTATTAAATGTATAAGCCGTATTCCACGTTGCACTTGTTGTGTTTACGTTTGTCAAGTCGCCTAAAATTTGACTACTGTTTGTATTTGTAAATGTATAAGCAGTGTTCCAAGTAGCTGATGTTGCAGCTACACTACTTTCATCCCCTATTAAGTAACCACTATAACTATTTGCAAATGTATAACCACTATTCCAATTGCCACTTGTTGATGCAACATTAGAAATATCTCCTAAAATAAGAGCACTTGCAGAATTAAATGCAGAACTAGCACTACCGGTAAATGCAAATGTTTGGTTTGAACCATCAGCAAATGTAATATTGCTTGCGGTAATACCTGCTGTAGACGTAAACCCTGCATCTGAATTAAATGGGTAAATTTTGCTCATATTTTAACTATTATTATTTATGTTAAATCAAACTCTGTCACACTGTATGTGTAATAAGCATTGTATCCAGCATTTGGTGTAGCAGTAACATAAAGTATATTGCTTCCATCATTATCAACACTAATGGTTGTACCTGTTATAGCTCTTGTAGTTATTCTATCAGTTACAGTAAATGAAACATTACTTCCATCATACTCTCTAATTGCATTTATTTCCATTAGTTCTGTTGGATAACCAGCACCTGTATTATGCTGAACCCTCAGTACCATCTTAAACCCTTCTATTGTGTTAGAAGAAGCTCTCCATATAACTGTTGGTGTTGAATTTACTGCAGATACTGCTGTAGCATTTGTACCAATAGTTTGAACTGCACCTCTAATCTTAGAAGTCTCAGTTGTAATTGAAGTCGTACCGGTTGCTGAGACTGTTGGTAAATATAATGAACCTTTAGTATCTAAGTACGCTTTATAATTACCACTATATAAAGCACTTGGAGCAACTCCCCATGAAGCACTTGTTGTAGCGATATTAGTTAAATCGCCAAATATATAAGCACTGGTTTGAGCAAATAAAGTACCACCGTTAGTACCAACACCTGGATTCCAATAAGCACTATTAGCATTAACTGTGCTGTATGAAGCGTTCCAATTTGCTGATGTAGCTGCTACACTTGATTCATCACCAATTAAGTAACCACTGTAACTATTAGCAAAAGTATATCCTGCGTTCCATTGTGTTGATGTACCAGTAGCATCATTTATTACATTGTTTGTAGATAATGTGCCGTTTACCGTTAATGTAGCGCCTGGATTGTTAACATTAGGACCAACCCCAACATTACCACCAGTAGCAATATACATTGCAACGTTACTGCTTAAAGTACCATTAACAAAGAACTTTAATGGGTTTGTAGTAGCAGTACCTATAACCATTGCCCCGCCGTTGCTATATAGATATGAATCATTACTACCTGCAACACTGAACGATGGTTCAAAGAATGCACTATTATTGATACCTAAATCAACGTAATTAGAAGTATCGTTACCATTATCTGCAGTTGCAACAAAGTCTGAAGAAGCTGATGCACCGGCAAATATATTTTGTATGTTTACTTGATGGTAACTATTGACGTTACTTGTAAATTGACCTACAATATAAGGCAATACAGAATTTGGTAATGCAGTACCTACTTCAATGGCTGAAGCGTATATAGTGGCTGTAGCTGAAATATCACCAACAACTGTTAACGATTTATTAGGAGCACCGTTATTAATACCTACTAAACCGTTGTATGGACCACCTTGTCTGTTTCCAATATGTAATACTTCACCGTATATATCGTTGAATGAAGCAACATCACCTGTAGCTCCTTGTTCAAGTACATATAATGCAGGACCACCACCAATATCAACAACACTTAAAGAGCTGTATGAAGTGGTAATTGTTGTTCCTAAATACACTGCACTTAAAGCGCTTAATGTACCTTGTATCGTAACGTTATTAAATGTTGTGTTGCCCGATACTTTACCTCCGCTTAATGGTAAGAAATTGCTATTTACATAATTTTGTGTTGCATAACTTGCACTATTAACACTGAAAGCTGTATATGTATTATTCCAATTTGCAGAATTGCCAGTAACATTTGAATATGTTACGTTCCAATTTGCAGAAGTAGCTTCTACATTTGCTAATTGAGCGCTACTACCAATTGCAAAACTATATGCTGTGTTCCAATTTGCACTTGTTGTAGCTAAATTAGAAACATCTCCAAAGAAATAAGCACTATTAGCTGCAAATAACGCACCACCAGCACCTGCAACACCAGGGTTCCAAGAAGCACTGTTAGCGTTAACTGTGCTGTATGCCGCATTCCAATTAGCTGATGTATTAGCTACGCTAGTTTCATCACCAATTAAATAACCGCTATAACTATTAGCAAAAGTATAGCCTGCATTCCATTGACCACTAGTTGCGGTTAATGCACTGTAGCTTGCGTTCCAATTACCTGATAAAGCAGTAATTGTTGCAGCTGGGTAAGCTGTCTTTTGTATTGAGCCATCAACAAATTGTACACCGCCATTTGCACCAGCAAATGTCATACCATCTGGAGCAGCTAAACCGCCATCGTTACCAAATGTCCATTGAGAGACGCCATTTGGTTTTAAACTAATTTGATATGGTCCTTGAATTAAAAGATCTAAATTATTATCTCTTAATATAAACGCATTTGCATCTCCAAAGTCAACATTATTAATAAATGTAGCGTTTGAAGCTGTTACTGAATTTAAATAAGCATTTGACCCAGATAATACAAACAATGCACTGTTACTACTTGTATAACTATAAGCTGTATTCCATTTAGCACTTGTAGAGGCAATATTTGTTAAATCTCCTAAAATAAGAGCACTATTTGATTGATAAGCAGATGAACCTGTAGCGCTTCCGCTATTTGCTGTTAACCATGTAAAGTAGCTATAAGCCTGGTTCCAATTTGCAGATGTAGCAGCTACACTAGATTCATCACCTACTAAATACGCACTATATGTATTAGCAAAAGTATAACCACTTTGCCAGTAGGAGCTAGCAGCTGATAAAAATGAAGTTGTATAAGCTGTAACCTGAACTGAACTGTCTGGGAATACTAATGTACCGTTTTGGAATACAAAAGCACCTCCTGCTGATAAAATAATTTGTCCAGAAGTATCGTTTTTACTACTTAACGTATTACCAACAAACGAGAAGTTACCTAATGCACTACTTAAAACTATTTGTGCAGATGTTGAAGTGAGATAATTATAAGAAGTATTCCAAGTAGCACTTGTTGAGGCAATATTGGTTAGATCACCTAAAATAAGAGCACTTACTGAATTGTAAGCTGATTGACCACCTGTACCACTATTAGCTGTTAACCATGTAAAGTAACTATAAGATGTGTTCCAATTAGCACTTGTTGTGTTGATATTGGTTAAATCGCCAAATATCATTGCACTGTTTGCAGCAAATAAAGCACCGCCTGCCCCAGCTATACCTGGATTCCAGGACGCTGAATTTGCATTTACTGTTGAATAAGCTGCATTCCAATTACCACTTGTAGATTCTACATTTGTTAATTGAGCACTATTATTAATAACGTAACTATAAGCTGTATTCCATGTAGCGCTAGTAGCTGCTACACTTGATTCATCCCCTATTAAATATGCGCTGTAACTATTTGCAAACGTATAACCTGCATTCCAATTTCCTGAAGTATTTTCAATATTGGTTAAATTGCCTAAAACAGTAGCTGTATTAGCATTAGCAAAAGTAAAAGCTGCATTCCAGTTATTGGAATTACCAGCACTTGACCAAATTGTTCCAGTGGCAGAAATATCTCCCACGACTGTAAAATCTTTATAAGGGGTGTTTGTGTTAACACCTACTGTACCGTTATTAGTGTTACCATTTCTATTACCAACATATAATACAGGACCATTTACATCGTTAAATGTTGCAACTGGTCCGCTTGCTGCTAATTCAGCAACATATAATGCTGGACCTGCACCAACATCAACTACACTTAATGAGCTGTAAGAAGTGACTAATGTTGTTGCAAAATAAGCTGCACTCAACGCACTTAAAGTACCCTGTACAATTAAATTATTAAATGTTGCAGTGTTTTGTACAACACCACCACTTAAAGCTAAGAAATTTGAAGCAACATAAGCTTGAGTAGCAAAACTACCACTTGTAACTGCAATATTTGTTAAATCTCCTAAAATTAAAGCACTGTTAGAATTGCTAAATGAGTAAGCTGTATTCCAATTTGCAGATGTAGCAGCTACACTTGATTCATCACCAATTAAATAAGCACTATAACTATTAGCAAAAGTATATGCACTATTCCAATTTGCACTTGTTGCTGTTAAAGTACTATGATCTGAATTCCATATAGCACTCGTTGTAGCTAAATTAGTAAGGTCTCCTAAAATAAGAGCACTGTTTGATTGGTAAGCAGATGAACCAACATTACTACTGCTGTTAGCTGTTAACCATGTAAAATAACTATAAGATTGGTTCCAACTTGCACTTGTGGTAGCTAAATTAGTAAGGTCTCCTAAAATGAGAGCACTATTAGACTGATAAGCAGATGAGCCTGTAGCGTTACCACTATTTGCAGTTAACCATGTAAAGTAGCTATATGACTGATTCCAACTTGCACTTGTTGTAGCTAAATTTGTAATATCGCCTAAAAGCAATGCACTGTTAGTTTCACTAAACGTCCAAGATGCATTCCAAATAGCAGAATTATTATTAACTAAAGTATTAACCGCTGCATTACCTCCGCCGCCACCTGTACCTGAGTTAGCAGATAACCAAGTAAAGTTTGTATAAGCTAAATTCCAATTTGCTGATGTAGTAGCAATATTAGTTAGGTCGCCTAAAATTAAAGCACTTACTGTATTGTAAGCTGATTGACCACCACCCCCACCTGTACCGCTGTTTGCAGTTAACCAAGTAAAATAGCTATAAGCTTGATTCCAATTACCACTTGTTGCTGTTAAAGCACTATAAGCATTGTTCCAATAAGCACTATTATTGTTTGTTAAAGTGCCTTCAGCTGTTTGTGAAGCACTATTAGCTAATAAGAAACTATAAGCTGTATTCCAAGTAGCACTTGTAGCTGCAATACTACTTTCATCACCTATAAGATAACCGCTATAAGTATTTGCAAAAGTAAATGAACTGTTCCAGTTACTACTTGTAGAAGCAATATTAGTTAAATCACCTAAAATTAAAGCACTTACTGAATTGTAAGCTGATTGACCACTTCCTCCCCAGGAAGCACTATTTGTTGCAATATTAGTTAAATCACCTAAAATTAAAGCACTATTAGTGTTACTAAAAGTAAAAGCTGAATTCCAATTTGCACTGGTAGATGCTACACTAGATTCATCACCTACTAAATACGCACTATATGTATTAGCAAAAGTAAAAGCTGTATTCCATTTATTGCTAACGTTGTTGCTGTTTTGATCGTAAATGATTGGTGTCTGTACAGATGCAACAGCTGAAAGAGTGTTAGTTATAACCGCACTAGTGGTGGAGGTTACGGTTGATTGAACATTTCCGGCCTGTAAAATGTTCTGGTTATCGTAATAAATCGTCGGCATCGATATTATTTATTAAAAATAGCGATATAATGGTATAGCTAATGAAGAATTTCCTACTGTAATTGTAATGAAGGAATTGGTTGCAGTAACAGATGCAACATTGTTTGCTGATAAGGCAGAAAGAGAATTAAATTTTAATGAATTAGTATTAAAATTAACTGTTGAAACTGTGCTTGATGATGCAACGTAAGTAAAGCCACTATCACCTGCAAATGAACCGTTACCGTTATACTGAACCATTGTATTGCTACCACCAGCGGCAGCAGATACCGGTGTATTTACATTACCGTAAATTATACCAGATGCAGAAATATTACCAACAACTGTTAAAGCATTGGCTGTTGAGTTAGTGCCAATACTAACATATTGACTGGTAACAAGGCCTTGCGAACTTAAATTGTTAACATATGTATAATTACTGCTTATAGCATTAATATACGAACCTAATATAAATGTATTAGCTTTTGAAGACGTATTATATTGACCGCCAATAATTGCTGAATAATCATTAGTAATTTGATTGTTTAAACCACCAGCTACTAATGAATAGAAACCATTTACCGTGTTATTAGTACCAGCACCAATAAAGTTTGAATAGCCTTGTTCAGTGTTATATGTACCACCACCTATAACACCGTAAGTACCCTGAACCTGATTGCCTAAACCACCACCAACTATACCATAATCACCAGCTATCTTATTTTGAGCACCACCTAAAATATAACCAAATTGATTGTTTACAATATTACTACTACCACCCACTATACCTGCTGGGCTACTTACTGAAATTGTATTTGAACTACCACCTAAAATGCTTCCATATACACTGTTTGATGCATTACCTGCTCCAACTACTAGTGCACTTTGAGCAACCAAATATGTAAAACCACCATCACCTGATAATACTCCCCCGCCATTAAATTGAACTTGTGTTATTTTTCCAGCTGCTTGTAATTGCTGACCTGTTAAAGCTTGTATGTTACCGAAAATATTACCAGTTACAGACAAATTACCAACAACTGTTAATTTTTGATTTGGTATGTCTGTACCTACACCAACATTGCTACCATTTACTGCAATTGTATTGTTTGACCAATTCCTTATACCAGACAAAGGATCTGACAATAAAGCATACTGAGTTGCACCACTTGAACTAAGTACCGGTAATCCTAAATTTGGTTCTGCATTTTGTAAATTAATGAACTGATATCTACCCGAATCAGCGCTCGTAGGAGGTACAGTGAATATTTTACCGCTAATGGTAGTTGGGTAAGAGGGATATGACATATTTTACGATGTGGTATTAAGAGTTTCTAGTATTGAGCAAGTAAGATTAACTGCGTTAGGATTACCTGCATAACAATAAAGAGCGTCATAATTTTGAATAACAATTTTACCAACTGCTAAATTTGTAACATCATTAGCTGGAATACTAAAGTTATTAACTAGTGAATAAAGAGGTAATTTAGGCGTTGTACCATCTGGGCTTCCATTACCCGAAACTGCAATGTTAATTGTCTGCGTGGTATTCGTTAAATTTGTTGCTAAAATTGTTAGCATAATTGATGCTGTGCTAGCCGGTGCAGAGTATACTTGTGTATATGTTGTGCCGAGTAAAGTAGAGGCTCTTACGAAGTGATTTAGTGGTACCGTTGCCATATGAAATTATTTATTCTAATGCAAGTGATAAAGGCGTTACTAATGCAAGAATAGCACGTTGGAACGTTTGTCCCTGAATAGTACCAGTTGCTTGTAATATTGTAAATCCGTTACCTACTTTGAAATTACCTAATTGATTGGTGCTTGTAAAGAATACATTTCCACCGTTTATGCCAATAGCTTCATTATTTGGGTTAGCTACACTTGTTACACCTCCTATAGCAGGTACTGATGTAGCTAAGTTAGTTGTTGTACCAACATATTCAAAAGTATGTGAACCTGTTGTTATTTGACTTGTAATATAAAAACTTGCTATACCACCGCTTGCTATATTAGTCGTGGTGTTGTTTAAATTTAAAATATTATAAACATAATTGTTTGAGTCTGTCTGAATAGCAGACGCAACGTAGTATAATGTATTAGAAGAATCATTACTCAATCTATAACATAACCCCTGATAAGGAGCGTTAATTGGAACGTTTTCATTTAAGTAATCAGGTGGGTCATTTCTTGGAAACAAACCACTTACTGACACATTACTTGTATTATAACCTATATTATTATTTACTATGCCAGTCAATACTGGAGTAGATGAATAACCATCTGCAACTAATCCTGAAAGACCAAACGTGCAGTTTGAAGTATTAATTGAACAAGTACCGCCTTTATCTGCATATACACCAATACCACAACAAATGGTAAATGTTGATACTAATGATGCGTAACCGTTGTTTGTTATATGTATACCGTACCCAGATTGATTTACTTGTGTAAATGAATCTGTAACAAAACTTCTAAAATAACCTCTTACTAAACTACCATCTATCCTTATACCGCACCCACTAGTTAAAGTACCCATATTAGTAGCTGAGCTAGAAGTGTAAGATGAACAACCTTGTATGTAAGGTGATACTATAATAAATGGTTTGTAATAACGGAAATAATCATAAGCACCGCCTGGTCCAGATGATACGTTAGCTATTTGATAGCCTGGGTAATTAAATGCTGTGTTATATGCTAATAAAGTTGAATTGTTATTAGGGAATGCACATGCAGCTGAAGGATATAGATGATTTCTAAATGTTAACCCCCAAACATAAACACCTGTATGGCACCAGAAAATATCATATGTTGGGTTAGCAGGTAATACACTTACTCTTCTTAAATTATCGCCAATAATTGAAGTGTAAGGTGGTACAAATACTGGATTCTGTTCTACATATGTACCTGTGTCAACCATTATTGTCCATTGTGTGGTTGGTACGCCAATTGTGTTAGTTACTGGGAATGTCATATTTTGGTTTTGTGAAACCAATTGACAAGCCTTTTTAATTGTTGCTAATGGACTGAAAATTGTTCTACCTGAATTATTATCATTACCTGCATTAGAAACGTAATAAACGTTTTGCACTGGAGTTAAACTTCCGGATAAATTACCGTAAATAGAACCTGTAGCAGAAATGTTACCAACAACCGTTAATTGCTGATTTGGAGAGGAGGTGTTAATACCAACTGCACCGGTGCTTGTGATTTCTACAAACCCGCCACCTGTTGGATCTTCAAATACTGCAATAGGCGTATTTCCATATTGTTCAACTGTTAAAGCTGGACTAGAACCGAAATTTACAACACTTAATGAACTGGTTACCGATACTGTTGTATCAAGATAAGTTAAACTTCCTAATACACTTAAATTATTATTAACTGTTAAATTAGGTACAGTTAAGTTACCTGTCATTGTACCACCAGATAGGTTAAGATATCTAGCTTCTAATGATGGTAATGATAATCTGGATGATTGTGTGTTTGTATATGAATATGCTGAACTCCAGTTTTGAGAATTACCACCATCTGCAGCAATTAAACCACCTGTAGAAGAACTTAAATTATTGACTAACGTCCAATTATTTTGGAATGAAGTAATACCAGAACCAATAATAAACGAATTGTTATAGGCATTATTGTTATTAGTACCACCTAAAATACCGCCATTGTTACCTGTTTGTACATTATTACTACCAACTTGTAAACTTGCAATGTTTGGATTATAAACAAATCCTGGATCAGCACATAAATGACTGTGTAAACTATACTGAACTTGGTAATCTGAACCTGCTGCAGATAGAGAACCAGGTGTTATAATATATGCTTGTAACGTTGAAAGCTCTACACTATAGGTAGTGTTACCATGAACTATAGGAAATAAGTCACCAGCTGTTAAAGGAGATTGTGTGCTCGGATATGTCTGTGAATCAAGTAGGGGTAACTGGGAAATTTTAACGAAAGCCATATGATTATTATTATTTAATAAAATAAGTTAATTGACTTTTACGGAACTAATGTATAATTAGCGTATGACTATTGCAGAATATCTAATTAAATGTGTTAATAACGGATATCTTCGTATGGACCGTGTTGGTCTTGTGCAAGGTATGGGAGAGTTCTGGAAGTTTATTCCAGATCGTAAATACGGACCTGGTATTCTTGTGAATACCGTTACTGGTAATGTTTTATCTGTTGCTGAATTAAGCGATAGAACTATTGACACAGAATATAACGATTGGCGTGCTGTTTCATAACAGCACTTAAAAGTAAGCCTCAAATAAGCACTGTAAGGAACAGTGATATAATAACATATGGCTAAAAAAGCAAAAACATATATCTACTGGTTTGATGATGGTAGACAAGAAATACCATCATCTTACAAAGTAAAATGCAATGTAACAAATGAAATGGTACCAATTTACCATAAATTTTTACAGAAAATGGTAAAAGAGAAGTATAAAAATAACTTTTCTTATTTTCTTAAAACTTTTGCTAAAAAAGGTGCTGTTAAGCAAAAACGAGAAGAGCAGGGGTTGAATGGAGATGATCCTCATAAACTTAATGCTTACTCAGATTACCTTATTGTAGCTTTTAGATCTGGGTTAAAAGATCTTGAAGATAACTTTAATAAAGAAAAAATTTTAAAAATTAAAACTGAATTAGACTATTACTCTAATTGTTTTAAGAAACATTTTAATAGAGACATTTCAAAATTTGTATAGGAACTGTGATATAATCTAGCTATGAACTTAAAAATCAATACCACAACATTTACTAAAGTTTCAGATATTCAAATTCCTGATATCTTTTATAGACGCTTACTTACTGGCGTTACTGAATTAGATGAACTATTCGGTAACGGTATTTTACCTGGATCATCTTTCACTGTTACTGCACGTGCTGGTTGTGGTAAGACTACTTTCTTATTGCAATTGTTTGAAGCATTAGCTAAAAGCGGTTATAATGTGGGGTATGCATCTGGTGAAGAAAATATTGAACAGTTAGCTTTTAATTGCAAACGTTTAAACATTACAAATGTAAATGTAGCTAACGTTACTGATGTTGATAACTTAGTTGAAGCAACTAAACATTATGATGCTTTAGTAGTAGATTCTTTTCAGGCATTATCTACTTCTACTGAAATGAACTCTAGAGAAAAAGAACATTATGCAATTACAAGTTTAGTGAATGCTGCTAAACAAAATGAATGTGCAATATTCTTTATTATGCATTTAACAAAAGCAGGTGTATTAAAAGGCGGTACTTTAATTCCTCATACTGTAGATGTTAATATGGAAATATCTATTGATGAAAATGCAGGAGATGATAGAGCTAGAATTATTACATTTAGTAAAAATAGATTCGGACAGTGCAATGAGTTCAGTAGTTTATTAACCGATAAAGGTTATGTGTTTACAGGACGTAAAGAAGTAAAAGATAAAGCACCTAATAAAGTACAAAAGTTAAATAATAATATTGATAAAGTATTAGATATGGATGAACCGCCTTTTATTACTAAAAAGAGAGTAATGAAAGAACTTGGACTTACT
>Ga0164297_10001296_pt1 | contig 26951 bp, 22 predicted proteins | sample GEODES058metaG_FD_113539 | JGI IMG/M metagenome (GOLD analysis project Ga0164297, IMG submission 113539) | Dystrophic lake water microbial communities from Trout Bog Lake, Wisconsin, USA - GEODES058 metaG | ecosystem: Environmental > Aquatic > Freshwater > Lake | place: USA: Trout Bog Lake... | reverse complement strand
TTAGCTGAAGTTCTAACAGGCACGTTCGAAACAGGTTTTCAAAGGACGGGCCAAGTTGTAACTGTTGATAAGGTTCTTGCCCCCATTCAGCCAAATGTCATTCTTGGTATAGGATTGAACTATCGTCGCCATGCGGAAGAATCCAGGGCTCGGATTCCAGAATTCCCGATCCTCTTCGTGAAGACTCCAAACACGGTTCAGAACCCAAATGACCCAATCATCCTGCCCACTCATTTAGCAAGTTCCGAAGTGGATTACGAATGCGAGTTGGCGGTAATTATTGGCAAGCGATGCCGGAACATCAAGAAAGAAGCGGCGTTAAATTATGTCTTCGGATACACCTGTGGCAATGACGTGAGTGCGAGAGATTGGCAGATTAAAAAGGGTGGCGGTCAATGGTGTCGTGGGAAATGCTTTGACACATTCTGTCCTCTTGGACCAGCGATTGTTACCTCTGATGAAATCCCTAACCCCAACACGCTTCAAATCCGAACAATATTAAACGGTGAAGAAGTACAAAGCTGGAATACCTCAGACATGATTTTTGACGTCCCTGCACTCATCGAATTTCTCAGTGGCAGCACGACATTGGAACCCGGCACGGTGATCATGACTGGCACTCCTCATGGAGTGGGCATGGCACGAACTCCTCCGCTTTGGCTGAAAGACGGAGACTCGGTGAGCGTTGAGATCGAGAAAATTGGCAAGTTGACCAATCCAGTAACTCTAGAAGCTTGAACTGATGTCGGGCATACTCTGGTCACGATGAACGAAGCAAAGATGCTTAAGGGAAAGGTTGCTTTGGTGACCGGTTCAGGGCGAGGTCTCGGTTATGCCATTGCTCATCGCCTTGCAGAGTTGGGAGCTGACGTTTGCCTCCATGATCGTTCAATTGACGCTCCAGCTGAGTTTGGTGAATTCGCCAACCTAACAAGTGCTGCATTATCCGTTGCTTCCTTGGGAGTAAGGTCATTTGCCGTACATGGCGACATCTCAGACGAGCAGACTGTCACAAGAATGGTTCAAGTTGCCGAGGAGGCTTTAGGCCCCATTTCTATTCTTGTCAATTGTGCGGGTGGGGATATCGCTGCAGCAGGCGGCAAACCAAATCCGAATGATGGACTAGGTATTAAGATTGAGGACGTTCGAGCACTACTGGATCGCAATCTGATCGGAACGATGCTTATGTGCAAAGCAGTAGTTCCCTCTATGATTGCCCGCCACTTGGGATCGGTGGTCAACATCGCTTCCAGCGCCGCCCACTATGGAACCACTCCCGAGGTAGCCTACGCCTCAATTAAGGCGGCAATTGTCCATTACACCCGTTGCCTGGCACTTGAAACCCGTTCTCAAGGGGTTCGGGTTAACGCGGTCAGTCCTGGTGCCACTAAGACGGGACGTTTCCTTGCTACTCGTGTCACAGACCCCGTAAAGATGGAAGAAGGTTACGACCTCAACCGGTATGCCAATCCAATCGAGATTGCAAACGGTGTCGCCTTTTTGGCCAGTGACATGGCAAGCTTCGTCCATGGACAGGTTTTGCGCATCGATGGAGGAGTAACCCTTTTCGCAGGATGAGTTTTTTTCGCACTCTTGAAGAATTATCGCTGAACGCTTGGCCCGCCACCAGGATCACTCACTATGATGGCTGGGTCCTTCGATTCTCAAACGGATTCACTAGGCGCGCAAATAGCGTCAACGTTCTCTGTCCATCGCGACTGGCAATACCTACCAAAGTCGATTGGTGCGAGGATCAATATACATTTGCTGAACTCCCCACTGTCTTCAAAATCTTTCCCGATGAGTTGACTCAAGACCTAACCGAGGAGCTGGATCAGAGGGGATATGAGACGGAAGGAGAGGCCCATGTCATGACATTGGATTTACCAGATTCTTATCCCTCCAATCTTGAAATCACAATTTCTCCTTTCCTATCAGAACAGTGGTATGCCGATGCTGTTGGGTTCAATCGGGTCGTTCCACAGCACCACGTTGAGCTAAGAAACATTGTAGAAAGGATTCAACCCATTTGTGGGTTCTCGACTCTGTATCATGGCAAGGACACTGTAGCCGTTGGGCTAGCTGTCGTCGAACGAGACTGGGTTGGACTATTCGATATTGTTGTCTCGCCGGAGCATCGTCGAAAAGGGTTTGGCAGGCAGATCGTTCAAGGCATGATGCATTGGGGCAAGGAGAATGGAGCTAACCATTGTTACCTTCAAGCATTCCATGAGAATAGTGCAGCAATGGCACTCTATCAGTCTCTCGGATTCGAATCTCAATATCGCTACCACTATCGATCCAAACCCCTGCACAAACGAAACTAAATCCGCATAAACTGTGCGAGATGATGCAGCCTTGGTTTCCCGACGCCAAGCTCGGGATTTTCATTCACTACGGCATCTATGCGGTGAATGGAATCGATGAGTCTTGGGCCTTTTTCAACAACAAAATCAGCTACCCGGACTATATGGCTCAGGTAGATGGCTTCACCGCTTCTCAATACGATCCAGAAGAGTGGGCTGAGCTCTTTGAGCGGGTGGGAGCGAAATACGCTGTTTTAACGACAAAGCACCATGACGGAGTCGCTCTCTGGGATACCAAGGCAAACGACCTCAGCGTGGTTCACAAGACTCCGGCTGGTCGAGATCTGATTACTCCCTATGTCGAGGCACTTCGGCGGCACAACCTAAAGGTCGGTTTCTACTACTCCCACCTAGACTGGTCCCATCCCGATTACGCCACGATCCTCCCCAAAGTGGACGATCCTGCGGAGTACCACACATCGCGGTTTTCAAACCGGTTTGCTTATTGCGAACCAGATCAGCAGGACCCAGCCCGTTGGCAAAACTTCCTGAAGTTTCATCGCCAACAGCTTGAAGAACTGATGACTGAATTCGGACCAATCGACCTCCTTTGGTTTGATGGCGAATGGGAACGAGATACCGAGCAGTTTGATATGAAAGGGCTCAAAGACCAGCTCTATGCTTGGCAGCCCAACATGATCAACAACTCGAGACTTCGGGATTACGGAGACTATGCGACCCCAGAACAGGGCATACCAATCGTTCCCCCGACAGGTCCTTGGGAGTTCTGTGTCACCGTCAACGACTCGTGGGGCTATCAGGGAACCGACAACAACCATAAATCGGTCCGCCAAATCGTCAGAATGTTTGCAGAGACGGTCGGCATGGGTGGCAATATGTTGCTCGACGTTGGTCCATATGAGGATGGACGATTACAACCTGAGCAAGTGAAGCGACTGGAAGGGTTGGGTGATTGGATCCGGAAGTATTCCGAAGCGATCTATGGAACGATCGCTGGGTTACCATCCGGCCTGTTTTACGGCGCGTCCACGCTCAATAAGGCCAAGGACAATCTGTACTTGATGTTCTTCGACAAGCCTTTTGATCAGATTGCTGTCAAGGGAATGAAGAAGCTTCCGAGACGAGTAACGTCTTTGGCTACCGGCGAAGAACTCTCGTTCAAGATGATCGGTGGCTTGGGAGATGCGCCTGGCATCTTGTGGATCGATATTCCAGAGTCCATTGTCGATCCCAACGCGACAGTTGTCAAAGTCGAGTTCGACGGCGAAATTGTGGTTTACCAAGGAGTCGGTAGAGACTAGAAATTGGGACAGGGGGGGTATCTGTAGAAGTTATAGATCTCTTCGATAATTCTTGATCAATCTGCATTGCCCAAGGCGATGCAGATTGAGTTCGGGACCTTTCCCTGCGATATTCCGAGTCTTCGAGGAAATCGTGGGGAGAGGTTAGGAGAGGGGTTCTGCAAATTCAGTGTGGATTAAGGTTTTATTCCTGACCCAGCGTCAACTACAATTCCCTCAATCTTCGTGATCGGATTCGGCTGGTTGTTGCGGAGCCATCGTCCCCTCTGGAGTAGCCATCATCATCGGTGGGCAGAGTGGATTGTCACTGATCGAAATTCTCTCCTTGGAGTTGGCCGCACAAGGCGTTCCAAACTTGGGTTGAGCAAACTCCAAATGAGTGTTCCCTCTGGCCAAAATGTGAGCTTCATTCCCGCCACCCCAAGAGGTGTAACTCCTGGCATTACAGTAATGATTCACAAAGCTTCGGCGCATTCGATCCTCTGTGTGATTCATTAGGGATCGATGGAGGATATGCCCCCCAAAGAATGCGACGTCTCCCGGCTCAAGGATTGCTGGAACTTCCTTGTCCGCATATCGAGCGGCGATCGGCTTTAGCTCATTGGAATCATTCGCGTCATCGTTGGAGTGCGCTCCAACATTCGCCACAGATTTCATGTCTTTCAGGCCCCAATCGCCGTAACCGTATCCGGTTGTCGGCGGATAGATCGGCTCTGCATGGCTACCCGGCGACATCCAAAGACAACCGTTTTCGGTATCAGCTCGATCCAAGGCAATCCACGCTCCAATCAAAGTGTCTGGAAAAGTCGGGATATAGTACGAGTCTTGATGAAACCCTTGCCCAAATGCTCCTGGCCCCTTAATAAACATCATCGTCTGCATTGCCGCCACATCCGGGCCGATTAGAGCTTCAATGACATCGAGAACCCTCGGATACAGTAAGTAACGTTCCCATACAGGAATCTCGGTATGGAGCATGTGGATCCTCAACAGCCGGGTTTCGATCTCGCGAAGTGTCGCGCCAGGATTCAGGGGCTCAGCCCCGGGCACCGAAATTCGATCGTAAATCAGATCCTCCGTGTGGTTCAAGAGATCGTCGACGTGGGTTTTGGACACCAAACCTCGAACGATCAAGTAGCCATCACGGCGGAAAGTTCGATACTCGTCAATCGAAACTTTATAGCTCTCCATCTGGAGCCAAGGGTCATCGTGGGCGACAGTGCTCATGATCAATCTAACTATGACCGAATCAAACCGATAGTGTTTCGAAAGAATCGGGAAAACTGCTTGGACAATCAGACATCATCCCGCAATGACTGGAATTGATCAACAGCGGTGCTGGTGGCCTTCGAATGACTTGGCGATTACTTACCACGACGAGGAGTGGGGCGTTCCAGTTTTTGATGATCGCCTTCTATTTGAGATGCTCACCTTGGAGGGCGCTCAATCAGGTCTTAGCTGGGACACTGTTCTCAAAAAGCGGCAAGGATATCGTAAGGCGTTTGCCGAATTCGATCCACTTGCCGTCAGCAAATTTGGTCCAGATGAAATTGAGATTCTGGTCCTCGATCCTGGGATTATTCGACATCGAGGCAAAATCGCTTCGACTGTGAATAACGCCAATTGTGTCCTCACGATCCAGTCTGAAGTGGGCTCGTTCGCCAAGTATATCTGGGACTTTGTGAATGGGAAGTCCCTACACAATTCTTGGACAGAACCTGGACAAATTCCATCACAGACCGATCTCTCGAAGCAAATCAGCAAAGACCTTTTGAAGCGCGGGTTCAAATTTGTGGGTCCAACGACGGTCTACGCATTCATGCAGGCTTGTGGAATGGTGAACGACCACACACAAGACTGTTACCGATGGAAAGAACTCAAAGCTCAATCTGTCACCTTTCCTGAGTAAATCGTTCAAACTAAAACTATCGTGGCAACTGACTCGAACAGCACCCCTCCGATCATTGGTTCCTTTATCAACGGTTCATTCCAAACCGATGGTGAAGCCACCCTGTTGACTAACAATCCATCTAACCCTTCCGAGGTTGTCGCCCAAGCGATACCCATCGACTCTAAAGGAATGGAGACGGCAATCTTGGCCGCCCAAGCCGCTCAACTCAAGTGGGCAGCCTTGTCAGGTCCTGCAAGAGCAGAGTTCTTGAATCGTTGGGCAGATCAGATTTCCGCGCTCTCAGCTGACATGGCCAATGCGGTCGGCAAAGAAGTTGGCAAGCCAATTGGCGAAGCCAAGGGTGAAGTTGGGCGATGTATTGCCATCCTTCGATATTTCGCTGGAGATTGTGTCCGAGAATCAGGAGACGTCATTCCTGGTTTGGCTTCAACTTCCCTTCAGTACAGTCTTCGAGTTCCCCTTGGAGTGGTTGGCCTGATCACACCTTGGAATTTCCCGGTTGCCATTCCACTCTGGAAAGCAGCTCCAGCTTTGGCTTGTGGCAATACGGTCATCCTCAAACCCGCAGAAACTTCGGTCTATTGCGCAACACTTCTTGCTGAAGCAGCAAAAGCAGCGGGCCTTCCCGAAGGTGTGTTCAACGTACTTCTTGGGGACGGTCCTGTGATTGGGAAGGCACTGATTGAAAGCCCGATGGTTAGGGCAATCAGCTTTACTGGCTCGGCTCGGGTTGGTGCAATCGTTGCGGAAGGATGTGCGGCGCGTAACAAGAAGTTCCAAACCGAAATGGGTGGCAAAAATGCCGGTATCGTACTTCCCGATGCCGACCTTAAGCAGGCCGCTGTTTTGGTTGCCGGTGGTGCGATGAGATTCGCAGGTCAGAAATGCACAGCGACCAGCCGTGTAATCGTCCATAAGGATGTTATAACAGCCTTTAATGCCGAGCTTGTTGCAGCCATCCAATCCTTGAGAGTCTGTGATGCACTAGAAGCAGATTGTGCTGTTGGACCAGTCATCACTGAAACCAGTCAGCAGAAGATCCTGAAAGCCATTCAGAACGGTGGCAAGCCAACCTACCAAGGTTCGGTACCCCCAACCGGCTACTTTGTCCCACCCTCCGTATTTGGCGATGTCGATCCAGCTAATTCCTTGGCACAAGACGAGTTTTTTGGTCCAGTTCTCGCGACCATCACAGCAAACGACTTGGACCATGCCATCGAGATCGCAAACGGTGTTCCCTATGGGCTTTCGGCTTCCCTGTTCACCAAGGACATTGCCTCTGCGTTCCAATACATCCGACGAATCGAAGCGGGATTGGTCCGTGTAAACGCAGACACGACCGGTGTCGACCCGCATGCACCGTTCGGAGGCGTAAAGGGTTCGAGTTCCGGAACACGAGAGCAAGGTCCTGCAGCAAAGGACTTCTACACCGAAATCAAAACGGTCCAGATCAACCCTTAGAGTTGAATTCCGTCTCGTAAAGGATCGTCTGGCGAGAACACCAACGTGTTTTCGCCAGTCACAAATGCTTTCCCAGTAATCTGCGGCAGGACCCCATCACCATCAGCTTCGTATCGTCCAACAAACATCGTCCCGATGATGCTCTCCTGACGCCAATCCGAATCTGGAGCCAATTTGCCTGAAGCAGCCAGGCATGCCAATTTTGCACTGAGTCCAGTCCCGCATGGTGATCGATCGTAGGCAGAGCCGGGACAAAGAACGTAATTCTTGGAATGAGCATCCGCCCTTACTGGATCACCAAATATCTCTATATGATCGATCTCGGCCCCATTCTCTCCGGTAATGCCATTGGCAACCAATGCCGCTTTAATTGACTTGGAAAAGTGAGTCAAGGCTTCGATGTTTGCCGATACTACTTCCAATGGGGAGTCTCCCACCAAGAAGAACCAGTTCCCACCATAGCCGATGTCACCTTTCACCAGTCCATATCCTTCCACTTGGACTTCTACATCGGAGCGATACCGATAGCTTCTGACATTTCGAATCGTCACATTGCCATCATCACTCAGATCAGCCGTTACATTCCCCACCGGAGTTTCGATCAGGTGACTTCCAGGGCCGATCTTCCCCAGATGAGCAAGCGATGCCACCAAGCCAATCGTGCCGTGACCACACATTCCCAAGAATCCGACGTTGTTAAAGTAGATCACTCCCGCGGCCGCATCTTTGGACGTTGGCTCGCATAACAAGGCCCCAACCACCGCCTCAGAGCCTCGTGGCTCATTAACGACTGCACTGCGGAACGAGTCAAACCGATTTCGAAAGTCATCCAGCTTTTCAGCCATCGTGGTTCCTGTCAGCTCGGGACCATTACCAATTACCAAGCGGGTTGGTTCCCCTTCAGTGTGAGAGTCGATTACGAGAACGCGTTCCATAGATCGGAGTAAAGCTACCCGAGGATTGGGGTTTAGGTAATTGGCAAGATTCGAAATGGGGAGGGCTTGCTCAAGATCTCGGATAAGCATCGGATAACGCTTCAATGTGGCTAAAAATCTGAAAGTTGGGTTTGGATCAGGTTCTTGAGCCCGCTCCACAACGAGAGCAATGAACACGTGGGTACGGATGGAGCAAGGACCTTTGACCTATCCTTAAGGCCTGCTGAGAGATTCATCAGTGCACTGACTCCCAAAACAGAGTCAAACGACCTATCGGTTGGATCAAAGTCGATCCCCGCGGAGAGGTTCCAGAATGCAAAAGATGAATGCGGATGATCTTGCGGTCATTCGTCGATTCCAAAGTGGCGACCGCACCGCCTACGACGACTTAGTGAGGCGGTACATTCGCCGTGCCTATCGATTTGCCTTTAGGCTGACTAGAAATCGAGAAGAAGCTGCAGATGTGGTGTCTGTCTCTCTATTGCGCGTGCTCAAGGCATTGGATGGATTCAAGGGAGATAGTTCATTTGCCACCTGGTTGTTTCGAATCGAAACCAATTGCTATTTGGATATGAAGAAGAGAATTGCCACACGCGCAATTCCCAAACTTGAGGATGTTTCGCCAATTGGTGACCTCCAGAGCGATGCCGTTTATATCGATTCAAGTGACGGGCCTATGGAAGAATCAGAGAAGAGCGAACGCCTCACGATCCTCCATAACGCTATTGCACGACTACCAGAGAATCAGCGAATCGTTTTGTATATGTATCACGGTGAATCGATGAGTTACGAAGAGATCGCTGAATCCTTGGATTTGCCCATTGGAACGGTTAAGAGTCGACTCAATCGGGCTCGAATCAGCTTGCGAAGCCACCTTCGCCCCCACTTTCGAATCTTTGAGGAGTCTTTGATTCTCACTCCATTGACGTCTTGATCATGGCTATGCTTTGAGGATTCTAAAGGATAAAACACCTTCGAATTGGAACTATACAACTTCAAAGTTCCGTTGAAAACTGATATTGTATAGGACACCCCCACACAGCGTCGTGCGGATCATCGTGAATGACATGAATACCAAGTTGAAGAACCTCACCCTAATCTCCACCACGGCGGTACTCGCCGCTTCCATTGCCGTCGTTGCTTCCGCACAGACCAAGGGGAAGGTAACCAAGAAAGCTGCTCCCGTAACCTACGCTCAGGTCCAAGCAATCTTCACCAAGAACTGCATCGAGTGCCATAGCGGCCCCAAGCCGAAGGCAATGCTGACGCTAACCGACTACGAAGGAGCAATGCGAGGAAACGATGATGGTTCGGTCATCACTCCGGGTGCTCCAGATAAGAGCCTGCTCTTCAAGTTGATCAACCTCAATGGTCGAAAGCAGATGCCTCCCAAGAAGAACCTTAGCAAGGCTGATATTGCAGTCATCGAAGGCTGGATTAAAGCTGGCGCCAAGAGCAAGTAATTAGATTCATGGTTGTGTAGGCGAGGGCTGCTTTTGTTCTCGTCTACACGATTCTTCAAATCAGATGGCAACTACATTGCCTTAGTTTCAAATCCTTTCCGTGTTATTCGCCGACCAAAAGTGAGCGAACATCACGGAAAGTTTGTTTTGGCTTGTTTGGAACTTATCTTTTAGATGAGAAAAGCTCCCGAGTATGAGACAAATGCTAAACGTCAGCGCTCGGCTTCACCATGGAAACCTTCTCTGCGAGTTCCTTCTCGGCAGTTAATGCACGCATCTCCTCATCTGAGATACGACAATCCAAGTGCTTCATCAACTGAATCATAAGGTCGGTGTTATGCTCGACGTTCTTGAGGATCACCATAACTTCCTGCTCCGCCTTCTTGTTGATCTCAAAGTCCAGCTCAGCACGAATTTCAGAATGGCGGCCTTGTAAGTTCTGTCCAACCATGATGAGTGGCATCAACAGAATCTGAATAACGTTGCTCATCAGAAGGTAGGCGACGAACGCTGGAAACGGATCGAAGGCCTTCCAACCCAAACCTGGAAATTCAGTGGCTAGGATGTTATAGCCACACCAGATAATTGTCCATCCCAAGATGATGAGGAAGAAACCCATCGAACCCACTTTGTCGGTGATCTTAACCGCGAACTTGTCGAGCGGGGACAAATTGCTTTCATGGATTTGATTTGCGTTTTTCACTGGTGCGCCCTCCCTGTGATAAGGCTTGAGTCGTAGCTTGCTCCAAAACTCTGAGGGGATTTTGGGCGTGTTGGTAGGCGTATTTGCGTCTGACATGGTTTTTACTCATCATCCCAGACGCAATAAAAGGGATTGCCGATGCAGTTTCTCTACAGATTGCCAGCTTCTGCAACGATTGCCGCAACAACGACTTGATCCACCACATCCATCCATTCCTCTTCGCCAGCAGGTAGCAAGCCGAATGCAATCGCAGGATTAGCCCTCGTTGAAGCATCAGTGATTCGTTTGGTCGCCCCAAGATGTACCGATCGACATCCAGTTCTTGATACAAGTTCAACCAGATTGGATGGACGAACTCCACCGCCAGGCATCACCTCGATGCTTCCCTTGGATTGGTCTACAAGTCGGGAAATCAGGTCAACGCCGCCCAAAGCGGTTGGCCTTTGGCCACTGGTCAAGACGCGACATATTCCCAAATCAATAAGTTGTTCCAGTCCGAGCAACGGGTCGGGGATCACATCAAATGCTCGATGGAACACGACAGGTAATCCTTTTGAGCGTTTGATCATTCGGTTCATTTGTTCCGTATGAATCTGGCCGTCCTCACGCAGTAGACCGAAGACCAGTCCACTGGCGCCGAACTCCATAAGCAGATCAATGTCCCTCTCCATGGTCGCGAGCTCGTTTTCGCTATAAGCAAATCCACCACCTCTGGGTCGCACCATAGCGAATATCGGCAAGTTACTCTTTGACTTGGCCTCGATCAAGGAACCGATAGTTGGTGTCAATCCCCCCAGTGGGCGAGCCGAACAAAGTTCAACTCGATCTGCCCCACCTTGTTCTGCTGCAAGCACGTCATCGACTGAACAGGCACAGATCTCTATCAGCACGCTCATCTCCCCTATTAAGCTCCTATTCGCTTCTCAAAAGCGACCATCTTTTCGATATTTCTTCCGGAAGATATAAGGCGGAATTTAGACCAATTCAGCCAAGATGGAATCATGCTAAGGATCGGATTGATTGGTTGCGGCTTCATGGGCCGAATGCACGCGAATGTTTATAAGGCACTGGGTAATGCCGAGCTCGTCGCCGCCGTCGATATCAAACCTGAAGTCACCGAGAAATACGCGTCTGACTTTGGAATCAAGCCTTACACTTCTCTCGAAGCCATGCTTGCGGCAGAGCAGATCGATGTTCTTGACGTATGCCTTCCCACCTACCTACACAAGGAATACACGATTAAAGGTGCTGAAGCAGGCAAACACGTTTTCTGCGAGAAGCCCATGGCTCTGTCTCTTGCCGACGCGGACGAAATGATCGCAGCTTGTGAAAAGGCTGGTGTTGCTCTGATGATCGGCCACTGCATCCGCTTCTGGCCAGAGTACGCGATCCTCAAACAGATCAAAGAGGATGGACGACTTGGTGCTCTTCTTTCCGTGAATCTGACTCGATACGGTGCCTTCCCGGCATGGGCAAGTGACAATTGGCAATCGGATGAGAACAAGGCCGGTGGCGGCGTTTTGGATATGCACATCCACGACACCGACTATGTTCACTACCTGCTCGGGACCCCAGACACCGCAACCTCATGGGGCTCAGTAGATGATCGCGGTGCAAGCCAAGTCTTCACCACGATGACCTTTGGAAAGACGATCGCTCACCTTGAAGGTGGCTGGAACCTGCCATCGACGGCCCCATTCAAGCACGCATTTCGAGCGATCTTTGAGCGTGGTGCCGCGATTATGGACGCTGGTCCGCTCACGATCTACGAAGATGGCAAGGACCCTGTGGTTCCTGAGATAGCTAAGATGGAAGCTGCTGGTGGTGGAAACATTTCCGACCTCGGTGGTTACTTCCTGGAGCTTCAATACTTCGTGGATCGAGTCTCTAGCGGCCAACCTCTTGAGATTGTCACTCCGCAAACGTCACGACAGTCTCTGGCAACCACTCTGGAAGAGATCCGACAGATCAAGAGCCGATAAGCTTCTTGTCTGGCTGAAATCTCAGAAAGAGATAGGACTTTTCATTCACATTGGTCCCCAGAGGGGGCTGTCTCATAACCCGCTCCATAATGATCGAGACCTATTTTGTTAGGTTTTGCCTTATGCATGCCCATGAATGGGCATACAAATAAGAGTTCAAATTGCGGCAGGATGCCGTAATTTGAACCCAAAAAGTAGATTGGCGAGCCAGGAGGGCGAGCCAAGGAGCACAGAATGTGCCATCCCTACACCGATCTGCACCAAATGATCTTAGGTCTCATAAGTCCTTAACGAACTTATGAGACCGCCCCTTACAGAGGCATTAAGGGTCACAGTAACGAAAACCCAACAACCAAGCCGGACCTCAAATGAGGTCCAGGACAGTTCCCCTCTTTTTAGGCGTTGAAGTACGCCTCAAGGTCGGGATCAATCGCGGGAACCTCAACCAATTGGCCGCCGCTACGAACTGATTGAGTTGCCGCAACACCAGCAGCGACGCTTTGCCGGGCAGCAATCGGCGTCGTTACCAATGTCTGGCCCGTTCGAACGTAGTTCAAGAACTCGGAGACAATCAGCTCGTCCGCTCCACCGTGGCCACCCGTGGCAACCGGAACGTTGTATTCCAAATCGCCCTTTTCGGAGTAGCGCTGATGGTTGTGGTCCCAGAGACGAATCACGCTGTTACCAGGTGCATCGCCAAAGTTCTCCATGCGGCCCTCTGTTCCAATGATCGTGTAATTTCGCCAAGCATCGGGAGTGTAGTGGCACTGCTGATAGGAAGCCAAGACTCCATTATCCAATTCCATGAGCATCATGTTGATGTCTTCGACATCAACAACTGGATTCAGTTTGTCCAGTGTGTTTGGTGGCCATACGGCTCGGAATTGAACCGTTATCGGATTGCCGGGCTCTTGGCGATCTTGAATATCACCGTAAACCGACAAGGCACCCATAGCGGAGACCTTCTTGGAATATCCGCCGCAGAGGTAGTGCAAGACGTCAATATCGTGAGCACCCTTCTGTAGCAGGAGACCGGTCGATTTTGTACGGTCTGCATGCCAATCTCGGAAGTAGGCATCGCCGCCATAACTAACATAGTGCCGGCACCAGCCAGCCTTTACTTCGCCAATCTTCCCTTCCTTAATCCACTCCTTCATCTTCTTGACGATGCCGAAATGCCGCATATTGTGACCAACAAACAGCTTGGCACCGCCCTTTTTAGCGGAATAGAGAATCCGATCACACCCTTCAGTGGTGATCGCCATTGGCTTTTCCAAGTAGATATTCATGCCTGCTTCCAAGAGGGTGCAAGCATGCTCTTCATGAAGCCAGTCTGGAGACATGACAAAGACCGCATCGAGATTCTGCTTCAGAAGATCGAGATAGTCGGTCGTGACGAATCGGTCCTCGCCAATTCGTTCCTTAAACTTCGCGTGGGCTTTCTCACTCAGATCGGCCAAGGCAACCAACTCGGACCCTTCATCCGGTTTGTTGGCAATGGCAGCCAATCCACCACGAAGTCCCCAACCAATGGCACCAATTCGTAACTTGTCACTCATATTAATCTCGCCCCAGGATCGCGTCCATCGCCTGTGACGTATTCGCAATTCGAACTTCGCTGTAATGTTTGTAGTAGGGGATCATCTCGGCCACAACCGGTCCCGAGTATCGGATATCGCTGATTGCTTTCATCAGTTCTGGCCAATTCACGTCCCCTTCCAACAGATCGACAAACCCCTCAATCGTGCCAACCGCCTTGCGGAAGTCCTTGAAGTGAATACCGACAATCTTGTCGCCCAGAATTCTTAGCCACTGCTCGGGATAACCAAAAGGAAGGATGTTGGCAACGTCCAGGTAGGAGCCGATGTAAGGACTATCAAACTGGTCCAAAAACATCTTCATCTCCATCGGGCTCATCAGGAACTTGTTCCAAACGTTCTCAATGCCCATTCGAACTCCAACCGCCTCAGCGACCGGGAGAACTTCCCTCAAGCCTTCAGTTGCGTACTTCCAAACGTGGGCATAGTCCACGATTTCCCGCTCTGGCAAGAAGAAGACCTCGACCGCTCCGGGGATCGTAAGATGGGTTTTCGCTCCGAGCCAGCTTGAGATTTGAAGCATCTTCTTCAGATCATCGATCGCTTGTGTTCGAGCAGCCTCTGCAGAGTCTCCGAGAGCTCGACCCCAATACAAACCAGATGCAGTACTTGGGATCGATAATCCCAGTGAGTCAGCTTCGGCAGCGATCTCTTTACAACGTGCTTCGGTGACATCCAGGCCAAGTGCTCCTGTCTCTCCGATACAAAGCTCCACTGCATCGTATCCATACCGCTTGGCAGTCTGGAGAAATACTGAAACGTCCAGAGAGCCTTCAAGACCGCCGGGCATGGACCAATAGTTAATGGACTTTAAAATCATGGGCAAACCAATTTGTAACGATACGCTTGGACTTTACCGGGAATCCACCTGAGATTTGCTTTCAGAAAGCCACCAGATTTACTCGGATTGATCCGATTTGTTATGAGTTCAATTTATCCGTTCGATGCTAAAGAACACCTAAAAACCGATCAGAACGCCAGTTTAGAGGTTGAGAACATGAATTTGATGGAATGCAACTGGACCGTTTGACAGCCATCCCCTCGTATCCTGATTGTATGCTTGCGGTCATTCCTGCCCTTCTCTTGCCCATGCGTCTGATCTCCTATGCCAATCTCCAGACTTCGGATGTTGACAGCCTGGATCATGTAGTTAGCGCACTCTATGAAGTCATTTCTGGTCCTGCCGGTCAGGCACGTAATTGGGAACGTATGCGATCTCTGTTTGCTCCCAACGCTTCGATGGGAGCCGCAGTCGTGAGTAAGAAGCAGTCCGTGAGTGACATCGAGTTCAACGTGGAGAAGTACATCTCAATGTCTGGTCCGTATCTGGAGAAGTCTGGGTTCTTCGAGAGAGAAACAAAACGCCGAACGGAGAAATATGAGCATATTGCCCACATTTTCAGTTCCTATGAGAGCCGCAAGTCAATCCATGAACGACCGTTTGAAACTGGTGTCAACAGCATCCAGCTCTTTCACGATGGCAAGCGCTGGTGGATCCGATCTATCTTCTGGGAAGGCAAAGAGACTGAAAAGCCTAAAAGTGGGCTAAAACCCAACCCGTAGCTTCTTCCATAATGATCGCATGTCGCTGCCATGGCGGATCGAGATGCTGGGAGGGTTGCGGGTTGTGCAATCAGACCGCACGATTACGCGTTTCCAAACTCAAAAGACAGGTGCTCTTCTCGGGTACTTGGCATTGCATCGACATCAGGCCCATTCCAGAGAGATGCTGGCTGAACTCCTCTGGCCCGGTGGTGATCCAGTTGCAGTTCGGAACCGCCTTAACCAAGCGGTCTCCTCACTTCGTAGGCAGCTAGAACCAGCAAATATCACCTACGGCAGTGTCCTGCTCACCGATCAAAGATCAATCCGATTGCAGCCTGAAGCCGTTGTGACGGACGTTGAAGAGTTCGAACGCACGATTCTGAAAGCCGAGGCGGTTGAGTCTGGCCAAGAACAAAAAGCGCTTCTGAAACGAGCAGTTGACCTTTATGGGGGTGATTTCCTCAGTGGCTTTTATGCCGACTGGGTCGGAATGGAACAACTCCGCTTTAGTGACTTGTACACCAATGCACTTTACGATTTGCTCGACGTTTGTCGAGACAGTGGGGACACTGAACAGGCAATTCGAGCGGCAAGCCTACTCCTGAAAACGGATCCAGCTGACGAAGGGACCCATTGCGATCTCATGCGGCTCTACATTGATGCTGGTCGGCCATCTGCAGCTCGAAGACAATACGAAGAGCTTTGCCGAATCCTTGCTGCAGAAGAAACCACCCCTTCTGACGAAGCATTCCAACTCAACCAAGAGGCAACCAATAAACGGGCATCCTCCTCGAAGGGGCAAGAAACAACTAGCCTAGAAGTTGCACCAGTTGAGCCCCAGGTTGAAGATATTCCGACTGCGCTACCTTCGCCAACTAATCGGTTCCTAGGTCGAGAAACGGAACTCAAGAAGCTCACGTCGATGTTGGAAGTTGACTCCAATCGGATGGTCACCATCGTGGGCTTGGGTGGCTGTGGCAAAACGCGACTTGCCCTACAAGTTGCCTATGAGTCGAGCGACAGCTACAACCGACAGGTGTTTTTTGTCCCCTTGGCTGACGTGAAGGACAACAGTCAGATCGAGGATCTTATTGCTAAGGCTATGGGAATTCGAGGAGCCGAGAACGTCTCTCGACGTTTGAAGGCCAATGACAAGACACTACTGGTTCTGGACAGCTTTGAGCATCTTGCCGACTCTGGCTCCGACTTTGTCCAAAAGCTACTTGAATCGACTAATGGGCTCAAGCTGTTGGTCACGTCTCGCCAACCGCTTCGAATTGATGCTGAACGTGTCTTCCAGCTTTCACCGCTCCCAATCCCTACAACATCCGATGCGGTTGAAGACCTCATTTCAAATCCGAGTGTTGCCCTTCTTGTGGATCGAGCTCAAGCCGTGCTTCCTGATTTCCAACTGACCCACCGCAATGCAGACGTAATCCGACAGGTCTGCACACGCTTGGAAGGCATCCCCCTTGCCATTGAATTGGTCGCATCGTGGGCTAAGACGGTCGCCCCTGGACAGATGGCTGCGATGCTTTCCGATCGATTTGCCCTACTGGAAAGTCGACGCCGGGACATTTCAGCTCGCCACCGTACGATGCGTGCCGTCATCGATTCCAGCTTGACGCTCTTAGATTCTGAATACCAAACCCTCTTTAATCGCCTGTCTGTTTTCAATGGCGGTTGGACTTTAGAAGCTGCTGCGTTTGTATGCCAGACCCCTCAGGTGCTCGCTGCCATGAACGGATTGAGTGAACATTCTCTGGTCCTTATCGAGAATCCTGATGCAGAAATGATCCGGTTCCGGATGATGGACACGCTGCGAGACTATGCTGCGGAGCATATTCCCGCCGCCGAAAAGGCAGAGTGTGAAAATCTCCATGCCGCGTACTATTCACAACTTGCGGCCCAAGGTGCCGACCAGTTGCCTCGCAACGATCAAGCTTTGTGGCGAGAACGTCTGGAGGCCGAGGCGGCCAACTTCACAGCTGCATTCCATTGGTATCTGACTCATGATCTGATTGAGTCTGCGCTCGACTTGGCCAACTCGCTAACCAACTTCTGGGAATTCAAAGGACGTACGCGAGAAGGACGCCGATGGATTGAAGCAGCCCTCTACAAAATCCGTTCTGGAACCGAGGTTGATGAACAGGTTCGTGCCAAGGCCATGAGCAATTTAGCCCGACTGGCATGGACACATGGTGATTTTGCCGAATCCAGTCGATGGCACGAGGCCGCACTGGAAGCGTGGCTGAAAATCGGCAATCAGGCGGGAATTATCGCTGCCCAGTTCAACATTCAACTTGAGGCGCATCGAAACCGAAACTATGAACGTTCGATTGCACTTCTGAAAGATAACCTTGCACGAGCCGAAGCCATCGATGACTTTGTCTCTCAGACTCGTTGCTGGTTAGCCCTGGGTAACACCTTGATCGAGCAGAGACACCTGAGTGAAGCAAGAACTCACTACGAAAGGAGCCTCAAACTTGCTCGGGAGATTGATAATAAATATCGCATTGCAACTGCGCTTAGCAATCTCGGCAACTTGGACACTTTACTCGGCCATTACGATGTTGCTCGCCACAATTTGTTGGAGGCGGTTGCCCTGTTCGAGGTTATTGGAGCCGGACCATCCAGCACCGATGCATTCCTTCATTTCGCCAAACTGGAGCGAAAAGTTGGTGATGTTCAGGCTGCACTCTTTTGGCTCGATCGAGCTTGGCAGAATGCCCCAGAAGAGAACTACCACCTACAGACCCTTTTCTTGGAGCAAGCATTTGCGGCGGCTGGCATAGAGAATTACCCCCTATCGGCCATATTCCTCGGCTTTATCGATCGGCAACGCGAAGAAGTTGGCTCTCTAAATTTCGATATTGAATCGGACAATTACGAGGCACTGATCGCCAAGCTCCGCCTCAACCTATCCGAAACGGCACTTACCAATAATTGGCAAATCGGTCGAGACATGGAGATTCTTCAAGCAGTTGGCCGACGCCTAAGGCCCGGTTCCTAACGCTTCTGAACCAAAAGTTTGTGGAAAGCCAGCGGGGCAGCTTTGCACTCCTCGCATCAAGAACAGAAAAACTGTTGTCGGCATGTTCTTGCTGTATTTTATGATCCTTCGGATGTTCTTCCATGCCGTTGGCCAGGTAGCGCACGAAGGCGCCATAAATCGATACGGCTTATCCCAATACGAACACCCCCAAAGCACGAGTTCTCGATCCATCTAACTCACTCTTACCAGCGCCATCTAAGTAATCTGACCTGTTTAACCGGTAAACCTAACCTCTTTTTCCCAGAATACGGTATCAAACCGTCATGATCAAAGAGTTTAAAGAGTTTGCCATCAAGGGCAACGTGATGGACATGGCGGTCGGCATCATCATTGGTGGTGCGTTTGGATCGATCGTAAACTCGCTCGTGAAGGACGTTATCATGCCCCCCATCGGACTGATCTTGGGCAAGATCGACTTCAACGAGATGTACTGCATCCTGAAAGAAGGAAAGACCCCCGGTCCCTATTTAACAGTGGATGCCGCCCACAAGGCTGGCGCCATAACCGTAAACTACGGAACCTTCATTAACAACGTGGTGAGCTTTCTCATCGTCGCCTTCTCGGTCTTTTTGATGATCAAGACCATCAACGCAATGAAGAAGAAGAAAGAGGAGGAACCGGCAGCATCAGCCGCTCCCACCAAGCAGGAAGAACTCTTAACGGAAATTCGAGACGCGTTGGTTAACGCAAATCAAGGTAAATAAGAACTATGGTAAATCCGGTCGTTTTCTTTTCGGTTGATGGAATGCGACCGGATGGTTTGGTGGCAGCAGACACCCCATTTGTTGACAGCCTCTTGGCTAGTGGAGCGTTCACGCTGAGCGCCCGAACGGTAATGCCTTCGGTCACCCTTCCCTGCCATACATCGATGCATCGAGGTGTGGATGTTCCTCGCCACGGCATTACCTCAAACACGTTTCAACCGTTGGCTCGCCCAGTCCCAGGCATTTTTGATGTCGCAAAAGCCCACGGAAAAACCACAGGAATGTTTTTCAATTGGGGCGAACTCCGCGACCTGATGCAACCGGACAGTGTCACGTACAGCTACCTGTATAACGATCCCTCTACAGCTGCAAGTGATGCGCTCATCGCTCAAGTCGCAGTCGACCATATCGCACGTATTGATTTCGACTTGAACTTCGTCTATCTGGGTTACACCGACATTGCCGGGCACGATCACGGTTGGATGTCTCAGCCCTATATTGACGCTATTTCTCATGCTGACCGCTGCATTGAAGCGGTCGTCAAGGCTTACCGAGCCAAGGGAGTTGATCCCAACGTTTTGATATTGAGCGACCATGGCGGCCACGATCGGTCCCATGGTACAGAGATGCCAGAAGATATGACGATTCCCTGGATTGCCTCAGGCCCCGACATTGCGCCGGGCCAGCTCAATTGTGAAGTCAGGATTTTTGATACATGTCCGACACTGGCCCATTGGATCGGGATCGAACCGGCCAAGCAGTGGGATGGTCGTGTCATTAAAGAAGCGCTAAAGTCTGCTTCTTAACTATCCTTTCAACACCATACGCGGGTACAACCTCTCTGGCAAAGGGTTTGTATAGCTGCGAATCTGCCGGGGAGCATCAAATGATCAAGAGAGCTTTTCCGTCCAAGTACGCCCTGCCGCGAAGTCCAATTGGTCCTGCTGACACCGCAATCCTGCTTGCGATGTTTCTTCTGTTCTACATCGTAGCCAGAGTTGGGGCTGGATTCTTCGTAGCATTTAAACCTCCAGTGCTTCAACCTAAGGTTAGCCTGGATCCCGCCAACCTGCCCTACTATGCCATCCGGTCAACACTCCGGATGTTTATAGCGCTGATTGGTTCCGTAGCCTTTACTTTGGTTTATGGCTACATCGCAGCCAAAAGCCGTCGAGCTGAATCCATCATGATTCCGCTTTTGGACATTCTTCAGTCTGTCCCGGTGCTTGGATTCTTGTCAGTTACAGTAACTGGCTTCATTGCACTGTTTCCAGGCAGTCTGCTCGGTTTGGAGATGGCATCGTTGTTTGCCATTTTCACCGGTCAAGTCTGGAACATGACCTTCTCTTTCTACCATTCGCTGATCACCCTACCAAAAGAATTGGATGAGGCAGCGACGGTTTTCCAATTTTCCAAATGGCGTAAATTCGTCTCGGTAGAGGTACCTGCCGCGATGATTGGCCTCGTGTGGAACGGCATGATGAGCTTTGGAGGCGGATGGTTCTTTGTCGCCGTTACCGAAGCTATTTCGGTTAACAACACAAGCTATACCTTGCCAGGTATCGGCTCCTACGTAGCCAAAGCAATTGCCGAGAAGAATCTCAAAGCTCTTGGATTGGCGATCTTGACAATGATCATCTTGATCATTGCCATCGATCAGTTGTTCTGGCGTCCGATCGTTGCGTGGGCAGAGAAATTCCGCATGGACAAGAGTACAGCGGCAACCCATGCAACCAGTTGGGTGCTCGACTTGCTTCGATCTTCTAAACTTCCTCGAATCTTGGGGCTATGGTGGCGTGATATCCGACGCAAATTGCCGACGATAGACGTGCGATTCCCCAAGAAACCAAACCTTAGGTTTGGCTGGAAAAAGAAGAAATCTCGAATAAACGAGGATTTGATCTTCGGCATTTTAATTGGCACGATTGTTGTCGGGGCCATAACTGCTGGTGTTCATATCGTCACTTCAGAGGTGCCCGCCAAAGAAGTAGGCTCAGCCTTCGGACTTGGCATATTGACGTTCTTGCGCGTAGTTGGCTTGCTGATTTTTGCGTCTGCGGTCTGGACTCCAATCGGGGTCGCCATCGGTTTCAATCCAAGGCTATCACGAATAGCCCAACCGATCGTCTTGATCTTGGCTTCGTTCCCTGCAAACTTCTTGTTTCCCGCGGCAACGATTGTCTTTATCAAACTCAACGTCGGATTGAACTTTGGCTCGATGATCTTGATGATTCTCGGCGCACAATGGTACGTGCTGTTTAATACCATCGCTGGAGCGATGGCGGTGCCCAACGACTTGCGTGAGATGGCAGCAAATATGCAACTTAGGGGCTGGCCCCTTTGGCGCAAGCTGATTTTGCCTGCTATCTTTCCAGCTTGGGTTACCGGTGCGATTACCGCTTCTGGTGGCGCGTGGAATGCGAGCATTGTATCGGAAGTCGTAGCCTGGGGCGACAAGAACTTAACTGCAGATGGATTGGGGGCGTACATCGCCAAAGCGACAACCGCAGGTGATGCCCCTCGCATCGTACTTGGGGTTTCGTTCATGTGCGTCTTCGTCGTACTGACAAATCGACTCTTCTGGCGAAAGCTCTATGCTTTGGCCGAGACCCGTTACCGATTGGGATAACCAAGCCAACCTGACCAAACTGTAAAAGGAGAAACTGCCATGACAACGATCACCCCGATTCAGCCACTACTTCGCATTGAAGGCGTCAGCAAGGTGTATCCGAAACCTGAGTCGGGTGGATCGTTTACGGTTCTGGACGACATCAATCTCACCGTAAATCCAGGTGAGATTGTCGCCCTTTTGGGTCGTAGCGGTTCGGGAAAGAGCACCTTGCTCAGGAGCATTGCTGGCCTGAGCAAACCCAGTAAGGGAGTGGTTTACAGCAACGGAATTCCAGTCCTGGGTCCCAACCCGGACATAGCTATGGTGTTCCAGAGCTTCGCCCTGCTCCCTTGGCTGACGGTTATTGAGAATGTCGAGATCGGATTGGAGTCCAAGCATCTTCCTCAGAAAGAAGTGAAGACCCGTTCGGTCGAAGCCTTGCGCTTGGTTGGCCTTGAAGGCTTTGAAAAGGCATACCCTCGGGAGCTCTCGGGTGGAATGCAACAGCGAGTTGGATTTGCTCGTGCCTTCGTCGTTCAGCCTCGTGTTTTGATGTTGGATGAGCCGTTCAGCGCACTTGATGTTTTGACTGCAGAGAACCTCCGTGGTGAAATCGCCGACCTTTGGGAGGAAGGTAACTTCCCCGCCAAGAGCGTGGTGTTGGTTACTCATAACATCGAGGAGGCGATCATGCTCGCCGACCGTGTTGTGATCATGTCCTCCAATCCTGGACGTATTCGCGGTGAGATTCGGGTCAATCTAAACCGACCACGTGAACGAAATTCCAGTGCATTCCGCGCGATGGCTGACCATATCTACACGATCATGACCAAGCCGGACACCAAGATCACACCGGTCGTTCAAGAGAGTACGTCGCTGATGGATACCACGCCGTTGCCACACGCTCGACCAGGTGCGATCAGCGGACTGTTGGAGTTGGTCGAAGAGTATGGTGGCCCAGAAGACGTCGCCGTCATCTCAGATCGTCTCCGAATTGAGGCTGACGACTTGCTGCCTATTCTGGACGCTGCCGTGCTGTTGGGCTTTGCCAATGTTCGGGAGGGTGATGTCACCCTCACCGAAATTGGTCGTACTTTTGCGGATGCGGAAGTCGACGATGCTCGCGACATCTTCCGAGATCAGGCGCTCAAGTTTGCTCCGATGGTCCGAACGATGCACGAGGTGCTGCGCGCCTCCCGCGGACGTCCGGTCCACGAGGATTTCTTCTTGGATATCCTTGACGAGCATTACAGCGACGAAGAAGCCCGCAACCAGTTCGAAACTGCGTTGAACTGGGGACGCTACGCTGGACTGTTCGATTACGATTCAGACGAGAAGACCCTCCAAATCCCGGAGGAATAGGGCTCCTATGTGGTGGTGTAGCCAAATCCCGTGCCCGTTGTACTCAAAACGCGGGCACAAACCAGCCCGCGGCTACGATCTGTCTAGGGTTTGCGATCCTGATACAACCAAAACGTCCTGACAGATATTGTTCTACCAGGACGTAGTCGTCCCCTGGTTTGTGGGGACGTTTTGTTGGCAAATGGCACGGAGCCCGATTTTCGATCGGTTTACGACATCTGTTGAGGTGATCTCGATTCTGGCTGGTAAAGGATTAGTACGGCCCTAACGATCAAAGCCAAGTTTGCCAGGAAGGTAAGCGGATTCAACAAATGACCATTCCAGAAGAACGGCAACGAGCCCACGAAAAGACTCAGGATCGCTAACCCAATACAAATTTTCGCTTTCCTTTCCAAAGCTAACACTTTTGGTATGCCCTTGAAAACAAGGCTAATTCCACAAACCATGAAAATCACACTTAGATCTCGGGAAACAACATGCATGCGGCTGAAATAGAGCAATTGCAGATCAAGTGGAATGAGGCAGAAAGCAGTGTATATGATGAATTCGATGGTCGCTCGCAACCTTGCATCCTGATGGACTTCTATCTCGTTGCTCATGCCCTCTTACATCCTCGCCGTACATCTTATCATGTTGCAAGAACGACTTGGCACCGGATTTACGGGTTAGTAACGACTTCGAGCAAAAATGGAATACAAACCAACCTTAGGCTACGGGCGGCTTAATGATTAGGATCCCATGTAGCACAGAACCTACACACGACAAGCTCTGCTTTTTGAGATTGGCATCGCATTTACAAACACCCTTTGTAGTCCGACAGCGCAGCTGTTGGTTTTGTTAGTACCAAACACGCCAAGTCGCTAAGCCAATAGCTTTGCTATTGGGCTACAGGGGTAGGTTGCAAAGGAAATAGGCACTACATCCATAGCCTTGGCCAAGGCTATGGCTCACTAACACCACGATATTTGGTCGGAATTTTTGAGTCGTGGAACAACTACAAACTGAGTCCAGAAGGAGGTCTCCGGAACCTCTATCTCCCGTCTTTCCCCATCAAGTCTTCGACATTGACAGGGAAAGAAGCCGGAATCCAATCCTCGCCTTCGGCGAGGATTGGATTGGTTCTGAAGTAACTCCCCATTCCCATTTTCCTGCCATAAGTTCTGTAGTGAACTTGGACAGTCTTTTCCCGAGGTCACACTGTGTTCGAACGAAGTGAGTATTGACCGAGGAGACTGGCCGTGAACGTATGACAGAACTTCGAGGCAGGAGAAGGGAATGCCCGGGCCGGGTAGGCCACCATACAAAGCTGTCTTGCCCGAAGCGATGGAAGGCAGCATTTACATCTATTGCTGAGAGCGCGTCCGCAAGGTCATAGACGCTGGTTTGGGATTCAAAAAACGAGCTTTGAAGGCGAATTTCCAGGCACACGATGTGCCATCACTTTGGATTGTAGTTTGAGGTTGGCATCGCATTTACAAACACCATTTGTAGTCCGACAGCGCAGCTGTTGGTTTTGTTAGTACCAAGCACGCCAAGTCGCTAAGCCAATAGCCTTGCTATTGGGCTACAGGGGTAGGTTGCAAAATAAATTGGCAGCCTTCGCTCACCCCACAAATGCGGGAATGTAGTCCGGCCATGTCCCGACTTTACGTCGGGAAGCGCAGCTGTTGGTTTTGTTAGTACCAAGCACGCCAAGTCCCTAAGCCAATAGCTTTGCTATTGGGCTACAGGGGTAGGTTGTAAAGGAAATTGGCACCCTTCACTCACGCCCGAAAACTCTGAGCCTTCCTTCATAGGAAGCCCTATGAAGGAAGGCTCATCACACCTAGTTCCCTGAATTGCGCTCAGGAGGTTCGACCCCAAGCAGGTGGTGGACAAAGAAATCCCTTCGTTTGCGCTCACCCATCGGACCGCCATCGGTGTGATCGAAGCCAGGCAGCATCAAGAAGTCGAAGTCTTTCTTCGCCTTGAGCAAAGCATCGACCAACCGCAAAGTGGACTCTGGTGGAACGTTGGTATCCATCTCACCGACCATCAAGAGTAAGTTCCCCTTAAGTTTGGCTGCGTTCGTGATATTCGACTGCTCGGCATAGTGCGGACCGACTGGATAGCCCATCCACTGCTCATTCCACCAGACCTTGTCCATTCGATTGTCGTGACAGCCACAACTGGAAACCGCAACTTTGTAAAACTCAGGGTGGAACAAGACCGCTCCGGTCGAATTCTGACCACCGGCCGATGTCCCATAGACGCCGACCTTATCCAGATCAATGTAGGGATAGCGCAGGCCAAGCGACTTCATCCACAGGATGCGATCGGGTAATCCGGCGTCGGCCAAGTTCTTCCAACAAACGTCATGGAAAGCCTTGGACCGGTTTCGAGTGCCCATCCCGTCTACCTGAATGACGATGAAACCAAGCTCAGCAAGGGCCTGCATTCGGCTGGTTGGCATGAAGCTCTTCGGAACAAACGAGTCTTGGGGACCCGCATAAATGTTCTCAATGATCGGATACTTTTTCGTAGGATCCAAGTGCATGGGCCGGCAAACAATGCCCCAACAGTCAGTCTGACCATCTCGGGCCTTTGCGACAAACACCTCAGGGGCATTCCATCCAGTAGCCTTCAGCTCCGAGATATCAGCTTTCTCAAATCGAGTAATCAATTTTCCGTCGGATACGCGTCGCAATTCATGCACCGGCTCCATATCCACGCGGGAATAAGTGTCGATCAGGAATTGGTTGGTTGGCGAATACTGTACGGTGTGATTGCCGTTCCCTTCGGTAAGGGCGACCAATCCAGTTCCGTTGAAATTGATTCGATAGTAGTGCATCAAATAAGGGTCTTGCCCCTCATTCTTGCCGCTAGCGTGAAACCAAATCGTTCGTGCCTTTTCGTCAATCTTGTCAACGCCGCGAACGACCCAGTTTCCTTTTGTGATCTGGTTTTCAACCTGCCCGGTCTTACCGTCGGTCAAATAAAGATGGCCCCAACCATCCTTTTCAGATCGCCACACAATCTCATCGGTGTCTTTGAGATAGGACACATATTGGCTAGTGATGTCGATGAACGTCTTGGCGACGTCGTCAATGATCGGGCGAGTCGAACCTGTCTGTGTGTCGACTTCGATGACTCGAAAGCGACCGTGTCCTCGATCCGTTTTCTCATAGGTGAAGTACTGCGTATCGCTCTTCCAATGCAGATCAGGATAGTCACCGGTGTCAATCGGCTCCATGTCAACTTTTGTCTCAGTCATCTTGACCGGATCAAAAAGCACCATATCAAAGGTGTCCAGCTTGTCGCCTGGTAGGTCATAAACTCGAGAATGTAGTTTTGCTCGACCACCCTCTTTCGGTGAAGACTCAATCAGATAGACCTCTTTGTGATCTCCCGCAACCATTCGGGCTCCAACCATAGTCTTGGAATCAGGTGACCATCGAGCACCCACGAATGGATCTTCTGTGGTGCCCAACTTACTGGTCATCACATCCTTGCCATCCTTCGTTTGGATGTGGAGGTTTCCGTTATCCAAGGTGACGACCCAAAGACCATCCGGAGAATTGAAATTCTGGACCTGACGCCTTCGCCGTTGGGAGCCCACCACTGGATCGTAGAAACTCGCCTCCCGATCTTCTGGGTTCAGGTTGGCTACCGCGTTCTGGACTTCGGCTACCGGTGGTTGATCTTTGGTGATTGTTCCTATTTGGCTACAGGCATAGGTGCGGAGGTCGCACTTCCATTTGGCTGAATCGATGGCAAACGATAGAGTCTTCAGGTCATCGCTGTACTCAATGTCGTTGAATGGCAGCTTGGTAGGCAAATAAGTCTTGCTTGCGGCTTGCGAAAGCGACTCTGCTAGTTTTGCATGGTTAAAGGCAGGTGCCTTATGCCCCTTTTCTGTTTCGACAACGACAAACTCTTTCACTCCTTCCTTGAGGTCATTGCGATACCAGAAGTGATGTTCCTTGTCGAACCAATGCGGTACGACCTTCAAT
>Ga0164297_10001295_pt1 | contig 26958 bp, 20 predicted proteins | sample GEODES058metaG_FD_113539 | JGI IMG/M metagenome (GOLD analysis project Ga0164297, IMG submission 113539) | Dystrophic lake water microbial communities from Trout Bog Lake, Wisconsin, USA - GEODES058 metaG | ecosystem: Environmental > Aquatic > Freshwater > Lake | place: USA: Trout Bog Lake... | reverse complement strand
GCTAATAGTTTTTCTCCTTCAATAAAGACATCATCCCAACGCTCCATGTATTCTTGCCAGACCTCACGATCTAATTTACTGGCGTTAACCATACCCTTCTGTTTTAAACGCGGATCAAGACTTGCGAAATTAACGAGCTTATAAGCGACTGAGCCCGGCGACCTTCCAACAATATTTGCTAATTCAATTATGGCGGGGTTGCCCTGATGCATCTGACCGAATCTAATCTTACTATAAAGATTAATCGTTAAAATCAGTTCTTCTCTCGTCCAAAGCCTTTGGCCTTCTTTCATTGGGAGTCAGGTTCTACCTCTAAATGTACATGTTTACATCCAATATTTAAACACGCATTAACCCACATCCCTAAATTCGTATGATAAAAATTAGCGACAATATCAGTTCGAGCACCACATAATGGGCATGTGGTAGGCTGCTCAGTCGTTAAATAAACAACCATGCACGAAGGTAACGGTTGTAAAAAAGCCAGTCAATCGGATATAAGTGAATTGTATCCTTAGCCCATATAAAATCCCTCTTTCGGACTTCCGGACTTCCGGACTCCCGATAGCTATCGGGATGCGGACTTCCCCCCTACCTCAACTCCCCAACATCAAAAACCTTCGCTTTTCTAAGGTCGGCGTTACGGTAGCCGCTATAGAAGGCGGCAGAGCGGCGGCTAAGGTCAGCATATTGGTAGGGGTCGGCGACGCTGATCTCGGGGTTTTGTGCCAGGCTGCTGCAAACACTGGCGGCATCAGCTATCAGGATATCGGCATCACTGTCGTCAAATTTGTTTTTGAAGGCATAGCTGGCCCAAACACCGGCATAGTAATCGGCCAGGAGTTCGGCTTTAGCGTCCAGTTTCTTCATGGAGGTATCGCTTAGCGTTTTTCGCAGCACATTAAGCTTTGCGGTTACGCCTAGCAGGTTTTCGATATGATGACCAATCTGGTGGGCTATAAGGTAAGCTTGCGCCTTGCTTGCCGACGAACTATCGACTTTTTTGAGGGCACGGAAAAAAGACAGGTCGATAAAAACTTCCTTATCGGCCGGGCAATAAAATGCGCCGGTAGCTGGTAATAATTGTCCGCATTGATAGGCAGTGATGGTATCCTCAAACAACTGCAACGATGGTGCAGAATAGTGACGGCCCATTTTTTCGAATTGCTGCTCCATCACCCGGGTGGTGCTTGCAAATACTTGCCCTGTTGCACTTTTTAGCGGACTGGCAGGCAACTCAGGCCTTTTAATTGGTGATTCAGAAGATCTATTGGATGAATCTCTGCTGCGTCCTTCGCTGAACAGCCTTGTGGGAAAGGCAGATATCGCAAAATAAACCAACAATGCTACCAGGCCTATGATGCCACCAAACAGCGCAAATTTTCGGCGATTTTGTTGGGGTGTAGGCGATGATTGATTATCTGTGTTATGGCTCGTTCCCAATTTCTGCATAGCTTTAAATACTGATCAACCCATAACAGCGCCAGGGAGAAATTGTTTTGAGTTTAAGCGTTTACGGGTAGGATTAACTCAGGGCAAAGATAGGGTATTGCATTACCTCAACAAGTTAAATATCGTTTACAGACTTAAAAGTCAGTCTGATATATACTAGTAGTTAAATTTATTTTTCAATTAGAAAATAAGAGTAGTGCTTGCCGGATACGGGTAATGGTTTCATCGCGGCCCAGTAAAGCTGCTATATCAAACACATGCGGGCCAAATTTACCGCCAACAAGCATGATACGGAAGGGCAGCATCAGCTCGCCGGGTTTAATTCCGCGTTCATCGGCCAGTGCTTTAAACCGGATCTCCAGATCCTGCGGATCGATGGCAGTGCCGTTGTTTTGGAGCATGGCAATGAAGCCATTAAAGAAGTCGGTTTTGGCATCGGTCCATTTGGGCTTTACAGCGTTCAGATCGTATTCAGCAGGTATAGCAAAAAAGTAAGCGGCTTGCTGGTAAAAATCGGGCAGCAGAATGCAGCGTTCTTTTACCAGTTCGATCACCTTTATCAAATACTCCTCATTATTAACTACAAGGCCCTTTTCTTCAAGGATAGGTTTAACGTACAACACCAAACGTTCAAGATCTAATTTCTTTATCCATTCGGCATTGAACCACCTGGCTTTCTCATAGTCAAATTTTGCACCGGCTTTATTTACCCTTTCGATGGAGAAACGAAGGATGAGTTCGTCAAGGCTGAATATTTCGTTATCGGTACCATCGTTCCAGCCCAGCATCACGAGCAGGTTCAGGAAGGCTTCGGGCAGGAATCCGAGTTCGCGGAAACCGGGCGTAAGTTCCCCCGTTTTTTCGTCGAACCAGCTCATGGCATACACCGGGAAACCCAGTCGTGCCCCATCGCGTTTGCTGAGTTTGCCGTGGCCGTCAGGTTTCAATATCAATGGTAAATGGGCCCATTGCGGCATATTGGCTTTCCAGCCCAGGTATTCCCATAAAAGCAGGTGCACCGGTGCCGAAGGCAGCCATTCTTCACCCCTGAAAGCATGGGTGATCTTCATTAAATAATCGTCAACTACGACCGCCAAATGATAAGTAGGCATACCATCTGCTTTCAGCAATACTTTATCATCGCACTGGTTGGTATCAAAACTCACATGCCCGCGTATCATATCTTCAAAATGAACCGAATCATCGACAGGCATTTTGATGCGGATCACATGTGGCACATGATCTTTCAGCAATTGGTCGACCTCGTTTTGAGATAGGGTCAGCGAATTCCTTAAGGTACTACGATAAGCATGCCCGTATTGGAAATTAGGTATCTCACGGCGGTTTTGCTCCAGTTCTTCAGCAGTATCAAACGCATAATAAGCATGACCCTGCATCACTAGGCGCTCAGCATATTCGCGGTACAAAGCCTTGCGTTCGCTTTGGCGATAAGGCGCAAACGGGCCACCAACAGCAGGACTTTCATCAGGGTTAAGGCCGCACCATTTAAGGCATTCCATGATATAATCTTCGGCACCGGCAACGTAGCGGCCCTGGTCGGTATCTTCAATACGCAGCACAAAATCGCCGCCATGCTTTTTAGCGAATAGGTAATTGAACAACACTGTCCGTACCCCACCGAGGTGCAAACCGCCAGTAGGACTTGGCGCAAAACGTACCCGTACTTTTTGAATTGACATGATGGCGCAAAGGTAGGTTTTTTTAGTCCGAATCCCGATAGCTATCGGGACGGAAGCCCGTAAGTCCGAAAGAAAGTTGTGGGAAAATATAGACAATCATCCCCGATAAAAATCTGTGCAATCAGTGTAATCGGTATAAATCTGTGATTCTAAAAAAAAGTCCGAAAGTCCGTGGAAGCCCGAAAGTCCGAAAGAAAGTTGTGGGAAAAAATAGACAATTATCCCGGATAAAAATCTGTGAAATCAGCGAAATCAGTATAAATCTGTGATTCTAAAAAGTAGCCCGACTTTCGGACTCTAACCATTTTTCCGTATTTTTCACCCAAACAAAAAAATCCTGGCTTCCGGACTTAGGCGGACATCCGGACTTTCTGACTACATCCCATGAACCCATACGCACAGCGCCGTTTCTGGAACTATTTTTTGCTCGCCTTTGCGCTGGTGATTGCTATTGGTTCGCTGTTGTATACCAGTTACCTGGTTAAAAGCATCAAGAGATCTGAGCGTACGCGGGCCGAAATATGGGCCCTGAGTATGAAGCAAATGACAACTTCGGATGATAACGATTTTTTGAATTATGTTTTTGCGGTGCGTGATAGCCTGACGGTGCCGGCGATGATCGTGGATGCAAACGGCGAGATCATCACCACCAAAGGTTTAGACCCTGGCCGCACGTATATCAAAGTACCGGATATGCCTGCCGATAAAAATGGCAAGAAATACGACCCGGCTTATTTTCAGTCGGAATTAACATCGATGAAGGCCGAGCATGAGCCAATAACGCTTAAGGTGATCGGCAATAGCTGGTACGTGTATTACCACGATTCGTTCGTATTGACCCAGCTGAAAATATTCCCCTATATACAGCTAACGGTCATCGCCATATTTTTACTGATCGCCTATTTTGCTTTTAACACTTCGCGTAAATCGGAGCAGAACCAGGTTTGGGTGGGGCTGGCTAAAGAAACTGCCCACCAGCTGGGTACACCTATCTCGTCATTAATGGCCTGGACCGAGCTGATGAAAGAAAAGTTTGATGCCGAAGAGGACCCATTGATAGCTGAAATGGAAAACGATATCAAAAGGCTGGAGATCGTGGCCGACCGTTTTTCAAAGATCGGTTCGCAACCCGTGCTTGAGCCGAATGACGTTTACCAGGTGGTTAAAGAATTTGTAGACTATTTCAGGGTGCGTGTCAGTAGTAAGATCGGCTTCGAGATCAGTGGCAACCGGGAATTGAAAGCCGGTCTGAATATACCATTGTTCGATTGGGTGCTTGAAAACCTGCTGAAAAATGCCGTTAACGCTATTGACAATGCAGGGCAAATCAAAGTAGAGATTTCGGGTAACAAAGCGCGCGGCCAGGTATTTATTGATGTAACGGATACCGGCAAGGGCATCCCCCGGTCGAAATTCGAGACTGTTTTTCAACCGGGATATACCACACGCAAAAGGGGTTGGGGACTGGGTCTGTCGCTTACCCGCCGTATGGTTGAAAATTACCATAGCGGGCAAATATTTGTAAAAGACTCTGAAGTAGGTAAGGGCACCACATTTCGTATCGTATTAAAAGAAATAAAAGATGATCAACAAACCGCAAGCTAACGAGTATCCTGATTACGCCGCAAATTATGTGGGCAAAGTGGATACCATTAATGTACTGGAGCTTTTAGCCAGTCTGCAGGAATCGACCTGGAAATTATTCAGCACTATGAGTGAAGAGCAGGCATCCCAGCCCTATGCACCCTGAAAATGGACCCTTAAAGTAACGCTTGGTCATATTATTGACACCGAACGTGTTTTTGCCTACAGGGCTTTGGTGTTCTCGCGCAATAATGTGCCCCAACCGGGTTTTGATCAGGATATATATATCAACAACACTGATTTCAACAGTCGAACCATAGCCGACCTGGCCAATGAATACAAAGCAGTGCGCGAAGCTACTTTGTACTTGTACCGCTCATTCAGCGAAGAACAGTTGTTAAGACCTGGTACAGCCAGCGGATACGCCATTACGGTACGCGCTATAGTTTATATTACCGCCGGGCATGAACTGCACCATTTGGATATACTGAAAAATTACGGGTTTTGAGGGGTGATGGGCATTGATCATTGGGCATTGGTAGTTAGTAATTAGGCATTGAGAGATCCTTTAAATCAAAAAATCGCGTCCCGATCGGCCATGTCAAAGTGTCAAACGGGCTGCCACAGTGATTGCATTTTCCAGAGAATTTTTCCAAAATCCGGAAAGCAAATTCATTCATGGCACGGTTTTGTTAAATATTTTTTTGATGTTCGATCTGGCACTGGCACTTTTCCTAGCCGATACTTATTTGCGCCGCAAAAAGGGCTTTAAGCATCCATTGCGTCCCTGATAATGTATGGCAAAGGGAACAGTTTGTCACCAAAAGGGAACAGTAATAATAGCAGCAGATTTGGTCATTTTAGGTTAAATTAATACCAGAATGAGGAAATTTCGTCAGTAATATCATAATGGTATAGTAATTGCGTTATACATACACGAACTGGTATTCTACCGGTTTAATTGTGATAAGGTTTAGGTTGAAAGCCCCCAAACAGCAAGTGTGAGGGGGCTTTTATTTTGGCACTGACTCATTCGAAACATAAATAAATAAAAAAAGCCCCGTTTACCGGGGCTATTTTTATTATGCGGACTATACAATTTAATAATCATTTTGCTGACCCGATCCGGTGCCGGGTACGCTGGCCACACGATACCCGGTTCCGTTATCATCCTTCACTTCTTCATAAAACACATTATCGGGCGAAACATAATATTTTTTGTTATTCAGCGTCACCTTACGGCAATCGGCGGGTAGCTGATGCAATACATCACCCACTTTCAGGGTAATTGCGGGTTTCGCAGCATTTTCTGTGGCTGTGGTATTGCTGCTTGCATCAGAATTGACACCCGGATTGTCCGTAGTAGGCTCGTTACCGTTGGTAGGCCGATCATTACCATTTTCTGTATTCAGCACACCATCGCGGCCTACAACTACGTACACGGTTTTCCCATTGGCATCAGCACTTTGCTGGTAATAAACACCACTTGCTTCATAATATTGTACCCCATCGATCATGATCGAATGGGCATTTGAAGGCAGGTTGGGCACTGCAGCACCAAGCGGCGGCGCTGTAACCTGGTATCCGCCATTGTAGGGCCTGTAAAACACGCCGCCATAATAGTAATAGGGGTACGAATCCCAATAAAAGGGGTAATAGCCAAAAGGCAGAAAACCGAAATATAAACCGAGGTGCGGATATCCCCAACCCCAGCCATAATGGTAAAAACCACCACCGTAACCATAGCCTCCCCTATAATAAGTACGACCTCCATATACGAAGCTGCTACCACGACCTGCATAAGCGCGGGCGCCAAAACCGCCGCGAACACCTACTGCACCGCGTATCGCATAATTGCCACGAACACCTACTGCGCCGCGCACCGCATAATTACTGCGTACACCAACTCCACCACGGAAACCCGGAGCACTCCTTACACCTACGGCACCACGAAAGCCTCCGCCCGTGTTTACAGCACCATGAAAGCCACTTCCGCCACCTCCAAGGAAGCCGCTACCACCGCCACCATGAAAACCGCCACCGCCGCCACCATGACCACCACGTTGGGCATAAACCTGCCCCCCTATCGCCATTGTCAGCATGACGCTTAGCGTTAATGCCGACATATATTTAATTAAGCTCTTCATCTTATTGATTATTAGTGTTTAAATTTTGACACTTGCCGATAACAAAGGTTTAGTTGGCTTTCCATAAAAAAAGGGCTCCCGGAGCCCTTTTTAAGTATTTTTATGTAACACTATTGTTGCTTTTCGTTATCGTCATCTGACGGAATGCTCACAATGCGGAATCCTTTGAAATTATTCGCATCAGTGTAATCCTGGTAATAGATACCATCGGGACCAACGTAATAGGTCTGGCCGTTGAGTTTTACTTTGCGCGAACCTTCAGGCAATTGATTTACAATATCGCCAACCTTTGGTGCTGGTGGCGGCGTATCGGTCTGCTCGGCATTGGTGTTCAGTACACCATCTTTTCCTGCAACCACATATACGGTTTTGCCTTTATCGTCGGTACCTGGCTGAAAATAAACACCGTTAAATTCAAAATATTGCTGACCGTCTATCACGATCGATTGCGATCCTTTAGGCAATTCGGGAACTGCAGCGCCAAGCGGTGGACTTGCTATTTCGTAACCACCGTTATCATATGGTCGATAAAATACGCCACCAGAATAATAATACAGGTCGGTTCCAAAGTAGAAAGGGAAAAAGCCAAAAGGCAAATAGCCCAGTCGGAAACCAACTGCGGGGTAGCCAAAAAAGTATCTTCCACCATAAAAACCACCATAGTATCCGGGCCTTGCAGTTACCGCCAAAGCGCTTCCTCTGCCAAAACCTATTCCTATACCGCCGCGTCCGAAACTAATACCGCCACTAAAATGACCACCGCCATGAAAACCGCGTTGTGCATTGGCATTTTGTGCCATCCCTCCTGCCAGCAATCCTACCAATGCCAGGCAGGCTGCAAATTGATATAAGCTTTTCATTTTTTTAGAATATTTTTTAGGGTATTACGATTTTTAAACTCTTTTCTGCCCATTTGACTAAACTGAACTTAAATGGTTTAATTTAAGTATGCATTTTTTTAGATATGCTGTTTAGCCCATTGCAATGCCGCAAATCAGGTTCAACTGATAAACGCAAATATCCCGGGGCATAGATATATTACCCACATTTGTATCAAAAATATTACGCTCTGGTGGCAAAATGGCCGCTTTCACACCATATGGCTATCATTTTACATCAAAATTGAATATATGGCCGCCGGCTGTACCCTCTGCGGTAATGCCTTGTATGATCCCGATATACTTTCCGGGTTGATCTCCGGTATAAAAAGAAAACTGCGTATTTCCCTGTAAGCTGCTTTTAACAAATGGCGCCCAGTAAAGCAAATTCCTGAAATCGGGCAAGCGACTGGCAACTTCAGCTTCGGTACCATACACCGGTGAATAGAAAACTCTTTGCAGCTGCAAACCCTCGTAGTCGAGCACAACCGCATGCGGATCCAAATCGAGTCCGCCAAGGTCACCTTTATAAGTTGTATAACTCAAAATACCCTCAAAGGAAGTTGGCCCCCAAAAATAACGATCGCGTACTACGTCGAGTCTTTTGATCTTAAGCGGATCAAGAGCGATCACTTTATCCATATTAAAAACCGGGACACCATCCAGCAGCACCAGCGGGTCTCCATCTAAAAACCCTTTCTCACTGATGATCTTTATATGATATCGTTTATCGCTTTTAACCACATATAATTCGTGTATGTATTCACGTAATACTTCCTCCATGGTCGTAAAACGGGTATAATCGTCCAATTTATAGCTGCGGTATGGTTTGCCATAAAAACCATTGCTATCAACCGCTGCCTCCGCATATTTCTTGATATTGTTCCCCGAATAAAGATTCAGCACCTGCATGCCGATACTGGCATTTTCAACAGAAGGTTGCAGTGCTGGTTTCAAACTAAAAGGAGGCAGGGGATTTTTTGAATATTGCTCAGAAAATGGGCTCAAAATATCGATCCGATAGGTACTGTCATGTTCGGTATTTGATTGCACTACAATTTCGCCCGGGCCATAAAGATCTTTTGTATTGAATAATACCCGACCACTTGAATCGCTCCGCGAAGAAAACAGTTGTACTCTTTTACCCGGTACACCCAAATAGGCTACCACATCGGCAGCAGGTGCATTTGTGAGGGTATTTATTACTTTACCTGAAACCAGGTGACCATTATATTCGGGTAAATAACTAAACACAGGTGCTTTGCCAGCCAAAACATCGTTCCATTGAAACCGGCTCCATCCCTGGGTAAGCATCAGGTTATCTGCCGACTCATCTGAATTTTCTTTCAGGTAATAACCGGGCGACTCGATCCTTCCCTTCAAATCAGAACTCAGCCAAAAATACGCCGCAATATCGCTTTCATCTGCGGTTTGAAAATCGTCGAGTCGGTAGACCGAAACTGAAAGATCGGCTACCTGCTGGTTGCCTGCATTGTCTTTTGCCGATAAAGAAACGCTCACTTTCTTACGATTCGCGTATTGTTGCTGATCGGTTGTTGCATCAACATGAAGTAATTTTGTTGGCCGTTTAAAATATAACCTTTCAGCCACCGGACGGTGATTATTGTTGAATAATGTGAAATGCGAAATACCTTCATCCAACTGACTCTTATCGATATTAAAAACCGCAGTACTATTGTTCAGCGAAGAGTATTTGGCAACTTTAACCAACTGGCCGGTGTGAACAAACAGGTAAACACCCTCAGTATTGTCAACATTCTGAGCCTTCACATTAACAGTCAGACGCGAACCCTGGTCGGTCAATTGTAATGCATAACCCTGGCTTGCTGCCGATGGCAACGCTACAACAACCGGTATTTCCTGCCCGCTGCGAATAACTGCTTTATAAGTGCTGGATGCATCGGGCGTAAATGTAAAACTCCCCATCCCAAATTGTAACGGTTTAAATTTTAACAGGGTATCATTTTTCTGATTAACCAGCGCACCAGCAAAATCAATCCCCTTACCATCTTTACCAACCGCTTTAAATGCAACTCTGGTAGCTATACCATTAAGCAGGTTTCCTCCTTCAGGGAAAAACTGAATATCAAATGCCGGACCCGTGCCTGCAATAGCTCCCGGTACGATCTGCGGATTGACGATCGTGATCGCTTTTTCGAAATAATAATCGGGGCTGAAATTCTTCATCCAGTTGGTATAAGCCCGAAGTTTATAACTACCATTGGCAACGGTTACCGGGATATAGATCGATCCGCTGCCGCTACCTTTGGTAAGTTCAACCTTAGTTTGCAATACCGGCACCGAATTGTTATCCAACACATCGACATAAGCTACTTTACTCAGGTCAATGGGCTTATGCCCTGTTGCATCTACCACATACAATTTGAACCACAGGATCTCGCCTGTCAAATAAGCGCTTTTGTCGGTATGAGCAAATACTTTTTCGTGTATCGTATTTTGACTATACTTTTCAAAACTGCTCCTTACGGGGTCTGCCTGCTGGGCAGCACCATTAATTGTGATCAAGGACGCCAGTGCCGCTGCACCAATAAATTTTTTCATCGAGCCTGTTAGTTGTTTCATCGCTTTATTTAATATAGCTGGTATTTATATTATTCTGTTCATATCCGGCAGAACGTCTACCTAAAATTCTCAGGTCAGGACTGCTTTCATTATTGTTGATCTATTTTCTAAATTTCGACCCCTTTGGGGCACCCTTTTACATCTTTTTGTTTCCTATTAAAATACCCAAAAATCGGGTTGCTTATTTGTCCCTCTTACCGTGCAATCAACACATATTGGCACCGAAGTAGTTGTAAACCCTAAGGGCGGGGCACCTACCATGCCAATGGCATCAATTGGAATATAATACGGGCCATTATTTTCATGAAAACTGGGGTTCATCAATTGATCTACCTGATTAACCACGCCTTCTCTCGTTTGATAATCATACACGCAACAATCTTTTACCAACTGGCAATAAGTATAGGGTAATATCGGGTCCCACGCCGGCAATTTGCTTTGCCTGATAAATATCCGATTGCTTGCGGTGCTGCCTACGCTAAGGTACCCGATCACCGGTTCAGCAGGGTTGGTCAGGCAATGGATATTCCCTGATATTTCTGATGGCTGCACATCAAAGATCGTCCCGATCTGTTCGGTATTTGTTTTGATATTTTGCCAAAAATTAAAGGCATCGCTGCTCAGCGCATATTGCTTAACTAAAATACTGTATTCGACCGATAACTTTTCCGACGTGGAAGGAATAAAAATAACCGGCGTTTGGGATATCACATCATTAACCAGCCTGGCAGATGATGCCAGTATGATATTGCTGGAAGTATCTTTTTGCCAGCATTGCCATATACTATTGTGAGCTTCATCGCGTGGTACAACCGTATCACCCGTGCTCACATAATGCGAGTGATAAAAAGAACGTATGATCCAGGTTTCCTGGTATTCCCAACGGTAATAGCGCGTGCTGTTTTTAGGGTCGTGGGTATTAACGTCTATATTCAAACCGTTTGGGGTGATCACATAATTGATAGAATCGATGGGAGGCGAATTCTCGACATTGACCAGGTCGGATAAATAAACTTTGGTATCAGAAGTTTTAATCCTCAGCCTGTATTTATGCGATGCGTCAAGGTTTAAACCCGGGGAAACGTATTGACCATTTGCCTGTTCAATCAATGGGTAAGTTACTCCATTGTCGCTCTCGACATTTACTACAGCATTTGTTTCGGGAGCTGCCTTTGTTTGACCCGACAATTTGACCGTGCGACTCAACTGGATGAAAGTGGAATCGGATCCCGCGTTTACAACTCCCTGCACAACCAGATAATTTACGGAGGCATCTACCACGTGAGGCAGGTACGGCTTTTTACAAGCCGTGCCGAGTGTGGTCAGCACAACAGATAAAAGAAATATGAAAGCGCCTCTTTTCATTTTTAATAATCTGTCCAAAATTTAGGCCTCACATTGGTACCGCGAACCGTACATTCAACGCAAAAAGGTAATGATGCCGAGTATCCGATCACTAATCGGGATATTGGATTAATAACGTCAGCAACCGGGTAATGAATCCCAGTGTATATATATTCTTTTACCTCGTTCTCGGTAGCTTTTGTGCCTGCAATAGCCCTTATAAATACGTCGGTATCCAGGTGACATGAAGCATAGGGGTTATCAGATTGCCAGCCCGGGAGGTCCCTGTTATCAACAAAAATTCTTCCCTGGGCTACAGCGCCGGCCGTAATGTATCCAATAACGATTTCATTAGGGTCGCTTAAACAATGAACATTTCCGGGTAATTCGGATGGCTGCGCATCAAAAATGGTACCCAGCTTTTCAGTATTTTTCTGCAGTATCTGGTAATAGTTATAGGCCTCGGGTGTCATCGCATACTGTTTGACCAGAATGGAGTAACGCCCTGCGATCTTTTCCGACGTTGAAGGTATAAATGCAACCTGGTTTTGGTTGATAATATCGGTTGTCAATTTGGCCGAAGAGTTAAGTATGATACTCGTTGAGGTATCACTTTGCCAGCATTGGTATATCTGACTTCCGAAATGTCTCATCAATACAGTGTCTTTTGGCATCGTCGCCAGCGAGTCGTAGGTGTGAAATGCTGAATGAAACTCAAAAGTCTCGATATATTCCCAACGGTAATATTTTGAATTATTGGCCGGATCGTGCGTATCAGCATAAACGTTTACACCACTACCCGTCACTTTATAGTAAACACTATCGATCGGCGGTGAATTTTTACCCGAAATAAAATCCGATTGGTAGGCTTTGCCATTGGCAGTTATTATTTTCAACGCATATTTTGCATTTATTTTTGCATTAATAGCGGTTGCCGAATAGTCGCCATTCCCTTTTTCCATTACAGGGTAAGTCGAGCCGGCGTCAGTTATTATGGTAACAACTGATCCGGTTTCAGGTATCGACTTTAGCGTCGAAGAAAGCGGGACGGTACGGCTCAGATGTATAAATGTTGAGTCGTTGCCGGTATTGATCACCCCCTCCACTACCAGGAAACTATTGGAAGTATTAATTACGGGTGGTAAATATGGCTTTTTACAAGCCATCCCCGAAAAGCAAAAAAACACCAAACCAATATGCCCGATCATCTTTTTCATCTTACCAGAAACTAGGTTTTTGTTTGGTTCCACGAATTGTACAATCAACACAGGTATTAAAGGATCCCAGGAAGCCGACGGGTAAGCCATCTGAGCCAAAAATGGCTGTTGTTGGCACTTCTTCGGAAGGCTGGGGTATGAGGTGGGCCGCCACATCATTAATACAATAAGGCGGGCGGCAATAAAAAAATGAATCCAGCGGGCAGGTATAGGGATACGTAGCAACCCATTTTGTAGGCAATTCTGTTTTGGCAATAAATACCCTTTTTGATTGCATATTGGTAGATCCGATATAGCCCACCACCGGCAAAGATGGATTAGAAATACAATGGATATTACCCTTTATTTCGGATGGTTGTGAATCAAATATGGAACCGATCTTCTCCGTATTCTTTTGTAAACTCTGCCAATAATTAAATTCGTCGCTGGTCAGGGCATATTGTTTCAGCAAAATGCTGTATCGCGACTCGATCTTTTCAGAAGTTGCTGGTATAAATATGATCGGTAAATGGTATATAACGTCCTGCTTCAATTTAGCCGATGAGCCAAGGGTAATGCTGGTTGAAGCGGCATTGGTAAAGCAATAAAAATTCAAAAGGTCGGGCGTTCGTTGCTGGATCGCACTTCCATCAGAGTAATAAAATGATGGATAAAAAGCATGGAATTCCCAGGTTTCATTGTAGGCCCATCGATAATACAAGGTGCTATTATTGGGGTCGTGCGTATTCACATAAACCTGTATTCCGTTGCTTAATTGGGTATAGCCAACGCTGTCTATTGGCGGTGTTAGTTTTGCTTTTGTGAAATCAGACAGGTAACTATTTCCATCGGTAGTTTTTATCCGCAACCGGTATTGTTTGGTATTGTCCAAAGAAAGCCCGGCCACACCATACTTACCTTTTCCGAGCTCCGGGACAGGGTAGCTATTATTATCGTTGCCTTCAATATTCAAAATGGCACCTGTTTCTACCGCAGTATCAACACCAGCATTAACTTTTACAGTACGGCTAAGGTTGAAGATGGTAGAATCATTTCCTATATTAATAAAACCCTCTACTACCAGGTAATTGAGGTTGCCTGCTACGATTTTAGGCGTATAGCTTTTGGTACAACTCTCCAATCCCGCAATAAAACAGATCAGTAAAAACAATATGAAAATTGTTTTCTCCATACTTTAATAATCTATCCAATAAGATGGTTTGATATTTGTACCCCGAAGCGTACAATCAACACAAGGCGGCCCTGATGCCGACCATCCCAAAATAGGTCCGTTAGGTACAGCAATAGGCAATACCGGTATAGCATAGCCGGTAAAAATATTTAAAGCTACCTGATTAATGGTGCCCCCACCCTTCTGCTGGAATTTGTAGAGGTCAGTATCCAACACGCATCCGGCGTAATAGTTGATCGATTGCCAGTTTGGTAAATTGTGGTTATCAATATATACGCGGATTTGTGACGGGGCACCAGCTGTCACATAGCCGACCACTACTTCGGCAGGATTTGACAAACAGTGGATATTGCCCGGCAATTCGGAGGGTTGAGGATCGAAAATGGTACCCAGCGACTGGGTATTATTCTTTAATTGCTGGTAATAATTGAACGCATCTACGGTAAGCACATATTGATTTACCTGGATCGAATAGCGGTTAGCTATTTTTTCAGAATTGGAAGCTATGGTAGATATCAGGTTACCTGACACCACATCGTTCGTCAGTTTCGCCGTGGAGTTCACAATTACATTTGATGAGGTGTCGTTTCGCCAGCACTGGTAGATCTGTTGCGAAGGAGGCCTTGCCAATACCGTATCCTTAGGTACTGGTGAATAGTAACCATAAGAGTCAAATGCTGAATGAAAGAGGTAGGTATCGGTAAAATCCCAGCGATAATACCTTGACCTGTTGGTAGGGTCGTGTGTATCGGCATAAATATTGATACCGCTGTTTGTTATTTTGTAATACACACTGTCAATTGGTGGTGAGTTTTTAGTAACAACAAAATCCGACTGGTAGCTCTCGCCATTGCTGGTCATAATTTTCAAACTGTATTTTACAGGTGCATTTGAATTAATGACGGCACCCAAATAATTTCCATTTCCTGTTTCAATTACCGGGTAACTGATACCGCCATCGGTAACTATACTAACGATTGCGCCCGTTTCGGGTTTCGAGGATGAATTTGACGACAATGGTACCGTACGGCTTAATTTGATCAATGAGGGATCGCTCCCGGTATTGATCACGCCTTCCACCACAAGATAATTACCTCCTGAAGAAATGATCTTTGGGTTATAAAGCTTTTTGCATCCCAGCCAACCGGCTAATGAGACGGTGACTAAAATAATTGTTATGAATACTTTTTTGTTCATCATTAAAAATCTGTCCAGTAATTGGGTTTTATATTAGTTCCATTCAGCGTACAATCCACACAATAGGGAGATGATCCGGACCAACCGATGATCGCCGACAATGGAGGTGCAACAGGATTAACCGGTATGTCTATGCCAGTATAGATGTAATCTGCAATGGAGTTTTGACCCCGACCCGGATGGTAATAATCTGTATCCAACAAACATCCCGAGTAAGGATTGTCCGACAGCCAGGCGGGCAAATTATGGGTATCAATGAATATACGGTATTTGGATGGTTTTCCAGCTGTAATATAGCCGATCACAACTTCTGCAGGGTTACTTAGGCTGTGTATGTTACCGGGCACCTGAGAAGGTTGAGGGTCAAATATTGTACCTATGTTTTGGGTATTCTGCTGAAGCAGATAATAATAGTTATAGGCATCAGTTGTAAGCCCGTATTGATTGACGTTTATACTATAGCGATTTGATATCTTAATAGAAGTTGAAGGTATGGAAACGATAGGTGCTTGCGATATAACAGTCTGGCTAAGTTTTGCAGCAGAGCCCAGCAAAATACTCGATGAAGTATCGCTGTGCCAGCATTGAAAGTTCTGCTCGGCAGGGGGTCTGAAAACAACCGTGTCTTTAGGGACTTTTGCAAATTTACCGATTGAATGGAATGCTGTGTGAAAAAGGTAGGTATCGGTATAATCCCAGCGATAATACCTTGCCGTATTTGTTGGGTCATGGGTATCTAAATAGATATCGACGCCATCGGTTTTAACCTTGTAATACACACTATCTATAGCTGGTGAATTGATCGGCGAAACAAAATCAGATTGGTAGCTTTCGCCGTTTTTGGTCGTTATTTTCAACGCATATTTAGTTTGTCCGTTTCCGTTAACAGGTTTGCTTATATAATATCCATTTCCCTTTTCAAATACAGGGTAGCTCAGGTTAGCATCAGAAATTATATTAATAGTAGCGCCGGTTTCCGGAGTCGATCCATTTAGCGATGACAAGGGTACCGTACGCGTCAAACGGATCAGCGATGAATCAGATCCGGTATTGATCACGCCTTCAACAACCAGGTAATTATTCGGGGCCGTGATAGCCGGTGGCGTATATAATCGCTTACAGCCGCCCGATCCGATCAATATCAAGCCAATCATCCACATCACTATGCTTTCCCGATCCATTCTCATGCTAGAAACGAATATTATAATTAACAAAAGGTATCGGGCGTGCAAATATCGACAGCTGGTAACCATTGATCACACCGCCTTGTTCCTGGAAATAAGTGGAGTAAGCATTGGCTCGCCCCGTCAGGTTGTATACACCAATCGACCAGGAATTGTGGGTTAATTGATGCACCTTGTGATTTCCTTCGATCGTCATTGATAAATCTGTCCTGAAATAATCCGGGATACGGTAAGCATTCCGGTCTGAATAATATACCCGCTCAGAGCCACCATATTCATATTTGGCTATCGGCAGTGTTATTGGCCGGCCAGTGCTGTAGGTCATGTCGAGCGAAATGCTGAAACGGTGACTAACCCGGTAATTTCCGTTAAAATTAAAGTCGTGCGGTTTATCATAGCTGGCAGGATAAAAGTTACCGTTATTGATCAGTTCGCCGGCATTGGGGTCGTCCTGTTTCAGGAAAGTACGGGCATAGGTATAGCTGATCCAGCCATTCAATTTTCCTGCCGTTTTCTTCACCAAAAATTCAACACCATAGGCTTTACCCTGGGTATTGATCACCTCCTGCTCAACATGGTCATTTAACAAGAGTGTGGCACCGCTACGGTAGTCGAGGTAATTATTTATCTTTTTATAATACACTTCAACCGAGGTTTCGATGGTATTTGAAGCCGCGTTCTTGTAAAGTCCAAGGGATATCTGTTGCCCGAACTGAGGTTTAATATTAGGGTCGCTCAACTTATAAGTATCCGTCGGCGATATAGAGGTGGTGTTTGACAACAGGTGAATGTATTGCCGCAAGGTGTTATAAGCCGCCTTCAAAGAAAGGTCGTCGCTCAGATTATATCTTGCCGACAGCCTGATCTCGGGGCCCTTATAGGTATTGATCACCTTGCCCTTGCCGTAAGTGGTACTATCAACTACGTTAATGGCGGTTTTGGGCAGGTTCGCTGCATAATTGTCAACAGTTTGTGCGCCGAGGTAAGCATAAAGCGAATAGCGTATGCCAGCGCTTACCGAAAATTCGGGTGTTATATCATATTTATCACCCAGGTAGAGCGCATTTTCAGATGCCTGTTCCTGCGGTACGATCTGTGGAACAACCAGTGATTGTTTGCCATCCGGCACTTCCTGCCCCGGGTTCATACTATAATAGATCGTACTAATACCGAAATCGATCGTGTTTTTGGGGTTCAGGTAATAGGTAAAATCTAACCGGCCATTGTATTGGTTGATGCCAAAGTCGAGTTTATAAGCGTCAATTGCATTTTGAGTACTGGAAACATTATAATCATAATGATCATATCCCACCAGGAAAATACTATACAGTTTATTGTTGAAATTATGCTTCCATTTAATGTTGGCATTTCTATTACCGTAAGCGTAGGAGGTGTCGCTATTTAGCCTGAATTTGTCCTGACTAAGGTAGCCCATCAGGTAAATTGTGTTTTTATCGTCGATCTGGCTGGTGATCCCCAGGTTCACATCATAAAACGAAGCCGAGCTATTTTTATAAGCAGGCGGTAACAGACTTAAAAGCCAGTCGGAATAAGAAGTACGCGCTCCAAAAATTACCGAGGTTTTATCTTTTACGATCGGTCCTTCAAGGTTGATCCTGCTGGTCAGCAAACCTATACCTGCCGAGCCGGTAAAGTTCTTTTTATTGCCATCGCGATCGGTAACTTCCAATACCGAGGAAAGACGGCCTCCGTATTTTTCCGGTATCGTGCTTTTATATAATTCGATATTTTTCACCAGGTCGGGGTCAAATGCTGAGAAAAATCCGAAAAAGTGTGAAGGATTATAGATCGTTGCATCATTGAACAGGATCAGGTTCTGGTCGGCAGCGCCACCTCGTACGTTGAAGCCGGTTGTAGCTTCACCAACCGATTGTACACCCGGTAGGGTGAGCACAACCCGCAGAACGTCTGCTTCGCCAAATGCTGTAGGAATTTGTTTAATGCTGCGGATGTCGAGTTTGTTGACGCCCATTTCCACACTTTTCACATTCGCTACTTTTTCGGCCGAGATCGTAACTTCTTTTAACGAGGTCACCTGTTCCTGCATCTCGATATTGAGTTTGCCGTCAGAATATAATATGATACGGCGGCGGGTATCTTTCATACCCAAACCCTTAACGATCAGGGTTTGTTTACCGCGGGGCAGGGTAAGCGAAAAATAGCCAAACTGGTCAGACGCGGCACCCGTCTTCGTATCGGGCACATAGATACTGGCACCTATTACCGCTTCACCGGTTTTAATATTGCGCACATAACCGGCCAGGGTCGAGTTACCGGGTTTAATATTATTGGTTCTTAACCCTATCTCATAAAGCTTATTCTCAGTAGTAGCTTCAGCGACTTTCTGCTGAACCTGGTCGGTCGAATAATCAGTAACCGATGACGCCGGTATAGCTGCCGATTGCGTACTGGTGAAAAAGCCAGGTGGCAAATTAGCAGCGATCTGCCTTCCCTTGATCAAAAACACAAACTGATCTTTGATTGTAAAATTAAAGTCAGTACCCTTAAAAGCCAGGTTCAGCACTGCGGCAAGCGTACGGTCGGTTGCCTGCAGCGTCACCTTTAAGCTATCAAACTGGGGTGGGTTGTAAAAGAAATGGTACCCTGTTTTCGATTCCAGGTCACTTACCACCTGTACTATACCCGCCTGCTGATAGCTGACGCTGATGGTCTTCCCGTTATCCTGGGCAGAAGCCAGTTTAAACAGGAGTGCGAAACAAAAGCTTAAAAAGTATATTTTTTTCATCAGAATAATTGTTCGTTCAAATAAAATGGAAGATTTAAATACCTTAAGGAGGGCTGGGATAGAAGTTGATCCGGGTTCAGCATACGGTTTTCTACAAGCGATCGTAGTGAGCGGCCAGTAAGCTCAAAGCCAACTCGGGATTATCATTAAACACAATATTATTGTCTTTCATGTATTTTTGCAGCGCCGGTTTTTTGTCCTTTAATACGCTGAACAAGGCCCCCTGGCTATTTACTTTATACCAGGTTTTTCCCTTTCTCAAAAAATAATCGTGGGCTTCTAAAAAATAAGTTTCCAGCGAATTTTCAACGGAAGCATTGTGCTGGATAGTTTTGGCATGCCGTGCTACCACCTGGCACTTACCGGCATAAAGCTGTTCGTAAAAGCCGGTGGTTAAACCCGATTTATCATTAGGTATTGTATCTATATTGATCCTGACAAAATGGTGGCCTAAAAAGCTGAAATCCTGCACTTTATCATTGATAAGGCTGTACATCGAAAAATGATTGTATAAAAGCACTACCACTATATCCTGGTAGATATCATACATCATGGGCACTCCCTGATATTTAAACCCATCATAAGTTACTTCGCCGGTTTCCCACGATTGAACATTCAATGGAAATAGCGGAGTACCTTTGATCACACGGTCATAGTAGTAATATTCCCTACCGCTATACAACCTTGATTGCTGACCAATAGCAATGTAATAATTGGTAATTTGCTTATCCAGGCTCGCCTGAAATACCGCACTGTCTGCCTGGGCGGCCTGGCCAAATACTTTTCCTGAAAAAAAGGTGGTCGAAATTAAAAAAGCCAGCAGTTTAAGGGTTCGTGTTTTCATTAAAAATAATTTATTCAGGCAATTGGAACGGGAATTTACGTCTTCGATATTTAGCAATCAAGCGCGCACCCTAAATACCTACAAAAACGTCTGTATTAAGGGACTGTAAAATACTAAATTTTTAGTTAAAAGAATAAATGTGCTGATTTTTTTAATATTATATCGAAAAACCAGCGATTACGGCACAAAAAAAACCCCGGAAATCCGGGGCTTATATGTTACAAAAATTCGTTTAGCGTTTATAATTTACGTTTTACTTCTACGTTTTCGTAGGCCTCAACGATGTCGCCTATCTCAATATTATTGTAGTTGAGGATGTTCAAACCACATTCGTATCCGGTATTCACTTCTTTCACATCATCCTTAAAGCGTTTAAGCGATGCCAATTCTCCGGTAAATATAACAACGCCTTCGCGTACGATACGGATCTTACTGTTACGGGTGATCTTGCCATCCAATACCATACAACCTGCGATGGTGCCCACTTTGCTGATCTTGAAGGTTTCGCGTATTTCGACGTTAGCCACTATCTTTTCTTCAAAAGTAGGAGCCAACATGCCTTCCATAGCAGCTTTGATCTCGTTGATCGCATCGTAGATGATCGAATACAACCTGATATCGATCTGTTCCTGTTCGGCCAGTTTACGCGCTCCGCCTGAAGGCCTAACCTGGAAACCTATGATGATCGCATCAGAGGCCGAAGCCAGCAATACATCCGATTCGGAAATCTGCCCAACAGCCTTCGATATAATGTTAACCTGTATCTGTTCGGTAGAAAGTTTCAGCAAGGAGTCAGACAATGCCTCGATCGAACCGTCCACGTCGCCTTTTACGATAATATTAAGCTCTTTAAAGTTGCCCACTGCCAAACGGCGACCGATTTCATCGAGCGTGATATGTTTCTGTGTACGTAAACCTTGTTCGCGCTGCAATTGCATGCGTTTGGTTGCTATCTCGCGTGCTTCAACTTCACTTTCCAGCGCGTTGAATTTATCACCCGCAGTTGGTGCTCCCTGCATACCAAGTACCTGTATAGGTGTCGATGGACCAGCCTGATCTACTCTCTGCCCGCGTTCGTTGGTTAATGCTTTCACCCGGCCGCTATAACAGCCAGCCAGTATCGGATCGCCTACACGGAGTGTGCCTGCCTGTACCAGTACCGTAGTAACGATACCACGTCCTTTATCCAAAGCCGCTTCGATCACCGTACCTACTGCACGTTTATCAGGATTTGCGGTTAGCTCAAGCAATTCAGCCTCCAGTAATACCTTTTCCAGTAATTTATCTACGTTAAGTCCTGTCTTAGCCGATATTTCCTGCGACTGGTATTTTCCGCCCCATTCTTCCACCAAAATATTCATGGCCGAAAGTTGTTCACGGATCTTATCCGCATTAGCGCCTGGCCTGTCGATCTTGTTGAAAGCAAATATCATTGGTGCACCGGCAGCCTGGGCGTGGTTGATGGCCTCACGGGTTTGAGGCATCACACTATCGTCGGCGGCTATTACGATGATCACAATATCGGTTACCTGTGCACCCCTGGCACGCATAGCGGTAAACGCTTCGTGACCTGGTGTATCCAGGAAGGTTATCTTCCCTTTATTATCAGGAAGGGTAACTTCATAGGCGCCAATGTGCTGGGTAATACCACCGGCTTCGCCCGCTATTACATTGGTTTTGCGAATAAAGTCAAGCAAAGAGGTTTTACCATGGTCAACGTGACCCATGATGGTCACAATTGGTGCGCGTGGTTTTAATTCATCCGGCTCGTCTGGTGTATCCAAATTGGCCTCTTCGTCCTGTGGTTTTACAAATTCAACCTGGTAGCCAAATTCTTCAGCAACAATTGCCAAAGTTTCAGCATCCAAACGCTGGTTGATAGAAACGAACATACCCAGACTCATACAAGTTGATATGATCTGTGTAACCGGTACGTCCATCATGGATGCCAGTTCGTTGGCCGTAACAAATTCTGTTACTTTCAACACTTTCGACTGCAGTTCCTGCTCCAATGCCAGTTCTTCGGCATTGGCCGCTACATCGTCACGTTTTTGCCTGCGGAATTTGGCCCGCTGTGCAAACTTGCCCGATTTACCGGCACCGCTCAAACGGGCCAGTGTAGCTTTGATCTGGTCTTGTATTTCTTTTTCTGATGGCTCTTCTTTAGGAGCAGATGGTGTAGTATTATTACGACGGAAATCGCCTCTTCCATTGCCTGGTGCCGCACCTTTTCTGAAATCGGGACGATTGCCACCACCCGGTTGTTGCGGCTTCTGATCGCCTGTTCCCGGGGTTCCCGGTGTGCCCGGCGGATGGTCTTTGCGTTTTCTTTTACGCTTGTGATCAGCTGCGCTGCCTGAAGTGTTGGAAGAAGATGCAACCGGAGAATTTCTTCTCGACTGATCTACCGGTAATTGAATTTTCCCGATCACATTAGGTCCGGTAAGTTTTTCGGCTTTGGCCCTGATCACAGAGTCTTCTTCTACCTCAACAACTGGTTCCGGCACTACTACCGGCGGCGCAACGACAACAACTGGCTCTGGTATCACGACAACCGGCTCAGGAACTGGTGCTGGTTCCGGCTCGGGCTCTTTAACTACAACAGGTTCTTCTACCTTTTCGGGCTGTACCGGTGCATTCAAATCGATCTTGCCGATCACTTTTACACCAGGTAAGGTATTGTCACTCCTTTCCTCTACAGGCGGAGCCACCACCTTTGGTTTTTCAACCGGCGGAATATAGGCAGTTGTACCTTTGATCAGGATCTCCTCGTTCTCAAAATCCCTTCCTCTGCGCGGCTGTTCGAGTGGTTTTTCCGGAACAAAGCCAGGCTCATCCTTCCTGATCTTCCCAATAGCTATCTGCTTGGCTTCTTCCTTTATAATTTTATCGGCAGCAAATTCCTTGAGCAGGGTATTATACATCTCATTGTCCAATTTGGCCATCGGGTGTTTATCTACTTTAAACCCCTTAGCACCTAAAAAATCGACAATAGTATTGATACCAATGTTCAGCTCTTTTACTGCTTTTATTAATTTTATGGATTTGTCTTCTGACATTTATTAAATTTTCTCTTGCTTATTTTTTATGCAAAAATACGATTTTAATTTTGCTTATTCTGCTTAATCAAACTCGGCTTGCAGAATTGATAATACTTCCTTAACCGTTTCTTCTTCAAGGTCGGTACGTTTTACCAATTCACCAACTGATAATGCCAGCACTGATTTTGCAGTATCCAAACCGATACGTTTAAACTCATCAATGATCCAGCCATCAATTTCATCCGAGAATTCTTCGATGTCCACATCCTCATCCTGTTCGTCTGCTTCACGGTAAACATCTATCTCATAACCCGTTAACTTGCCCGCCAGTTTAATATTATGACCACCGCGACCGATAGCTAATGATACCTGATCGGGTTTTAAGTAAACGGCGGCTGTTTTCTTTTCGTCATCCAGTTTGATCGAAGTGATCTTGGCCGGCGATAAAGCGCGCTGTATGTATAACTGTAAATTGTTGGTAAAGTTGATCACGTCGATATTTTCATTTTTCAACTCTCTAACGATACCGTGGATACGCGAGCCTTTCATACCTACGCAGGCACCAACCGGGTCGATACGGTCGTCATAGGATTCAACGGCAACTTTAGCACGCTCTCCCGGTTCACGAACGATCTTTTTAATGGTGATCAAACCGTCAAATATTTCTGGTACTTCCAATTCGAACAAACGCTGCAAAAACTCTGGTGCTGTACGCGAAATAATGATCTTTGGGTTGGCATTCATCATATCAACCTTGCTCACAACCGCTTTCACACTATCGCCTTTTTTGAAATAATCGGCAGGTATCTGTTCTGATTTTGGTAATAACAATTCATTGCCTTCATCATCCAGTACCAGGGTTTCTTTTTTCCAAACCTGGTACACCTCGCCGGTTACGATCTCACCTACGCGATCTTTATATTTCTTAAATATCTCGTCTTTTTCAAGCTCTAAAATTTTTGAAACCAGCGTCTGGCGTGCAGCCAGTATCGCACGACGGCCAAAACTTTCAAGTGTTATCTGTTCAACAAATTCGTCGCCTACTTCCAGGTCCGGATCCACTTTATGGGCCTCCGCCAACTCTATTTCCAGGTCGTCATCTTCCGAAAAGCCATCTTCCATTACGGTACGCGTACGCCAGATCTCAAGGTCACCGTTATCGGTATTTACAATTACGTCACAATTTTCGTCGTTGCCATACTTTTTCCTGATCATACTTCTGAATACATCCTCAAGTACGCTCATCATGGTTGGGCGGTCAATGTTTTTGAAGTCTTTGAACTCCTGGAAAGACTCGATCAAATTAATATTGCTCATTCCTTTTACTTAAATGATATTAAAACTTTGGTTTCTGTTATTTGTGCTATCGGGATAATGCTTTCAACCAATTCGGCCTTTTTCCCTTTTTCTTTTTTAATTTCTTCTATCAATATGGCATCCTCGGTCAGCCCGTTCAACTGGCCTTCCCTTTTACTGCCATCTGCCAGTTTAATGGCCAGCTTGCGGCCTATGTTTTTCACATATTGCCTTGGCATCACCAGTGGCGTATCAATACCCGGCGACGATACCTCCAGATTATAAGCATGCTCGATCACATTTTCTTCCTCCAGATGGAAACCCACATGGCGACTGATCGCAACGCAATCGGCAATACCAATCCCTTTATCTCCATCCACCAGGATGATCAGCCTGCCAGGCGAAGGCATATTAATGCTAACCAGGTAAAGGTCGGGATTGCCGGCAATTTTCTCCTCTACCAGTTCCTTAACCCGCTTTTCGATATCCATTTTTTAACCGGTTTTCAGGTAAGTAAAACAAAAGAGGGGGCTTCGGCCCCCTCGTATTCATTTAATTACGTTACAAATGTACAAACTTTTATTTGAAAATCAAGTGCCTTTAGTAGCTAAAGCTTAAATCGCGGTGCGTTGCTGCACCAAGACGTTTCTTATCACCTAATATATGCCAGGCGTCTTTAACTCCCTGGTAATCAAAACACCTCACGAAATAGCTTTGCCCTTTTTTAAACGCAGTGTCGGGCGTAAAAACAACCATGCTATCCTGTACCGCATATTTCCCGGGTTGGGGTTTTTGAAAGTCCTTCATATCGGTGTCGGCGGGCATTTTATAAACCGGCAGCAGGCCCTGCCAAACTGCGGTATCTGTATCCCGGGCAATGTCGTTGATGACGGCTTTGTCAAAACCCGAGATTTGCAGCGCACGATTGGAATCGACTAATTTAAGCAGGTGCCGATTTTCATCAGGCTTTCGTGAACAGCTATATAGCAACAATCCAAATAAGACTACCAGTAAAACTCTCATTTCAGGTTTCCTCCCTTAACTTTTTGATCGCCTCCAGGGCAGCCACATCTAACTGATCTTTAAGCCTGTTAACAGACTTTTTATTTTGAATGAGTTGGTTAATATGTAAAAAAGGAACGTTTACACCATCAATATCTGCAATGGAAGCCATTTGTAAGCATTCATCAAATGAATATTCTTCAAGCCCTTTCATTTCAGTAAGGATATCCAGCTGGAAACCGTTATTTAAATAAAATTCCGACCACCCGGGAACAAATTGCATCGTCTCGAATTGCGGATGATCACCCATTGCGAGCGCATTGAATACAGCTCGAAGCTTACGCCGGTTTTCGGGAGTATCCTCGATCCAAATATCAAGATCCCCCGTAAATCGATGAAAACCATGCAGGTTTAGGGCGTAACCACCGATAAGAATATAGTTCACTTTAAATTCCTGAAGTGCTTTCCAGAAATTTAAAATCGCTTCATCAAAAATGTCCACCTGATGCTATTTAGCTTTAAAAGACCCATGCTTTATGTTTGCCTTTTCCATGGTCTTATTGATTTTATACAAACGTGTAGCCTTTTCGAAACGCTCCTTGTAGCTGCTTTTGAGCGCACGCTTTATATTTTCCAATTCATCCGGTGATAGCTTGTTTTCCTCGGCCATAATGTGGTTTGTAGCGCTGATCAAATTTAGACATTTTCAGATCTATTTCTTCAATGTCTCCTCAAACAACTTAAATATCCGTTTATACTCATCGGTCCAGCTGCTGGGCTGCTCAAAACCGTGGTCCTCTACAGGGTAGGGGGCCAGCCACCAGTTATCTTTATGCAGTTCGATCAGTTTTTGTGTCAATCGCACAATATCCTGGAAGTTCACGTTCTGGTCGACCATACCATGCAGCATCAACAAGTTGCCTTTCAAGCCATCGGCAAAATAAATGGGCGAACTTTGGCGATAGGCTTTTTCGTCGGTAAACGGTTCATTCAGGATCGAAGCGGTATAACCATGATTATAATGCGCCCAATCGGTTACCGAGCGGATAGCAGCACCCGAAGCAAACACATCCGGTTCGGTAAATAAAGCCATCAGCGTCATAAAACCACCGTACGACCCACCATATATCCCAACATGTTTCGGGTTGACGCCATATTTTTCAACCAGGTATTTAACCGCATCTACATGGTCGCTCAAGTCCTTACCGCCCATATGCCGGTAAACACCGGTGCGCCAATCCCGGCCATAGCCTGCACTGGCGGTATAATCGATGTCCATCACATAATAGCCCTGGTCGGCCAATAAGTTGTTGAACATATATTCCCTGAAATAATGCCCCCAGGCGTAGGTGATATTTTGCAAATAGCCTGCACCATGCACAAACAATACAGCTGGTTTTGCCGGATCGGGATGCTGGGGAATGTAAACGCGACCATATACATCGGCGCCATAACGGTTTTTAAAAGTGATGACCTCCGGGTCGCGCCAGGCATATGAATTAAACTCATCGCTTACCGAATTGGTTACTT
>Ga0164297_10001293_pt1 | contig 26998 bp, 20 predicted proteins | sample GEODES058metaG_FD_113539 | JGI IMG/M metagenome (GOLD analysis project Ga0164297, IMG submission 113539) | Dystrophic lake water microbial communities from Trout Bog Lake, Wisconsin, USA - GEODES058 metaG | ecosystem: Environmental > Aquatic > Freshwater > Lake | place: USA: Trout Bog Lake... | reverse complement strand
TGTCCCACCAAGACAAGAAGCACCACCGCTCCCAAGAGCAATAAAGCGATTTGAAAATTACTCATTAATGGTTCGGCTCAGGGTCATGAAAAGTTCAAGTATGGGTCTATGAAAGAGGGGAAAGGGCACAAAAAACCTCAACATCATCTCTAAGGGCCCCAAGTGTTTGTCGCAAATGGGCCCGCTCATCAAATCTTGGATTGGCCCTAAGCCGACTCAGCCATCGAAATGGCTGACTCCATGTCCACAGCCACAATGCGGGAGACGCCTTGCTCTTGCATCGTCACACCGATCAATTGCTCAGCCATCTCCATGGCAATTTTATTGTGTGAGATGAATAAGAACTGTGTCTCCTTGGACATACTTTTCACAAGCTTACTGTAGCGCTCGGTGTTGGAATCATCCAATGGCGCGTCGACCTCATCGAGCAAACAAAATGGGGCCGGATTCAATTGGAAAATAGCAAACACCAAGGCAATGGCTGTGAGCGCTTTCTCACCTCCCGAGAGCAAATGGATGGTTTGATTTTTCTTACCCGGGGGCTGTGCCCACACCTGTACACCAGTGTCTAAAATTTCCTGCCCCGTCATCACGAGCTTGGCGTTCCCTCCCCCAAAGAGTTCTGGGAACATACGGCCAAAGTGTTCATTCACACTGTGAAACGTTGCCCCCAACAAGTCTCTGGTCTCACCATCGATCTTGCGGATGGCCGACTCCAAGGTTTGCATGGCCTGGGTCAAATCCAAGGTTTGTGCATCTAAAAATGCTTTTCTCTCTCTGGCGTGTTGCAACTCATCGAGTGCGGCCAAGTTCACGGCTCCAAGCTGCGCGATTTGTCGGTTCAATCGATCAATCTCGGAGGACAAACCGGTGAGCTTGACTGAATCTTTCACAATCAGAGCTTGCACGGCGTCTAGGTCGGCTTGCGCCTCAGTCAACTGCGCGTTGTACTGCTCTTGGTTAAGCCTTGCGGCTTGCTCTTTGAGTTGCAAGTCCGAACCACGCTGACGAAGGGGCTCGAGGGTGCGCTCAAGACTCAAGCGACGCTCATCACTGGCTCTGAGTTTGGCGGTTAAATCATCATACGCACTGCGTTTGGCGGCCAACACCTGCTCGCGCTCGAGTTTGATTGCCAAGGCCTCTTGTAGCGCCGCTTGGGTGCTGTCTAGGCTGGCCAGTTCAAGCTCCGCCATGAGTTGCTCGCGCTCGCTAGCAATGGACTGCATTTGCTCTTGCGCAGTTTGCATCACGCGTTGAAGTTCGGCCTCTCGAGTTTTAACCTCACGAAGAGCAAACTCAAGCTCTTGAGCTTCTCTCTCAAGACTGCGTGCCTGCTCCAAGGCTTGTTGATGGCGAACTTGTGCGGCTTGCACCTGGTCTTGAACCCGCACGTGGTGCTCTTGGAGATCACCGAGTTGCATATCCAAGGACTCTACGCTGGCATCAAGTTCCTCGGATTGGCTAGCAAACTGAGCCAAACTTTGTTTAATCTCATCTTGAGACTGCAACAAATTCTCGCGTTTTAGACGCGTTTGATCAAAGAGCTGCGCTAACCCAAGAGACTCGACTTGGGTGTCGTGGGCGAGTTTTTGGGCTTGCAAGGTTTGTAGCCTTGCGTCTTCTAGATCTTTAAGTGTCTTGGCGTACGCCGCTTGACTTCGAAGAAGAGACTGATCCGACTCCTCTCGCATCAATTGTTGGGCCTTGAGTTGCTTTTCTAAATTCTCTATCTTTTGAGCTCTCTCCAAAACCCCCGCTTGCTCATCATCTGGCGCGTAGAGCATGACGCTTTGGGCTCCAACGCTGTGACCCTCCTGGGTATAGATGAACTCCTCTTGGCTTAATTGATATTGGCTACGAGCGGCAAAGGCCTGCGAGAGGTGTTCGGCGGTGTAGGCACCGGCCAACCAATGACCTAAAAGAGCGGCCAAAGAGGCATCATGACAATGCACCTTATCCATCAAGCGAGGCAACTTATGGTTGACCTGGGTGGGGTGGTCTTTGGGTAACTCGTGAAAGGTGACTTTGGCTGGAGGAGGATCTTGATCAAGGGACTGTACGCTCTCCAATCGACCCACTTGCATCGAGCGCATGCGCTCCTTGAGGGCCGACTCCAGTGCAGTCTCCCAGCCCTCTTGTACCTGCAACTGACTCCACAAGGCGGGCAAGTCTTGGAGACCGTGCTTGGTTAGCCACGGCTTTAGGCGGCCGTTGTCAAGCACATTGGCCTGTAAGTCTTTCAAAGCGTCGAGTTTGGCCGAGAGGTCAGCGTACTTGGCGTTTTCTAGGTTCACCCGTTCTTGCGCGAGACGCCTCTCCTCTTCCAGCACCGGGACTTGTTCTTGCAGATGAGCCAAATCGTTTTGGGCTTGCAAGGCTTGCTCTTGCGCGATGAGGAGCTTTTCTTGAACCTGGCTCAGACGTGCAGGGTCGGGCGCGTTAAGACCTGCCACCTCCAGCTCGAGCTTTTCTTGACGCTCTAGGAGCTGGTTGGACTGGGTTTGAATGGAGCGCTGCTCGGAGGCCAGGACTTGAAGCTGTTGCTGCACTTCAATCACCCGAGCATGTTGCTCGCGTTCAAGAGATTGCTTAGCGGTCCACTCTTGCTGGAGTTGCTCTGTCAAGATGCCAAGCTCCTCAGCTTGGGCATTCAACTGCTCCAAACGCTCAGACTGGGCTAGGGTCTTTTCATCCAAGCCCCCAAGCTCCTCAAGGGCTTGGGCCTCTTTGGTCTGCCAACTCTGAAGCTGATCAACCAACACGGCCTGACGCTGCTCAGCCTTTTGGCGAGACTGCTCAATAAAGCGCAACTGTCCCTCCAATCGACCGACCTCGGCAGAGGACTCGTACAACACGCCTTGCGCTTGGTTGACCTCATCGCCTGTGGCGTAATGGGCTTGACGCAAGGTCTCGATCTCGGACTCAATGTGTCTCAAGTCGGCCACTTTGGCGTCAAGTTCTAAGGTGTTTTTTTCAATCTCGTTTTTATACTGCTCTTGTTGCAGCTTGGCCTCTTGCCACTTGAGCCACCACAACTGCTGCTGACGGGTCGTGACTTCGAGTTGCAAGTCGTTGTACTGCTGCGCAACGCTAGCTTGGAGCTCGAGTTTTTCAAGTTGCGAATTGAGTTCGCGCAAAATATCATCCACACGGGTCAAATTCTCACGCGTGTCGCTGAGTCTATTCTCCGTCTCTCGACGCCGCTCTTTGTATTTGGAGACCCCTGCAGCCTCCTCCAAAAAGAGTCTCAACTCCTCGGGCTTGGACTCGATGATGCGACTGATGGTGCCTTGGCCAATAATGGCATAGGCGCGGGGGCCTAAGCCGGTCCCTAGGAACACATCTTGCACATCACGCCGACGAACTGGCATGTTGTTGAGGTAATAGCTGCTCGAGCCCTCTCGGGTCAACACACGCTTGACCGCAATCTCAGCAAACTGACTCCATTGCCCACCCGCACGGTGATCGGAATTGTCAAACACGAGCTCAACACTGCTGCGTGAGGCGGCTTTTCTCAAATTGGTGCCATTAAAGATGACGTCTTGCATGGACTCGCCACGCAATTCACTTGCACGACTCTCGCCCAAGACCCACCGCACCGCGTCCATGATGTTTGATTTTCCGCAACCATTGGGGCCCACGACACCCACCAATTGACCTGGCAATAGGAGTTGAGTCGAGTCAGCAAATGACTTAAAGCCTGAGAGTTTGATATTTGTAAGACGCACCGAAAAACCTTAGATCTTCAAACAAATTGACGCAAATTTAATCGAATTAAAAGAAAATTAAGCAAAAAGACATCGATCCAGACCCAAGCCTGCCGATCAATGGCGAAGGAGGAGTCTAGCGCATTTTCAGCTCAAAATGTACCGCCTGCAGCTCACCTGGGCACGGGCCAAGGGTTTCGCTTCTGGCTGTGAAACTTGCACGTGAAACATACACGTGAAACATTCTTCTGGAACTACTTTATAGCACCCTGGAGATGTACTCCTTTGATGCACTCCTTTGGTGTACTTCGTAACAAAACGTCCGATGAACCCATCCATTCAAAGATTTCCTTTGAACTCTGCGTAGTGATGCTCCAAGTGCGCAAGGGCTTGACAACTGAGGTGATGAGTTAAACGTTCGAGCTCCCAGAGTTGAAGGGATAAGTCTTTGATCTCTTTCACAAAGACGGCTTTACTCTCCTTGAGCCCCAACAGGGACGCCTCCCACTTGCGCACCTCTTCAAGTAGTGCAGACGAGGCAAATAGGCCCACCAATCCTTTGAAATGGTGCACTGCCTCCAAGACCTCTTTCATCGCAGCCTGCGTGAAGGGCGCATCAATCAAAAGTGGGGTTCCCCAATCATCACTCAATGCCCAAGTTCTGTTCAACCCGAATGAATCTTCCAGAGCCTTGAATACTTGGATCTCATTGACTTGGGCACACACCTCAAGCCAACGCTGCCAGGACAAGACCATTCGCTCCCCATCTGGCGCCAAAGACCCGATGAAACTCCTCAGTAAGGTAGAGGCTTGCTCAGGCGCCAGTTCAAATTGACTGAGCCTTTGGCAATCAAAAACAAGGGGTGCGTCGGTTTCAGACCAGGACATACCAATCCAATTGATGAAATAATACTTTAGTATATAACCAAGGTCGATTGCTGTTTAGGAACTGACCCAGAACCCCCGGCCAACACCTCCACACAAAGCCTCAATCGCAATCTGGGCAACCAAGCACAGGGAGTCAGAGTCAACGTTTCGAAGCGATAATGTCGCCATGAACCCATTGCTCAAAGACCTTCAACCCTACCCTTTTGAGAGACTCAGACTCCTCTTTGAGGGCGTGAAACCCAACCCAGACTTTAACGCCATCAGCTTGGGGATTGGCGAGCCCAAACACCCCACACCCGAGTGGCTCAAGGAGCAACTGCTTGCTGGCTTTGGTGCATTGGCCAGTTACCCACCAACAGCGGGGGATTTGGCATTGCGTCAGGCGTGTGCCACTTGGCTTGAAAACCGCTATCACCTCGAGCTCAACCCCAAACGGCAAATACTCCCCATCAACGGCTCACGGGAAGCACTCTTTTCTATTGCACAAACTGTGGTCAACCCACAGTTAAGCGCTCATCAAGAAAACAAGCCGATTGTGGTTTGCCCCAATCCGTTTTACCAAATCTATGAAGGCGCAGCCATCTTGGCCGGCGCTCAGCCTTATTACGTGGCTTCGCTACCTGAGAAAAATTTCGCCATGGACTGGGACAGTGTGCCTGCCGAAATTTGGGCTCGCACGCAACTGCTTTATGTCTGCTCGCCTGGGAACCCCACGGGCGCAGTTGTGCCTCTAAAAGAGTGGGCGCAACTGTTTGAGCTCTCGGACCGCTATGGCTTTGTCATCGCCTCTGATGAGTGTTACAGCGAGATCTACTTTCGCCCTGAACCGCCTTTAGGTTCTTTGGAAGCGGCGCATCAACTAGGCCGTGTGAACTTTGATAACCTCCTCGCCTTCACCAGCCTCTCCAAGCGAAGCAATATGCCAGGACTGCGCAGTGGCTTCGTGGCTGGGGACGAAAGACTCATTGAGTCATATTTACTCTACCGCACATATCACGGCTCGGCCATGAGTGGCATGGTCCAGCACGCCAGCATTGCCACCTGGCTCGATGAGGCCCACGTCGTGGATAATCGGGGCTGGTACCAAGACAAATTTGCCAAAGTTACTCCCATGCTTCAAGAAGTTTTGGAAGTGGCCCTGCCAGATGCAGGTTTTTACTTGTGGGCCAAAGTACCAGGAGATGACGATGAGCGGTTTGCCCGCGAGTTGCTCTCCCAATACAATGTGACTGTTTTACCAGGATCCTATTTGGCACGATCGGTGGAGGGACACAACCCTGGCCGGGGCCGAATCCGAATGGCCCTGGTTGCCCAAACCCAAGAGTGTGTTGAAGCGGCACAGCGCATTGTGCAATTCACCAAGGGCTATCAAGCCTGAGTGCTCTGGGACTGATGGTTTTTTCGCGCGAGAAAGATATTTCTCGGTTTGTCTTTTATATTTTTCAAATTTCTCACCATGACCTCAACTCTTGAAACCACCATCAACCAAGCCTGGGAACAAAGAAGCGAGCTGAGCCCAACAAAAGCGCCAGCAGACATCTTGCAAGCCGTCGATCATGTGTTGGCTGAATTGAATGCTGGCCGACTTCGCGTGGCCACCCGCCAAGGCGTGGGTCAATGGACAACCCATGAGTGGATCAAAAAAGCTGTTTTACTGAGCTTTCGCCTCAAAGACAATGAGATGATCCATGCAGGTCAATTGGGTTTTTATGACAAAGTTCAAACCAAATTCTCCAAATTGAATGCAGAGCAAATGGCCGAGAGTGGTGTTCGGGTTGTGCCCCCAGCGGTGGCTCGCCATGGCTCCTTCATCGGTAAGGGTGCGATTTTGATGCCCAGCTACGTGAATATCGGCGCCTATGTCGACACCGGCACCATGGTGGACACCTGGGCCACGGTGGGATCATGTGCCCAAGTGGGTAAGAACGTTCACCTCTCCGGTGGCGTGGGCTTGGGCGGTGTGCTCGAGCCATTGCAAGCCAACCCCACCATCATTGAGGACAACTGTTTCATTGGGGCAAGGTCTGAGATTGTGGAGGGTGTGATCGTTGAAGAAAACTCCGTGATCTCCATGGGTGTCTACATCGGTCAGAGCACGAAAATCTACGACCGAGCCACCAAAACTGTGAGCTATGGACGCATTCCTGCCGGCTCTGTGGTGGTCTCGGGCAGTTTACCCAGCGCTGATGGCAGCCACAGTTTGTATTGTGCTGTGATTGTCAAACGTGTTGATGCACAAACCCGTGCCAAAACCAGTTTAAATGAGCTCTTGAGAGACTGACGGCTCAATACGCCGTTTATTTCGTCACGAGCATTTATCAATGATTGAGCGACTCCAGGGTCTGAACTCATCAACTCTGGCCTCACACTGACTTGAATTTGGAGTGCGCAGCAAACCTTGAGTCGCCCGCATTGACACTGCATACGGACTGCTCTGAATGTGCCTTCTTTCACCACCACCCCATCCATCGACCAGCGCATGAGCACCACACTAGAACTCACCGAACTTTTGATCTCCAAGGCCTCCATCACGCCCAAGGACGAACAATGCCAAAGCGTCATCGCCAAGCGACTTGAGGCGATTGGGTTTCATTGTGATCACCTCCCTAGCGCCCCAGATGGAGCGAAAGAGTTGGAGGTACAAAACCTCTGGGCACTCAAAGAGGCCCACTCCTCATCGGGGGCCACTCAAGGTGTTGCGCCTGTTTTGGTTTTTGCGGGTCACACCGATGTGGTGCCCACCGGCCCGATGAAGAGTTGGTCCAGCGACCCCTTTGCCCCCTCTAAGCGAGAAGGCAAGTTGTATGGTCGAGGTGCGAGTGATATGAAATCCTCACTGGCTGCCATGGTGATCGCCTGCGAGGAGTTTTACGCCAAAGTGGCCCAACCGGCGTTCTCGATTGCATTTTTACTCACCAGTGACGAAGAGGGGCCTGCCACCAATGGCACCGTGGCGGTGTGCAAATGGTTGACTGAAAAAAAGCAACGCTTGGACTGGTGCATTGTGGGTGAGCCCACCTCGGTGAGCGTGTGCGGAGATATGATCAAAAATGGTCGACGCGGTACCTTGAGTGGCAAACTCGTGATCAAAGGTGTCCAAGGCCACATCGCCTACCCTCACCTGGCCAAAAACCCCATTCACTTGGTCGCACCTGCCTTGGCTGAATTGGTGGCCATCGAATGGGACCAAGGCAATGAGTTCTTTCAACCCACCAGCTGGCAAATCAGCAACATCCACGCAGGCACTGGGGCCAGCAATGTGATTGCGGGCGAATGCGTGATCGATTTCAATTTCCGCTTTTGTACAGAGTCCACCGTCGAGAGCTTGCAGCAACGACTCCAATCGGTGCTGGATCACCATGCACTTGAATATTCGCTGCAGTGGACTTTGGGTGGATTGCCCTTCATCACGCCACCAGGCGCTTTGGTCGAAGTGGTACAAGAATCCATTGAATCGGTCATTCACCAAAGAGCGGAGCTCTCCACCACGGGTGGCACCAGTGATGGGCGCTTCATCGCCACCATTTGCCCCGAAGTGATAGAACTGGGCCCACCCAACGCAAGTATCCACAAAGTGGATGAACATATTGCGATCGCTGACATTGACCGACTCAAAGAGATTTACTTGGGCGTCTTGGAGCGCTTGAATGTGCTCGCCTTGGGACATCAATCTCCCGCATCGGCTGCTTGAGCCGTCCATGAGATTATTGGACCAAGTTGAAGCCGTTGCCAAGGCACTCGATGAGGCGGGCGTTCACACCGGTCAAGGCACGACCAACACTTGGGATGAGGCGGCGTGGTTGGTGCTGTGGGCACTGGGTTGGCCGCTGGACACGCCCCTAGACCCACCGCAAGAGAGCGACCCTGAAGACTCCAGCGCGCTGGCACTCGCAACGCTCAACTCCACCCAGCTGGAGGCCATCGAGTCGGCCAAACATCAACGCATTGCCAAACGCATCCCCATGGCCTACATCGCCCGAGAGGCTTGGCTTCAAGGCCACTCGTTTTATGTGGATGAGCGCGTGATCATTCCAAGGAGCCTCATTGCCGAAGTGCTGACCTCGGGCAGTCTCTCGCATTGGATGCCCCACCCTCCCAAGCGTATCTTGGACTTGTGCACGGGCAACGGCAGTTTGGGCATTTTGAGTGCCCTGCAGTGGCCTGAGTCCTTCGTGGTTGGTAGCGATGTGAGCGAACAAGCTTTGGAGGTTGCACGCATCAATGCACTTCGCCACGAAGCCCAGAGCCGAACGCAGTGGCTACTCAGTGATGGATTGAATGCCTTGATCACGCCTGGGCCCCATCAGACGCAAGCCCCCTTTGACCTTATCTTGTGTAACCCGCCTTATGTGCCAATCCCCAGCATGAAGGTCTTGCCCGAGGAGTTCAAAGCAGAGCCCACACTCGCTTTGGTAGGCGGTCAAGACGGCATGGATTTCATTCAAGCAGTGCTACCCAGTCTTCATCACCTAATGACTCCATCGGCACTTTTGGTGCTAGAAATTGGCCATGAGATTGAGGCGTTTGGCAAGCGCTTTCCTGGCCTGCCCTTTGTGAGTTTATCTACACAAGAGAGCGATGACCAAGTTCTCCTCTTGATGGAGAACGAGCTCAAAACCTATTTTGCCTAAACTGCCAGTCCACCCACTCTTGAGTTCCTGAGACTCTTCTCACGGTTTGCCTCACATTTATCTTAATTTCTTGCCGCCTCCCCCATCCGTTTTCCTCACTAGCACTCTCCTCACCCATTGACATGATCACATTTAGAAACATTGAACTCAGACGCGGCTCACGCACCTTGCTCTCGGGAGTCAATTTGGTGATCAACCCAGGTGAGAAAATTGGCCTAGTGGGACGAAATGGTGCGGGTAAATCAACCTTCTTTGCACTCCTCACGGGAGATTTGCAGGAAGAAAAAGGCGAGATGGAGATTCCCGAGCATTGGCGACTGGCTCAGGTTGAACAACACATGCCCGAGACCGACCTCAGCGCAAGTGAGTATGTCCTCGAGTCCGATGCGGCGCTAAAAGAGGCCTCGGCTGCACTGAGTGCGGCCGAAGCCAGCAATGACGGGATGGCCATCGCCGAGGCGCACTTGGCCTTGGCAGATGCAGGGGTTCATGATGCGCTTTCTCGCGCGCAGTCCTTGATTTTGGGCTTGGGCTTTAAGCCCCACGAACTGGACTTACCGGTTAATAGCTTCTCGGGAGGGTGGCGCATGCGTTTGCAGCTGGCCCGCGCCTTGATGTGTCCCTCTGACTTAATGCTACTCGATGAGCCCACCAATCACTTGGACTTGGACGCGTTGGTGTGGCTTGAGAGTTGGCTACAGCGCTACAACGGCACCTTGGTCATCATCAGCCACGACCGCGAGTTCTTGGATGCGGTCACCAAGGTCACCTTGCACATCGATCATGGTCAAATCACCCGTTACGGCGCCAATTACTCAGGCTTTGAGACCCTCAGAACCCAAGAGCTGATCTTGCAACAAGCCGCCTATGCCAAGCAGCAAGACCGTATCAACCATTTACAAAACTTCATTGATCGATTTAAAGCCAAGGCCAGCAAAGCCAAACAAGCACAAAGTCGAGTCAAAGCCTTAGAGCGAATGGAGAAAATGTCTCCCATGCTCAATGAGGCAGACTTCACGTTCGAGTTCAAAGAACCCTTGCAACTCCCCAACCCCATGATCGCCATTCAAGAGGGCAGTTTTGGGTACAAAAACGGCGACGAGTCCACTGTCATTTTGAGCGGTGTTGGTCGATCGGTCCTCAGTGGTCAGCGCATTGGGATCTTGGGCGCCAATGGTCAAGGTAAATCCACCTTCATCAAAACACTGTCCCAAAGTATTCCTCTTGTGAGTGGCGAGATGGTCCAAGGCAAGGGTCTCAACATCGGCTACTTTGCCCAGCAAGAGCTCGATGTGTTGCGACCTGCTCAGTCTGCCCTCGAGCACATGCAAGATCTGGCCCGCAAGGGTGTGGGCAGCTCCAAGGAGCAAGAGATCCGCAACTTTTTGGGCACCTTTCGTTTTGCCGATGCCATGGTTCACCAAGCGGTGGGCACTTTATCTGGAGGCGAGAAGGCGCGCTTGGTGTTGGCCATGATTGTCTGGCAGCGCCCCAACTTATTGCTCTTGGATGAGCCCACCAACCACCTGGACTTGATGACGCGAGAGGCTTTGGCCATGGCGCTCAATGACTTTGAGGGCACCGTGATGCTGGTGAGCCACGACCGCTCTCTGCTCAGAGCTGTGTGTGAGGAGTTTTGGCTGGTCTCCCGTTCAGGCATCGCTGACTTTAAGGGTGACTTGGACGAATACCAACGCTATTTGATCGATCAGTCCAAAGCACTCAAGGACGAGCAGTCGGGTAAAAAAACAGGTAAAAACAACCCATCCAGCCCCTCCTCTACTAACACTCAAGATGGCTCGAGCTCGAACGCTGGCAGGAGTCGACAAGACAAAAAGCTTGACAGCCAAAAACGCTCTCAACTCCAGCGCGAGCGGCAAGCCTTGCTCTCCCCTGTCAAAAAACAATTGCAAGAGACTGAGTCAAGACTGCAAGCCGTGCAACTCCAACTCCAAAACCTAGAAGCATCCTTAATGGAGGACTTGAGCCCACAAGAGCGCGCACAAAACGGTAAAACCATCAAATCATTGCAAGAAGAGGCGAGCGAATTGGAGGAAAAATGGCTTCAATTGGGCGAACGCATCGAGCAACTCTCGACTTGAACTCTGACAAGGGCTTAAAACGTACTTTACAACAATGGTGTATGGTTTCGGTATTTCCGAAATTCAATTCTGGGGCGTTGCCAGTCACACTCCCCAGCACTGAAAACCACTAAAGGGTTTGAGTTATCCCTCACCATCATGCTTCTAATCCATTGGATGGAGGGTTCACGTCTAAAATGTCCCTCCTTATGTTTGAGTTATTCATGCTTGAGTCTGAGAGCCATCATTTCAAATCCGATATCAAGGCGGTTCAAGTGAAGTGGACTGCCCCCACTCAAGCTCAACAGGCCCCCAAGGCCCGGCGCCCCCAACTCTCCCCCAAGACCACTTGACCCATGAGCCAAGACTTTTCCAACGATCCCGTCAGATCGCTTTGCCGATGGAGCCTTTGCGCACTGGCCATCTCCGTAAGTCTTGGGGTGGCCTTGGTCTCGCTCTCCAAAGTCTTGTTGCTCGTGGCTTTTCTAGCGTTGCTCACCCAACGCTTGATCAGCGCTCGGCGCTTAGGACTGAATGCCTCATCGCCGAGATTCGCATATGTGGGTAACTCAGAGTCCATTGGCCATGGCCAAGTTAGTAAAGAAGTTAGTGATCGAGATAGTCAAAGAGTTAGCGACAGAGATAGCGACAGAGATCACGTTCCTCGTCAACCAGATGCTACTGCTGGCTCTCACTTTAATCGCATTCATTTTGAGAGTGAATGGGTCATCTTTGCGGCTTTGGGATGGATCACACTCTCCTTACTGTGGAGCGATGCACCGACTGCTGTGTGGAGCACAGCCTTGATGAGACACTCCCGCTTGCTGGTCTTACCAGTCGCCCTTTATTGCCTCAATGACCGTGAGGATGTCATGGCGGTCTTGCGAGCCTTGGTGCTCACCCAACTCTTGATCGTTGGTGTTTCTTGCTTGTTGTGGTTGGGCGTGCCTCTGCCCTTGCATAACCCGGTCTATCCGATGAATTTTGGTCTTGTGATCAACGGCCACTTGGAGCAACCGATCATGAGCACCTTGATGTTGGTGGTGCTTTGGCATTTCAGGCGCACTCTATTTCCTCAGGTGAAACCATTTTGGATCTACTTGGCCTCCTCATTGACTGTCGCCAATGTACTTTTTGTCATGACCGGTCGCACGGGCTTTATAGCCATGATTGTGGCCATGACGATGATGTTGGCCAAGAATAGTGTCTTTAAGTTCAAGTATAAGTTTGCGTGGCTAATCATCACCCCAGTGCTCCTGAGTTTGACACTGGGGCTTGTCTCACCGCGATTTTCAGCACGGGTCACCGATGCAGTGCATGACATACAGCTCTACGCCCAAGGCAACGACGCCACCTCACAGGGATACCGACTTGACTACTGGCACCAATCGATCAAATCCATCGCCCAAGCCCCAGTTTTGGGTCACGGCGTGGGTAGTTGGCGTGAGGAGTACATTCGATTGGGCGGCAATGAGCCCAATCCACCCAGCAATCCTCACGAGCAGTTCCTACTGTGGTGGGTCGAGTCAGGGCTGGTAGGGTTCATTTTCATGGCGATGATTTTTGGCTCAATGTGGCGTGACGCTCGCCTTTTAAAAGAACCGGCACAAAGTGCCATGCAAGCCACTTGGGCCATCACACTGATGGTAAGCCTATTCAATTGCCCATTTTTTGGGGCAGGAATGGGGGAGTTCTTCTTGATCATCTTTGCTTGCCTTATGGCGCTGGGAAAAGTTGAGTTTGCAGCCACTCATGCTCAGACTGTTGCCCATCAAGCGTTAAACCCTATAGGGCATCAATGGCCCGCTTCCTCTTCCGAGCTATCTTGGATTGAGCGCATGGGCATGATGGTCGTGACGCAACCCTTGTCTCGTCCGGTCCCTGGCAATGAGCTCAATTACCAACACAGTGAAGGCCTGAGGAAACTGGGTTATCGGCAATTAAGAAAACTCGTCTACCTCCAGCTCCATTCCCAGCGCCACCTCATGAGAGATCGTGCCGATCCATTGTGGAGTAAAGGTCTTTGGATTTACGAAAGAACCGCCCAAATTGGCGACTCATTGATGGACTTGGCGCCAAGGAGCCTTTTCAAAGAGCATGGCTTGGAGATGGACCTCTTGACCTTGCCCCATTTGGCACCTCTCTTTGAATTCGACCCTTGTTTTGGGCTTGTGTTGACCGATGCCAAAGTGGCCCAGCAAAAGCACTATGATTTTGTGATTGTGCAAAGTGTCCACCACCGTGCATTGATCAAAAAAATCAGGTACTTTCATGACCTCCCCTGGATATGTATTCAAGGCTTTTACGATGTGCCTGATTTCTCTCGCATGCGTTGGAGTACACAGCGTTTGATCGATTGCTTTGGCTGGCAAGAGGGTGCGATCACGCATACTGATGAAGCTCAGTTTGAGGCCCATGCACGCCAAAAATTGTGGCTGCATGAGGCCAACACCACGCTTTTGAATTCAAGCCCATCCAGAGTCCCTCCTTCTGAAGAAAAGAGCCATGAACTCGTCTTGGCTTTGGGGGGTGTGGACCCAGTTAGGACCTACCACCGTTGGCCAGAACTATTGGTGCTACTCTCAGAGCTGGGCTATAGAACTTGTTTACTGATTGGCAAAGGCGAAGCGGCTGAGCGAAGTGCGACAGATCTGAAAGGCGTAATGCAAGGCGTGGTGAGCGTGGACAACCAAGTCAACCGAACCACGGTGATGGAGTGTGCACAAATTTTGTCAAACTCAACGCTCTTGATCACCGCAGATGGAGGCATGATGCACTTGGCCATCTCGAGTGGCACTCGCCACATCATCTCACTCTTTACCCAGGGCATTGCTCCCGAATACCGCTTGCCCAAAGACTTGATGGGAGAGGCCTTGCAAAGCGTGAGTCAAGACCTTAACCTTATTACACCGCAAGAGATTGTTAAAAGAATCCAGGAATTGGGTCTGACTTCAAGGGTCTAGGTTGGCATTACTGCATCCAATGAAAAAGGTTTTATCGCCAAGCGTGTGAGATCCTACCTCTGACTTGAACTTGGGTAGACCCACTCCTTGATAAGCCAAGGCCCAACCAATCACCTGCGACTTCATTCACTCTTGGCGGGAGATTTGACCAACAACTTTTTCCATCTCAAAACTTCTTGTCGGATCATGTGATCAAACTCCTGAGGTGTTGACGGAGACACCTCACCGTCGACCACCTGAAGCCGTTTGGCTACCTCAGGACGAGACAAAGCGACCTTGAGTGCCGCGTTAAGCTTGTCCACTACAGCAGGGGGTGTCCCGGCCGGCGCAATCATGCCCCACCAGACAACCGCATTGAACCCCTTGATTCCTTGCTCTGAGATAGTTTTAATATCTGGCTCAGACTGAATGCGGTTGATCCCTGAGCTGGCCAAAATTTTAAGGCGCTTGGCATCAGCAAGCGGTTTAATTTGAGACATTCCGGTAAAGAGCAAATCCACATGGCCAGCAGCCACATCATTGATCGCTGGCCCAGCCCCTCGGTAGGTGACCATCACCAAAGGACTGGCCAAGGCCTCTTGAAGCATCAAGGCGGCCAGATGTGAACCCGAGCCATCCCCGGAGGTAGCCATGCTCAATTGTCCAGGGTTTTGCCGAGCATAGGCGATGAGCTCAGACACTGTGCTCACCCCCAAACCCAAGCGAGCAGCCAAACCAAAAGGGTAAGTGATCACCAAGGAGACCGGAGCAAAATCATCGGGTGTTCTATAAGGCATTTGAGGCATCAAGCTCGGGTTCGTCGCCAAACTCGTGCTCACAAGCCCCAACGTATAACCGTCATTGACGGCCTTGGAGACGATCTCAGTACCCACCACTGTGTTGCCGCCCCCCTTGTTGTCAATCAACACAGGTTGGGCCAGCACCTCGGAGAGCTTGTCCGAAAAAGACCGAGCAATGAAGTCTCCTCCCCCACCGGGCGCAAACGGCACCACAATCCGAATGGCGTGGCTGGGATAATTGTCTAAGGCCCAAGTATTCTTTGATAAGGTACCCAGTCCCCAGGTTAGAAATAAAGACAGCGATAGCGTCAGTGATAAAGGGGCTGACAATGGTGAGGGGCCTGTATGCTTCTTAAAAGTACTGATTCTTCTGCCGGTGCTGGTGCCGGTGCTGGTGCTGGTGCTGGTGCTGGTGTCGGTGATGTCATTGATTTTGGTGGTGATGAAGGTCATGCGCTGATCGTATGAAAAAGTAACGCTTACGCGTCAGAATTGAAATGAAAAAAGAATCACCACGACGCACCAAAGAAAAAAGGGGCGGGACATCCACACCCCCCACTGCACCCGCTTTTTGCTTTACTTCATCACACGAGCAACATATTCATCGATGAACTGAGCAATTTGCAAGGAATTTTTCTCGATCATCACCATGTGCCCATTGCCCATGATGCCATGATCTTGCAAGCGAAAGTAATCCGTGTGAACGCCCGCTTGCTCAAGATAGTGCGCCGTGCAGTGATCATACACTTGGTGGTAAGAGGCTTGGGCAGCCACCATCATGACAGGAATTTTTTCTAAGTTAATGAGTTTTTTTGCCGGACTTGTTTGCAGTAAACATCCGGGTGAGCCCTCGTATTCAGGCTTTTCTCGGCGCAAAGTCAATTCCGACGGGTCTTTAACTTCTGGAGAATAGGTAATGGGGATGTCAGTTGGACCCCAAGAGCGAGCTTTACCGGATCCAATGACCGATAACTCAAATGGCGGGCCCGAAGGCTCAACGGCCACGATGCCTTTGACCAATTGAGGGCGCGAGTCTGCGATCAACCAACCAAAGGGGCCAGCTTGCGAGTGGGTGAGCAATATGGCGGGACCGATTTTGTCTAAAAGTGCGGCGCCAGCCAACTGAATACGCCGCTCGGTCTCCTCGTTGGAGACGACGGTCTCCACCTGTGACGCATAAAATTGATCGAACACAGGATCCCCCATTCGACCTTTCAATGGGCCATCCCCTGGCCACTGGGTATGAAGTTTGGCATTGGGCCAAGTGCCAGTGATCTCACCCGCAGTGAATTGGAACTCCTCATTGGCCGCAGTGAACATGCGAATTGCTCCGTCTTGGGGATGCCAAGCTGAGCGACCACGCATGGGTTGATCGACCATGTAAACAATATAGCCTTGCTCGACAAAGAAGTCTGCCCAGCCTTTACGCCCATCAGGTGTACCCATCCAATTGGTGGCGGTTTGACCCGCTCCATGAAAAAGTACCAATGGGTAGGGTCTCTTTTTAACTTTTGGAACCAAGACCTCCACATACATTTGGCCCTGAAGGATCTCTTTGCCTTTCTCGCCCGTGTATTGCCCGCCCACGTAAAAAAATCCTTTGGCACCCAGATGGGACTGCTCTATCACGGGGACAGGCACCAATGACGCGGGGCTTTGCGCGCCACTCCAGAAGCAAAAGAACACAGCCAAACTCGCCACAAGTCTTAAAGCATTCTTGGATTTTGTACGGGTCATGAACATTGATTTAGAACTTTCAAGGCTTCGATCGATTAAAAAAAATACCCTGGCTTTAAGGAAGGGTTGCGTATGGCGCTTTGTCGCATCAAAGACCCAAATACGCCTTTTTGATCTCGGGTTGACTGGCGATCACATCCGAGGGGCCAGAGCTTACGATGCGGCCGTTCTCCAGCACATACGTGCGTTCAGAGACAGCCAAAGCTCGACTGACATTTTGTTCCACTAAGAGCACCGACGTGCCGGCTCGGTTGATGGTTTGAATCACATTGAACATCTCACTCACAATCGCAGGCGCCAATCCAAGGGAGGGCTCATCGAGGAGGAGTAATTGAGGCAACGCCATCAAGGCTCTCCCAATGGCGACCATTTGTTGTTGTCCCCCCGAGAGTTGAGCTGAGGCTTGATGGAGTTTAGTTTTGACCACTGGAAAGAGCTCACAAACCCACTCCAAAGTGTCCCCCCTTTTGGCACGCGCTTTGGGATGAACTGCGCCGAGCAACAAGTTCTCGTGCACACTCATCGAGCCAAAAAGTCTCCTGCCCTCGGGCACCAAGGCCAAACCCCGCTCACACAAGCGGTGAGGTGGCAAACCGGTCAAATCTTCCCCATGCCAGACGATTTTCCCAATCCGTGTCCGATTCAGTCCCATGATGGCATTGATCAACGTTGTTTTACCCGCACCGTTGGGACCAATCACGCACACCAATTCCCGGGGGTTGATGCTCATCGACACCTCCCACAAAGCTGGCGCAGCACCGTAATTGACATGGACATTTTGGAGTTCAAGCATGGCGTGTGTTTGGCATCAGTTGGGTAGAGGCAATTGAGTGTGACCGTCACCCAAGTAGGCTTTGACGACATCGGGCTCGCGCATGACCGTTTGAGGTAGCCCGTAAGCGATGACACGCCCCTGATCAAGCACCAACAAGTGATCAGACAAGGCCATCACGGCAGACATCACATGCTCAACAAAGACAATCGAGGTGCCTTGATCACGGATCTTGCGAATGGTCTGCACTGCCACTTCAATCTCACCAGGGGTGAGCCCTGAGAGCACTTCGTCGAGCAATAAAACTTTGGGCTTGGCAGCCAAGGCACGGGCCAATTCCAAGAACTTGCGCTGATGCAAATTAAGCTCATCGGGCACATCATCGGCCTTGCTGGCCAGTCCGGTAAATTCAAGCCACTGCAACGCCTGCAAACGAGCCTCCTCATGGCTGGTGCTGGAGACACCGTATTGAGAGGAGAGCATGACGTTTTGTAGCACCGTCAAACCTGCAAAGGGCCTTGGAATTTGATAGGTTCTAGACACCCCAAGACGACGAATTTGGTGGGAAGGCATGCCTGCGCAATTTTGACCCGCGATTTCGATCACACCACTGGTGGGAGAAAAGTGACCCGTTACCACGTTGATGAAGGTCGATTTACCAGAGCCATTGGGGCCCAGTAGACCCAAGATCTCTCCTTGATAAAGGGTCATCTGCACTCCATCAAGGGCCTTGATGCCTGAGAAGTGCTTACTCAGTCCCTGCACACGCAAAGCAATGGACGCGTTGTCCCAATTTAAAGGGGCCCTTGCGGTCAAGCCCTCGCCCGCAGGCAAGTCAATGTTTGAAGACTCATGAGGGGAAGCGTCGTGATGGCTCTGCTCGTCTCGAGAGGGTTGTGGTGATCGTGCTTTTTGCTTTGCTTTTCTAAAGCCCTGAAAACTTCCCCATATCCCTTGAGGCATCAAGAGCACTGAAAAAGTCAAAATGAGCCCAATAGCAATACGACCAATCAATGCGCTCGCCCCGTCGGTAAAGGCATTGAGAAGAAAGGTGATCAATACCGCGCCTACCATGGGACCAGCCCAATGCCTGGCTCCTCCAAGCACACTCATGAGAACCACAGTCAAAGGCACCGTGATGTTGAATGTCTCCCCAACCGTAACATATGACACATAAAGCGCGTGAACGCTTCCCATCATGCCTGCAAAAAAACTCGACAACGCAAAGGCCGCCATCTTCAATCCAAATGTGGGAACTCCATGGACTTGGGCTACGTCCTCATCATCATGGATCGCCAACAGACCCAATCCCGCTTTAGAGAAGTAAAGTGTTCTTGCGACCCAAAGGCAAAGTGCTGCCAAACCCAACCCCAAGTAATAAAAACTTGACGACGCACTCGGCCCAAGCTCTGGCGTATGAACCCCCATCAAGTACACACCTGGGCCACCATCAATGGAGGTGTTGACAATCAAGGTAGCCAGCACAAACGTCACCGCCAATGTGATCAAAGCAAAAGATTCACCACGGATTTTTTTCAAACGAAATACGACACTGCCCACAGCCAATGCCAGCAAAGCGGCAACAACACCTGAGAGTAAGACGCTCATCACAAAGCCGAAATTGAGTTTGGTGGCAAAGGTGGCCATGCCGTACATACCCAAGCCAAAAAAAGCGCCATGTCCAAATGAGAAATAGCCTGAATAGCCTGAGAGTAAATTCCAACTGGTGGACAACGTGATCCAGAAAAACACCATGTAGAGTAAGGACTGCCAGTAATTGGGCAAGCCCCAGTAGGGAGCGCCAACCAAGATGGCCAAAACTAACACCGTGATCGCGGTGTTCCATCCCCCATGGGTGCGTTGACTCAATTGGCGCTCAGTCATGACCGCGCCTCAAGAGCAGTATCAAAATCAGTAACGTAAATGACACCAAAGGTGCCCACGTCGGCGCAGTGATGGCCATAGTCAAGGACTCACTAATACCCACAACAAGTCCAGCAAAAAGAGGCGCCCAAGCCGATGCCAAGCGTCCCATCATGACCACCGCAAAGACAACTCCAATCCAGGCAAAAATTTGCGAAGGTGCCAACGTAAAGGTGAGAGCCACACACACCCCTGCACACGCCGCCAAGCCACCACACACACCCGCCAGGCCTAAGGAGAGTTGGCGTGCATTGATACCAAAGGCTTGCGCTATGTCGCCGTCCTCGGCAGCTGCCCGTACGCAACGACCGATATCCGTTTTATAAAGCATCCAGCTCACCCACGCACATGCCAAAACCGCCAACACCACGGTGATGGATTCAGAATATGTAACCACGACCCCTCCCAAGCGAAATTTCATCTCATCGTAGGGGCTTGACATGCGCCTAAAATCTGCGCTCCAAACCAACTGCAACAAGGCCTCCACTGACACGGCAATGCCAAAGGTGGCCATCAGAGAGTTGAATGGGGTGATCGCAAATTTGGCCAACACGGCTTGCAACACGCCCGAGAGAAGCGCAAAAGCTGGCACCAAGATCAATAAACTCACCAAAGGGTCAATGCCCAGTCGGGTTTTGAGGTCGTAGGTCAAATAAGCCGACAAAAACACCCAGGCAAAATGGGCCAAGTTGATCTGCTTTAAGATTCCCCACCCTAAACCCAGACCCAATCCTATAAGGCCGTACAACGCGCCCATAAAGACACCTGCGGCCAACGCTTGGAGCAATAAATTTAAACTGGGCATGACTGGTTTATCTTGATAATTTCAAAGTGGGGTGTGATCGCAGTTAAGGACTCAACTTACAAGATCATTTTGCTGCCTGGCATTGCCACCTCTTTAGGATGAATCACAACCCATTTACCCGATTGAAGTTGTTTCACTCGATTGAAATCATCCCCATAATTATTAGGCCCATCAAAACGTACTCGGCCCACGATCGTATCAACTTTGCTCGACTTTAACCAATCAGCGATTTTGCGATCTTCCAAGGAATTGGCTCCGCTGACACCAGCTTGCAAAATTTGCCATCCTGTGTAGGCATTGGCCGCTTGCAATTCAAAGACTGTGTCGGGAAGATTTGCTTTGGCTGCTCGCTCGTTAAAGAGTGCAATCACTTGGGCGTACTCAGGGTGGTTGGTAAAGGGTGGGTGCTGCTCAAAGGTGGTGAGTGTGAGAGCTCGGGCCGCCAAAGGCGACTGGGCCATGGGGCCAGGCGAGGGGTAGAGATGAAAATGCAACTTGGGATGATAGTCGATTTTGTCCATGGCCTCTAAGAGTTGTATGCTCTCAGCTCCAATGGAGCCCACCCAAACAAAATCAGCGTCAGCCTCTTTAAGACGAGCCGCAATAGCACCAAAGTCTTTGTTTCCAAAATCCCACTCAAGCCACAACGATTCTTTAAGCCCACGACGCTTAAAAACTTCGCGAGCTCCCACGGACATGAAAATCACAGAGGGGAATTTGCTGCTCACCAATGCCACGGTTTTGGGGGATGCGCCAAAAGCGAGGACAGCGTCAAGTACAGTATTGGGAGCTGTGGTGCCGGGATCTGAACCCATCACGTAGCCGGGGAAGTGCATCTCATATTTGGCCAGCGAAGGAATGCCAAATGAGTTGCTCACCAAAACTTTGCCATAACGTTGGGCAACTCCCATTGCCGACAATGTATTGGCCGTCGCGTATGGCCCCATCAACAAGTCCACTTTATCACCAGAGATCAATTGCTCATATAAAGTGCGGGCCAAGTCTGGCTTGGATTGATCGTCTTTGATGAGCCATTCAACGGGACGTCCCAAGAGTCCGCCTTTTTTATTGAGCTGCTCGACAAATATTTCACCTGCCAATCGGTGCACCACAGCAGTACCCGCCAAGGGCCCCGTCAAAGAAAGAGTACTCCCCACACGAATGGGTTTACTCGAGTTGGATGTTTGCGCCGATGTTTTTAGCCAAGGCAATGATAGGAGCGCACTCGCTCCCAGGGTCAACAGAAATGGTCTTTTTTGCATTCGAAGCACCCAACCTCTTTAACTTAAGAAATTCAACCCCAACTCCACCGCGACCATTTCAGGCCAATGGCACTTCAATTATTTATCCAATGCAATTCTTGCTGATGCACTCTGACAAACCCATGCGTGCTTACCCCAACACCGATCATTTCAAGACTGAGACGTTTTTGGAACATAATTGATACCAGCGCTCATCTGGGGAGACATCACCCAAGCCAAATGCTTTTTTTAAACTTATCTACAACCTTTCTTCATGGCACGATGATGGTTTGACTCCCAAGTCATTTTTCCGCCCAAGTCGGCGAAATTGGATTGGGCTGAGCACCTGATTAAAGATGCCTATTTTTAGATTTTTTTATTAAATTATTTTCCCACCAAGACTTTGACCTATGAGCACGAACAACACACCTTCCGGAGCAATTGAGCCGTCTAAAAAATTTTCTGCCCAAGGTGGTAAGACTCACATGGCTTTGGTACAACATGACTCAATAGTGGTGCGGGGCAAAGACCTGTGCAATGAACTGATTGGGCAACAAAGTTTCACGGCCTACTTTCTCTTTCTTTTAACAGGGCAAGCACCCAGCGAGCAACTGATACGAGTCACCGATGCGACCTTGATTGCCATTGCCGAACATGGACTGGTCCCCTCAGTGGTCGCATCTCGAATGACCTTGGCTGCAGCTCCCGATGCCATTCAAGGCGCAGTAGCTGCGGGACTACTGGGTTGTGGCTCGGTGATCTTGGGTGCAGCTGAGACTGCAGGTCAATTACTGATCGACACCTTGTCGATGGCCAAGTCTGCTGGGATTAGTCTTCAAGAAAGTGCAACACAAAAGCTTCAAGCGCTCAAAGCTGCTCGCCAAACACTTCCTGGTTTTGGGCATCCTACCCACAAAGCAGGTGACCCCAGAGCGCACAAACTTCTTGCCTTAGCCCACGAGTGGGGCACCGCGGGTGAACATGTGCATGCGCTCGAGGTTCTCAGTACGCAGGTTGAAACGGTCTATGGCCGAGCACTTCCTCTCAATGTCTCGGGTGCCATTCCTGCTGTGTTGTTGGATGCAGGTTTTCCTGCGGGCGCGATGCGCGGTATCCCACTGTTGGCCAGAACAGGCTCTTTGGTCGCCCATTTGCTCGAAGAGCAACTCAGACCCATCGGATTCAAATTAGCCCAGGCCGCAGAGGATGCAATCGAGTATGACGGCCCACTTCCCGCCTCAAGGAAGCACATTTAGAAGCACATTTCTTGAGATTCAATTCATGAGCGTTTTACCGTCCCTAGCTCCACCTTTAGACGTGATCAATCGTTTTGGAGAGCATGACTTTTCGGTGAACGATTTTTTCACTCGACGCGCCTTGGCTTTAGGAGACAAAGCCATGATCGAGTTCGAAAGCAGCGTCATGACCTGGTCCGAATGTTTGGACTTACGAGAGCGGGCTCGGACTTGGCTGACCCAGCAAGGCGTCAAAGCGGGTGAGCGGCTTGGGCTCATGTCCTATAACCACCCCAGTACCGTGGTGTTATTTTTAGCGGCATGTGACCTAGGTGTGATTTTGGTGCCCTGCAACCCGGACTTTTCCCCACAAGAAGCTCAATACATTTTTGAGCATGCTCAGGTGTGCGGCGTGATCTGCTCGGATTCAGTCCACAATAAAGTCCAAGAGGCCCTTGCCAGTATGAGCCCCAGGCCATGGATTGTCCTCAACGATTTGGCGCAAGAGTCCTTGATTCAAACTTGGCAAAATGTGCCTCCAAAACCTATTGTTTTGAGTGGCAACGCCCAAAGCACGTGTCTTATTATCTACACCTCCGGTACCACTGGTTTTCCCAAAGGGGTGATGCACTCACAAAGAAGCTACTTACTCACTGCTGAGGCCTTTGTACAAAGACTTTACCTACAAGCCGATGAGCGCGTGATGTGCGTCTTACCGCTTTTTCATATCAATGCCTTGATGTACTCCTTGGGCGGATCCATGGCCTGTGGCGGCACCTTGATTTTGGTTCGAAAATTTTCTGCCAGCGAGTTCTGGCGAGTTGCACACAAAACGCGGGCCACACAAGTCAATGTGATCATGTCGGCAGCCTCCATTTTATCAAGACGCCCCCAGTCCGAATTCATGCCCGAGCATCAAATCAGCAAAATGTTTTTGGCTCCTTTGAACCAAGACTTGCTCGATATTTTTCAAAACCGGTTTGGTGTACGCACTCTTATCGAGTGTTACGGCATGACAGAAATTCCTGGCGTTCTCAGCAACCCATTCCTGGGCCCCCACAAAGTGGGCAGCATGGGTCGGATCTCCCCCCACCCAAGCCCCTTTGTAGCCACCCCAGAGGTCAAAATTGTCGACGACTTGGGCAACGAAGTGCCTTTGGGTGAGGTCGGTGAGATCGTAGTCAAAACACCCACCATCATGCAAGGCTACTATAAAGATGAGTTACAAACCGCATCAAGCTTCAAAGACGGGTGGTTCTTAACTGGGGACCTTGGCTACAAAGACATCGATGATTTCTTCTTTTTCTTTACCCGTAAAAAAGATATCATTCGTAGAAAAGGTGAAAACCTCTCTGGCGCAGAAATTGACACTGCTATATCCTTACACCCCGAAGTCCAAGAGTGTGCCAGTATTGGTGTTCCGGCAATTTTGGGTGAAGAAGAGGTGCTGATTGCTGTCGTTCCCAAAGCCGGTAGCTCGCTCACCCCGGAGAACATTTTTGAACACGCCAAGAGCGTTTTGTCACCCTTAAAATGGCCCCGTTATGTGGTTTTGGTTGAGAGCTTGCCGCACACGGGATCAATGAAAATAGCCAAATTCAAACTCAAACCTGCCCAGCATCTATTGGACAAAGCCACTGAATTTAAGCCCTAAAACTTATCAATCTACCCCCCTTTTTTTCAATCAGTTTTATCCTAACCTAGGAGTCACCCCATGAGCTCAAAACCTCAAACAGCACACACGATCGAGAATCTTTACGACGCCACTGACCTTATCACTCAAGAGGTACTCGCGCGTTACGAGCAAACGCCAGACCCAAGGCTTAAAGAGATCATGTTGTCCTTGATCAAACACATCCACAGTTTCGCCAAAGAGGTCAAGCTTACCTCTGAGGAATGGCTCTTTGCTATTCAATACCTTGAAGAGTCGGGTAAGTGGTGCTCACCGGGAAGAAGTGAGTTCATGATTTTCTCTGATGCGTTGGGTTTGTCCATGCTCACCGTCACGCAGGACTACCCCAAGCCAGCACATGCCACCGAAGCCACGTTAGTGGGTCCGTTTCTTTTGGAAAATGCGCCCAAATTCGCAATGGGTAGCGACATTAGTGGCGGGGCCGCAGGCACCCCTATGTATGCCCAGGGTGTCATCCGAGACACCGAGGGCAAACCCGTTGCCAACACCGTGATTGATGTTTGGCACTCGGATGACCGTGGCCTCTATGACGTTCAAGACGACATTGATAAAAATGGTGCATGGGCCCGGGCTGAGCTCACCACTGACGCAGATGGTCGGTATTATTTTTGGTCAGTTTTGCCCGTAGACTATCCCATCCCCCAAGACGGCACGGCCATTCGTATGTTGCGCGCCACGACCAACCGCACCATGAGACCGGCGCATTTGCACTTCAGACTTCAAGCTCCAGGTCACCGAACCTTGGTCACCCACATTTTTGACAAAAACAGTGTACACCTCAACAGTGATGCTGTTTTTGGAGTTCGCCCATCCCTCATTGCTGACTTTGTTCGTCACGATGGTGGTACTGCTCCCGATGGTAAAACCATGACGGGTGAGTTCTACACCTTGGACTATGACTTTGTCATGACCCGATAAAAACTGATCACTGAATTGTGTTCATGCGCACTTCAGTGGCTTCTTTGGTTTTGAGCTGAGCGAACTTTTTCAATGACTTTGATCAATGCTGCTCGGGTCAGTGGTTTTGAGCAAAAGTCGTTCATCCCAGAGGCCAGACTTTTTTCTTGATCGCTCAATTGATCTGAGGCGGTGAGCGCAATGATCGATAAACGCCTTTGGCTGCCCGATTCTTGCTCCCACTGACGGATCGCCTTTGCGGCTTCAAAACCATCCATGAGCGGGAGGAGACAGTCCATCAAAACCAGATCAAACTCTTGCTCTGCGACCAGCTTTACGGCTTGCCGTCCGTCGCTAGCGATCTCAATCACACACCCCAAAGACTCCAAGAGAGCTTGATAGACCAGTCTAAGTGTCGAATTGTCCTCAACAAGCAAGACTTTCAAACTGTTGAATCTCTCAAAGAAATGGACGTGACCTGAGTCTTCTTGGGGTTTAGTCAACTCCACTGGGCTATTGACATGGTGCCTTAAGACAGCGCTCAAGACCGAGCCCAACTCTTCGCGGCTAAAGGGAGCCTTTAAAAGAGTGTTGTTGAACTGTTGTGGGGGTGCTTTGACTGGTAACACCTGGTGATGGACTTCGATTAATAAGCGAGGGGATGAATTCAAAGCGTTTGAGACGCGTGAATGAGGAATGTTTGCAAGGGTTTTCTGCTCTTGCAGGCGATCGGTAAAGACGCAATCCACCTCGCTTTCTGGCGCACTCCCTGCCTCGAATTTTGATTGACTCATGGGGTCAATAACGATCGTGCGGTAGCCCATAGCTTGAAGATCAAACTCCAATGTCTTTTGTAGCATTGCATCATCAAAACTCAGGCCCAAGAGAAGATTTTTAAACTTATCGTATTGTTTAGCTTCAATCCCGATAGTCGTGGCTCCAAGCTTTGCTTCAATTGATTCACGCGACTCAAATGACTCAGGGACTTCACTAGCCTTCAAGGCGCTGAGGCGCCTTAAGGGTAACTTGAGTTCAAAGATACTGCCCTCGCCTAGCGTTGAGCTCACACTCAACTGTCCTCCCATCAACTCAGTGAGCTGGTGAACGATCGACAAACCCAACCCAGAGCCAGAGCCAGAGGCAATGTGTGCACTCTCTTCACCCACTTGGCTAAAGGGCTCAAACAATTGGGACAAATGCTCCTTTGCAATGCCACAACCTGTATCCATGAATTTCACGACCAAGTTTGCACTTTCCCCCTCCTCTTGTCCACTCCAGTCTTGCCTTTCGGTCTGCAACTCACGAACGCACAGCAATTGAGCGTGAACCAACACGTGGCCCTGAGCAGTGAATTTGATGGCGTTAGAGAGAAGGTTAGAAAGCATCTGGGTTAAACGTTGTGCGTCGACCTCCACCCAACAGTCCTCAGGCAACTCCATCCATCGATACAACTTCAAACCCTTGGCCTTTGCCAAGGGATCGAATAATAAAATACAATTCTCAATGAGCGCTGTGAGAAGCAAACGCTTTGACCGCAAACTCAGCCTTTGAGCGCTCAGCTTGGAGTGATCAAGCACCTCACCAAGGAGTTGCAGCATGTGCTCTCCAGCACCTTGCATCAAATCCAGTAACCTAGTCTGCTGAGG
>Ga0164297_10001292_pt1 | contig 27019 bp, 23 predicted proteins | sample GEODES058metaG_FD_113539 | JGI IMG/M metagenome (GOLD analysis project Ga0164297, IMG submission 113539) | Dystrophic lake water microbial communities from Trout Bog Lake, Wisconsin, USA - GEODES058 metaG | ecosystem: Environmental > Aquatic > Freshwater > Lake | place: USA: Trout Bog Lake... | reverse complement strand
TTGAAATTTTTTACAGCCAAACGTTCTAAAACCTTTTCCCTGTTATCGCGGATATAACTAACTTGCAGCATTGAATTTTCTATTTTTCGCAAAGATATAATTAGTTCATGGTTAATGGTTCATCGTTCATTGCCCAAATTGGAAAATGAAACGGTACGAACCCTGAATAACTATGAACCATGAACAATGAACCATGAGCCAAAATGGCAAACTGTACCTCGTCCCAACACCGATCGGTAACCTGGAGGATATCACGCTCAGGGCGATACGCGTTTTGAAGGAAGCGGATATCATCCTCGCCGAGGATACCCGTACTTCGGCACCGTTGCTCAAACATTTCGGGATCGAAAAAAAAGTTTATGCCCATCACCAGCATAACGAACATCAATCGAGCAACGAGATCGTCAGGCTTTTGAAGGAAGGCAAAAACATTGCGCTGATCTCTGATGCCGGCACTCCTGCGATCTCTGATCCCGGTTTCTTCCTCGTGCGTGAAGCTTTGAAACACGAACTTTCTGTTGAATGCCTACCCGGCGCTACAGCTTTTGTACCAGCACTGGTGAATTCAGGTTTTCCAACAGACCGGTTTTGTTTCGAGGGTTTTTTACCTTTAAAAAAAGGCAGGCAAACCCGGTACAAACAATTAGCAACGGAAGAACGAACGATCATATTGTATGAATCGCCCCACCGGTTTGTAAAGACATTAGAAGAAATGGCGACTTATTTTGGTATTGAAAGGCAAATTTCAGTTTCCCGCGAATTGACCAAATTATTCGAAGAAACGGTAAGAGGCACGGTAGAAGAAGTGAAAGTATATTTTGAAAATCACCCGGCTAAAGGAGAATTTGTGATTTGCATAGCAGGGTATTCTCCTAAATCGGCTGCAGGTCAGCCAGAAAACTAAAGAAATTTGATGAAAAGAAATATTGCGCTTTCCGTTCTGTCGGGCCTGATGCTTTGGTTGGCCTGGCCACCGATGCCTTATACCACATTTTTATTATTTATAGCCTTTGTCCCGATGCTGGTGGCAATGGAAAATATCATTCAGTCGGAATCAGTTCGAAAAGGGAAAAAGATATTCTGGACAACCTTTCTTGGGTTCTTTATCTGGAACACACTTTCGGTTTACTGGGTATTTAATGCATTGAAAGAAGGGGATTCCAATTGGGTTATCCCGGTTACCATCATACCATATTCTCTGGCTCCATTATTAATGTCGACCTGCTGCTGGCTTTATTACAGGCTTCGGCGCTTCACTAAACGCAACTTAGCCTTTTTGGGCTTGATTTGCTTTTGGATAGGGTACGAATACTTAAATCAAACCTGGGATCTTAACTTCCCCTGGATGACACTCGGCAACGGCTTTGCCGTGAAACATAAATGGGTGCAGTGGTACGAATTTACAGGCGTTTATGGTGGTACTTTATGGGTTTGGGTGGTCAACATTTTTGCCTTCCTGGTTTATAGCAGTATGCACCGCCCCCGTGCAAAAGTTACCCGTCTTAAACAAATACTTGCCTTTGGCCTCATCATCCTTTTACCAATTGCCTATTCACTTTATCGTTATCGCGGTTACCACGAGGAACCCAACCCATCAAATATCGTGGTGGTGCAACCCAATATCGATCCTTATTTGAAACAGGGTGCTATGTCGTTTAGCCAGCAAATAGGCATCTTGTCTCATCTTTCCGATTCATTGGGCCAACACAATACGGAGTTTTTTATCTGGCCGGAAACGGCCATACCAGAGCCCGTTAATGAAGACGCTATCCGGGTGAATAACAATTTTCTTGCTATCAAACATTTCTTAAGTAAATACAAGAATGGCAACGTGCTTACCGGCGCAGAAACCTATAAAATTTATAATTCGCGCCAAACCAATACAGCAGAGCCTTATGACCCCCAGGGTAATCAGTATTACGATCGTTTTAACTCGGCAGTCAATATCGAGAATTCAGCGGAAGTACAAATCTACCATAAGTCGAAACTGGTTCCCGGTGCTGAGTCGATGCCTTTTGGCGATGCCCTATCATTTCTTAAACCTGTATTTGAGCATCTTGGCGGTGCTACGGGCGATTACGGTATCCAGGATGAGCCGGCAGTGTTTTATTCGCAAAGTGGCATTGGGGTAACACCGGTTGTTTGTTACGAATCGGTTTGGGGCGAATGGCTGGGTACCAGCGTACATAAGGGCGGGCAGTTCATTTCGATCATAACTGATGATGCATGGTGGGGCGATACTGCAGGTAAAGACCAGGACCTCGACTATGCCAAGTTACGCGCTATTGAAACACGACGCTGGGTATGCCGCTCGGCAAATACCGGCATTTCGTCGTTTATTAACCAGCGCGGCGACGTGGTTCAACAAACCAGGTGGTGGAAGCGTACAGCTATCAAACAAGATATCAATCTTAATTCCGAGCTTACTTTCTATGTCATCCATGGCGATTACCTTGCCAGAACGGCCAGTTTTCTGGCATTAGCCGGGATCCTTTTGATCATTATTACGAAAATTTACGCGATGAGAAAACGGAAGACAGCTGTTAAAGCGTAGCTGTATTCCTGGTGATGATAAACTGCAGCAGGTCATTAATAGGTTTGCGGATGATCTTGCCAACATGTACTTCGTTGCTTTCGCAAAGCCGTGTCAACTCCTCAGCAAATACGTAGGCCATTGAGCCGACGAAATGACATTTGTATTTATGGTATTGGGGGTAGGATTTAATATTGGTTTCGATAAACTCCAGGAAACCCTGTGCCAACAAATTCTGTCCATAAACGGTATCTCTTACCTTTCCTAAAAACTTAGCGAAGGAGGCCAGGTAAAAATTACCACCAGCTTTTTGATATACATTGAAGATGACGGTCTCTTTATCTATGGGATGTTCAGCACTGAACTGCGCAGCAATTTCATCAGGCATGTTACCATAAAGGTAGTCGGTGATCAATGCTTTTCCAAACCAGGATCCTGACCCTTCATCCCCTAAAATATAACCCAGGCCATGTTTTCCGGCGTGGATATCTTCACCATCAAAGTACGAAATATTAGAACCGGTGCCCAGCACACAGCAAAGACCTTTTTCATGGCCGCAAGTAGCGTAAGCACCGCCAAGCAGGTCGCTGTCAACGCTGATATAGGCTTTTGGAAATAGTTGGCTTACGGCATTTGAAACAATTTCATGCCGGTCGGGGCTGGAGCATCCTGCCCCAAAAAAGTAGATCTCGTCTATATCGCTGGCATGGCTAACCATGTCGGCACCCTGTTCCTGCAAAATTTTAACCATTTCCTTTTCGGTAAGGAAATATGGGTTTAATCCGCCTGTTCTGAATGGTATTGGATCCTGTCCGGGTACAGCAAGCAGCCAGTCGGTTTTTGACGAGCCGCTGTCAGCAACTAATATCATGAATTTATCTCATCAAGCGCTTTTTGTGTAAGCGGTTTGTGTATAAACTGGGTAATAAATTTATTGTTGATCGACTTCTTCATATCTGCCGGGTCGAGCGAGGAGGAAAGCATAAATATTTTGATGTCAGCTTTGCCCTGAATGTCGATCTTTTCGTATTCCTGCAAAAATTCAAACCCACCCATCAGCGGCATACGGATATCCAGAAATATAACATCAGGTTGAACATTGCCTGAACGCAGCGATTGAATTGCTTCGCTTGCTGATTGGGTCACGATCACTTTGTCCGCGAAATTACTGCCTTCCAGTATCCGTCGGGTTACAAAGTTATCAATGTAATTATCATCGATCAGCAAACAAGTTTTATAACGATTTGACATTCACACCAAAAATAGCTTTTCTCGAAATAAAAACGAATTGTACTGATATTTTATTTGCTTCGGTAAAAAATAGAAAATCAACGTAAAAAGCAAGCATCCGTTATTTTTTAGCCATATTTTGTAACATGACCCAAATACTTTTTTTAATTTTTTAATTTGGCTGCATGAAATCAAAAATCCTGACCGCAATTATTTGTCTAATCGTTTATACTATGAGTTCAGCTTCCGGCAAAGCCGCAAACACTGTCAATATTTCCTACAAAGTGAGCTTCCCCGAAGCGCAAGCGCATTATACCGAAGTTGAAATGAATATCACCGGACTCGATCAAAAATTTATTGATTTGAAAATGCCGGTTTGGACTCCGGGTTCCTACCTCGTTCGTGAGTTTTCGAAGAATGTGGAATCATTTTCTGCAGAAGCAAGCGGGCAGCGGATCAATTCCGAAAAAATACGTAAAAACACCTGGCGGGTAAATACCGAAGGGAAAACGGCAATCACGGTAAAATACAAAGTTTATGCTTTCGAATTATCGGTACGCACCAGTTATATCGATGCAGCTCATGCGTTCTTATCCAGCACCAGTATTTTTTTATATCCCGATGGATTACTGCATCAACCTTCAACAATACACATCGTTCCCTATAAAGGATGGACCAAAGTTTCAACCAGCCTTGAACCCATCAATGGCGATCCTTTCACTTTGCATGCGCCGGATTATGATATTTTGTTCGACTCCCCGATCGAAGTGGGTAACCAGGATGTGATCGAATTTGATGTTGATGGCGTGCACTATCAGGTAGCTATGAGCGGTGGCGGCAACTATGACCGCGAGCGTTTGAAAACCGATCTGCCAAAGATCATCCGGCACGAAGTTGCGATCTATGGCGAAAACCCTAATAAACGCTATGTTTTTATAGTACATAATACATTACGCGGAGGCGGTGGTCTTGAGCACCTGAGCTCTTGTGTACTGGGGGCTTCGCGCGATAATTATGCGACAGAACGCGGCTATCAGGGCTTTTTGGAGCTGGTGGCTCATGAGCATTTTCATTTGTGGAACGTAAAAAGACTGCGCCCGATAGCACTCGGACCATTTGATTACGATAATGAAAATTACACGACCGATCTGTGGATCGCTGAGGGTTTTACAGCCTATTACCAGGATATCGTTGTGCGTCGGACTGAGATATACCCGGTTGCCACGTACCTTGAAGCACTTGCCGGTGATATCAATTATGTAGCCAATACACCCGGGGCCAGGGTTCAATCGGTAGCGGAATCAAGTTTTGATGCCTGGGTGAAATTTTACAGGCCCAATGAGAATACCAATAACATTACCGTATCCTATTATAATAAAGGTTCATTACTTGCACTAATCTTCGACCTGGAGATCATCAATGATTCAAAAGGAAAGTATAGTCTGGATAATGTTATGCGTTATATGTACGAAACCTATTATAAGGGTCAGAAGCGCGGTTATACTGACGCTGAATTCAAAGCAGGCGTAGAAAAGTTTGCCGGTAAATCGCTCGACGACCTGTATGCTAAATATGTTAATGGTATTGAGGATATCGATTACGAAAAATACCTGAATTTTGCGGGTTATCACCTCAATGACGAATTTGCAGGAAACAACGATCCTGCGCTGGGTATCACTTCAGTAAACAATAATGGAAAGATCATTGTCACTTCAGTTGCCCGAAATAGCGCAGCATGGATCGATGGGCTTAATGTAAACGATGAAATTACCGCGATAGATTCGGCTAAAGTGAGCGATCTGAGTGCCGTGATCAATGCTAAAAAGCCGGGCAATAAGATCATTATATCAATTCTTCGCGATGGATTGCCAATTGATCTGCCGGTAACTTTGTTAAAAAAGAGCCAGGTAAAATATAAGATCGAAACCCTGCAACAGCCTACCGACCAACAATTATTGGTACGTAAAAAGTGGCTTAGTTTGCAATAGCAGTTTGTTAAAATATACAGGGATCCCATTTTCGGCATCCTGCACTGTTATTGGATCTGGTATTTCTTTGCAATTTCCGGATAAAGATTGATCAGATGGTTGGTTTTGCCGGTCCAGTCAAAAAACTGCTCCCAGGTGTTTAATGGCTCCCAGATAAAAGTTCCGAGCCCTTTACCTTCGGGTACGGTAAAAGCAATATCGTTAACTTCTGTTTTCAGTTGGGTATATTCAGCTACCATAACCTGCTGGGGGTAACGTTGCGCCAGATCGGCCATATTGTTTTTAAGGTCGGTTAAGGTGCCATGCCATTTTGGATAATAGGAAAGTCCGATCACATCGAAAGGGACTTTACGTTGTGCCATGGCATCGAGGAAAAAACGCGACTCGATATTTTGGCCGCCAAGTGCTATATGCAGCATGATCGGCGTGTGTCGACTCACTTCCTTAACACCCTTTATTCCGGCATAGATCAGTTGAGAAAGACTGTCGAGGTTATTGATACTACCTTCAGGCCACAACATTCCATGGTTGATCTCGTTACCAACCTGCACCATATCGGGAGTCGTGCCCTGTGCTTTCAGCTCAGACATTACTTTCAAGGTAAAATCATGCACCGACTGCCTGAGCGAAACAAAATCTTCAGAGGCCCAGGCCTTTGGTTTAAACTGTTTTCCGGGATCGGCCCAGGTATCGCTATAGTGGAAATCGAGCAGTAATTTCAAACCAGCAGCTTTGATACGTTTGGCCATGGCTTTGGTATGTTCCAGATCGCAAAAGCCTTTCCCCGGCGAATAGCCTGCCGCTTCCGCCGGATCGTTGAAGATTCGCAGGCGGATGTAATTAAAACCGTGCTCTTTTAATATTTGTATGGGATCTTTTTGTATCCCATTGTCAGAGAATTTGATGCCCCGGGCTTCCAGTTCGGGCAAAAATGAAATATCGGCTCCCAGGATCCTGCCGTTTACGTGCTGCGGCTTATGATCTGTATTTGTAACCGGGTGAGCTACGCCCGGCCATACAGCCTCGATATCAGTTGAACCGGTCCATAAACTGTCTGATTTTGCTTCAAATTTTATTGCCCCTCTTTCAGTCGTTGTTTGAAGGATCACGCGGCACTCGCCATGATTTACGGATATCTGCCATTGGTTATTTTCGGGCTTTGTGACAGGTGGCTGACCACCGTTTTCGATACGGATGATCTTTCCTTTACCGGTAGCTGTGAATGTTACAATGTTGTTGGCAGATTTTACAATATTTCCAAGGTTATCAATTATTTTAACGTCGATCAGCGCTGTGTCGCGGCCATCAGCTTTCATGGTGGTTTTATAAGGCGTAAGCTGTACTTCAAATGCCTGCCCCGGCTTGCCTGTTCGGCGCCCCTGGGCTATAGCTACAGCGCTCAAAAAAAACAATATTCCGAAGAAAAATAGTTTTACAAAATGCAGGTGGTTTTTCATGATCGATCAATTGGCAAAATAAAGGTAGGTATAAATTGTATTAATGACAATTATTAATAATTGTTCGTCAAATGCTAAAACGCGGTGGTTTCAAAGAAAAATTGCGGGGTGAAAAGGTTTTGACTATTGTGTTGAGGTATCCCGGACAGCCCCGGGCAGTTCACCATTTTTCTTTTGTCTCCATCGAATCATCCACCAACCTACCTGGGCCGTAGCCAGTAATGCGATTGCAAAAAGAGCTGGTTTTGTGCCGCCTTCACCAGAACTAAGTGCCCCTGTCAATGCGATGATATAGATACCGGCAGGCAGAATTAGTAAAGCACACAGGGCTGCAGTTGGTAGTCGTATTTTGAATGGGCGATGCCTGTCGGGTTCAATGATTCGAAGCCTGATGAGCGCAATATATTCTAAAAATAAACCAGCACCGTAAACGATGACATCTATCACTATAAGTTCTTCAAAATTCCATAAAACCATACCACTGACAACTACGGAGCAGGTAATAATAGATATGTAGGGTGTTTGGTATTTGGGGTGCAGCCGGTCAAACCAGCCGGGAAGCAGCTTATCATCGGCCATTACTTTGGGTACCCTTGAAACCGATAAAAGTACAGAAGTGTAGATACCCAGGTAACTGGCCATACCGCCAATAGCGATCAGGGTACCCAGCCATTTGCCACCAACCAGAACTCCGAGCGCCGGGAAGCCGTCTTTTTCTAACAGATCGGGATCGATATGCGATTGCTGTACGGTAACAATAATGATAAAATAAAGTACCATGACCAGCGCAAAGGCGGCAAAAATAGATATCATATACGAGCGAACAGGCTTTTCAACTTCGCCGGCATAGGTCGTTACATTATCCCATCCCAGGCAGTTCCACATCACTACATAGATCGCCATGCCAAGCGACGGAAAAGTAATGCCTTTTAATGAAGCAGAAGGTAGCACGATAGGACCGGCGTGCTGATGAAAAAAATGAAATATCAACAGGATCAGCGGAATCAAAACGACTACCCCGAGTAGGAGGGTGATCCGGCCAACAGGATTGATGCCAAAAAAGTTTAAGGCCGCCGAGGTCCATATGATAAATAAGCAAAGTTCGATTTTATAGGCCCCAATGCCGGGAAAGAAGAACGTTGCATAGGTTACGATATAAACCGGGTAGATGGCCAGGTCGCAAAAAGTATATAACCAGGTCCACCAACCTTCAAAAAAGCCCCACCTTGTGCCAAGGGCATGCTTTACCCATTTATAATAACCGCCCTCAACAGGCATCATGCTGTTCAATTCGAGAACAGTGAAAATGGCCGGAATATCCCACAAAAGGGGTGTAATTAGCAGTATCAGCAGCACGCCATGGCTGCCTGCGTATTTCAACAATGGTTCGAGTCCGTATGGCCCGCCAGAGACCGTAAAAAAGATAACCGCGATCAACGGTAACAGGCGCATTTTTTTGGTGATCGGTCGTGAGGGCATAGCCTATAAAAATATTGTTTTTGTGCGAAATGTAAATAGCGGAAGATATTTTATCCTTACTGAGCCGTTGCGATCCAAAGTTTTAACTTTGATACATCGATCCGATGAAAAAAAAGTGCTCACTAACCCTGTTGTTGTTAGTTTTTTGTTTGGCGAGTTTCGGTGAGACAAAAAAGCCGGGCTTTCGTGTTTTAGTGCTTTACGAAAATGGCGGACACCATGTAGCTTATACCAACGCAGCGAAACTCTGGCTCGACAAACTGGCCATCGACAGTAATTTCGAGATCGACTATTATCAAAATACCCAAAACATCAACGAGCAATTATTAAAAAAATACCAGCTGTTTATTCAATTGGATTACCCGCCTTATGGTTGGACACCCGAAGCAGCAAAAGCCTTTGAAAAGTATATTGAAGAAGGCAGGGGCGGTTGGGTCGGTTTTCATCATGCCAGCCTTTTGGGTGAATTTGATGGTTTTGCTATGTGGGATTGGTTCAGCAGGTTTATGGGTGGGATCAGGTGGAAAAACTATATCGCAACATTTGTTCAGGCGCAGGTAGATGTTGAAGACCTTAAACATCCGGTAATGGAAGGTGTGCCATCTTCATTCATTGTAAAAAAGGAAGAGTTTTATACCTATGATAAAAGCCCGCGTCCCGGGGTACATGTTTTGGCCAGTGTTGATGAAAGTACCTATCAGCCCGGCTCAGAAATCAAAATGGGGGATCATCCCGTAATTTGGACCAATGACCAGGTTAAAGCCCGAAACGTATACATCTTTATGGGGCATTCGCCAATTCTATTCGAAGACGATTGGTATACGAAGATTTTTAAAAACGCTATTTTTTGGGCATCAGGCAAATAAATTACTTTCCATGCCCTCAATTAAGATTCTATTTATTCAAAATTATTATATTTCAAAAAAACACAAATAATGAAAGCAGAAGAAATATTCGGGTACCAACCCGATCCAAAATACAACAAGGCAGTAGCTTATTTTAGCATGGAGTTCGCCATCGATCAGGCCCTGAAAACCTATAGCGGTGGACTGGGGTTTTTGGCTGGTTCGCATATGCGCAGCGCGTATGAACTGAAACAAAACGTTATTGGCATCGGCATGCTATGGAAATATGGGTATTACGATCAGTGGCGTGATATCAACGCCGATATGAAGCCAACTTTTATCGAAAAAGGGTATTCATTTTTGGAAGATACCGGCTTTATGTTCATTGTACACGTGCACGATTCACCAGTGTGGGTTCGGGCCTTCCTGCTGCGTCCCCAAACTTTCGGTTCGGCGCCGATATTTTTGTTGACAACCAACCTGAATGAAAATGATGAACAATCGCGTTCGATCAGTTACCGGTTATACGACTCCACCGAATCGACCCGCATTGCCCAATCGATCATATTGGGTATTGGAGGCGCAATGCTGATCGATAAACTTGGGCTGAATATTGATATCTATCATATGAATGAAGGGCACTCGTTGCCGCTCAATTTCTATCTGTATCAAAAATACAAAAGCATGGACGAGGTGAGGAAGCGGGTAGTTTTCACCACCCATACACCTGAAGCAGCCGGTAATGAAGAACACCGGGTAGACTTGCTGGCAGAGATGTCATTTTTCTATGGAACTCCTGTTGAAGAGGTGCGGAAAATTTTGGAGACGGATGCATTTTCGCTCAATTATACGCTCGCTGCCTTAAAATTCGCGAAAAAGGCCAACGGCGTATCTAAACTGCACGGAGAAGTTTCGCGCGAAATGTGGAGCCACAATACCGGTATCTGCGAGATCACCTCGATAACCAATGCTCAAAATAAAACTTATTGGCAAGACGAACAATTGGAGAAAGCACTGGCTGCCGATGATGATGATGCGATCATAAAGCGAAAAAAAGAACTCAAACGAGAGCTTTTTAAGCTGGTAGCTAATCAATGCGGCAAGCTGTTTGACGTTGATGTATTAACGATAGTTTGGGCACGCCGATTTGCCGGTTACAAACGTGCCGACCTGATGACTTACGATTGGGATCGCTTTATCAAATTGGTATACGCCAGTGAAAAACCGGTTCAATTGATCTGGGCTGGTAAACCTTATCCGGAAGATTACGGCGCTATCAGCCAGTTTAACCACCTCATCCACAAACTTTGGCCTTTTGCAAACTGTGCGGTATTAACGGGTTATGAATTGGGACTATCCGCTATCCTGAAAAAAGGCTCAGACGTGTGGTTGAATAATCCGCGCATGTATCGTGAGGCTTCTGGTACCAGCGGCATGACGGCAGCAATGAATGCCAGTATCAATTTTTCACTACCTGATGGCTGGGTGCCGGAATTCGCGATAGACAAAGAGAACTCCTTTTTAATTCCTCCCGCTGACGATAGTATCCAGTATCCCGAAAAGGATCATATTGAAGCCGAACGCTTGATGGATATCCTTGAAAATACTATCAGGCCGATCTATTATGATGATCCTAAACAATGGTTGAGTATTATCAAACAGGCAGCCAGGGATGTAAGTCCCGCATTCGAAGCCGGGCGAATGGCCGACGAGTATTATTCGCAAATGTACAATGCATAAAAAAAGGCTTCCCAAATAATGGGAAGCCTTTTTTCTTATACTCAAAATTTTCTATCCTCTGTGACGACGCGGACGGTGACGGTCGTGATGACGGCGATGATGGTGTTTGTTTTGCGGGGCCGGAGCTGTTGCGCTCGCCACGCTTGTGCGCTCGCTTTTGACAACAGGAGAAGCTGCTGAAGCGCTCGCAAATTGCAAGCTGAACAAGCCCAGCACTGCTAAAAAGATCTTAATGGTTTTCATGATTTTTGATTTATTATACTAAGCTAAAGTAAAACATTGTTAACGTTTGATTGCCCATAAAATTGTTACGGAAGCTCAGGGACGTGGGGGCGGCGGTGGAGGAGCTGGTAAATGTATCACCAGCCTTCGGGGATGCCTCGGATGACGATAATGGTGAAGCTAACGCGTTTGCCGGTGTAAAGCGCTAATACCTCGATACCGTCGAGAGCGCATCCGCCCCGAATTGAAAGGCCTACCCCTATGCCCATAAATACACCTCCGAAAATACAGATGAGTAAATGGTCTGTGGTAACGTGTTGCTCGGGCATATAAAGAAGGCAAAGACCGAGACCTATTACAGCGGCGAGTGTTTTTAAGGCAAACGCGAGGTTAACCTGTCGGGCTCCCATAACTATAAATGGAATGTTGGCCACGACGATGATGTAAGCAATAGGAATATGATAAGTTTCGGAGATGAGCAGTGAAATTCCAGTAACACCTCCATCAAAGAAATTATTGGGAACAAGAAAACTCTTCAGCGCAAATCCGCAAAACAGGATACCGATAACAACGTAAACGGTATCAATAACACTATGTGGTAGTCTTTTCATAACTGTTTAGGGAATCAGGGCTTTTACTTTGGCTAAATTTTCCTGCTTTTTAGCGTTCCGTAAATTTAATGCTGTTTGCGTAAAATAATGGTGCTCTTCTAAAAATTTTACCTGAATAGCATTCCATGCATCGCGGTCGGTTAAGCCGCGCTCCTGGTAAAATTTGTCACCGATATCAAAAAAATCATCCCGGCCCAGGTAGTCGAGGTCGGCATCAGCCAGGATCTCTTCCAGCCTATTATGCGGTGTTTGCGGTATTCGGGTGGCTTTTATCATCCCGCAAATTTTGTCGATCTGTTCGGGCGAGTAACCAAATCCCGGCAGGTATTCTATTGCAATCCTGCACGATTCCGCTTCATGTTCATTCAGGGTGCGCAGGTATCCGCTATCATGATAAAAGGCAGCTGTAAGCAATAGCGTCAATTCTTCGCCCTTGATACCCTCTGCAATGGCAATACTTTCAGTTGCTGCATGCACATCGCGTGTATGATCGGCATTGTGGTAATAGTAATTTCCGGGTAACTCGTTAGCTATTTTATTTAATATAAATTCCCCGGCTTGTTCCAATAGCATCTAAATATTCTTTTTCTGTTGGCTAAAGATATAAATCTTGCGCTATTAATTACAAAATGACCACCTTACTTAATGAATTCCAAGGTGTATTCCGATACGTAGTCGCCTTTGTCAGCATAATTGTCCTTGTAAAACAGCCGTGCTTTTTGACCCAAACGTATTGATGAAAGCTTGTTTTTGCCGTTGGCCACGCCGCTTTCAGGCTGCAATGAAGGGTACCAGAGTGTATGCCCTGGTTTGCTTACCAAAAGTTCGGGTGCCGACCAATCCTGCGAGTTGCTACCAGCGCCCAGATCGGCATGCTTGTTAAAGGAAACATAGATGCTGCTTCCCACCCATGATGGGCCCTCAGCCTTTGCCATAAGCATCACCCAGCAGTTTAAGTAAACATTCCAGCTGACGGATGGCCCCCAATAATATTTGGAAGTTGGCGAGGAAGTAGGACCGCCCCCCAATTCTAAAGGAATTTGTAGTGCTGCTACTGGTTTACCGGCCCGATTGTAGGCTGCATTAAAACTATTACCATCCCAACGGTGGCCTTTACCTTCGGGATGATCGAGATCGGCGAGCGCTATACGTGCTACGCTGATGCATTGTCCGCGCCATTCCGTTTTAGGGTTATAGGTGTTTTCGTTGTAAGTGGCCGGATAACCATATTCACCATAAAAAAGATAAAGATATTTGCCGCAGGCTACAGCCGAAGGATCGCCGGTGCCGCCTGCAAAATTGATGGCCGTATTATGCGGTTTTAGTATAAGCCTCGGCTGTTCATCTTCTGTAAAAATACCCTTGTTGGTCCAGCTTTTACCGCCGTCGTCTGATCGCATGATACCAATCCGACATACCGCCGCTGCCGAAGCCGCACCCTTAAGACCCTGGGGCCATTTGGCATCGATATAGCCCTTGCCGGTTTTGGCATCATAGGGCAGGGTAGAAGGATAGTTTTCGTTATGATACAGCGCATAAAGCTTTTTCCCGCTTTTGTCGTCACTGTCCTGATAAACTGATTCAAACCAAACAGCCCCATGTAAGCCTGTTGTGCCGGGCTTAACGTTTGGCGGCATTTTGGGCACGGTAAAATCGCTGGGTTTACTGGCAAACGCGGCGTCGATGGTGGCGCCATCGGCAAACATCAAATTGTTCGAATCCCCCCAAAGCGGATCCTCGCCATATTTGCCGGGAAATATCCGGAAGGTATCCGCTACCCAAACTTCCGACATGTTGCAATCGACAAAAGAATTGAAAGTTGCTGCCGGGTTTTTATTAAGTATGAAATGTTTTTTTGGGGCTGGGTGCCTGCTACTATTAAACGAAGCACCGATAATAAGCGATGCAGCTAATACCAGGTTTGAAATTAAAAAAACTCGGGTTCTGTATGATGGCATAAATAAACATCTTATGATAACGCTTCAATTTCACTTCTACGATCACCGGCTTTAACCTTTCATTTCTTCTTGTATCGCCCTGATAAATTCGTTGCTATGGCGTGTACCGATGATATAAACCAGCCCGTCGCGGTCAGTAAGGTATAAGGCATCCTTGCCTGAAGTATAGAAACGAATGGTGCCTTTTTGATGCAAATTATAAACCGGGTTATTAAAAAAATAACGGCTATAAATACCTTTTTCAACTTTAACAATACTGTTCAGATCGATCTTAACGAGGCGGGTTGTCCAAAGTCCGTCAATCAACACACTGCCATTGACTACCCTTGTACGGAAATGCAGGAAAAAGCCCATAATGATAGATATGGTAATAATACCAAAGCCCGCTACAGCCAGGATATCTGCTTTCTCATTTACATCTGTAAAGAAATTGAAGGTATAGGCTGCGAAACAAAACATAGCCAGAACCAGGCGAATGGTAATAGGTATCCATTCGCGGCCCAGGTATTGCTTTTCGATGAAAACGGGTTTGTCGCTCATGTGTTTAATTTGAAGATAAATCAATTTGAAAATTTGGTAATTTGAAAATAAATCGATTTGATGATTTGAAAATTTGGTAATTTGAAAATGGATGGTGGATACCTTTTATCTGTCAATTTTCAAATCTTCAAATCTTCAAATTTTCAAATTGAAACCAGTTCGAAGATAGTAACTTTTTTAGTTTTTGCGCTTATTTTGTAACGGTTATCAGGGCGGTATCCGGCAACCCAAATGATGTCACCATTGCCGTTGAATAATATTGGTATCTTTGTTTTATCGACCAACGGAATTTTCAGGCCGACAAAAAAATCACTCAGCTTTTTCCTTGTTTTCATGCCGAGGGGGTAAAAATGATCGCCTTGTTGCCAGGTCCGAACCGTTAGGGGATACACCAGCATGTCTTCATCTATTGATGCGAAATGCGGGTCGTTTTTCACAACTAACAGTTCATCGGGCTGTTTAATTCGCAACAGGTAATTACCAAATTTTATCTCGTGCTCATCGCGACTTATGCTGATAGCACCTGGTTCGTTCCCGCCTTTTAGCGACAATATCAGGTATTCCCGATCAAGCAATAAACTATAGCTGGCCGATTCGAAAACACGACCCGGATGTTTACCGAGTGAACTGATGACATCTGCAACGGTGGTCTTACTGAATCCAAAGTCAGCAAGCAAGCCATTAAGTAACAGACTTTGGGGTTTTAGTGTTTTTATGGCTTCAATCGCGATATAAATGGCTTCATTTCGCGGAGTAAGCAATGTTGCTTTTAATCCTGATAGCGTATTATCCAGCAATTCTTCCAGTCCCCGAAAGTGTTGGAGGGTTTGTTCGAAGGTATCTTCCAAAGCGGGATTTAGCTCTTTCAACTTCGGGATCACTTCAAGTCTGAGCTTATTTCGCGCATATTTAGCTGAGGCATTGGAACTATCCTCGCGATAAGGCAGGTTGTTGTCTTCAACAATAGCGGCAATCTCCTCACGCTTTAAAAACAGCATAGGGCGCACCAGCTTGCCATTTTTTGGTAGGATGCCATGCAAACCGGCAATGCCGGTACCCCGGATCAGGTTAAGCAATATAGTCTCGATCGCGTCGTTTTGATGGTGCGCAAGCGCGATGACATCGTAGGCTGCTTCCTGACTGATCTGCTTAAACCAATGGTATCTTAAATCTCTTGCCGCCATTTGGATCGAGATTTTCATTTCGGCAGCATAAGCTTTGGTATCAAAATTGGTGGAGTAAAACGGAACACCGAGCTTTTCAGCCAATGCTGTTACAAAGTTTTGATCAGCATCGGATTCCCCTCCGCGCAATTGGAAATTGCAATGTGCAATGCCGAATACATAACCGGCGCCTTTGAGCAAATGGGCCAGTAATGCCGAATCCATGCCGCCACTTACTGCGACCAGGATGCGATGCCGGCGAGCGAAAAGCTTATTCTTTTCAATAAAATCAACAAAAGGCTCTACCGGCAGCATAGCCAAAATTATTAATTTAATAACCTCATACAAAAAAGTAATTTTGCCCCGTGATTAAATACCTGTTATCCCTTTTATTGCTGTTGGTGGCTTCGGCTGTTTTGGCCCAGCAAAAATCGGTTATAAAGATCATTAAATCGTCGAGCCTGCAAAACACGAAGATCAATGGCATCGATGTATTGAAGGTTTACGATGCTATTTTTGAGCAGGACTTTTCGACGCTGCAGAGTGATAGCGCCTATTTCAACCAGAAAGCAAATACGTTTGACGCTTTTGGCCATGTGGTGATCACCCAGGGCGATACCATGCATATTTACTCGGATAAGCTCAATTATGCCGGCAATACCAAGGTGGCGATACTAACGGACAATGTGAAGATGGTAGACAAAGATGCGGTACTAACCACTAATTATCTGACCTACAATACAGCAACCCGTATCGGTACCTATACCGGTGGTGGGAAACTGGTTAATAAAGACAATATCCTGACCAGTACCAACGGCTATTATTTTGCGCACACCCGCGATTCGTATTTTCGTTATAACGTACGACTGCTGACGCCCGATGCACTCACAGTTACGGATACTATGCGCTATAACTCCGGTACCAAGATCGCGTACTTTTATGGGCCCACACATATTTACGGTAAAAAGAAGGGTAAAGACAATGATACGCTGTATACCGAGAATGGCAGCTATAATACCAATACCGAGCAGGCATTTTTCGGTAAGAAAAACCTTTATCGGCAAAACACCAAATCGCTTACCGGCGATAGTTTATTTTACGATAGAAAGAAGGGCTTTGGGCATGCCATCAATCACATCATCTTTGCCGACAAAGAGCAGAAGATGACCCTCAAAGGCGACTTGGCTGATTATTTTAAATCGACCGAACGGACTGTCGTTACCAAAAATGCCTATGCCGTAATTGTTACCGAAGAAAAGGATACCACCAAAAACGACTCAATTGCCCATAAAATCACCCCAGCCTATACTGCTAAAAAAATTATCAGCGACTCAGCTAAATTGCTGCCTGCAAAAGTGGCAGCAGGATCGGGTACAGCTCATAATAACACCAAAATAGCCGCCCAAAAAACCCCTGCAAAACCAATTGTTAAGCCGGTAACAGCTAAAAACCCCTCAGTTACCAAAGGCGATACATCAAAATTAAGTAAGAAGGGTGGCCAGCTTTCAATGATCAAACTTCCTATCGACACTTCATTGCATAAGAAAGATACGACTCGCATGAAACAGGACTCGATCTTTATTTCAGCAGATACCTTGGTGACGCAGATCGTAACCTATAAAGAGCAAAAGGATATGCAGGAAAAGATGAGGTTGGCTCATATTAAAGATACATCCGTACATCCATTGTCGGTCGTTATCAAGGGCCCGGTAAAATATATAGAGCAAACGCCGCCTAAAATGCTGCCCGATACTGCTGTTTTTCACAAACATTTTTTTGATGGCTTTAAAACCAAAGAATATATAACTAAGAAGAATGCAAAAAAACCGGCGATCAAAAACAATGATGCTACCACGGGCGCCGATTTGAACGCTCAACCTGTAAAAAAATTGAGCAAACAGGACAGCATCCGATTATCAAAACAGGTCGATTCGGTGTTCCTGGTGCGAAAAATAACCCTGCAGGATACGGCAAGGGTGAGAATTCTGAGTGCCTTTCATCATGTTAAATTATTTAAATCAGACTTGCAGGGAATAGCTGACTCAACTTTTTACAGCGCTGCCGATTCAACCATACGCCTATATACAAATCCATTGGTTTGGACTCAGGGTTCGCAATTGGCTGCTGATACCATCAATCTGCAAATGCGCGACAAAAAGCTCAATAACATGGAGCTTTATCCTAATGCATTTATTGTAAATATCGAAAAAGACGATTCGCTGCATTTTAACCAAATGGCGGGTAAACGCATGCGGGGCTTCTTCAAAAATGACAAACTCGAAAGCATGTTCGTTTTCGGGAATGCCGAGACGATCTATTTCGCCCGTGATAGTGCCAAAAAACAGGTAACGGAAATGCAACGTTCGCTGAGCAGCCGTATCCACATCAGGTTTAAAGATGGGAAAGTGTCAGCTATGACCTTTTCAGCCAAGCCCGAACATCGGTATGCGCCACTAAACAAGTTTACGGAGGAAGATAAGACCTTGAAAGGCTTTACCTGGAAACCGAAAGAACGACCAGTTTCCAAAGAATCGATATTGCCATCATACCATAAAAAATCAGCTGACAACAAGGTCAAAACAAACAAACCACCCGGCAAGGGAAAAAGTACTGATAAGAATCCGCCGGGAAAAAATCAACCGGCTATAAGAGCCGTCGGCGATACGAGCGCCAATAAGGACATCAAAGAGCTAATTTTACCATTAAAAACGGATAGCTTGCAAAAAAGGCTGGATACTTTAAAAAAAGTTATTGATACAGCTAAACTTAAAAAAGCCGCCGTTAAGCCTTTGGAATAGCGTTTTGCTGCAAAAAGGCCACTAATTTTTCGACTGCCCTGGCCCGGTGGCTCAATTTGTTTTTTTCTTCCAAGCTCATCTCAGCAAATGTCCGGTCGAAGCCCTCAGGTTCAAAAATCGGATCGTAACCAAAACCGCCGTTGCCCGATCGCTCATGGCGAATATGACCGCTTACTGTCCCTTCGAAAAAGTATTCGGTGCCCTTCCATATCAACGAGATAACGGTAATGAACCTGGCCCGCCGATTTTCCAGGTGTTCAAGGTTGGTCAGCAGCTTATCCATATTAGCAGTGTGATCGCCATGTTTACCGGCATATCGTGCCGAAAAAACACCGGGCTCCCCTTGCAGTGCTTCTACTTCCAGTCCGCTATCATCGCCAAAACAATCAAGGCCATATTTTTCAAAAATAAAATGGCTTTTGATCGAAGCATTTTCACTGAATGTGCTCCCATTCTCGGTGATCTCGTCATAGCATCCGATATCATTGAGGGTTTTCAGATCGATACTACTGCCGAGTTTTGCAGTAACCTCTTCAATTTTATGCTGGTTATTGGTAGCAAATACGAGTTGTTCGGGCATTTTATAATGTTTTTACCTGCTCCCAAAATGCTTTTTTGTTGATGTTATTATCCATCATTTCATCAAAGGAAAAGGTGTGCAGGAGTTTCAGCCCGTTCACCTCCTCAATTACATTTAATTTTGCAGGCGGTAAAGCTTCCGGAAGGGCATCTTTGCCGAGTAAAACGATGGTCTTTGCTTGAAAAAAGCTTTGGATATCGCCATAACCCAAGACATTTTGTTTGGCGATATTAACGATAGCAACATCCTCAAGACTCAATTTTTTGGCTGTAAGAATACTTTCAAGCGCTACAAGGTGATCGTCCTGAATAAATTCATGCAAGGGGTAATGAACCAGCAAAACGAAGTTTTTTTTATTTGAACCGAGGTAATTAAAGCTTACAGGAAGCGTTTTTATTTCGGGTGTTGGGGTAGCTGAAATTGAATATAGTGGCTTATCTTCATCAAGCAGGTAAATTTCATCCGGCAAAATAAAATGCAGGGCATTAGTGTCTTCAACTTTCACTTTTAACAAATTTTAACCAAAAATAGTTAATTGTTAGCGCCATTATGAGCATATTCGCACAAAATATTCATGCGCTTGTGCCGATAAATTTGCACCTTTGCATGTTTTGTACATAGATAAGTAGATGAGAAAATTCGGGATAACCCTTGTATTAAGTTTGGTTTTAGGCGTATCGTTCGTCAGCGCACAAGCTCCGCGCAACTTAGATAAAATTGTAGCTGTAGTAGGGAGCAGCATCGTACTTAAGTCTGACGTTGAACTGCGTTACGCTAATGCCCTGGCTTCCGGGATGCAACCCAATGAATCGTATAAATGTGATATTGTCCAGAATTTTATAACACAAAAGCTGCTCGCTCAACAAGCTGTTATTGATAGCGTTACGGTAAAAGACGATGAAGTGGATAATGAAGTGGACCGCAGGATGCGTGCCATGATCTCACGTGCCGGTGGGCAGGACAGGCTGGAAGGCTTTTTAGGCCGTTCTGTCATCCAGTACAAAGACGAGATCAGAGATGATATCAAAGAAAACATGGTAGCACAGCGTATGCGTGGTAAGATCACTGAAAAAGTGAGTGTTACGCCGCTTGATGTGCAGAATTATTTTAAAAAGCTGGCAAAAGATAGTTTACCGACATTTAATAAAGAGGTAGAAGTTGGCGAGATCGTTTTTCAGCCTAAGCTTGACCATGATGAAAAAGAAGTTTACAGGCAAAAGGCCGAGGAATTACTGGCCAGAGTAAAAAAAGGCGAGGATTTTGGCAACCTTGCCCGTCTTTATTCAAATGATACCGGTTCGTCGCCAGATGGCGGTGATTTGGGTTTTGCAGATCGCAGCACTTTTGTAAAGGAGTTTGCAGCCTGGGCATTTAAGTTGAAAGCAGGTGAAATATCGCCGGTATTTGAAACAGATTACGGATTCCATTTTTTGCAGGTGATCGAACGCCGTGGCGAACAAGTGCACGTGCGTCATATTCTGATCATGCCGGTAACTACCCAGCAGAGTTTGGATCGGGCCAAGTTGAAGGCCGATAGCGTTTACCTGTTGCTGACAAAAAACAAAAACGTAAATTTTTCAGCGGCAGCTAATTATTATTCAGATAATAAGGAAACAAAATATAACGGCGGTATGATGCTGAACGCGGATAATGTTGAAACGCGTTCAACTTATATCCCCACTGATAAATTAGACCCATTGGTAGCACTTACAGTGGATACCATGAAAGTGGGCGAGGTATCAAAGCCGGCGGTATTTACCGAATCAAACGGCAAGAAGAATTATAAGATCCTTTACCTGAAATCGGAGACTGATGCACATAAAGCTAATTTAAAGCAGGATTATCCAAAAATCAAAGAATCTGCTCAGGAAGACAAAATCAACCGTACGATCAGTGAATGGTTCGAAAAGCGAAGGAAAGAGACCTTTATCAAGATAGATCCTGAATTTGCAATTTGTCCGCAGATCAAAGGTTGGGCCAATACACCAATGGCTGTACAATCATCCAAAACACCTTGATCCTATGCAATATAGCACTGATGTTGAAGCTGCCGATGCGCTGAAAGAAGCTTACCGGCAAATAACTTCAGAGATCGGCAAAGTGATCGTCGGTCAGGACGAGGTGGTCAAGTCTGTCCTGATATCGATCTTCAGCAATGGCCACTGCCTGCTTGTTGGCGTGCCCGGATTGGCAAAAACTTTGCTGGTGCAAACCGTTTCACAGGTGCTCGATCTTGATTTTAACCGAATACAGTTTACGCCGGATCTGATGCCATCGGATATCATCGGATCGGAAATATTGGGCGAGGACAGGAACTTTAAATTTATCTCGGGTCCGGTTTTTGCCAATATCATCCTGGCCGACGAGATCAATCGCACCCCTCCTAAAACACAGGCTGCATTATTGGAAGCAATGCAGGAAAAGTCAGTTACCGTAGCCGGAGTTACCCATAAACTGGCAAAGCCCTTTTTTGTACTTGCTACCCAAAATCCGATAGAACAGGAAGGTACCTACCCGCTTCCTGAGGCGCAATTGGACAGGTTTATGTTTAACGTTGCCTTAGATTATCCGAGTTTAAAGGAAGAGTTGCAGATCGTGAAAAATACTACCAGCAGCAATGTCCCGGAGGTAAAAAAAGTACTGAATTCAGCTCAGATCATTTACTTTCAGCAATTGGTGCGCAATGTGCCAGTCGCAGATAACGTGCTAGAATATGCCGTAAAGCTGGTTTCCAAAACCCGCCCGACTGGCGAATTGGCCACCGCCGAAATAAAACGCCTGCTCAACTGGGGTGCCGGTCCGCGCGCCTCGCAGTTTTTGATCCTCGGGGCAAAATGCCACGCGGTGATCAACGGTAAATACTCTCCTGATATTGAAGACGTGCAGGCCATAGCCAAACCCGTACTCAGGCACCGTATCATTCGCAGCTATCATGCCGAGGCAGAAGGTTTGTCGGCGGATGCGATTATTGAGAAGTTGTTATAAAGTGATTAGTTAACTGGTGATTAGTTAACTTGTAATTTGGTTGTGAGTTAGGAATCTGTTAGATTTGACTAACCTAAACAAATTATCATGCGAAGCTTTATCGATCTTGAAGCCTGGAAAAAATCGCGACTTCTACGGAATCAAATCTCATTATTAGTAAAAACTTTCCCTGTTCTGGAAACTTACCGGCTAACAGATCAAATTATACGGTCATCCCGCTCAATTGGTAATGACATCGCAGAGGGGCATGGAAGGTACCATTACAATGATTCGAAAAATTCTTTACTACTGCGCGCGGCTCCGCTTCGGAAACAATTGATCACCTCATCATTGCACTCGATGAAAGGTATATCGACGACGAAACTTTCGAAAGTTTGAAAATAATATGCGAAGAATGTATGAAACTAATTAACGGATATATCAACTACCTTAAGAACCAGGACGGCAAAGAATAATTACCGAATAAACCCTGCCGAGTATCTGGCATTTCCCTAATCACCAGTTAACAAATCACCAGTCAACTAACCACCTACTGCTCAACCGCCGAAAACACTTCCAGCAATATATTCCAGCGATGATTTTCGTCGATTTCCCAGATGCGGACGTAATTGTAATCGCTCACCACATCACCTTTTTTGATTCGGGCAGTGCCATAGCTATAGGCCAGGTCGTTGCTGCTTGCGCGACCTACATTAATCGTTGTTGCAGTAATATTTATGCCTTCATTGCCGATAAACTTCATGATCTTATCGGGCCCTGTGATCGGCTCAAAACCAGGAAAATAATAACGGCCTTCCGGGCTCAGGAATTCTTTATAGCTTGCCAGTGACGATTTGGTCAGTTCCTCATTAAAGGTTTTATCAGTTGCTATAATAATTCCTTTTCCGGCAAATGGGTCTTTAGAGGGTCCGGTATGTTTTGAAGTATCGGGCTGTTTAAAATCGATCAGTTCTTCCTGATCAGATTCCGGGTGCTGAACGCCAAGGTCGATCAGTAACTTCAGTTTGTTATCGGCCGGATCGAGGCGCCAAAGCGAAACATAATCGCCGTAAACCTTGTCGTCATCGCTCGACTTATCATTTTGATAAGTATAGGGTCCCGCGCTGAAAGCCAAATCGCCGTTGGCCGATATCCGCGCAAATTTAGGCTCCCATTTTAAGGTACCCGGTTGTTTGTCGATCGAACTATAGAAATCGGTGATCTTAATTACCCTTGGTTTGAATACGATACCCTCCGGATCGGCTACTGCAAGGAAAGCATCTTTTATTCCTTTTCGTTCAACCAGCCTGTTGAAGGCTTTTTCGGCATCAATTACTTTATTAACATCAACTTGTGTCTTCTGCGCAAAAGCAATTGCATGACAAAACAGAAACGCAGTTACGACTAAAATAGTTCTTCTCATGCAGGTACCGGGATTATTGGCGATTGTTTTCAATTTTAGCAAAACTGCCTTATTTAATTCAGGTTAAAACCGAAGAATTAACGGAATTATAAATTATAAAGTACAAATATCTTTTTTTTGTTTGGATTTCAAATTTTGTTCCAGCTCGTTCCTTCCTTTCCATCCATCAGCTGAAAACCTATTTGCTGTAAACCTATCCTGATCTTATCCGAAGTAGCATAGTCTTTATTGCTCTTAGCCTCATTTCGCAGGTTTACGATCATATCCATTACCCTCGGCAAGTCGTTATTGGCCAGTTGTTCGTTCTTTAAGCCTAAAACGTCCTCTACAAATTCCTTCATTAACTTACGCAACAAAGCCAGGTTTTCGGCATCGATTTTTAGTTTGCCATCTTTTACCGAATTAATGATACGCGCGGCCTCAAATAATTCAGCGATCAGAACTGGACTGTTGAAATCGTCATTCATTGCGTCATAGCAGCGCTGTTGCAACGGAGCAATATCAATTTCCCCAACCGCCGAAGCCTGCAGGCCTTCTAATATCGAAATAGCATTTAAAAGCCGCTTAAACCCCTTTTCGGATGCTTCCATAGCCTCGTTGCTGAAATCGAGCGTACTGCGGTAATGTGCCTGCAACATAAAAAAGCGAACGGTCATCGGGGTATAGCCTTTGTTCAATAATGAATGATCTCCCGTAAATAACTGTTGAGGCAAAAAACTGTTGCCCAGCGACTTTGACATCTTTTGACCATTGACCGTAAGCATATTGGTATGGACCCAGTATTTAGCAGGAATTTTTTCGCAGGAAGCCATGCTCTGAGCGATCTCATTGGTATGATGGGTAGGCATCAGGTCGATACCACCGCCGTGGATATCAAATTGTTTACCCAGGTATTTATTGCTCATGGCCGAACACTCCAGATGCCAGCCCGGAAAGCCCAGGCTCCAGGGTGATGGCCATTTCATCAGGTGCTCGGGTTTAGCTTTTATCCAAAGCGCGAAGTCGAGTTTGCCCAATTTTTCATCCTGTCCGCCCAGGTCGCGGGTGTTGTTGATCATGTCTTCCAGGTTACGGCGATTTAAAATGCCGTAATCGTGGTTTTTGCTATACTTTTCAACATCAAAATAAACCGAACCATTGATCTCATAGGCAAAGCCAGCCGCCAGTATCTTCTGCACCAATTCAATTTGTTCGATGATATGTCCGGTTGCAGTAGGTTCGATACTCGGTGGCAGTACATTGAACACCTTCATGGTGTCATGAAAGTCGATCGTATATTTTTGTACGATCTCCATCGGCTCTACCTGTGCCAGTTTGGCCTTTTTTTCAATTTTATCTTCTCCCTGGTCGCCGCCATCGCCCTCCAGGTGTCCTGCATCGGTAACGTTGCGTACGTAACGCACTTTATAGCCCAAATGGGTCAGGTAACGGAAAATAAGATCGAAGGATATGAAGGTGCGGCAGTTGCCCAGATGGACATCGCTATATACAGTAGGCCCGCAAACATAAATTCCCACATGGGGTGGGGCAAGCGGTTCGAAAAGTTCTTTTTTACGGAATAAAGTATTATAAACAAACAGTTTTTGTTCCATAGGCCAAACTTACGATTTTTAGCGCGGATGCTAAATGTACGTTGATATGCTTCGAAGATTTTTACTTTATGGTGTATTGTTTGACTGGAGCCGTTTGTTGAATATCAAATGATGAATATTGAATAACGAATAATGAATATCGAACCTTTAATTGCTGCCGCTTAAATACTTCATCATTCGAAATTCGATATTCAGTATTCGATATTATAATTTAACGATAGGAAAGAAATATTGAACACCGAATTTTGAATATTGAATATCGAAGGTTTAATGCCTTAGCTCATCAATTAATAATTGAACAACAATGCTATAAATAGTCGATCAAAACACCAGGTCGCTCCGGACCGGGTAATGATCCGAAAGTTTTTTTTCAATGACCTTGTAGTTACGCACCCTAAAATCTTTGGTGGCAAGGATATAGTCGATCTGGAAATTTGGAAAGCTTCCATTATAGGTGCGCACGAAGCCCGAACCTTTTTCGACAAAGGCATTGTTTAGCCCGATGCTCATTTCATGTAAAGCAAAGGAGGCAGGTGTGTCGTTAAAATCGCCTGATATCATATAGGGATAAGGGCATTGCCCGCTATGGATTTTGATCTTGTTTACCTGCTCGCTGCGTTTTTGAAAAGCGGTCTTTAACTTACTACCCAGCCGAAATGCCGACCCCTTTTCGGGTTTGTCGCCGGTTTGGGCAACATTGTTAAGGTATCGGTAATCATCTGGGTCAAAGCGGATCGATTGCAGGTGAACGCTGTAAAACCGAATTATTTTATCCCCTTTTTTCAGGTCGACATAGATACACTGATTTTCGCTCGAATGTTCTGATAATTGGATCAGGCCATGGGCGATGACTGGAAAACGCGAGAATATTGCCATACCAATCGCTTCATCATGGTTGCTTCTGACTTTTTCAAAATAATAGTATCGGCTTCCCATAATTTGTTCAATGGAATCAAGCATATCATATTGCCCTTTGTTGCGGGTATAAAATTCTTGCAGTCCAATGACATCAGGTTTTTCGTCCTTGATGATCTGAAGTATCTCCTGTTTGGTAGATAAGTCGTTCTTTGAGCCATAGCGTTTAAAATTATGCACGTTATAGGTCATGATACGTATTGCAGCAGCATCTTTAGGCGCATCAGCAGTTTCAGGAAGGCGAAAGCCAATATTACGGTTCAGTACCTGCCAGCCGGCAAGTATAATGATGGCCGACAATAGCGAGTATTTCCATTTGCGAAACAACCACCAGCAAATCATCAGCACGTTACCTAAAAGTAAAAATGGATAGGCTAATCCGAAAAAAGCCAGGGGCCAAAAGGTTGCGGGGCTGGTAACCGGCGCCAGGTAAGTTAAAAGCAAAGCGATGCAAAGCAGGATATTGACCCAAAGGAAAAATCTGTCAATAAATCCCTGCTTTTTTTTAGCCTTCATTGTTTTTACTGGCTCTGAATAGTATTTCTTTTTCCTGTTTGCTCAGGCTATCGTAGCCCGATTGCGAGATCTTATCGAGTATACGGTCGATATCTTCCTGACGGGGAACTTTGCTGCTGGGTTTTGCCGGGTTATTGACCGCCACCTTCAGCTTCGATCTTTTTTTGAATAGCTTATTGAAGAAAGCCACCATATCATTGCCACGCTGTAGTTCTTTGATGTAAAGGAAGCCGAATAAAGCGCCGCCCAGGTGCGACAATTCGCCGCCGGCGTTGAAGCCCGTGATGCCAAAAAAGTCGACGAGGATCACGAATAATACGATCCATTTAAGTCTCACCGCTCCGATAATGAAAATATAGATCTCGTAATCGGGTAAAAGGGTAGCCGTTGCCACGATTATGGCCATGATTGCAGCTGATGCCCCCTGATTTGTAGAGATGCCTACTGCCTGAACAAACAATGGCG
>Ga0164297_10001286_pt1 | contig 27053 bp, 23 predicted proteins | sample GEODES058metaG_FD_113539 | JGI IMG/M metagenome (GOLD analysis project Ga0164297, IMG submission 113539) | Dystrophic lake water microbial communities from Trout Bog Lake, Wisconsin, USA - GEODES058 metaG | ecosystem: Environmental > Aquatic > Freshwater > Lake | place: USA: Trout Bog Lake... | reverse complement strand
GCAAAGAGGAGGGGGGGATGTTATAAGCGATGATTGAATGAGCAGAGTGCACTGCCATCATCGGCACGCGCCTCCAGTCCCGGCTCGAAGAAGCCGCGGTAGCCGTACGGGATGCCGACGATGTCATTGCATCCGTAGCCGGATTCCATGGTGATGACAATCTGCCTGATGACATCGTTGAGGCCGGGACATAGACCTCCACAGGTGACGATGGCCGCCTTCACTTCCTCCGGCTTGAAGAAAATCTGAGCGCGAGGTCCCGCACGGATGCACCTGCGAGACGGCAGTGCGAAGCCGCTGTCAGCCACCCCAAACTGACACAACAACCATCCACACTTTGTCGTCGACCAGCTTTGCTGAGCCGCTCAAGCGCACACGCTTGCAACGACACGTGCAGCGCGTGCGTCTCCCCACGTTGCACAAGCCACAGTACAGACGCAGCCACTGGCGCGTACCAGCGGGGTGTGAAGTTGCAATCCGCGTCGCAATCCTCCGCGCCTGCTGAAGTTGCGTTACCGTAGCTGATGCTTTTGAGCAGCACTCTGTCATCGTCGGACACGAACGCGTGGTGCAGGTTCAACGCGTTGCGCGGGCCCGTGCGAGGCGTGGCGGGTAGCGCGCAAGCAGAGAAGGTGCAGAATGGGGAGGCCACCCACTCCTGAGCCTCCAGCCGCGGCACCTGCACCTCCACACCCAGCGACCGCGCGTTGCCGACACCATTCAGTGTCTTGAACTGCGCCGCTTGAGCCGCGTCCTCGGCACTCATAATGCCCTGAGCGAGCACAAGGCACTGCCGGCTTCGTTGCTGGCTCGCGGACGCTTGGCGGCGGCGTGCACTGCTGCTGCTTCGTGCACTGATTTTCACGCAGAGCGGCTGCAGCCGCACAGCACTCGCGTCCGGCGTCATATTCTTTGCTGTTATACTTTGGAGCGGAGAGTCTCTTCTATGCAGTGCTAAGACACCACGCGCGAGGCACGGACACTAGCCACGCGTGCGTGTCAGCCTGCGCTCGCACGCGATGCTTGGGGCGAGGGGCGAACAAATGGACGACTGGAGACACGTGGCTGGTTCTGCTGTTAGTTATTCCGTCTGTGGTGCGCCCGGCCTTGCGCCATCGTCATCCGCTCGTCTCTTTCGTCGTGGCCGCTTGCGTTTGCCGCCCTGAGGCCACAACCATGCGTTTCAGCCACCATGAACGATGCCATCACAAGCAGAATGCCCACACACACACCTCTGTTTGCTGACCCCCCCCACTCTGCGTCGCCATCGATTGCTGCTGCTGCTGTTGCGGCAACGGCATTGCCGCTACGCTCTGCTTCGGCCACGCAGGCTTGGTCTGTGGCGGCGGCTCCTCCCGCTTGCGTTTCTTCTTCACAGACAGAGGGTTGGGCCCCTTCGCTTTATTGCGCTTGAACCGCACATTCGTGTGGATCGCGTCTGCGGATGTGGCTCTACCAGGGGTGTCTATCTGCAGCGCCGTTCGCTCGTGCGCGGGCACCACGCTGCGCTGGGCCTGGACCAACCCCCCAACCACGGGTCAGAGAGTCATTCAAGCCACAATCCGCAAAGTGCAACACACCGCTTCTTGGCGCTGTGCCTCTGTCGGGATTTCAAGCGCGATGCCGGTGGAGTGCACGTAGAGCTGCGGCACGCCTGGAATCTGTGACACACACTTGACACTCTCAGCTGTGGCTTTACCGCCACGCTCGTCCATAACGCGAGCTCACCTTGCGCAGCTTCTCACGCAACGACTCATCTTGGGTGCCCACAAAGAAGTGCTCCCCGTTGCGCTCGCCAACTGCTGCAAGCAGCGACTCCGCTGCCGTCGCTGGCGGCGTGAGGCCCCCTGACAAGCCGTCTAGCTGGCGAGCCATCGCCGCGGCGGCTGAATGAAGCGAGACATTGCATCAGTGCGAGGGCACGGGCGAGTTTCAGGTGAGGAGGAGCGGGCAAGCGTGTATTTGGAGGAAGCAACGGACCTGTGTAGTCCTTCCCGAGAGCCTGGAGCTCCGCTTGCACGCATTTGGTGACAAACACGCGCACAGACGCCCCGAGAAGCTTGGCCACCGCCTGCCGGATGTCGCCAAGCCTGCGTGCACGTGGGAAAGTGAGTGAGTTTCACCGGTGATTGCCAATGCGCATGCTGTCGCCGCAAGCACGCACTTCAAGCACACGCAGGCGTGCAAGAAATTGCCATCGAGCAACACCTGAGGGAGCAGTCAAGCGTGAGAAGGGCGTGCGCTGGAAGTGTGGAGCGTAGCACAAACCAGGCCATGCCTTGTACGGCTCCCGGAAGTGATAGCACACTTTGTAGAAGGTCAGCGCCCTGCGGATGCGTTTCAACCTGCCGTGCCGCATAGCCCCTGCAAGGGGCGAGAGCTGGTGACGCGTCAGCATTGCTCGCCTTCGGGAAACCTGTTGTCTACGCGCCCCTGCCATCGGGGCCTCACTCACAATCGTGCTGTTGACAGCTACATGACTTGCACAGTGGCGCTGCCTTGTTCTTCGCCTCCTCCAGCGGGCTGCGCAGCGGCAGAGGCAACGAGTAACCTTCGGCAGTCCACAGCCTGCCAGTTCGACGCGCGCCCACATAGGTGTCGCAATCTTTGCGTTGCGCATATCCCTGCGTCCGCGTGGAGAAGCCGCCACAGTCAGCGCTGGGGTGAGCCCTTCAGGTGGCCCCGTGGCGTGTTGACCACGGCAGCGGCAGCTTCTTCGCAGCCACCCCCGAAGCCGTCGTTGAAGCTATCGGCAGACGAGACTTTCGCTGTGCAGTGGCAGGCGCTGCAGCGGAACGACGAGCCAACAGTGGACAGTGGAGTCGAGTGTCTCTACAGCTTCGCTGTCATTGACCTCTTCCTCGCACGGAGCACTTACTTCGGTGCCTCGGCTGATTTGGGGCAGTTCGAGCGCTTCCGCCGCGTGCTCCACAGCACCCGGTACAGAGTGCTTCTCTCTCACAGGGGCTGCACGGTGCTTTCCACGCTCAACATCAGCGACGATGAGTGCAAACAGCGCGTGCGGGTTCTAGGTTACAGGGGAAGCGAGTGTGGGGAATTTACGATGACTCTTCGCCGTCAATTGGGTGGTCGGAGTGACGGAGTCTGGTTGACAACAAGGCTCATATGCGACGCCTACTGGGCACGCACACCTGAAGACGCCTCGGACACTTCGGATGTGTGATGCTCTTGTATTAACCAGTCCGCCGCGCAAATGGATTGGCGCCTCCCCCCGCCACTGCGGCCCGCTTGCTCGGCGCAGGCGCATCGCCACTAGCGTCGCGCTTGGAGCCCACTTTGGGGGCCTCCGCCACAGGGCCTGCATTCTCATCTCGAGCCACAGGCGCCTGCGGCTTGCGCGCGAACTTGTCTCCAGGATATTGAGCAGATGCAAGTGTGCCGCCCTGCGATGGCGCCACAGCCGCAGCGGTGGCGGCGTACTCCGCAACAGCAGCATGCTCGCCTGCAGCCTGCACCTGCAGCGCTCCCCTTGCGGCGATGATGTGTGCGATGCGCTCAGCTAGAGCGACTGACCGCGCTGCATTTGCAATGCGCAGAGCGCCCTCCAGTGCAAAGCCGTGGCTCATACGCTGCACCAGCTCTGCCGCGCGTCCCGGGCGCTGAGCCTTGACGGCGGCGTTGAAGAGCGTGAGCAGCGCTTTGTTGAGGGTGACAACAGTGGCGTTCACATCCAGGCTGGAGGCGCCATCGCCCATGCCAGCGGCATGCTGCGCTGCTGCCACTGCCGCCTCCTGGGCCCACAGCTGGGCGCGCAGCAGCGCATCCTCCATGGCGGCTGTGTCTGCACCCGACGCATCTGGTGCGCGCAGGACAGGCATTGCCAATGGGAAGATGCTCAGCACGGGGCGGCTTGATACCGTGGGGCACGTGTCGGGTGCCTTGACAACCACAGCGTATACCTCGGATGAGGACAAGCCCACATGCCAGTGGCGTTCTGCATCACTCGCCCGTGCCGTAGTGGAGTCGAAGACGGGCATCCAGCATCCGCCGAAAGCGCTGCCCCGCAGACGCAGCACACCGGTGCTGTCCGCAGCAGCCAGGCAGCCGTCGTCTGAGAAGCCGAGCCACGAGAGGCGGGCGGCGGGGCTGAGTGGCATGGGGCCTTCACACAGGCGAGTGCCCTGGGTGGTGTCAAGCAGCATGTAGCGCAGCCGCTGCTCGCTCGTCGGCGGCGGTCCTTCCGGCGGAGCTGCATGCCAGACGAGGGCAAGGAGGGAGCCGTGGCCGGAGGCGGCGACGACATCGCCGTCCAGGGACAGCATGGTGGTCTGCATACCCATGGGGGTGAACAGGCGCACCAGGCGGCGAGAGGTTACAGCCGCGAAGAAGGAGGCACCCGCCGCCAATGCCAGGGGGCTCTCGCCCGGAGGCAGTGGCAGCGTCCACTCCGCGGGGCCAGCCCAGGCATCCACAGGCCGGCATGTGAGAATGCCGCCTGGACCACCGCTGCTGGAGCTGCTTGACGCCATGATGACGCCTGCATGGCCAAGAGCGGCCACCGAGATGCCGGTGTAGTCTGTATGGCCAGCCAGGCGAGGCAGGCGCGCATCTGTGTCATGGAAATGAACCTCAACGTACTGGACAGCCCCATCATCTCTGCACGTGACTGCACCCAACATGTTGTACGCCAGGAAGCGACGGCGAGGTGAGCCACCGAAGGGAGTGCTCCCCGCCTGGATGGGGCCCTGCGCCTCAGGCGCTGGCGGCGGTGGGGCAGGCACCATGACGATGCGCTTCTTGACGCGTTGCTTGCCACCCTTTCGATCTCCAGGCTCGCCCTCCCCATCAGACGCGTCTTCCTCGTCTTCATCATCCGCGGTGTCCCCGCCCTCGTCCTCGTCGCCGTCTGCGTCGCCGTCTGCATCTACAGCGGAATCGTCCACCAGCGCGCCGGCATCGTACCCCGACAAGTCGATGTCCTCCAGCGCGACGCTGGGAGGAGGCAGACGGCGCGGCACAGGCGCGGCCCAGAGCGTGACTTGGCCGTCGTAGAGAAGCACCGCCAGCGCATTCGCTTCGGATGCTGGAGCCGAACGCCACTCGAGGCCAGTCATGTCGTCTGGCACTTTCAGGTGGCGAACCACCGCTGGCGCCGGGGTGGCGCGCAAATCCCACACGAGGAGTGCCTTCTCCATGCCGGCTGTGGCCAAATACAGGCCGTTCGGGCTGAATGCAAGCAGTGAGACGTCGCCCAAGTGGCCCCCCTTCAGGCGGGCCGCCTCCGTCCACGAGTCCGGAGCTGGCGGCGCCGCCTCGTCGCCAGCAGCCTCAGCTGGCGGCTCAGGCTGGCCAGCTTGGCGTGAGAACAAGACGCAGTCGTTGTTACGGCCGGGGCACGCGAGGCGGGCGCCGTCTGGAGACCAGGCGACTCGGTTGTACGCGTGCCACTCGGACTTCTTGACGCTGGGCGCGACTCGTCCGAAGTCGTGGACGAGGTGTCCGTCAGACACGGCCCAGACGCAGAGGGAGCCGTCCTCGTGGCAGGTGGCGAGGAGCTCGCCCTAGGGGAGGGAGAGGGGGAAGTGTCAGGTGGCGGGAGCGTGTCTTTGAACAAAGAGTTCGTCCGCAGACGGCGGCCTGCGCGCCCCCACACGCAAGTCGAGCTCGCAGCGCACAGCTCCACCCTCAGCGCTCGTGTTCGCGAGCTGTCACGCACCTTGGGGTCAAAAGCAGCGCTACGGAGAGACTGTTTGGCGGGGTGGATGAGCGTCGCTGCCAAGCTGCACGCCTCCGGGTCTGATACGCTCACCAGCCGCACTTCCTCGTCGTCGCCACCAGCAGCGAGCATGCTTCCGTCAGGGGAAAGCGCGAGCGCGCGCACAGGCAGGCTGAAGCGCGTGGGCAGCGCCAGCAGCTGGTTCGCTGGATATCCAAACAGCCGCACCGCGCCGTCCTCGCAGCCCGTGGCGAAGACGGTGCCGCACGCAGCAGCAGCTACAGCTGTGAGGCCAGCCTCGTGGTGGCCGACGCCCTGGTCAGACACGGGCGCAAGGGTCTTTGCGTTGTGCAGGTGCAGGGTGCAGTCCACGCCTCCCGTCAGGAAGTGCTCGGAGTTGCCGTCGTTGATGCGCGCGAGGCAGCCATCCCCGGACATGTGGGCGACAGCCCACGCGCTATCTGGCAGCTCCACCGCCTCCATGGTGAGGCGGAGAGTTCCCTCTTGTGCGCCGCGATGATGTCACCCAGACTGAGTCGCTGTCGCAGTTCGATTCGCCCTCTTTGGGAACAGCAGAGAGTGGAGATGGCGTCCCGCATGAATGCGGGCTGGGACCTGAGCACTGCCGACCCGACGCTGGTCGCAATTCTCCGCCGCCGCGCCGCCATCTACTCGTCGCCCTCGAAGCCAGCGCCGCCAGCAATGCAGCAGAGCGAGCGTCCACACGTGGCGCAGGCGCGCGCAGCGCTGGTAGCACTGCGCAACAAACTGCAGGTGCGTAGACGGAGCAATTGCCGCACAGCCAATGGGCGCTTGGACGTGCGTCGCGTGCTCGGAACACGTAGCGCCGCGCGTCGGTCGTCGGGTGTGCATTCGCGCTGCGTGACAGGGGTTTAGCTGTGCACGCAGTGGGCGGTGTCGGCACTCGCCTAAACCCTCGTTGAAGTAGGGTCTTCTTCAAACTGAATACCACGCCGGTGGCCGTCACTCACTCTGCCCGCGCACACTGAGCGCAGGGCGACCCTGCACCGATAACGGAGGACGTGGTGACCGCGCTTGACAGCGCGCGGGAGTACCTGGACCTGGAGGATGGAGAGCTGAACCAACTCCGACTGGCCGTCCGCACTCAGTGCCTGTCTCGTCAACTCGCTCTCGCTGTCTCCGCTGATGACGTTGCACGGTGCAGAACGCTGATGCAGGGCATGCTGGGTGAAGCCGCAGAGCTGGGTGCTTCCGGAGCTGCTTCACGGGCGCGGTTCAACCAGGTGCTAGGCATCAAGAATGCGGGACAGCGACAGCGTAGCGCGCAGGTGCTGCAGGCGGAATCTGAAGCGCGGCGTTCTCAGACGCGGGATGCGCTGCTCACAGCTTGCATCGCTGCGCTGCAGACCATGCCTCCTGGAGCAATCACACCCAAGGCGGCCAGAGGCGGCGCCGCCGGCGCTGCGCCTACTGCTGGCCTTTCGCCACGGCCGGCTGCAAATAGAAATGGCGGCGGCATGTCGCCATTGCAGCATGGCGGCAGGGTGAACCAGCAGCAACGACCAGCGGGCCGCTCCACGCATCCTGCTGCCGACCGTCCTCGCACAACTGCTGCCCCTGCAAAGACCCAGGCCCCTGCGGCAGCGCGTGACCCTGCTGCACCGTCAGCTCCGCCTGCACGGCAGCCGGCGAAGCGGAAATCTGCGCCATTGAAGCCACGGGCACGGGCACAAGCTGTTGTGGAGAGTGATGAGGAGGTGGAGGAGAAGGATGAGGAACCAGACGCTGCTGTGCTCAAATTGCCACCGCGTGATGAGACGATCGACAACGCGTGCCAGGTGTGTCGCAGCACGGACATGAGCGACACAGGCGGCCTGCAGATGATCCTCTGTGACGGCTTCAACTGCCCGCATGGCCTGCACTTGCAATGCGCCAAGCCGCGGCTGACCCGCGCGCCCAAGGGGAGGTGGCTGTGCGCCGTCTGCACGCGCTGGCAAGCGCGCGGCGTGCCTCTGAAGGAGGTTGAAGAGTACGGCATCCCAGGGCTGAAAGCCGTCTTCTACGGCCTCACAGGCACAGTGCCGTCCAGCAACAACTCCGTCTGGCTGCTCAAGCGCCTGACGCAAGGCCCCGTGCTCCCCACGGGTGCACCATCGCGCACCATCCATGCCCCTGCATCGCCTGGCTTCCAGCCTGATGGCGAGGACGGCGACGATGATGACGGCGCGCAGTTGCAGGATCTGGAGCCTGAGGGTGACGATGATGATGATGATCATGTCGTCATTGTAGAGCCTGATGAGGATGACGTGGATGACGACGAGGACGACTACGTGCCGGCGAACAAGCGCAGCAAAGTGGCGGCAGCGGCACCGACACCTCGGCAAGTGCGGCACCAGCAGACTGCCGCAGCTGCACCAGCTGCTAAGCAGCAGCAGCCTGCAGGCGCTGGTGCGCGCCGCACGCTGAACATGCCAGCTGCGCCGACTGTTGGCAAATCAACGCCGAAGGTGACGAAGGTGGCGTACCGCAGCTCATTCGACCTCTACACCAGCGATGACGATGACGATGACGCGCCGCCAATTCGCTTGCCACAGAAGCCCCAGGCAGGCAAGGAGGCTGCTTCTGCCCGCGCATTCTCGACTGATGAGCTGCTGGCCTTGGGTGAGGGCGTCAAGCATCATGGTCACAACTGGGAGGCCATTCTCGAGAGCACCGCCGTGTTGCGGGAGAATGGGCGCACCGCGAAGCAGTTGGCTGCAAAGTGCAAGGAGTTGAACCTCATAGCTCCAAAATCGCCAGTGGCAGTAGCGCCGCCGGTTGCTGTCCCCACTGCGACTGCTGCCCCGCAAGCTGCTGCGGCTGCTGCTGCTGCTGCAGCGGCGGCCAAGCCGTCAAAGAAGAGGCCTCTTGCAGAGCCCAAAGCAGCCGCAGGGCTTGACGATGCGCCGCCTGCTGCAGCGCGGGCGTCCAAGCGTCAGAAGACTGATGCAAAGCCAGCGGCGGCGAAGGCACCGGCCGCTGCTCCCAAGCAAGCGGCACTCTCGCGCGGGTCAAGGCGGCGCCCGACGGCACCCAGGCGGCAGATGCAGAATTTCCTCAAGAAAATTGAGAAGGCCGAAGAGGTGACCAAGGCCGCAGCTCGGCGTGCTGCGACAGCAAAGAGACCAGCAGCCCCTGAGAAGGCTGCGCCGGTTGCAGGCTCCAAGAAAGCGGTTGCCAAACCGCGTAGCCGTGGGACCCGGCGATGAGTATCCGACGACAGAGGAGGGCAGTGAAGACTAGCAGGTGTGGAATTTCATCGACAAAGCCGCCTAAGATGGAGACAGGCGTCGCGAGCCTGGTGTCCGTGGCGCAGGAGAAGGTTGACTGGCTCCCGCATGCGCATCTAGCTTCGACCTCGACGGTGGCGCGTTCCTTGCACTTCGCGCATCTGCCACATTCCCGCCCATCAAGAAGCCCCTGCCTGGTGTCACTTGCGCTAGGTCGTTCAGCTCACGGGCAGCGCCTCGGACAATGGGTAGTGTTGTCCGCAGCAAGTCCCCCGTCCCAAGTCCCCCGTGCGGCTCAGTGCTATCCAACACCTCTGCCTGCATGATGCGCTCCAATCTGTACGACAATTTCTCCAATGCCGGCGCCAATTCAACGAGCTTCGCCTCTAAGGCTGCAATGCGGGCACCATCAAGCAGCGCGTTGTCTCCCTTTATGAGTCCTGACATCGTCAGCCGGTCACCAGATGACCACGAATCAGGTCCAGCATCATCGCTGGTGGTTCGAAGGAATGTGTTCCCCGCGTTGGGCTCGAACGGGAGGTCTAGCGACAAGGAGAGTGTCTCTGCTCGTTCTCTGTGCTTTGCGTCGAAGCGCCGCAGCGCTGTTTCAGCATATTCAACCAGCTTTTCAGCGGAGCCACCTTCAGCAACGGAGCGAGCGTGTGCACGTACTCCATCAACGACAGCAAGGGCGTCGTTGACAAGCAGCTCGCTCCGTTGCACGTCGCCAAGTGCCAGCGCTGTCGCTCGCTCTAGCTGCAAAGCTCTGGAACGCCATGCACGCACAGCGTGTGCTGTCAGCGCGTCTCCTTCGCTTGGTGTGCCAGAGGACCGGCGGGGTGCGCTCTCTGCTGCCACCTCGCCTGCCGGACTGGCGGGCTTGCGCAGCTGGAGGCGGCTGCTCTTGACGCCAGACATGCCACGCAAAGCGCGGAGCTGAAATTACGAGAGAGCTGGTCAGCAATGTGTCTGGCGATGCTGCCGACTCATCGGATTACACGCGAGCGCTAGTAGTCTAGCATCGTCTAGCTTCACTGTCACACAGTCCCACCGGCTCTAGGGCATTGGCGGGCCTGTGCAACTGCTGGTAACGTCTCGAGGCTTTCTAATCAAGAACAGGAAGATGGAGGTCCATCCATTTCGTGGTCTACGGCGGTTTGCGCATTCTTCTGCATGATGGTGGCACGGAGGCTGCTTCGCGGGTAGTAGAGGACCTTGCTCAGGTTCGTCGTGAAGAACATCATGAACATGCTTGTGTCTGCCTACTCGAACTGGTCCACCACATCCGCCTGCAGCGCCTCCGCTCCCGCATCACCACCTGTGGTCGCATTATCGCCGGCTCCTGCAAACTCGAGGAAGTGTGTCTGTCGGTGGCACTCGTGGTAGAACTCGCGGGGGTTGGCCAGCTGCAGGGAGTACGCCATGGTGCTGCTGAACTTAACGCCCTGGAAATTGAAGTTCCACGATCCGGCCGCAGGCGTGAGATAGAAGCCACTGAAGCGGTCGCTCAGCAGCAGCTGGCACCGCTCGTAATGTGTGGGCGCATATCCCACAGGGTTAGCCGCCGCACCAGGTCCGCTAAGGGCGTCCTTGTTGTTGCGGCCCCACTCATAGCCCCCAGGCGTCAACTTGTACGCTGTCAGCGAGCACGACCCAGGCGTGAAGCTGCACGTGAGCACCACGCACTTCTCGCCGTCCCAGGTGCGGTTGTGCTCAAGCATGCGGGCGTGGGCGATCACATCGCCGGGCGCCATCTGAGGCAACTCGTTTGGCTGCGTATGGATCCACCCCAGCGGCTCCAGATCCGCAAGCTGCTCGTGCTGCGGCAGAGTAGCGGGCAGATTCACGCCGCTGTGGGTACCCCACTGAGGCGGCATGACGATGCACCGGATCTCCTTCACTGCCGGGTTGTCAGGCGGCGACACGCCATACATGAAGCCTCCAATCTGCGTGCGCAGGTCCGCCACGACGATGAACTTGCGGAGCAGGTTCTTGGGCAGCACATACGTGTAGCCCGTCTCCTTGATGTCCTCGCTGTTCACGTAGATGTGGCTCACGCGCAAGTGCAGGTTTGTAGAGCTGATGGCCCGCACACGCCAGTCCGTCTTGCTGCCGAACGCTGCCTGCTCGTACGGCGTGGTGGTGGTCACAATCAGCTCATCACCGTGGATGTTGGTGGTCGCTGTCGTCACAGCCACCTGCTGCGCGCTGTCCTTGGCCTGCTTCTCAATCTCAGCAATCTGCTGGCGCTGCAGGCTCGGCGGCGTGATCTCCGCGCCGAGGATGATGTCGCGGATCTCGCTCTGCGTGAGCGCGCTCACGTTCACGTTGTTCTTCTTCGCGTAGTCAGCCAAGATGAGGTCCTTCAGAGCGATCTCAACCTTGATCCACTGCTCATCTGACAAGTCTGGCCACACATGGTGCGGCTGCGTCACCACCGTCTTGTCCGGCTTCAGCAGCATCTTCGCCTTCTCGTTGTTCACGTGCAGCGCGCGCAAGATGAGGATGAGGCGGCTGAAGGCGGTGTAGCTGCTGATTGAGCGCAGCCAGTCGTCGTAGATGTTGAACAACACCATCTGCGGCTCCGTCGCCTTGATGATGAGGTCCCCGAACTTCTCAATCTTGAGCACCGTCTGGAAGGGCAGCTGCAGCTCAGAGCCCTTGATGACGATGTTGGGGAAATCCAGCAAGTGAACCTCCAGCGGGTCCAACATGCCCTTGCGCGTCACGATGATCTGCTTCGGCTGCTCCTCCACAGGCAAGCTGCGCACCAGCGCAGCAACCTCCTCGGCGGTCTTCCACTTGGCCAACTGGCCGAGACGCTTCTGGCCGGCCCACACGCTGGTGTGGATCACCTTCAGGAAGAGCTGTCCCGTGCGCGGGTTGAAGATGAAGATGGCGCCGTTGATGGGCTTCGTCTGCAGCGAGGAGGCGCGAATACACAAGATGAGAGGGCGTGAGAAAAAGAGGAATGCAAAAGCCGTGTGCTACCGCAGAGCATTCCACGCACCGTCAAGTTGCCCTCGAACGTCTTGTGGATGGTCACCCGGTACACGTTGGTGTCATCCACGAACCAGATGATCTGGTTGGAGAACAGCTCGCCGTAGTTCTGGGAGTTCAGGTACGGCTCCGTGGGCTCGGAGCTGTACAGCTGCAGGCCCTTGCGCACGCGCTCGCGCAGCACATACAGCGCCGGGTTGGCCTTCATGATCTTGGCCATGGCCTGCTGGATGAGGGGCTTGGAGCCAGGGAACCAGTTGCCGTAGGCACTGTGCAGGTTGTACGCCAGGTCGATACTGATCATGCACCCCGTCGGGCTGGGGTAGATGCTCATGTTATCCGTCGTGTAGTCCAGGAACTTGGCGCGCGTGTAGCGCTCAATGTCGTGGCTGTCGTAGTCGCCCCAGCGGAGCTGCACATCCAGCCAATACTTGTTGCTGGGCTTCTGATCGAACACGTCCTTCTGCTCGCCCATCAACGACGGCTTGCTCATCTGCCACTTGTACGCGGCGAAGAGCAGGATGTCGGCGCAGGAGGAGTTCATCTTGTACGACTTGCGCGGGTGGATGGTCTCCTTCTGAACAGTCTCAATCTCAAGTGCATCCAACTCCTGGTCAAACACTTGGCACCTGCGACGGTGAGCACAACATGCGTCAGTCCAGACATTCGGAGTGCGAACAACGCGCAGGGGGGCGGGGGAAGCACGCACAGATCCATGACGATGGACTCGTGGATCTTCTGCCACAAGTGCGCGCGGAAGATCTGGATCAAGCTAATCTTCAGCGTCGGGATCTTGCCGTGCATGAAGATGCCGGTCAGATCCAGCTGCACCTGGAAGCCGACGTACACGTTCGCGCGGTTGATGGTGGGGCTCCACCACAGCGTGAACCGACGGTTCGGGATCTGGTTCAACCCGCTGCGCTGCGCGTTCGTCAGCTTCTTGTACTTCATGCTCTCCTCGAACCCAGAGGCCTGTGTGCGCAAAGCGCGGAGAGGCAGTCAGCAGAAGCGCGGACAAAAGTACACGACACAACACACACTCGTCCGCACCTTCTCCCAGAAGAGGCCCTCCCACGTCGGGAAATAGGTTCCCTTGAACAGCGTGTGCTCCAGGATGCCCTCCACGCCGCCCAGGGCCTGGATGACATCCGTGCGGTAGTTGTTCAAGTTCCACAGCTTGCCGTCGTGCCGCTGGTGGGTCCACCCAAAGGGATCCACCCGCGTCACCTGGTACTGCTTGAAGTAGCTGCGCACGCGCCAGCCCTTGTCGTAGGCCAGTGTGTGGCGGTCCTTCTGGAACAGAGTGTTGATGCGCGGAATGCCGCGGTCCCAGCTGTCTTCTAAGTCCTCCAGCGTCAGCCGACGGTTCTGAGCTTGTGCCTCCTGCCGCTTCAGCGCGTACTCCGCCCACACGCGCTGGCTGTCCACGAACTCAGCCTCCCAGGGCTGGATGTAGCGGAACAGGTTCGGGATCAACTGGTCCTCCTCATGGGACATGCCTGCCCGGAAGTGGGTAACGCCCGTGTCGGTCTGCACACTGTACCGCAGATCAGACTGCGGGATGAGGATGTGCCCCATGGACAACATGCCGAGGCCTCCAATCTCCTTGGGCTGTGCGGACAGAAGAGCCGAGGGGTGAGGGGTGTGTGAGCGAGGTGCAGGCAACAAAGGCGGGTGCGTGTTTGGAAGCGTACCGAGTAGAAGATGACTGGCGGGAAGCGGGACGGCATCTTGGAGTTGAGCCCAATCTTGATGCGCGTCTGCAGCTTGTTCTCGCACTTGACAAGCAGATCCAGCAGCTCCTGGGTGTGCACCACTGCCTCCCTGTAGTAGGTCATCAGACCGATGAGCGCCGTGTTCCACTTGTTCACGATCTTGGTGAACGTCGTGGCGCCGCTGCTCATGAGCACCTGGCGCACGCGGTTCTCGAACGCCTTGATGCCTTCGTCGTCGACGCGCAGGAAGGCCTGCGCCGTGCGCTCCTTGGTCAACTCGTTCTGAAGCGCCCACACGCCGTCCTTCTGCGCGAAGCCCTCCACAGCAGCGCGGATCTTGGGCAGGATGCGGACCTCGAAGCCAGCCATGGAGAACAGAAGGTTCGGGTTGTCGCGGCTGTAGACAGACACAAAGCCCGCGTTCCAGTCCAGACTCGTCAAGCTGCGCGGCAGGCGGTTCTTCACCTCCCAGAACACTGCTCGGCCGAGATTGACGTCGTGCTTCATGAGACGCATGCGTCCGTCACGGGGCCAGCACTTCTTGTTGTTGTATCCGACCAGGTTCTCGCCGTTGGGATCTGGGTGCTCCGTCAGGTAGCGCTGGATCAGGTCGCGCGCCTCGTCTGCGCTGAAGCGGAACAGGATGTGCAGTTTGTCCACGTAGCGGCTGTACAGCCGGATGGGATGCCGCGTCTCGGTGCGCACATCGCGGAAGGTGAGGAACTCATTGGGCACCTGCGGCGCGCCTGCGAGCTCCGAGGCGCGCGTGAGTCCCAGCAGGAGCAGGTCAAGCACCAGGCCGTAGTACTGCGTGATGAACGACGCGAACTGGAGGCCGCGGAGCAGGCCGTAGCTGTTCGTGTGGCTCATGTCCTTGTACGCAATCACCACGTTGTTCTTGCTCGTCATGTAATCCGCCAGGTTGTGATCCATCACCAGGCGCAGCAGACGGTTCAGCAGCGTGAGATCCACCTTGTCGTACAGCTTCTCCAGCTTCGTCTGCAGGAGGACGACGCACTCCCCGTGGGCAGTGTCCCACACATCAGTCAAGTTGTTGATGCCCTGGCACCACTTGTAAACGAGCAGCGGCGGCGGCTCCGTGTCTGCAGGCTTCACCCAGTTGGGGAAGAGGTGGCGCTTGTCCGCCTCGTACCACAGGTACTGGTCCAAATACGCGTCTGAGATCTTCTCCAGAGGCTCGATGTTGAACACCGGGATGAGATGGCTGTACATGTCCATGAACTCAATGCCAACCTCCTTGAACGCGCGCTGCGTCAACAGGTGGCGCTTGATGCGAGACAGCGCCTCGTGCGGGTTATCATACGCCTGCTCGATCAAGCCAAGCTCCTCGCGCTGTAGCTGGTTCAACCGCACCGCAGCCGTGTACGACTCACGCAAGCGCTCCAGACACAGGAGCAGCAGCTTGGTGTCGTGCTTGTAGCTCAGCGGCGGGAACGGGATGGGGCTGAACTTGCGAGACTCGAGCCAGTGGACAGTAGTCGTGTAGATGGCCACAGCCTCCTCCGGCGTCACATACGGCCCGTCCTTCAGGTAGTTGTGCTGCCGCTCCTGCTCGCCCTTCAGCCACAGCCGGGTCAGACGGCCAAGGTTCTTGCGGCACACAGTCTTGTCGACGGTGGCGCCTCGGCGGATGCGCTCGCGGTTGTAGTGCGCGACGTTGGTCCACCAATCCGCCTTGGATTTGACGTAGCGCAGAATCATGTTCTCCACCGGCGCAGGCAAGCCAGGCACCTTCCACGGGATGTTGGCCTTCCAGCATCTAGATAAGCAAGGAGAGTCAGAGAGGCGATTGTTGAGACAGAAAAGGAGGTGTGCAAGCACGCACCGCCAGGCCTCAGAGAGGTGCTGCAAGATTGTTCGGGCCTTGTTCGCCTTGACGCCCTCAGGCATCATGTCTAGGATGTCGTGCATCACAGCGGCGCGCAGCTCCAAGTCGAAGTGGCTCTCAATGCGCTGCTTCGTCACCGTCTTGGCGATGCCCTTGTTGTTGCGTCCCTCAAACTGGCGGGCCAGCAAGTTGCCTAGCCAGCGCTCGAGGAGCGGCACAATGCCACGCAAGAAGAAGACCCACACGCGGTGCATGGGCGCCCAGAAGCCGACGCCGGGGCCCTTGCCCACGGGGCCCGTGTTAAATCTGTAGTACAGCAAGTGCTTCAGGTCCTTGCACATGCGGATCTGGCGCATCAGGCGGTACTTGTACCGGTACATGCCCGTCAGCTGACCCACGTGTGCAAAGGTGTATTGCAGCCCGTCCGCAAGCTGGTATGCATCCACGTTGCCCAGGCGGTACTGCACCTGCGCGTCTACCAGCAGCTTGGTGAGGCGCAGGATCTCGCGGCAGAGGTGGAAGGCGTTGCCGAAGCGGCTCTTCTTGCGCTCTTTTGTGGTGAGCGTCTTGACGGGCTTCAAATTGAAGTTGTAATCCAGGTGAAGGTAGTTCAAGTTCTTGCGGTGGATGAGCAGGTTGAGCATGTTGTAGCCCTGGCGACAGACCTGCAAGCCAGCCTCCACCCAGTCCAGCTCGGTGCTCTGGAAAAACTTGGTGGCCTTCAGGCTCTTGAACAAGTTGCGCTTCTTCATCGACTTTGGCCGCCGCCGGTGCAGCTCGTTCAGCACGTAGCACTTGAGCAGCTTCTGGTAGCTGACGCGCACCTTCACCGGGTAATTCGACGGGCAGCGCTCATGGAACCAGTTGTTCACCAGCGGCACGTCAATCGCGCGGCGCGTGGCGCCGCTGCGCGTGCAGAATGGCCGCGGCGCCCACAACAGGCTGATACCCGCCGCCGTGTTGGGCGTGAACAGAGGCTCATCGGCAAGCAGTGGATCGCAGCCCTCAGGCAGCACGAACTCCTCCTCCTCCTCTCCGACACCGCCTGCATCATCGGCAGCACTTCCGGCAGCAGCAGCAGCGCGCTGGCCAGCGCCCTTGTATGCTGGGATGGGGTGGAGCAGCGGGTCGTAGTAGAAGGCTGGCAGGTCCGGGTCCTCAGCCTTGATGTACATCACCGTCGGCGTGTGGTACGGCGCCGCCGCCACTTTGCGCGGACGGTTGTTGTACAGGTGTGGGAAGGCGATGCGGTACTCCGTCCGGATGGGCTGCCGGATGATGAGCTTGCTGATGTCGTTGAACTCGTTCCAGTCCTCGTCAGCCAGCTCCGCGTCCCGGAACAGCGGCTCGAACTTGGGCCCGCCAGGGATGGCCATGCTCAGGGCTTTGGACGTGAAGAAAGCCTTCTTCTCAAACAAGTAGAAATAGTTGCGGTCCACAATGTCGCTCAGCAGCTGCCCCGCCAGCCTGTACAGCGTCGCCATCACCGGCAGCGGCAAGTGCCAGCGCTTGTAGCTGGGCCCATTCACGAACTGCGTGTAACGCAGCGGGCACGGCTCGTAGAACCAGTCGTACACGGGGGCGTCCTCGACCGCATCCAGCTCCAGGCTTATCGCATCCAGCGGGTCCACATCCAGCAAATTATCAGCGTAATCCAGCGGCGGCTCCTCATCATCGAAGGGCGGGAAACGCATGCGCTTGAAATGCCGACGGTCTCGCTTCTCTCGTCGCATTGCGATCCACATGGTCCCCCACTGCGCCACATAGACTGGCTCAATGACGCGCGGCGTGCTGTTGACGAACGTGATGGCGCCTGTGATGTGGTACACGACGGGGCACATGCGCACTTGCTCCCAGGGGAACGGCATGTTCTCAAGCAGCTTGTACACTGCGTGCGGAACAAACTTGAGCGCGCCCAGGTACACGCGCTTGTCGTGCCGGAACTTGCGGCTCGACATGTCGCCGTGGTCCTTGATGATCTTCCGCAAGTGCTGCGTGCGTTGCGGAGGAGGCGGCAGGGAGGAATGTGTCAGTCGCAAGAGAAGCGCGAGGGCACACAGCCAGCAGGTGGCTACGCGCTCGCTGTGCAGCACAGCACGCGTGTAGCTATGCACAGCTGGAGGCTGAGCGAAGCAACGTAGCGAAAGGCGTCCAACAGAGGCGCTTCTGTCCTTCCCCCTAGGGTTGGTCTTGCCACCGAGAACGCCCGCGAGGCGCGCAACTCGAGCCGCAACCCAGGCAGCGACCCGTCGCCAGCGCAGAGTCAAGGCCACAGGTGCGTGCCAGCGCGAGAAATAAGCCAAAGCGTGGTTCACGTCAGTGGCCAGGCGTGCGCACCTCTGCTGGCAAGTCTTCCTTCTGTTGCTCCACGAAGCCGAACTTGCGCTTGTCGCTGTACCGCTTGCTATTCAGCTGCTGCCACTTGCGCGCTGTTGGCAAGCAAAGGAACAGGGAAGCAGGCCGTCGGTCAGAGACAAGAGGGCACAGCAGTCGCCGAGTTGGGAAAGCCCACCGCAAGACGCGCCTTTCTCCTCCAGCGCCGCCTGGCGCTGCTCGTCGTCCTGGTCCATGGCAGTGTCGATATCTGGCGCTGCGTGCGGCTCTGGCAGGCGCGACCCCTGCGGTGGCAGAGGCACGCCTGGCAAAGTGCCAGGCTCCATGGCTGCCCGGCCAGAGGCCTCCTACGCTCAGATGCGAGCCAGTTACCTTGGCGCTACAGACGTGTACACGCACAGCGTTTTCGCGAAGCGAGACAGCATTGTCGACGTGGCGTTCTATAGTTCCCTCCCCCAACAGGTCCATGGCGACGCGTCGGTTGGCACGCACGGGACTTGATGATGGGATCGTGACACATCTGTCTGCCCGCAACATCAACACAGCCAAGGATTTGCTGGAGAGCTGCACGCCACTGGACGTGAGCGAACTGTTAGACTGCTCAGAGACGGAAGCGGCTGCCATCATCCAGTGCGTGCGCCACCAAGCCAGACCAAGCGACGTTATGTTCGCCTCTGTTCTCACTCGGCGCACGTGCGCAGGCGTGTCGCAGAAGCAGTGTGCCCCGAGCCACAGACGTGCCAGCAGCTCTTCACTCGCCAAATAAACGAAAGCAGACACCTGGCCACGGGTTTAACAGCGCTCGACCAGTGCCTGAGAGGTGGTCTGCCTGCGGGCACCCTGACTGAGTTTGTCGGTCCTGCAGGGGCGGGAAAGACGCAGTTGTGCCTCCAGTGCGCGGCCTGTTCGCAAGCGGAGTCCGGCGCTGTCATCTACATTGACACGGAGAGCCGATTCAGCGCGCAGCGACTGGTGGAGCTCGCCAGCGCACGGTTCCCGAGCCGATTCTGCAGTGAGGAGGCACAGTCAACACTGACCCGCAATGTGGCTGTTTTCTCGCCTGCCAACGCAACGGACCTGGGCAACCTGATACAGAGCTTGGAGAGCCTCATCATCGAGCGAGCAGCCAAGTTGGTCATCATAGATTCAATTGCAGCGCTCATGCGCGCGGATTTCGCTCGAGAACGTCTGATTGAGCGGCAAGCCATGCTAGGTGAATACGCTGCGCGATTGAAACGTCTCGCCGAAGCTTTTCGCATACCGATCCTGGTCACGAATCAAGTGACCGGCGGTTCAGTATCGCTCACGGGTCAAGGCGATGGGGGCGCCGGTGGCGGCGTTGCTGCGGCGATGGGCACGAAATGGGCCCACGATATCAACCTCCGTCTGATGCTGGAGATGGACGGCGGACGGCGGTGCATCACCATCTCCAAGTCTGCAGCAGCCCCAGCGCTGTCATTCCCTTACGAAATAGCGACTGCCGGCCTGCAGCTGACCGCTCCTGCATTCGAGGCGAGCTTTGTGACGGCGGACGGCGCTTTCGGCGGCTTATCTGGCGCGCCGGCGGCTCTCGACATAACAAGTGCAGCATTCTTCGCTGGATGATGAGCGCGGGTGTGCATTTGCAAGGACAGGATGTGATACAATAGCACTGTATTTCCATTCATGCGCGTGCAGGATGGTCGGCAGGAAAGGCCGAGAGGCGTCGATAGTCGAATGGCGTCCTGACCGGTGGAAACTTGCCGGAGCGCAGCTCCATGAAAGTAGAAGCCAGCTCCTCCTGCGTATTCATGACGATGGGGCCACGCCATGCGATGGGCTGGCGCAGTGCCTTGCCGGCAAACAGCATAAGGCCAGCGCCCGAGGCGCCCGCCTTGAGAGTGATTCTGCGACGCTCCTTGTCGCCGGCGTCGAAGCGTGCAACGTGCAGCTCCGGGATGCGCTGACCAGCGGCGACGACCTCGACATCGCCTCTGAATGCAAATACCATTGCGTTATCCAGATCTAGTCCCACTTCGTGGTCAACTTGTGCACCAGCGGGCAGTTCGTAGTGAACCATCGACACCGCCTGGACCGTCTGGAACGGGCCCGTCACATCGCTCAGAGGCCCGGCCAGCACGCGTGCCAGGACACCCTCCGGCAATTTCACAACCGGAAGGCGGTCAGCAGGGACTGTCCCGTAGCGAGGCGCGTCCATCTTCCGGTCTGCAGGCACGTTGATCCAAATCTGGAAGCCCGTCGTGTTCTGGCCCGCAGGAGTGCCACCACCTTCTGCGTGCTCAATGCCGCTGCCCACAGAGCACCACTGCATGCCTGGGGCTGTGAACTCCTCGCGATTGCCGAGGCTGTCAGCATGCCTGCCAATGCCCTCAATCAAGTATGTGCAGATATCGAAGCCTCGGTGCGGATGCCAACCGACAGGATACTCGTCCTCTGCGGCGATGCCATCTGATTTGGAAGGACCAAAGTAGTCGCACATGAGCATGGGATCTGCATCCTTCTCATTGATGCCCGCAGGGAATGCTTGCTTGACAGCGAAGGAAGGATCGCCAGTCGGGTACGTGGTCTGACTTTTGCGTACAGCAAGAAGCGGCATGTGCCCCATCTGAGCTGCGTGGATTGTGAACGACCTCGGTGTTGCTCGGAAGGCCACTCTGGGGCTCCACGATACACGTGGCCGGCCCAGCACGCGGGCAAGCGACGACGTGGTGGTGATCAGGTTGCTCACGGCCAAGAGCACACACACAGCAAGTAGCAGCGTGCGTAGAAGAGGCACTGCCGATTGGTTCGCCTTGCGTGCAGACCGTTCTCGCAGCGCCAGCGTGTGAGTTCCGCCGCTGTGTGAGCACTAAGAGTGAGTTGCCAAGGGTGTGACAACTGTGGCGCATCCTGCAGTGCCACACCGCGGTGCGCCACACCAACACATGTTGCTCAAGCTTGACGGGAATGTAGATGACGCACCTTCCTTGTGAGAGCGTTTCGGCGAATAGAGTTGCGCAACCGGCCTCGCCACGTCGCCTCTGGCCATAGTGAGTGCCGCCTTCGCATGCGCCCGGTGCCCGCTTGCGGAGTCTGCGACGTAGACGCGAGCGGCAAGTACACGTGTCCGAGGTGCAAGCTTCGCTACTGCAGCGTGCACTGCTTCCAGCATCACAAGCCTGCTTGTGAGCCTCAACCAGCGGCGCCGAAGCGTGCGTCCACCTTTCTTTTCTCGCTGTGCCGCACTGCACTGCATGTGCACTGCAACTGCCTGGCGCTGCCCCCCGCAACCCCTTCGCCGCTGCTGTGTGTGCCACCCTAAAGGTCCGCGCTCTGCTTTTCCCTTCCTCTGACCCCGGGCCCCTCGTCTTCCCCCCCTCCAGCGCAACCTCCCCAGCCGCCGAGGGCGTTCGAGGACGCAGAGGGTGAGGAGGAGGAGGAAGGCCTGCGTGTGAAGCAGGCCGACTTGCAGCGCGTAGGTGCGTGTGCTTGTCCAGGCCCTCTGGCTGGGCCGCTCTCAAGGCACCTCTCGCACCTCCATGACACACACACACACGCCTGCTCGCCCTGTTCAGTGCGCGACCCGGGCGTCACCGCCGCACTGCGTGACACCCACGTGCGCGCAGCTGTGCGTGCGGTAGATAGGGCTGCGGACGGTGAAGCGGTGCGTGTCTTGTGTGTGTTTGCCCCCCCTCTCTCTCTGTGTTTCGAGTGGCGCACTGCGTTCCCACACTAACGGGCGTGTCGTTGTCCACGTGACTGCAGGCCCTCGTAGCTGCGCTCTGTGACCCGCGAGTCCAGGCTTTTGCGGACAGGGTGCTGGCTGTGTTGCGCGCAGACACCGACCTGCCACCCCCGTGAGCAGAAAATGAACGTGTTTAGGGACCTCAAGGACAAGGTCGCGAAGCAGAACCAAGCCACCCGCGAGCGGCTGGAGGATTTGCGCGAGAAGGTGATCGATGTCAAGCTCGCAGCCAAGATGGCGGCCATCAAAGTGCAATCTGGTGTTGCCTCTGCCGCGGATGAGACCATTGATGCGCTGGCGTCAACTATCAACCCGGCGGCAATGCGTGCAACCTACGAGGCTGCGGTGGATGAAGAGGCTGAGCTATCCGAGGAGGCGAAGCGCGCGAAGCTGGAAGCAGAGCAAGCGAAGAAAGCGGCTAATGCGCAGAAAGTGGAGCGCGCGTTGGCAAGCATCCACGTCGCGTTTTTTGAGCCGCCGGATGTTGCGGACCCTCTTCGGGAAGTGCTCCGTGGTCTGCCTGCCAATTTCGGTGATGAGGAGCTGCGCTCTACGGAGGAGCACTTGGCGACGGTGGTCAGCATCGCTGGCTCGGAGCTAGTCGCGCAGATCCAGGCGAATTACGGCAAGATGGTGGAGGGCATCTCTACGGTTGGGGATGTCATGCAGCACCTGCAGACCGCTGTCATTGTGGCCAAAAACGCGCGTCGCACGCTCGCTCGCGCCCAGACAGAGGTGGACAGCGCCATCACCATCGGCAAGGGCACGCGCTCCAAAGCAGCCATGGCGAATGTCCTGGACGTCCTGCATGGCTTGTCCGGCATCTTGACCATCGACACGACGCTGAAAGCAGCGCTCGCGCAGGGCAAGCACATAGACGCAGTCCTTGCATACGCGGAGGCGCACGCGCAGTTGCAGCAGCTCGGCCACCTCGCGGTCGCAAGCACGGTGCGTGACGGTATGGTTGGCCTCCTGTATACAGTAGTCCGCAGCGTCGAAGACGCCGCCGCGGGACACGTAGCCAACTTCCAGGCGAGCACCTGGGAGGCGGTGTTCGACGCGTACGTGCTTCTCGGCGAGGAAGTCAAGCCGCTGGGCGACCGCATTCTGGACTGCGCATCGAAGGCCATTGAGGCCGCAGCCGAGGACACGCTGCGCGCCGCCACCGCCTCCCGCGCCGCCGCAGAGCTGGCGCGCCTAGCAGCTGAGGATGGCGGCAGTGCAGGTGCGAAGAAGCTGGCGTTCAAGGACTTGTGCCGGCTGCTGCCCAAGGAGCCGACGGCGTACCGCACCGTCATCGGCAAATCTCTGGGTGCTATTTTCGGGGTTCTTGCCAGCGTGCAGCGCATGTATCTCTGGCACCGTGCTCGCTTTGAGGAGCTTGGCGGCACTTGGACGGAGGTGTTGCCGCAAGGACCACCTCCCCCCAAATGGGTGCAGGATCCCCGCAGCGGTTATTTCTACGACTCTGTGTCCGGCTGCCACTGGGATCCCAAAACCAAGATGTATTACGACCCGAACAAGCGCACCTGGGGCGCAGAAGGACCGCCGCCGCCGGGTTCTCAGGCCGCAGAGACCCCTCAGGCTGCAGCTCCTGCAGCGAGCGTTCAGCCCAGCATCGGCGACGAAGTGCATCGCGATGAGGCGCAATCACCGGGCCAGAAAGCTGCTGCTGCTGCCGCTGCTGCGCATCGGCGGCACCAGTCGCGCGCTTCAGCAGGCAGTATCGAAGGAGGCGACACTCCCTCCGCCGCAGTCAGCGCCATGGCTGCGGGTGAGCGCGCTCTCTGCGAGGCTGTAGCTCGCGCAGTGGACACTCACCGCCGCGCATTGTGGGATCTCGCACAACAGCGCCTCGCGCAGCTCCTCAGCTGCCCGTGCGCACCAAACGCTCCTGGAGTCATCCGCCTTCTCGCAGTCGCTCGTCGTTTCGCTGCTGCTGGCGAGGGCTTCGCTCGCGCCGATGCCCCTGTGCTGCGTCAACACATCGCCGCTGCTGCTGACCGGTATTTCGAGTCGTTGCATCGGCAGCGGTTGGAGGCGTTGCAAGCAAAGCTGGACTCTGAGACATGGGTTGCTCTTACCGGTGATGCCGCCTCCACATTACGCGCCTCACTCCTCGACGCCGCTGCCTCGCTCGCGGGCATTGCAGCTGGCAGCGCAGCGGTGCCTGAGGCATCAGGCGCGGGGGATGCGACCAAGGCGCTGTTCGATGCCGCCGTTGCAGCGGGTAACCCGTTCGCGGATTGCGGCGAGTGCGCAGGCCCCGCATGGGATGCTGTGGGTGCCGAGGAGGGCGCCCGCGCTCAGGCAGCTGCTGATTCCGCCAAGGCTGACCCGCAGTTCGCAGCCATCCAGGCGGAGACGTGCGGGCTGAACAGCTCCAGGCCGGTGGTAACCGCGTCCAGCAACTACGCGCTGACCGTGGCCACTGAGTACATCCGCCTATTGCGCCAACTGCGTGGCTCGCCGGCGGTGTTCACAGGCCTCACGCACCTCTTTGAGTTCAGCCTGCTGGCCGCATTCAGATCCTTCGGACACATCGCGGCGTTGCAACACCCAGCAGCTGGCGGTGGAGGCGCCACCACCGGACCTACAGCACCTGGCGGCGCGCCTGCTGCAGGTGGCGCAACGCCAGGCAGCGCGGCACCGTCACAGGGCGGCGGGCCAGTGCCAAGCACGCTGACGCCGAGATTGCGTACCACGCTTCAACGAGTCGCGGCACTTCAGGTGGCAGCGAAGCTGGCTCCAGCTGCGCATGTGCAGCATCATTCGGTGGCATCTGTGGATGGCGGCGCTGGGGGAGTGCCTGCACAACCTGGTGTCGGCGGCACGCAGCAGCTACTCAGCAGCGGCAATCTGTACGGCTTGCCGCAGCGCAGTGTCGCGACTGAAGCGCTCGCATGCTTCGGCGACGAGCTGAAGCGGCTGAAACCTATTCTGCGCAGTGCTCTGCCGGCCGATGTCGGCCATGCCAAGCTCGACGGGTTTTTCATACACTCCGTAGACGCAGTGCCTGACTTGCGTGAGCACGTGTACGCACACGTCGCGCGCCAGCTGGTCTCTCTCGCCTGGCTGCCGGAGGCTGTGGGTGATGCAGATGGTGGCATCGCATCCTTCAAAGACGGCAAGTACGAGGTCAAGTCACTGGATGGGTGCGACACCAGTCCATGGGCGAACAAGCTGGTCGCGGAATTCAAAGCTTTCGGCACCCGCCTTGTCGCGTGCGACATGGCGCCTGAAGCTGCGGGTGCCATGTGGGACAACGCGACTGCTGCCGCTGCAGAGCAGCTGTTGCACGGCCTAGCGCGTGTACGAAAGTGCACACCTGAGGGGCGTGCGCTGATGGCCATGGATGTGCAGAGCGTGGCGTCGAGCATCAAGCGCATGGCACCAGCCGCAGCGAAGCCGGAGCTCGCGATGCGTGCTGTTGATGCGTACGTCAAGGCGTTCTACGTGCCTGAGACGGACTTCGTGACCTGGGTGCAGACGCATCCGGAGTACAGCGCGGCGCAGGTGAACGCGCTGGTGGGCCAGATTGCACATGGCTTCAAGTGGAGCCGGCAGCAGAAGCAGGACATGTTGACAAGAATTGAGGGTGAGCTAGCAGGGCGATGAAGCAATGTGACACACTCGGAGACGGAGATGTTTGCGCCCCGCTTCAGTCAAAGTCCACGTCACATGCTGAACACTGGGGATTCACAGTAGCCCCCCGCCAAATCCCGCCAAGATGGCGACCGCACAGGCATTCCAGCTGCGCGGCACAAACGCGCCGCTGCGCGCCAGCCGGCCCGCACCGCGCTGCGTGGCTCGCTCCGGCGTGCGCGTCTTTGCGGACGCAAAGCAAAAGACCGTTTTGATCGGTCTGGCCGCTGACAGCGGCTGCGGCAAGAGCACATTCATGCGCCGCATGACCAACCTGTTCGGTGGCAACTCGAAGCCGCCGGCAGGAGGCAACCCGGACAGCAACACACTCATCAGGTGTGCACTGATCGCAGCTGGCTCAGACAGAGCACCGGGGCTGTGCCCCTGCTGCTCCTTGAAGACAAGGACGCGCGTCTTGTGTCATATGCAAGACTCCCCGACGTCGGGGCTGTTCCGTGTCCGCGGCTGCGTGCTCTCTGCCACTGGGACTGACTTCCTGATCTCCACCTCCTCCACGCTGCACAGCGAGCTGACCACCGTGCTGTGCCTGGACGACTACCACTGCCACGACCGGGAGGGCCGCAAGAAGGCCAAGGTGACCGCTCTGGCGCCGGAGGCGCAGAACTTCGGTGCGTGCACATGAGCGTCTGGGACATCTGGCACTGCAGCGCGCACACAGGCGCCTGGGTGCTCAATGTGGGGCCCGCTCTTGCTCTGTCTGCGTGTTTCAGGGGAGCGCGCGCGAGGCGGGGACGCTCGCTCGGTCTGAGGACGCGCAGGCTGGGGGATATGGCTGTGGACCGCTCGCGAAGGCGACCGGTGCACCCCCCAAAAGTGGGGCCTGCTCTTCAGCACGCCTGCGGTCATGCGCGGGGCCGCTTCTCGATACGGCTGCTGAGTGTACGAACGTGTGTGCAGACCTGATGTACGAGCAGACCAAGGCGCTGAAGGAGGGCAAGTCGGTGGACAAGCCGATCTACAACCACGTGACGGGCAAGCTTGACGCGCCGGAGACCATTCAGTCGCCCAAGATGTTGGTGCGTTCTACCTGCATTGACGGGGCTTGGAGCCGTGCCAGCGGGCGGAGACGGTGTCGAACAACTCGGGGCCCCTCGAGTGATGCCCCGTCTCGCGCACGCGCAGCCGCTTGATGACTCGCGCGACGTCTCTGCGCGTCGCGAAGTGCTTGTTCATATCCGCTGGACATGTGAGCGAGTCATCAAGACTCGCGCGGGCTGCGCTACTGCGTGTCGTAGTAGCTGCTCTGTCGTTGCTTGTGCCTTACGCGCACCTTCCTGTCCCCTCTCAGATCCTGGAGGGCCTGCACCCGTTCTATGATGAGCGCGTGCGCAACCTGTTCGACTTCAAGATCTACCTGGATATCTCCGACGACGTCAAGTTTGCGTGGAAGATCCAGCGCGACATGGCTGAGCGTGGCCACAGCCTGGAGAGCATCAAGGCTAGCATCGAGGCCCGCAAGCCGGACTTCGACGCGTACGTTGACCCGCAGAAGAAGCTGGCGGACGTGGTCATCCAGGTCCTGCCTACGCAGCTGGTCCCTGCGTCCGATGCGGACGCCGCTGCGGGCAAGATTCTGCGCGTGCGCCTCATCCAGAAGGAGGGCAAGCAGTTCTTCAACCCGGCGTACCTCTTCGATGAGGGCTCCACCATCAGCTGGATCCCCTGCGGCCGCAAGCTCACCTGCAGCTACCCGGGCATCAAGTTCTTCTACGGCCCGGACACGTACTACGGCGAGGAGGTGTCCGTCCTCGAGATGGACGGCTCCTTCGACAAGCTAGAGGAGCTCATCTACGTCGAGTCCCACCTGAGCAACACCAGCGCCAAGTTCTACGGCGAG
>Ga0164297_10001285_pt1 | contig 27060 bp, 26 predicted proteins | sample GEODES058metaG_FD_113539 | JGI IMG/M metagenome (GOLD analysis project Ga0164297, IMG submission 113539) | Dystrophic lake water microbial communities from Trout Bog Lake, Wisconsin, USA - GEODES058 metaG | ecosystem: Environmental > Aquatic > Freshwater > Lake | place: USA: Trout Bog Lake... | reverse complement strand
CTCAATGCAATGGCATGGCAAGCAGAGTTGACTCCTTGCATGTTTTGGGATTGGATGAGTTTTTGGTGCCCAATCCAATGAATACAGTGCTCTTTCGGGCCAAAGACGACCAACTGAGTAGCGAAGGCATCTTCAAGGGTGATTTGTTGGTCGTGGATCGTTCTTTAAAGCCTGAGCCTAGCCAAATTGTGGTGATCAATGAGGAGTCGCAATTGACTTTAAGGTACTTTTTGAGGCCTAGGCCCAATGTTTTGAAGACATATTCACCACAGGTTGAGTTCACTGATCACCCAAATAGACTCATTGCCTTAGAGTCAATGAACATTTGGGGAGTGGTGACTTATTGTTTGCACCGATTGAACTCTGTTTGAAGTTTTGAGTCTCTTGGAGTGGATCCATTCTTTTATTTCATTGTTACCAATTTCAATTCGCCGTTGAGATGTTGTTGTTCGATGGGGATGTGTTGATCGAAATTGAAAGAAGTAGTAGGCAATAGCGTGCAATAGCAGGCAATTGATAGGTAGTGGCCCTTTTTTTGACTCCAATTCCTTTAATTAATCCTTGGGCCATGGGAAGGTATTAGGGCATCCTCTTGTAGTTGGGACGACAAGGCAGTGATATCATGATTTTCTTTAATCATGGAGAGGCAATGATCTTGGAGGCTCCCTTGGATGTGGACGAAGAACGTTGGGGTCTACCTTTTTTTCTTGAAGACCATCGTCATTTGGCCAAAACGCTTCATCTCTGGGTCAAAGATCAGGTGGTGGACGAGCGAGACGATCGCTTTGCTTGTCTGGAATGGGTCACCCGTCTTGCCAAGGATGGTTGGCTAAAGTACTGCGTGACCAAGGCCCATGGCGGTCATCAGGCTCAATTGGACTCACGCTCATTGGTGATTATTCGAGAGACCTTGAGTCATTATTCTCCATTGGCTGATTTTGCTTTTGCCATGCAAGGTCTTGGCAGTGGCCCCATCAGTTTGGCTGGCAATGCCCAACAACAACGTGACTATTTGAGCGGTGTCTGCACAGGCCACAAGATTGCCGCCTTTGCCTTGAGTGAAGAGGGTGCAGGATCGGATGTCGCTGCAATGACTTGCAGCGCAGTAGTCAATGAACAGGGATTTTTGCTCAACGGTGAAAAAACATGGATCAGCAATGGTGGTATCGCCAACTTTTATGTGATTTTTTGTAAAACCGATCCAGCTCTAGGCTCGAGGGGAATTTCTGCCTTCATTGTGGATGCAAAAACACCTGGCTTAGATGACTCAGTGCACCTGCAAGTGATGGCACCTCACCCTTTGGCCACCGTCAAACTCAAGCAATGTCAAGTTCCCCATTCTGCCTTGTTGGGAGAATGGAATGGGGGTTTTAAATTGGCCATGCAAACCTTGGACATCTTCAGGGCTTCGGTGGCGGGTGCCGCTTTAGGGATGGCACGTCGTGCACTAGTGGAGGCCTTGGGTTATGCCAAGAATCGGCAAATGTTCAATCAACGACTAGTGGATTTTCAGCTCACTCAAGTCAAGCTTGGCCAGATGAGAGCGTTGATTGAATCGGCAGCTTTAATGACCTATCAAGCCGCTTGGATTCGAGACACAAAACTACAAAATCTTGATTTGAAGTCCTCAGAAGGAAAATCTCAACTCAAGCGCTACACCCAAGCTGCGGCCATGGCCAAATGGACGGCTACAGAAAATGCGCAACAAGTGATCGATATGGCTCTTCAGATGCATGGGGGCAAGGGAGTCTTGGTGGGCCAGAAAATCGAGAGTCTTTACCGCGACATTCGCTCACTCAGAATTTATGAAGGTGCCACCGAGGTCCAGCAATTGATTGTGGGCAAGGGATTGATGTCATGAATGGACTTGGATTGAAAATGTTCTTTTATTTATTTGTATTGACTTGTAAAAAGGATTTGCTGTGATCATTGACTGCCATGGACATTTTACGACCACACCTCCAAGAGTGATGGAATTTCGAGCTCAACAAATTGCGGCCTTTAAAGCCACCGGTAGCGCGGCCTCGGTGCCAGCACCCCATATCACCGATGAGGAAATTTACGCCGCTATTCATGACAATCAATTAAAAGTCATGAAGGAGCGAGGCATTGATCTCACTATATTTTCTCCAAGAGCTCTAGGTATGGATCATCAGTTTGGGGATGAAGCGACCAACGTGACTTGGGCTGTTTACTGCAACGACTTGGTGCACCGAGCCTGCCAGATGTTTCCAGACTATTTTGTGGGCGTTTGCCAACTCCCTCAAGTTGCCGGACAAAAGCCAGGAAAAGCAGTGTTTGATGAACTCGATCGCTGTTTGGATCAACTCGGCTTCATTGGCGCCAATTTGAACCCCGACCCCTCTGGTGGTCAATGGAGTGACCCACCCTTGTGGGACAAGGACTGGTGGTATCCCCTTTATGAGAAGTTTGTAGAGCACGATGTGCCCGTGATGATTCATGTGAGTGGTTCTTGTAACCCGCACTTCAATGCTGTGGCAACTCACTACATTAATGGAGACACAACTGCCTTTGTGCAATTCATGACCTCTGATTTGTTCAAAGACTTCCCAACCCTTAAATTCATTATTCCCCATGGCGGTGGGGCCGCACCTTATCACTGGGGGCGTTATCAGGGCATTGCTTTGGATATGAAGCTTGGGGACTTGAACGAGCGCATGATGAAGAATTTGTATTTCGACACCTGCGTTTACCACCAACCTGGCATTGATTTGCTCTTGAAGGTGATCCCCTCAGACAACATCCTCTTTGCTTCTGAGACCATTGGCGCGGTGAGGGCCGTGGATCCTAAAACAGGTCGAAATTTTGATGACACACATCACTACATCGAACAAACTCAAGTGGTGAGTGATGCAGAAAAACACAATATTTATCAAGACAATGCGCTGGGTGTCTACAAGCGTCTTGGTAACCACCCCAAATTTAAATCCAAATCCAAATGAGGCTCTAGCATGATTGGTTTTCAAATTCTTGAACGTAAGCGACAAGTGTCCTCCCAGACCGTGGAGAAATTCAAATCTCTGCCGGTGGCGATTGTGAGTGACACGATGTCCAGGATGTTTTCGGCCAGCCCCAATTTGCGTCCGATGCACAATGGCCACCCTATGCTCGGGCCCGCTCTCACGGTGAAGACTCGTCCAGGCGACAACTTGATGATTCACAAAGCCATTCAAATAGCCCAAGCAGGTGATGTGATCGTGGTCGATGGGGGAGGCGATTTGACCAACGCGCTCATTGGAGAGATCATGACATCGTTGGCAGCTTCCAAAAAAATTGCAGGTATGGTGATCAATGGATCAGTGAGAGATGCGGGCTTTTTGCGCACGCAAGATTTTGGCGTATTCGCTGCCGGTGTGACCCACCGAGGTCCCTACAAAGATGGGCCTGGTGAGATCAATGTCCCCATTTCACTTGCAGGCATGGTGATTGAGCCAGGCGACTTGGTGATGGGTGATGATGACGGGGTGTTGTCTGTGCCCTTTGATCAGACTGAGTGGGTCTTCAAAGCGGCCACTGAGAAACAAGCCCAAGAGAGTGAGATTTTGAAAAAAATTCACGCCCATCAATACCATCCTACTTGGATTGATGAAATCTTGGCTCAAAAATTAAAAGGCTGATTGATGCCTATGGTGGGTCTGTACCCTCACAGGTTTTTTACCAATCCCTTCCATTTGTTACTTCTTCAATTTAAAGGATTCTCAACCGCCATGAATACGCAAATGAGTCAATATGTCCTTTTACGAGGTGCCCAAGTGCGGCAATGGGCGGGTAGGGGTCTGAGTTTTGTAGCAAGTTTGATTTTGCTGCCCGTGATGTGGTGCTGTGGTGCCGGAGCGCAAGACTTTCCGAGTAAACCCATTCGAGTCATCTCGGAATACTCACCAGGCTCGGGTGGTGATGTTTTTTTCCGCTCTCTGGCCACTCAGTTTTCAACTTTGAGCGGACAGTCATGGGTCGTTGACAACCGTCCAGGTGCAGGCGCTATGTTGGCCGTTGACGCGGCGACTCGTGTGGTGCCCGATGGATATACTATTTTGGTAGCCTCACAAAATGTACCCGTCACACGACTCTTCTTGTCCAAGGGTCGTCAAATTGATGCCAATGTGGAGCTCACGCCCATCTCTGCATTGTGGCGCTCAACTTTGCTGGTCGCATCCAATACTTCCTTCCCCGCCAAAACGCTTAAAGATTTGATTGCCTACGCCAAGGCCAACCCAGGTCAACTCGCTTACACGACGTCGGGGATAGGTACACAGGGACATTTTGCTGGTGCGGGGCTTGAATTGCTCACCGATACCAAAATGGTCCACGTCCCTTATACCAATGGCCGGCAAGTGCTGGATGTGATCGCCGGACAAGCACCATTCACCTTGAGTATCGTGCCTTTTGTGATGCAAGGCGTGAATGCCGGGCAGTTGAGAGTCTTGGCCATCGCCGCAGATAAACGCATGGACGCCTTCCCTGGTGTCCCCACCGTAGGTGAGATCGTTCCTAAATTTGAGCCACCCCCCACTTGGACTGGAATTTTCGGCCCACCGGGGTTACCCAAAAAATACGTTGATTATTTCAACGATATTGTGGTGAAAGGGTTATCCAATCCGGCTGTGAAGCAAAAAGCGGTCAGTGACGGCTTTGAATTGATCGGTAATTCGGCCGAGCAATTTGGATTGCAAATTAAACGAGACATCGAGGTCACGGGCAGATTGGCCCGTGCCGCTAAAATTCAACCTAACGATTAATCAGGAGAAACTTCAACATGAAAATTTGTTCATACAACAACGCTTTACCCGGACTTGTCGAGGGCGACTTGGTCTACCCTTTGGCAGACGCTTTGAGTGCCGTGGGGGCAACTCGTGTGGGCGCGTCCATGGCAGAAGTTTTTGATGCTTTGTCCAACTCCAGCAAGGCTAAAGACGCCATTGCCCAAGCCAAGCTGGGTAAGGGCTTGCCCTTGTCTTCAGTGCAGTTGAAGTCTCCTTTGGACAACCCTCCGGCTATCTGGGCTGCAGCATCAAACTACCGTGCTCATCAAGCAGAAATGATTGAGCGAGTGGGATCATATGACCGTTCACAATTCTCCCCAGACGAGCTAATGGCTGAGGTGTTTTTAAAACCCACCTCCGCTTTGGTGGGGCCTGGCGGCACTGTCATTTTGCCCAAGATTGCCAAGCACGTTGATTTTGAATGTGAACTTTGTGCTGTGATTGGGAAAGAGGCGCGCAATGTATCAGAGGAGCATGCGCTGGACTACGTCTACGGCTACACCATGTGCTGGGACATCAGTGTGCGTGACCCCTGGGGGAGAAAGCACAACACGCGAAACATTCGCAAAGGTTTTGACACCTTTTGCGGGGTGGGCCCATGGGTTGTCACGGCTGATGAGATTGGTGAGCCACAGGATTTGCATATTCATGTTGAACAAAACGGCAAGACAGTGATGACCGCCCACACCGCTGACATGGTCAATGGACTTCGTGCCCTGATTCGTTTCTTATCCAGTGTCTCGACCTTGAAGCCTGGTACCTTGATCACCACGGGTACGCCTGCGGGTGTCTCACAACTCGCTCACGGCGACTTGCTCCATGGGACCATCAGTAAGATCGGAGAGATGAAGTTGCACGTGATCGATCAAGCTTGAGTGGTTGGGTAACTTTATCCAAAAAGCATCTCGTCAATATTCATTATTTGACTTGTCTTTGAGTCACCATCAATGACAAGTCAATTCGATGGGATCAAGTGTAGGAGACTACGATGTTAATGCCTCATGGTGATAGAAAAATTAGTTATGACTTGGTCGGGGATGAGGGTGCTCCAGTTGTTTTGATGGTGCACTCACTGGCAGCGGACATGGGACTTTGGGCCGAGCAGGTTCCCGCGTTAACGCAAGCTGGATTTCGAGCCTTGCGTATGGATTTGCGCGGTCATGGTGGAAGTACTGCAATGCCTGGTGCCTACACAATTGATGCTTTGGCCGATGACTTGGTGCTCCTTCTTGACTTTTTGGGGATTCAAACTTGTCACTATCTGGGGCTATCCATTGGGGGCATGATCGGGCAGTCTTTTGCCATTCATCATCCTGAGCGACTAGAGTCTCTTTTTATCTGTGATTGCCAATCTCAGTCACCTGCGGATGCTAAGGAGTTTTGGGGCCCCTTGATTGCCAAAATCGAGGCGGCGGGCTCCTTGGAGCAAATTGCGGATTCGACCATGGCGCGTTGGTTAAGCCCATCGTATCAAAAGTCCCATCCCAACCGGTGGAAACAAGTTCGTCAAACGGTGGCAAGTTGCAGCGTGGGTGGGTATGTCGGTTGTGCATTGGCCATCTCCAATTTCAATCACACCCAACGCTTGAGTGGAGTTCAAGTCCGCACACTGGTGGGATGTGGTTCATTGGATGAGAGAAATAATCCAAAATCCTCCCAAGCCATTGCAAAACTATTCCCCAATGGGCGCTACACTGAGTTTGAGGGCGGTTTGCATGTACCGAACATTGAATTTGCCCAAGAATTTAACCACACTTTGATTGATTGGCTCCAGTCCTCATGAACAAATCTGTCCTCGAAAAAGTCATCAAGGCTTGGCAATTTCTATATACACAAGGGTTCATAGAGGGGTTTGGTCACATCAGCGTACGCTCGGATGAGCCCAATCAGTTTGTGATTTCTCGCCACTCCCTTGGCATGAAAGTCAGCGAAGACGATTTTGTGGTGATGGACTTCCAGGGGAAAAAGTTGCATGGATCTGGTGACGCTCCGGGTGAATTTCCAATTCACTTAGAAGTTTTGGCTGCCAGGCCTGATGTGCAGTGTGTGATTCATTATCACGGCATGTACTCCACTGCCTTCACCACGACCCATGGGCCAAGCTTGAAGCCCATTCATTTAATGGGCACTTTATTTCACGCTGGCATTCCCACCTACCCCGACCCCAAGCTCGTGAGTGATCGTGCTCGCGGTGCCGCTCTTGCAAAGTCTTTGGGACAAGCCCGGGCGGTACTCATGTGCGCTCATGGGGCAACGATCACGGGTGCGAGTGTGGAGGAAGCCGTGGCTGGGGCATTTTTGTTTGAAGAAAATGCTCACCGCGCCTGCATCAGTGCCACCTTGGGTAAGCCCATCTGGATTGAGGATGAGTTGGCCGCTCAAGCGGGTAAGGAACTCATCGAGTCGCGTGGACCCTTCCGGCGTGTGTGGTCCATGGTAGAAGAACTTGATGCAAAATTGAAGTCTGAGACCAAGTCCTGAGGCCCAAGCTGGCCCACCTTATGAATCCAACGGTTTAAAACCGATGATCCTTTGATGAATTTTTTACTCTAAACCTGCGATCCTCCCATGACTGATCCCAAGACAGAATTTCGCGTGATGACCTCAGGGGCTTTCACTGCGGCCCATTTCAAATTGCTACCCTTCGTGGAGAAACTCACAGGCAAGAAAGTTGTGACAGTCACAACCTCTATCGGTACGGGAGATATCTCCATACCCTCACGTCTTTCGCGACGTGAGGCGGTGGACATCGTGATTGTGGCCGATACGGTATTGGATCAGTTCGTAGAGGCGGGCTACATTCAAGCCGGCTCCAAAGTCCGCGTTGCCTCCTCCGGCATTGGTTTGGCTGTGCGTGCGGGAGAGCCTGCACCCAATATGGGGTCTGAGCAGGCGTTACGGGAAACGTTTCTGAACGCCAAGTGCATTGCGTATTCGGCCAGTGAGAGTGGAAAGTATTTGACAACGGTTTTATACCAGCGACTGGGCATAGCTGAGGAGTGTTTACCCAAGAGCCGATTTGTGGGGGGAGGGGAGAGAACAGGCGACGTGGTAGCCCGGGGTGAGGCCGACATTGCATGCCAGCAGTTGAGTGAACTCTATCCAGTGGAAGGTATTGCCCATATCACGCCACTGCCAGGGGACTTACAAAAAATCTCTATATTCTCAGCGGGTGTCTCCGCTTGGAGTGAAGACCCTCAGCAAGCCCGGGAGGTGTTGTCTTTTCTGACTGGGGTCAGTGCACGTGATGCCATTCGACAAACGGGTCTAGAGCCCTATTCGGGCGAATGAATGAGTCAATGAAATGAAGCCCAGTTAAGGATTCATTGACCCAGGTGTTGAGGTGGACGCTTTGCCCTACATCAAACCTTGAAGTGAAACCTTGAATCCTTTTGCTTTTTCATCCTGAGCATCTTGATTTTTTTGGAATTTAGAGATACATTTTTTTTATAGTTTTAAAGGATAAGCCATGTATTTAAGAAGCGTTGAGTTGCAAATGCCCAATCGCCAAGAGGCGGTTGATTTTTTAAAGAGCCCTTGGGGCTTGGTTGAAGTTGACACCCGAGGTTCAACCACATACCTTAGAGGGGCTGATAATTTTCATTACGCTTTGGCCATTACTGAAGGGGCCGAGAAATTGGTCAAGTCCGCGACCCTTGTGGGCACCTTGGCAGAGGTGAAGGCGAGTTTTGAGCGAGTCAAGGCTGCTGGGCTCAAGCACAGTGCTTGGGTTGACGAGTTCAATGAACCAGGGCGTGGCGCTGGTTTTATTTTTGCCGGTTTGGCCGGAGAGCCGTTTCGCGTCATTTGTGAAAAGGACCCTCAACCCGCTCCCTTGGCTTCGGATGGAACTCACCCTTTGCGTGTAGCGCATGTTGTTTTCAATACCAAACAGCGTGAGGCGGCATCTCAACTTCTCATCGATGTGTTGGGCTTTAAGGTATCCGATCGCACGAAGATCATGAACTTCTTACGCTGCGATGAGCTCCATCATGTCGTGGCGTACGCAGACTCGGACAAGGCCACTTTGAATCACATCGCTTTTGAGATGCAAGACATGGATACCATGTTCTCTGGGATGGGACGCATGAAGGACAATGGTTTTGAGACGGTCTGGGGGCCAGGTCGTCACGGCCCAGGCAACAACGCCTTCGCTTACTATATTGGTCCTTTTGGGGCCTGCATTGAGTTCACCAGTGAAATTGAACGAGTGGACGATTCGTACGTCACAGGGACTCCAGAAGACTGGAAATGGCCTCCCAAGCGCACCGATTATTGGGGAATTGCCGTACGCGATGACCCCCAACTGATCGCTTCCAGCCAAACTTTTCATTTTGAGAGTATTGCAGCTTAAAACAAGCACAATTCAGTGGTGCGATTCCTGGTCAATAAGGAGTCGAAGACTCAAGGCAACATTCATCTGCGGTTGGATGTTGCTTTTTTTATGCAACAGTGAGACTCTCTGGGTCTAATTTTCCTCCTGATCTCTCTCAGTTTAGGCCTAACCCTAATTCGCAGTTGATAAATTTGAGTTATGGTTTGATTTGAATCCAATCAATCCAACTTCTGACTATTCATATGTTGTACAAACAAGCACTGAGGGCGTCGGTTCTTGCCATCTCGCTGGTTGTCACTCTGACTGCACAGGCTGATTACCCGGATCACCCCATCAAGATGGTGGTGGCTTGGCCATCGGGTGGTGGAACAGATAATGTGGCCAGAATTGTGGCGAGGTATCTGGGTGAGAGACTCAACCAACAAGTGGTCGTTGAAAATCGATCTGGTGCAAGTGGTTTGGTGGGGACAGAGTACGTTGCTAGGGCCGCTCCTGATGGATATACCATTCAATACACTGTTGCGGACTCACATTCGATCAATCCACACGTGTTCACCAACGTGAAATACGATGCTTTGAAAGATTTCATCCCAATTGCTGTTGTGGGTGCTATGCCCAGTGTGCTCACCATCAATCCCAAGGTGCCGGTCAATAATTTGAGCCAATTTATTGCTTATGCAAAGAGCCAACCAGGTCAACTGACCTACTCAACGTGGGGTATTGGGAGCGGGGGGCATATACGCACTGAAGCGTTCAACGACTACGCCAAGATCAAAATGCTTCATATTCCCTATCAAGGCTCGGCACCTGCATTTGCTGCCGTGGTGAGCGGACAAGTGGATGCAACCATTGTGCCCTTGAGCTTGGCCTTGGCCAATGCACAGGCTGGACGCGTAAAAATTCTCGGGGTTGATACTCCTCAACGGGTGCCCAGCTCTAGCGATATTCCGACCTTTACTGAACAAGGTATCCCACTCACGCTCACTTTCTGGCAAGCAGTGATGGTGCCCGCGAAAACCCCTGATGAGATCGTCAACTTGCTCAATAAAGAGATGTCAACGGTACTGAGTAACCCAGAAGCCAAGTTGGCCTTGAATAAAGCTGGTGTGAGTGTCTCAAACTTTGGTGCAAGCACAGTGCCTGAACTTAAATCTTATATGCAAAATGAGTATGTTCGTTGGGGCGGAATCATCAAGACCGCTGGAATCACCGCCCAGCCTTGAGCGGCTCAGTGTGAAGGCTTAGGCTAGCTTGGCCCGGCTAGATTGACTGACCGTTGCAAATTGAAAAGCTTGCCAACGATAAGCCCCAGGAAAATCCGTTGCACCCCAACCCAAGTCCATTGGGTGGGAAGTCTCTGCCATCGTACAGGTGAGGTGAAATAGGGTCAGGTCCTCTGGGCTAAGAGCACTCAAACGACATGTCGAGAGGTGCTCCAAAATAGCGGGCAAACGCGGCAGCATCGCGTTATAAAAATCAGAAAGTTCTTGGTGGCTAACACTGTGCAGGCGAACAAATCGCTCCTCCTCACACGTGAGAGCCCAGTCCTTCACCCAGACTTGAAGGTCGCTGAAGGAGCTGGGTAGTAGTGCGTCTTTCATGATTTAGTCCTTGGCGAGCATGGCATCGGCTGCTCGATAATGGTTTTGAATCAAAAGTTCCTGTTGCGATAAGACAATGTGTTCAAAGGCGCCGGAGTTGATGCCTTGAAGAGTCGTCTCCATGGTGTTCATGTCTTCTCGTATCACTTCTCTGGCGCGAGTGACTGAGTAGGCCTGGGCAATGGCATCGGTAGGATTGTCACTGCCGTATGCAAAACGCCAATTTCGAATTTCGGTGGTCTCGTGATCAATGGGCCAAAAGGTCATGAAGGCGTGAGAGTTTGCCTGCGGACCAAAAATACAGTTGGGAAAAATATGCACGATATCAAAACCCCATTGATCAAAGCGCGAGGGGTTGATGCCAGGTGGATAGTTGCTCATATCCAATGGCGGGAACCATGGGAACAAGGGTCGCGAGTGGGCATAGACAGCAGCTTCGGTCGGGGTTTTTTTGTGGTTTTGATTCCCATGGGTTGAGTAACGACCAAAATGTCGACCCACTTCGAGATAGGGTCGGTGTCGATCAGGGTTGCCTGCGCCCCCTTGGTAGTCGGGTACCGTATTTTTATGAATGTACAAATTGTGATAGCCTTCACTGAAGGCGTTGGTACCCAAATTCCAATTCGTTTTCAAGACCAACTTATGATCCGCAATCTTGACTCTTCCTTTGGCAAAGTCCTTGTAGCCGTGATAAATCTCGGGGCCCAGGTACTGCTCTAGATTTTCTTGGGGTTTGTCATCTAGGCATACAAAGACCAGGTCTTCCCAAACCTCACAGTTCACAGGCACCAAACCATAATTTTCTTTCTCAATGCCTTTGAATTGACTCGCATCTGTGATGTTGACCAATTTACCGCTGGTTGAAAAAGTCCAGGCGTGAAAAGCGCAAGTGAATGCTCGAGTGGTGCCAGTTTGGGTTTGAACCAATTTGTCACCACGGTGGCGACAGACATTGTGAAATGCTCGGATTTTGTCATCCTCACCACGCACTATGAGTAATGAGAGTTTAAGAGGAGGTATGTCGCTCACATAAAAACTTCCCCTCTGCGCCAAATCAGTCATGCTTGCCGCGACAAGCCAGGCTTTTTTGAATATTTTTTCTTGCTCTAATTTGAAAAACTCAGGTGTGAAGCGCTCTTTAAGATTGATTTTGTTTTTGCATTGACTTGAGTCGCCAGCAAAGAGAGTTTGAAATTCTTGGGCCATGGTAATGAGGGCAAAGTTTTCTCTAAATGGGTTTAGTCTTATGTCAAGACGGCGATTGGGTAATTAAAGAAGTTTGACAGGTCTGAACTTTCCATTCAACGGATGGAAACCCTAGTGCGCGATATCACATACAGTTAAACCCAATCAATATAAGGCCTAGAGTATGCCGTTAAGTGTTGACTGCGTTTGACGTGAGTGTTGGCTTATATGAAAGTGGAAGAAGTCATTTTTACCCTTGGTTTTAACCCCTTTGCAAGGGCGATTCGCAAAAGGGAACCCAAGCCAAGTAGGCCAGTGAAGTGGGGGTTCATTCTTCAGGGCTAGTGCAAAAGGACCACTGACTTAAACCGAGTCGAGCGTCTCTCCAAGTGCATTGACTAAAGAGTCCACTTGGGCTCGGGTGGTGATGAAAGGAGGAGCGAGTTGAATGGTGTCGCCTCCATATCGAACGTAGAACCCTTTGTCGAACATTTTCATGGAAATCTCAAAAGGTCTTTTGGCGGGCTCACCGGGATGAGGTGCGATGGTGATGCCACATGCCAAACCAAAGTTACGAATGTCCAACACGTGTTTGGCCGAGCGCAGTGAATGGACTGCTTGTTCAAAATGAGGGGCCAGGGCGTTGACTTGATCAATCATGCTCTCACGCACCAAAATATCAAGCGCCGCCAAAGCTGCAGCACACGCAATGGGGTGTGCTGAGTAAGTGTATCCATGGGCGAACTCGAGCATATAGTCAGGGCCCCCATTGTCCATAAAGGTTTGATAGATGTCGGACTTGGTGAGAACAGCTCCCATGGGTTGGGCACCATTGGTGATTTGTTTGGCAACATTCATGATGTCTGGTGTGACACCAAAGGCTTGTGCCCCAGTGTAGGCGCCCGATCGACCAAAGCCCGTGATGACTTCATCAAAGATCAAAAGAATATTGTGTGCAGTACAGATCTCTCGAATTTTTTGTAAATAACCCTCGGGCGGAATGATCACGCCAGCTGAGCCCGAGAAGGGCTCGATGATCACGGCTGCGATATTGCTCGCATCATGAAGAGCAATGAGTCGGGTGAGTTCGTCCGCGAGCTCAATACCGTTTTTGGGCATGCCTTTTGAGAAAGCATTGCTCTCTAAGAGAGTGTGCGGCAAATGATCTGCCTCAATACTTTGGCCAAACATTTTGCGGTTGCCCACAATACCACCGACCGCATATCCTCCAAAATTAACGCCATGGTAAGCTTTTTCGCGGCCGATGAACCTGGTTTTAGAGGCCTGCCCCTTTAAACGCCAATAGGCCCTTGCCATCTTGAGGGACGTGTCGGTTGACTCAGAGCCTGAGCCCGTAAAAAAGACATGATCCAATCCATCTGGGGTGAGTTCAACCAGTTTGTTGGCCAATTCAAAGGCAAGCGGTTGAGCAAATTGAAACGGGGGCGAAAAGTCCAGAGTGGAACTTTGCTTGGCAATGGCTTGGGTGATCTCTTCTCGCCCATGTCCCAAGCCGCTGGTCCACATGCCTGAGAGTCCATCAAACAATTGTCTTCCATCACTACTGGTGTAGTAACAGTCCTTGGCGCCAACCAACATACGAGGCTTGGCTTTGAAGTCTCTATTGCCCGAATAAGGCATCCAAAATGCATTCAACCACTCTTTGCGATAGGGCGGCAAATGTTGATGAGTCGCTTTTGACTCGGAGTCCAAAGAAGGATACAAATTTTGCGGATCAATTCTTTCCATGACAGCTCCTTAGCAATCGTGCGTCCAAGTGGAGCGAGGAGGATAAAAACTGGGAAGCAAAGGGATAATACATGAAAAGCACCTTCAAGCCGAACGAGTCAATGCATGATGGGTTTTTTTAATAAGGTGTTTCGATCAATGGATGTGGGCGTGATGGAGATCAATTCTCCATCCCTGGCCAAAGATAACGGCACTTTCACACCTGCTTCACCCAAATCCCAGATGGTTTGCCATAATTGAGACAAAGTGAAAACTCTTTTTCCATTGACTTTGATCACCTGGTCGCCATCTTTAATGCCAGCCTTTTCAGCAGGGGATCCAGGCGTGATGAAACTAATGATAAGTTGCCCCTCGGCCTCCACCGTGTACATCCCTAACCATGGCCTGGGTGGTGCGTTGGTTTTGCCTTGACGAATCAAATCCTCCAAAATGGGTTTGAGCAAATCGATGGGGACAAACATATTGCATTCAATAACTTGACCCTTAGACTCTTGCTGTACCAAGAGTGAGCCAATACCAATGAGTTGACCACGGGCATCGACCAAGGCCGCGCCGCACCAGTGGGGGTGGGCTGGAGTGGTGTAGAGAGCGTTCTCGACCAGATATTCCCAAAAGCCGACAAATTCTTGTTTGGCGATGATTTCGGTCTCCATCGAGTGAGCCAAACCACCGTGGCCGAGAGCATATGCTTTTTGTGGAATTTCGACTGAGGCGCTTGAGCCCATCTCCAAATGGGGCACGTCTAGCTGTCCCAAGGGTTGAATCAAGCCAAATCCAGTGGTTTGGTCGTAGGCTAACGTAAATCCTGGGAGTACAACCCCTTTATTGGTCGTGATCCATATTTTGGAAGCTTCTGTGATTAAATAGCCAATGGTGAGGATGAGGCCATCGGGTGAAATGACCACACCGTAGCCATTTCTCTCTGTTCCCAAGGTGTTGGCCGTAAGTCCGTCCTCAAAGGCCTCCATACGAATAAAAACCAAGCTGTCCAACGTTTGATAGATATTGAAATCAAGGGATTGGGTGTTGATTTGAATGGATTTTGGTAAAGCCCATTCGGGTTGTTCTGACATGGTGAAATCTTAAGATTGGGTTCGTTTGAATGATGCAGTGCAATTGGTATGATTTTATCTTTAATCAGAATACCCTGCTGATGGCTCGTGAGCTTGGGTGTTCGCTTGGATTGAATGCCTGGTACGAATATCTTGATCTCTATATTTTGACCCAGAGAACACCAGGCCATGGGTCTTACTAAATTCGCTGTTCGAGCCGTTCTTGGCGTTTTGCTGGGTGTTACTTTGTTGAGTCTGATAGTGCTGATCAGTCCCCATTTGAGCTTTTCCGGTTATGACAAAGAAAAAGCTAACCAGCGACTGCGCCTAGAGGCCGGTAACTTGAACTACCAGCGTGAGCTAGAAGCTCAGTTGGCCATAGAACATGATCCTGCACAAATCGAGGTGCTTCAAGCTGAACTTAAACGCATTCGTCACTAGTGAATTGAGTCATAGTGAAGTCTGTCTTGGCCAATCGTAGGTAGACTGCTCAATCGGCTTGGATTTTTTGTTCAGCAATGACCTTGGCCCAGTGATTTCTATCGTCAAGCATTGCTTTGTAGAATTCTTGTGGGGTACCGCCGCCTGTGGTGGCCCCAAAATTGTACAACTCTTGTTTGACGTTGGGTTGTTCAAGAATTCGATTGACCTCTAAATTCAGACGTTGGGTGATGGCCGGAGGCAAGTTTTTAGGTCCATACATACCCCACAGGGTTTCAGACACAAAATCTTTCAGTCCGTAGGGCGCGCCAATTTCCATCAAAGTCGGTACGTTGGGCAAAATGGGAACGCGTTTTTTGCTGGTGACGGCAATGGCGGTCAGTTTCCCATCTTGCACGTGTTGTAGGCCTGAGATCACACTGTCAAAGAGCACTTGAATTTTGCCTGACATCAAATCGGGCATGGCCAGTCCTGATCCTTTGTAGGGAATGTGCATCATGGCAATGCCCGTTGAGGTGTCAAAATATTCACCCGTCAGATGCATGATGGTGCCGTTACCTGCAGAAGCGAAGTTCAGCGCGCCAGGATGTGACTTGGCATAATCAATAAAATCTTTGAGCGTATTAACGGGCAAATTTTTGGTCAGTAAAAAGATGTTGGGTGCATCCGCAACATGCACGATCGGGGTGAAATCTTGGTCATAGCTGAAGGGCAGTTTTTTTCCAAACGCCGCACCAATCGAGTGCGTGCTGGAGGACGTCAGCAATAAGGTGTATCCATCACTTGCTGCGCGGGCCACGATCTCGCAACCAATATTGCCTCCCGCGCCTGGCCTGTTTTCCACAATCACCGCTTGTCCCAGTCTCTTGGCCAATTCGATGGCAATCAGCCTTGAGATTGAATCTGTGGAGCCTCCAGCAGGAAAAGGCGTGATCAACACAATTGCTTTGGATGGGTAAGTTTGAGCAAGCGCATTAAGAGTCGTGAACACCAAGGCGGTGCAAACAGAGGTCAACGCTATTTTGGATACGCGCACCACATTGGTGATTAATCCCAAACAAAAAGCCATGACACACTCCTGTAAATGAAAGAATAAATTTTTATCAATTCATTATGAAGAAATTTTTAAGACCTGGGAAATTAATTTACATGCCCCCAGAGTATTGATGGCCTTTGCAGCAAAGTGCACACGCAACGTCTATGTTGGTGTTGCCTATTTTTTTGGGTGATCGACTCAAGAAATTGTGAGTCCACCATCGAGTACGATGGTTTGACCGGTGATAGTGGCTGCGTTGGAGCCGGCAAGAAACACAATGGCTGCTGCGACTTCTTCCACCGTTGCCAATCGGTGGAGAGGAATTTTGGCCAACATGGCCTTCATGTAATCTGCATTGTTACCCGTCACGCTTCGAGAGGGTGAGTCGGTCATTAAGCGCCCAGGTGCGACTGAGTTAACACGGATCGAATGCTCAGCCCATTCAAGTGCCAGCATTTTGCTCATTTGAATCAAGCCCGCTTTTGATATTCCATAGGTCGATCGTTCAATGGCTCCTTGCAAAGCGTGAACAGAGGCCACGTTGACAATACTGCCAGGAATTTTTTTTGCAATCATGTACTTGGCCACGGCCTGCGTCATGAAAAAAGTACCCTTCAAATTCGTATTGAAGACGCTATCCCATTGATCAGGCGTGACATCCGTTGCCAATTGGCGTACATTGGCACCTGCGTTGTTGACCAAGACGTCAAGGTGTCCAACTTGCAGCTCAATGTCATGCATGAGTTTTTCAATGCTCGCTTGATCATCCAAATTAAGTGTCAAGCACAAAGCCTTAGTTGAGTTGTGAGGTAATAAGGCCTTGGTGTTCTCCAGGTTTTCTAGTTTCCTTGCTGTGAGGATCAAGTCATAGCCAAGTTTGGAGAACTCTATTGCAGTTTGGGCTCCCACCCCATACGATGCACCGGTGATGAGGGCGACTGGATTTTGGCTCATGAAGTGGTGACCCTTGGGTGTTTCATTGATTTTTCTCAGTTTCTATTTTTGCGTCCTTGATGATTTTGGACCATTTAAGACCCTCTGAACGCATGAACCCAGCAAACTCTTGTGGGGATGTATTGGGAGAGGAGGTCATGCCGTCAGCTGATAAGCGAGCTTTCACCTCTGGGTCTGCGAGAGTCTTTTTAAGAGCAAGGAACAATTTTTCTGTGATTTGTGGGGGCAGCTTTGCGGGCCCCACCAACCCAAACCATTGGTTGGCCTCAAAACCCTTCAGCCCCAACTCGGAAAGACTGGGTATGTCAGGCGCAATATCTGAGCGCCCCAGGCTACTCACCCCATAGGCCTTCAGTGCTCCGTTTTTGATAAAAGGGTTCGCCAACGCAATGTCTGCCACCATCATGGAGACATGGTTGGAGAGCACGTCATTGAAGGCTTGGGAGGTTGACTTGTAAGGCACGTGCAACAATTTAACGCCAGCATTCAGTGCAAAGAACTCCATCATCAAATGTGAGAAACTGCCCATCCCCGCAGAGCCAAAATTTACTTTGTCTGGATTGGCTTTCAGATAGGCCATCAATTCCGCTAGGTTTTGTGCAGGCAAGTTTTTATTGGCAATCAGCACATCCGGGACAGTGACCGTTTGAGAGATGGGTGTGAAATCTTTGTCAATATCGTAGCCAACTTTGGCAAACATGTGCGGATTGATGACGTGGGAGGAAATCAAGGTGAGCAAAGTGTAGCCGTCTGGTGCAGAGTTGGCCACGAACGCTGCACCAAGATTTCCGCTCACCCCAGGTTTATTGGCAATCACAATGGGTTGGCCGAGGTTTTCTGCAAACTTCGGAGCGATGATTCTGCTTGAAGTGTCAGTGCCACCCCCAGGTGTCGATGGGACCACAAGCGTGATGGGATGGTTGGGGTAATCATCGAATGCGGCAGCGAGAACATGGCCTGTGCCACAAACCCAAGGAAGCATCAGAGCCAGTGAAAGAATTGATTTAATCATGGAAGTTACCTTGGACATAAAGAGAAGCTTCGAACCGATGGGAATCCTTTGTTTACTTCTTTTTCAGTTCACCCTTGAAGGGTGACGATTTGTTGAGTCTGTGCAGACTGCATGATCCCCTCAAGCGCAGCCACATTGGCCAGCATCTCTGGTAAGGTCACCGGATATTGTTGGTGAGGGTCTAGGATAGAGAGCGCAAATGACTCAAGGTTGGAGCGCACACTCGAAGCTGGTGGGTAAAAGCTCTTAATCACTTCACCTGTCTCATTGCTGTGCGTCACGTCCCAGCCCGTGGGGTGCTCAGGATGGGTACGGTCTCTGATCTCAATCCATCCCTTGGAGCCATAGACGCAAAAGCGACCATCAAACGGGGTGGTCAAAATGGCGCTAATGAGGGCCGTTGCCCCAGAGGGAAAATTAAGTGCGATGGCCAAAGTGTCACCGTTGGCAAATGAGGTGGCCAATGTACCAAGCTTTGCATACACTGAGCTTGCCGGGCCCAACAAGGAGATGGCCAAGTCCACTAAATGGATACCTGTAGCAGACAATGGTCCACAAGGAGCCAGCTCATTTGAAAGTCGCCAATTATCTGGGGGGAGATTCAAGAATTTGTTTTGACTGAAATTGGCTTCGATTTGCAATAATTCGCCAAGTTCGCCATTTTTGATCTTGTTTCTCAAGTCAATCATGGCCTGCTCAAAACGCCTCTCATGTCCAATACCAAGGGATACGCCATTATCCATGCAGGCTTGGATACTTTTTTGAGCGTCTAGGTAATTCAAGCACAAAGGCTTTTCGCAAAAAATATGCTTTTTAGCCTTTGCGCCGGCCATGATTTGTTTTGCATGCTCGAGGTGAGGCGTGCACAAGATCAATGCATCGATTTGAGTGTCTTCAATTGCCGAATGAAAGTCTTTCGCGACTCTAAAGCCCATGGATAAGCCATCTTCAGTGGCTTTTGCCCTTACGGTTTCATTGACCTCAACAACGAGCTCCACATGAATGATGGAGCTATCTTGAAGTAGTTTCGTGATGGTTTGGCCCCACCACCCGTAGCCTATCACAGCGACATTGAGTTGTTTTGGTCTCATGGTGTTCGATTGGCCAAAAGATTCAATGGCTAGCTGAGGCTAATCTTGCACCTGAACCCAATGCTTGTAGTTTGGCCCAGGCCACGCTGGTGGGAATTTCACAGTTGCCTGCCGTGGAGGCAAATCCGCAGTCATTGCCGAAAATCAAATTTTCTGCACCAGCCGCTTGTATCCATTTGTCCATTCGATCAGCCACAATTTGAGGATGCTCAATGGTGACATTGGAATGGGTGATGGCTCCAGGGATCAAAATTTTGCCCTTCAGATCCAAGCCTTTGACGGCTCTCCATTCGTGATCATGCCTTGGATTGGATGCTTCAAATGAGATCGAACCCGCCTTGATCGTTAAGAGTAAATCCAAGACTTGCTCGAGTTGCAAGTCAGTCACACGTGGTCCGAAATTGACGCCATAACAGGTGTGAAAACGCACCCGATCAGTGGGCAAATCCCGCAGTGCATGGTTGATCACCTCAATGCGCTTGACCATGCCTTCACGGTAAGCTTTGAGGTCCATACTCCCCCTCGCATCCCAAGAGCTCACCATTCGTGGATCATCAATTTGTAACACCAATCCCGAATCGATGATGGCTTTGTACTCTTCGCGCATTCCATTCGCATAGGCTTCAAAATACTCATCTTCAGATTTATAAAACTCATTGCCGTCAACGGGAATGGGACCTGCTGCGGGCATGAAGCCTTCATCACAGTGGTGATGGGCCATGGCATCTTTGAGATTTTTAATATCGCGTTGAAGGTCTTTGTGGCCGACGTACTCAATGGCTTGAACGCACACACGAGGAGCAACTCGAATGGTATTGGCAAATGGATTGTTCTTTTTGACCATGTCGTAATAGTCAGGAAACAGTTTGGCATCTTCGCTATTGGGCGACACTGGGCCTGGAACAGGAATACCCCCACTTGGAATTCTGGCTTCAAAGCCTGCCAAACGTTGCGCTATATAGCCTCTGAAACTAGGCTTGCTGCATTCGCCATCACCCACGGTATCAAGCCCCGCCTTGGACTGAATCTCCACGATTTCAAAAACACTTTTGCGTAAATTGTCCTCATACTCTTGAGTGCCCCTTGGGTCGGGGCGACCCGTTTTTTCAAATTGGGCACGGACTGCTTCAAGAATCGATTCAGGTCGAGGGAGGCTACCCGTGTGCGTTGTACGAATATGGGTCGAAGTGCTGCGTTTCATTGGATGAGTTCAGTATGATGAGATGAATTAAGACAGATAGAGAGACTCTCGGATTCTAGAGTTGAAGGCGTGTAGAAGTGGGCAGGGTTTTCAAGGGTACACATGCTGGTGTAAAGACTCTACAGTTCTTATCAAGCTCTACAGCAAAGATCTGAGAGGATCTTGTTGGTCTTTACTTTCGATCACCATTTTTTTCAATGCCCCACACTTCATCTCCCAGAGCTCCACACACAATAAACTCGTTCATTATTGGTTTGGCCCTTGCTCTGGGACTCACACAGGCCGCCCCCCTTGGGGCTCAAAGCGTCTACCCAGACAAGCAGATACGCCTTGTGGTTGGATTCTCAGCAGGAGGTCCCACAGATATACCTGCTCGCTTCATTGCAGAGCACTTGAGCAGTAATTTGGGTAAAAAAGTCGTGGTAGAGAATAAGACCGGTGCGGGCGGTCAAATTGCGACTCAAGATGTGCTCAGTAAACCCAAGGACGGTTACAACTTGTTGCTGTGCACGCATTTTGAAGCCATCAATGCCGCTGTATACCGAAATATCAACTACAAATTGTCCGATATTGCTCCCATCTCTCAAATATCACGCTACTACTATGCCGTGGTCCTCACCAGCGAACTTGCGCCTAATAATTGGGAGAGTTTCGTCTCCTTTGCCAAGGCCAACCCCGGTAAGCTCAACTACGGGATGATTGGTCGCGGATCGGCACAAGAGTTATTGGCCTTGGAGTTGGGTAAATTTGCAGGTATTCAGATGGTGGGTGTGCCTTACAAAGGTGGTACAGAGATGATGGGAGATTTGCTCGCGGGCAGGGTGCAGATGTATGTATCCCCAACCGGACCGATCATACCGATGGTTAAAACGGGGAAACTCAAAATCCTCTCCGTCAGTAGCCCCGAGAGACTTGCTGTCTTACCAGACGCACCGACCATGACAGAAAAAGGAGTCCCCTTTGTTCGCTTTGGCTGGCTTGGTATTTGTGCAGCCAATGGAACTCCCAGCAACGTGATCACCTTGCTTAATCATGCCATTGGCGACATTGTCCAAATGCCTGAATACAAAGATTTGATTGAAAAAGCGGGCTCTATACCCTTGGCGTCCAAGCCCGAGGAGTTGACCAAAATCATGATGGATACGTATGACCAAACGATCAAAGTGGTCAACGAATATGGGCTCAATGTCAACCAGTGATGGTTGACCCAATTGACCCCAAGCCAAACTAAATCTCTAAGCGAAGTTGAAACTCGGGCGCCGCTTTTATCTATTCACATCTAACTTCTTTATCCTTCCTATGCTCAGTAATTCTTTGACCACGCGTCGATTGATGTCGCTTGTATTTTCTTTTTTGTGTAGCGTCATATCACTACATTCACAGGCACAGGCACAGGTCACCGCTGAAATCCGGGTGAGTGCTTTCCCAAACGCCAAAGCCCTACCGCTTTATCTGGGTTTGGCTCAAGGCGTTTTTGAAAAACATGGCCTTAAGATCCAATTGAGTCTGACCGAAAACTCTAACAGTCAACGTGCTGACTTAGGGGGCGGGCGAGTTGATGTGGTCCACTCGGCCGTTGACAATGCTTTGGCCATGATTGAAGTGGCAAAAAAGGATGCGGTTATTGTGAGTGGTGGCGACAGTGGAATGAATGATTTTATTGTTCAAGCCGATATCAAGAGCTTTGGCGACATGAAGGGAAAAACCCTGGTGGTGGATGCGCCCAACACAGCCTATGCACTACAAGCCAAGAAAATACTGCTTCAATATGGTTTGAAGGAAGGCGCCGATTACACCGTCAAACCTGTGGGTGCTGTGGTTTATCGCTACGAAGCGATGATCAATTCCCACGAGAACTCGGCATCTATTTTGAACCTTCCATTCAATGTGGTTGCTCAAGAACATGGCCTTAAAAGCTTGGGTCGATTGGTTGACATTTTTGGGTCTTACCAAGCGGTGGGGACCTTTGTGATGCGAGATTGGGCAATGGGTCATAGGGTCTTACTTGAGACTTATCTTCAAGCCTACATTGAATCACTTCGTATGGTGCGAGATCCGCATTACAAGGCCCAATGCATAGGCTTATTGAAAGACAAGCTCAATTTGTCCGATTGGTCTGCCAATAAAACATATGAGTTACTCGTCGATGCTAACTTTGGTTTTACCCCCGATGCGCAATTCAATAAGTTGGGCTTTCAAAACATGCTCAAGCTTCGCGCAGAGATTGAGCGTAAAGATAATGACCGAGTGAATTTACCCGAGCAGTACTATGACTTGTCTTATTATGAGGCAGCTTTAAAGAAAGTAATGAAGCCTTGAGCTGGGTGCATTTTGCTGTCACTGCACATGAGTATTGACTCAATCATCTCCAATTTCCAATGAGCTAAGCTGTGCGGACTTGATTTCAGTTGCAAAACTATCGGCTTATGAATATTGATGGAGAGGAATTTCTTGTTGGAGTGATGAAGTGACGGCCAAATTACTGATGAACTGGCCGCCATGGAAAAAGATGGCTATCAGGACGACTCTTTATGGCTCATGGCCGTTATTTGCAAAATATAAGTCGTTATCGCTCCTAGGAGGGCGCAGATCAGCCAAGTGCCAGCTTGTGAGTGATCAGTAAGACCTTTGAAGAGGGCATGAAAGCCAAACAAGTTGATTAAAAAGAAAATAGCGAGGCCTGTCAATTTGGTACTGTCCATGTTCTCTCCTAGGCATTGATGTGGATGTTGGTTTTGACTCTAAGTGGTGCAAAGACTGATAAAGCGAGCTCACCAATGTCTCACTCACGCACTCAAGGCCAATTTATACACTGATTTGATCTCTATTTCAAACGAAGCGAGTCTTCCCATGGGGAGCCATTCACAAAATCCACAAAGCTAAGGCGTAAATGAATGCTTATTTATTATTGCTCTCAGAGGTTGATTCTGAATGTTCAACACTAAGAGTGGCCAACCACTTCAAGATCTGTTCGTTCATCGGTTTTACTGATTGAGGTGCATAAATATCGCCGGCCAAGACGTGTTGATTTGAGCTTTCACTGTCATCGACTCTGAACAATAGATTGGCGCCGTTGGGCATGGCGGTAAAGGCTTTTTTTATGAGGGAAGGGTCAACCACTTGATCCTTTTCACTGTAAAAGACCAGAGTGGGTTGTTTGAATTGGGTTAAATCGCTATCTCTGACTCTTTGGGTCAGAGCCATCATGGGAAAAAGTGCCTTGGTTGGGTAAACAGTGGTCCAGCCTAGGTTGTGTCTTGGGTCGATGGAGACCTCCCCGCGAGATTCGCCTTGAACTGCATATGCAATTTGTTGACCCCATGGCCAATTGATCATCTCCGCACGTTTATCTTTGGGTCCAAAATTGGGGGAAATGAAAACATGCGCATAGGCCTTTTGGGCGTTGGAACTCAAACCATACCAAGTCGCTAGGGTCGAACCCGTGGAACAACTCACAACCAGTACTTTGTCACCAAGTATGTGACCGATCTCAATGGCCTCATTGATGTCGGCCATCCAGTCTTGCACGCTCGCTTTGCCAAGATCGACGGGGGCTTGCCCATGTCCCGTGAGGCGAGTGAGAAAAGCATTGGCTTTTAGAGCCTTCGCAAGTTCAGTGGACAAAGGGGCTGTTTCAAGCTTGCTGGCTGAAAATCCATGAATATAGACCACTGACCAGGGTGTTTTTTCATGTCCACTTGTGTGCCAAACAATCTCCTTCTCAACCCCTGGCCTCAAGTGATCCACCAAGCTCTCTTGCTTGGTGAGCCATGGCTCTAAGGCATCAATCTCGCTGGGGACCGCGCTGTGCACGTTAGGAATATCAGGCCCGAATTCATTTTTAGGGCCCAGTTGCCAAAAAAGTCCGATCGCAATCAAGACCAGAGCAATCCACTTCAAAGGGGAGGGCGTTGGGGGTAAGGGGCGCATAGTTTGGTAATTGAAGTTATTTCAAAATTATTCGACATTGATCTTTTATGGGGCCTAACCACTTGATTAGAAATGCAAACCGTCAAAGATTAATCAACAAAGCATAGAGCCAAGATGGCACCACTATAAAGCCAAGGAGGGGCCTCAGTATAGGGCTAGAGACAAACGGGAGATGAAGTTAGGTGCCTTGGACCACTTGCTGAAAAGACTGGCTCTTTGGGTGTGCCACATTAGGGTGCCACACAAGGGGAGCCACACTAGGGGGACCCATGATATGAAACATAGTTTTTCAATGGTAGTATTTTTTAATCACACAACAGTACGGAGTGGCCATGAAACTTTTGTCTCCACGGCTCATTGGGTCAATCATGCTTGTAATGAGCTTGACTTCAATCAATGCCTTTGCCTCCAACGACGATTCACCTCCCAAGCCCAAAGAGGCTCTTGGCCAAGCACTATTAGCGCAAAAGTGTGGCGTGTGTCACTTGAGACCCGCCTTTGGCGCTAAAACCTATGGTCCACTCTTGAATGCATCTACCTTGGGTGGTAATGACGTTGCTTTGAAGACCATGATCTTCAATGGTGGCACGCACATGCCTGCATTCAAATACGCTTTGAGTACCCAAGAGATTTCAGCCATTGCTGCTTATATAAAGACAGTGCCCGCTGGAGCCAGCGTTGAGCCCTTTGCAATGCAAAACAAGGAGTAATGAATGATGCACACAATTGAGCGTTTTAATGCTTTACGAAAAGTCTCTTTCATGGGCCTATGTTTTCTGAGTTCAATGGTGCCGCAACTGTCTTTCTCAATGGAAGGTGTTGGTGTTTTTGGTGGACACGTTGATTCAAGCCTTGGCCATGGTCTCTCGGGGGTGACGGTGTCTGCAAAGATGAAGAATTCAAACATCACGACCAGTGTCTATACCGATTCTCATGGAGATTTTGTTTTTCCAGCACTGCCAGTGGGGAGTTACAGCGTCTGGGCTCAAGCTCTGGGGTTTGATCGTGCGGATAAAACGGTCGAGTTGAAATCATCTGTCCAGCAAAAAATGGTGTTAAAGCCTTTGATGGACAAAGAACTGATCTTTAGGCAATTGTCCTCAGACCTGGTGGTGGAGTCACTGCCAGAAAATAACACTCACGATGCGTTGATGAAAAAAGTCTTTCTCAACGCTTGCACGGGGTGTCACACACCGAGTTATCCTTTGCAATTCAAGTTCGATGAGGATGGATGGAATAAAGTCCTTAATCTGATGAAAATGGTGCCAGTCACGGGTGTTTACCCAGAAGGGCCCGCAAAGCCCAATCAAATCATCTCTTACTATCAAAAGGACTTGGCGCAATACTTGGCCAAAGTTCGCGGACCTGGCTCTAAAACCCTGACGCCCGCCTCGCGTCCTAGGCCTGATGGTGAATCGGCCCGTGCTGTATGGACACTCTACGATGTGCCTATGAACCGAGATGCTGGTATAGGTGTACGCCAGCACTTGAACGATGGTACCCAATGGGTTCGTGGTAATGGCTCCAAGTTGGGTCAGCAACCCCATGATGCAGGCATGGGACTGGATGGTACTCTTTACTTTACGGTCAACAATACCAATGAGGAGGTGAGTATTGGGAAAATCAATCCGGTGAGTGGAGAGGTCAAATTTTTGAAAGTCCAGGGAGAGAAAAGCTTTGCAGCCACTTCACACGGATTGGCTCGTGATCAGGACGGTAATTTTTGGTTTGATATCAACCCGGGACGTCGTTCGCTGGGATTTTTGGACACCAAAACTGATCAAATCACTGTGTATGAAACTCCCAAAAATATGTCTCCGATTGGTGGTGCAGTCTCAGTTGATATCGCACTCGATGGCAAGGTTTGGATCTCCTCTCCCAACGGGGCTTTTCAATTCGACCCCATCACCAAGACTTTCACTGAATTTAAGTCCCTGATTCCTGGTACCAATCCAAGAGGGGCAGGGACGACTTACGGGGTTGCCGTTGATCAAGGTGGCAATGGTTGGTGGGCTCAAATGGCGATGGACACCGTTTATCGGGGGGACATTAAAAGTATGGAGGTGAGTGCATTCAAGATGCCTGATATCACCATCGAAGGTCTACCGGACAAGGACAAAGAATTTTTTAAAACAGTGACGGATTTAGGACTCAATGCGCCTTTACCCATCTCTCAAGGTCCTAGACGCATGGGGACTGATAAAAAGAACAACGTATTGTGGGTCGGAAACTCTTGGAGCGGACAATTGGCCAAGATCAATACGCTCACCTCGGAGGTTACCATGATCACCCCACCGAGCCCAAGCGTTAAACCGTATTTGTTGGCGGTGGATGACGCTCACCGAGTGTGGGGCAATTCTTGGACTTCGGACCGAATTTACAGATTCAATCCTGAGAGCAATGAGTGGACGTTTTTTGAGTTACCCGTTCACGGCACTGAAATCAGGCATATCTCTTTGTTGGAAAAGAATAATCAGCTTCGAGTCATCTTGCCCGTGTATCGCACCAACCAAATCGGTGTCATGACAGTGCGCAGTGAGAGTGAGATCAAAGAGCAGATGAAAGCGTTGCACTGAGTGTGGAGGAGTCTCGCGCGAGAAATTATTTTTTCTCGCGTTCGATTGTTTTGCAATTCGTTTTAGTAATCTTATTGTTCGTGGATTTATAGGTGTACAAATCGTGGGTTCG